>Ga0070731_10001502_pt1 | contig 24061 bp, 26 predicted proteins | sample Coa_R1_2_FD_66448 | JGI IMG/M metagenome (GOLD analysis project Ga0070731, IMG submission 66448) | Surface soil microbial communities from Centralia Pennsylvania, which are recovering from an underground coalmine fire - Coalmine... | ecosystem: Environmental > Terrestrial > Soil > Unclassified ... | reverse complement strand
GGGTTCATTCCACGAGCTCGAGCCGGTCGTTCGGCCGGTAATGGCGCCCGACCTTGCCCGCGGGATGGCCGTCGACGAGCACAACGTCGGCGGTGAAATCGTTCGCGCCGCGGATCAGCGACGACCCGACCCCGTACGCGTCGACGGGGACACCGCGCTCTTCGAAGCGCCTGATCTTCGCGACGTCGAAACCGCCGGAAGCGACGATCCGGACGTTCTCGAAGCCTTCCGCGTCGAGCGCCTCGCGCACCTTCCAGATGAGCCGCTCGTTGACGCCGGTCGGAACGAAGTCGCCGAGCTCGCCCCACAGCGAACGGTCGACGAGCATCTCGGAGGTGTCGAGGCGGACGCCCCAGAGCCGCGGGCCGAGCGTACGCGCGACCTCTACCGCGGTGCGCACCGAGTCGTTCTCGAAGTCGACCAGCACGGTCACGTTCAGGTCGTCGGGTGCCCGATCGGCGAACGTGCTCGCGGCGAGTGCCGTGTCGCCTCCGTAGACCGCGATCAGCGAGTGAGGCACCGTGCCGATGCCGCGGCCGCCCCACCACGACGCCTGGTCGTCGGTCGTCACACCGATCTCCGCACCGACGACCTGTCCGGCGACATAGGCGGCGTAGCCGTCGCCGGTCTGCACGCGGTAATGGTCGTGCCGCGCCGGCATGAAGATGATCGGCTTGCGGTTGGCAGCCTCGAGCACGCGCACGACGTTCGTCGTGATCAGTGTCCGGCGGGCAAGCGTGCCGAGGTAGAGCGTCTCGAGGTGCGCGAACGTGACGTAGTCGCCCTCGATCGTGAGCACCGTCTCCCACGGCCCGATCGCGTCGCCGTCGTAGAGCGCGCGCACCGTGAGCGCGCTCCAGTCGTCGGCGCAGAGCTTGAGGATGGCGATCGCCTCGTCCATGCCGCCGAGAAACGCGTCGTTCTTCTGGAAGACCTGCATGACGACGTTCGGCCGGCGGTTGTCGGCCAGCAGCGCCGCACGCGTGTGGTTGAAGTACGCGTCGGTGTAGTAGCCCGCCCGCATCTTCTCGACCGGCAGGTCGAAGATCTGCGGGTCGAGGCGACTACGAGGACGCGGTCTCGAGCTCGAGGCAGGCACGGAGGGCGGCCTCGGCCACCTCGAGCTGCTCCGGGGTCGGCTCCTTCGTGGCGAAGCGGTGCTGGAGCTCGTGCCCCGGCTTCGCGAGCGCCTGGGCGAGCGGGTGCTCGGGATGGCGTTGCATCCAGCCGAAGATCTCCGTCGTCGCTGCGAGTGCGCCAACCGTGGCGGCGAGGCGAGCGAGCGGGCGCATCTGCTCGGGCGCGCGCGCCGCGATGGCGTTGCCGGCGGCGGTGGTCGCGAGCAGCGGGCCGACGAGGTGCGAGCCGCAGCGCTCGTGTTCCTTCGCGCGGGGCTCGTCGTGCTCGTAGGTGCCGATCGCGATGTGCTCGGCGCCGTGGTAGGCGGCGAGCGAGTCGCCGCGCAACGCCATCAGCGCAGGCGCAGCCGACAGCAGGCCGGCGATCAGCTCCTTCGCCGAGTCGCGGAGCTTCGAGCGCCGCACACCTTGCAAGACAACGGTCGTGCCGACCATCGCGGCCAGCACGCGCGGACGTTCGAACGGGAGACGCGCCTCGGGCAGCACGCGCTTCACGCGCGGCAGGAACGCGAAGGCCTCGACGAGGCGTGCCGGGCCGCGCAGCAGCGGGTTCTTGACCTTCGAGCCGAGCAGCCGCTTCCGCTCGGCAACGACCTTCAGCTCGCCGTCGTCGGTGCGGATCGCGCACGCCCACGAGGTCGGGCCGTGCACGAGTACGCCATTTGAAAGCGCCATCCCGCCGAGCCTCACCTTGTCGGTCATGCCGGGAGGGTAGCGGGGCGCGACAGGTCAGCCGCCCGAGGTGGCGCGCGCCCGCAGCGCGCTCTGCAGGCTGCGTGCCGCCTCGCCGGGGGCGCCGGCACCGACCGGGCGGCCGTCCAGCTCCACGACCGGCAGCAGCTCCCTGATCGACGACGACGTAAAGGCTTCCTCCGCGGCTCGAAGCTCGTCGATCCTGAATATCCCCTCGACGACCTCGAACCGCGGCGGCGCGAGCTCGAGCACGGTGGCACGCGTGACGCCGGCGAGCACGCCCAGCTCGAGCGCAGGCGTGAACAACCTCTCCCCCCGGCGCCACCAGAGGTTCGAGATCGGGGCCTCGAGGACGACCTCGCCGGAAGCGAGAAAGACGGCGTCGTCGGCACCGCGCCGCTTCGCCTCCGCCTCGGCGGCCATGTTGACGGCGTAGCTCGTCGACTTCACGCCCGCGAAGAGCCAGCCGGGCCGCGACAGCTCTGCGCCGAGCGGCAGCGAGACGAGCCGGATGCCTCGGCGACGAAGCGCCTCGAGGCCCGGCGGGATCGCAGCCGCGGTCGCGACCAGCGTCGTGCCGGTCCAGTAGAGCCGCAGGCCGAGCTCCGACTCGTCCGCGGCGTCGATCACGCTCGCCGCGAGCGCCACGCACTCGTCCCGGTCCGGGGGCGGCAGCTCGAGGCTCGCCGCGGACGCCGCGAGCCTCGTGACGTGGTCACCGAGCCGGAACGGCCGGCCGCCGTACACGCGCGCCGACTCGAAGACCGCGCGACCGCGCAGCAGCGCGTCGTCGGTGGCGCTGAACACCGGCTCGGCCGGATCGACGAGGCCGCGACCGGCGACCGCAACGGCGAGCAGCCTCATGCCGCACGCCCTGAGAAAAGAGCCGGCAAGCGGCGCCTCATACGGGAACGAGCCCGCCGACTGCGGCGAGGAGCGGACGGGCCTTCACCCATGACTCCTCGATCTCGGTCTCGGGCTCCGAGTCCCAGACGATGCCGCCGCCGACCCAGAGGTGGATCCGGTCCTCGGCGACTGCGAACGTCCGAATCGTCAGGGCGAGGTCGAAGTCGCCGCTCGACCGGATCGTGCCGAGCGCGCCCATCGACGCTCCGCGACCGACCGGCTCGTGCGCGGCAATCAGGTCGAGCGCGGCGATCTTCGGCGCGCCGGTGACCGAGCCGCCGGGAAACGTCGCCGTGAGGATGTCGGCAAGGGTCGCCTCGTCGCGGAGCCGCCCCTCGACGGTCGAGACGAGATGCGTCACGCCGGCGAGCTCGCGCTGCTCGAGCAGCGTAGGCCAGCACACGGATCCGGGCACGCACACACGCGCGAGATCGTTCCGCTCGAGGTCGACGATCATCACGTGCTCGGCAACGTCCTTCGGGTCGTCGATCTGCTCGCCCGCAGGCCGCGTGCCCTTGATCGGACTCGTCCGGAGCTTCCGCCCGCGCCGAGCCAGGAAGAGCTCGGGCGAGGCGGAGACGATCGCCCAGCCGTCGCCGACGAGCGGCGGCGTGTGGAGCGGGCGAAGCGGCGCGAGCGCTGCCGCCAGCCCGGCCGGGTCGCCGTCGAACGACGCCTCCAGGTGCTGGACGAGGTTGACCTGGTAGACGTCGCCGCGGGCGATCGCGCAGCGAACACCGTCGATCGCAGCCGCATACCCGTCGTCGTCCCAGCTGCGCTCCCAACCTCCCAGGTAACAACTTGTTCCTTGCTCGGGCTCGGCCGACGCCGGACGGATGCGGCAGGCGAGGAGCGGCAGCCGGCAAGGCTCGGGCGGGGCGGGGGCCGTCGTGCGGCGGAGCGGCGCCGCGAGACCGTAGGCGAGGAACACGTCGGCGACGCCGCCGGCGAGACCCCAGAAGCCTTCGTCCGCGAGGTACGCCTCGAGCGTCTCGAAGGCGCCGTGTGGATCGTGCAGCTCGAGCAGGTTCGTTACCGGTCCTTCCCGCACGCCGCGCCTCAGCTGCGGCGGCGGCCGAGCACGAGCAGGTAGCGACGCGGGGCGCGGATCACGTCGCCTTCGCGGTACTGCTCGTACAGGGCGACGAAGCCCTGGTGGAACTCCTCCGCCTGGTCCTCGTCGAGCCTGCGCAGCACCGACGCAACCGGCGTCGACGTTGTCGAGAAGACGTCCCAGAGCTCCTCGCCGGAGGACGCGTCGAGCCAGAGCGTGCCGTCGTGGAAGTCGAGCTCGAAGTCCTCGCCGAGCATGTCCTCGACATGATCCTCGCGACCCCACTCATACGCCTCCCGTCCGTCGATCGGCTCGTCGGTGAAGCGCCGGTAGAGCTCACCGAGCTTCGGGTTCGGCCGCCAGGCCGTGAAGCCGAGCCGGCCGCCGGGCCGCGCGACGCGGCCGAGCTCAGCGGCGACGTTCGCATGATCCAGCGCGTACACCAGCCCGAAATTCGACACGAGGACGTCGAAGGAGCCGTCGTCGTAGGGGAGGTACTCGACGTTGCCGACATCCGTCGTGATCGCGAGCCCCTCCGCGTCGGCGTCGCGCCGGACCTTCTCCGCGATCGGCTGCGTACTGTCGATGCCGGTCACCTGCGCGCCGGCCCGCGCGGCGCGCAACGCCACGCCACCACTGCCGGTGACGAGGTCGAGCAACCGTTCACCCGGCTGCGGAGCGAGCGTGCCGACGAGTTCGTCCTCGACCGGCTCGAGCAGTGCAGCGAGCCGCTCGTACGTTGCCTCGCTCACAGCCCGGAGCATACTTGCGCCGTGGGAGACCTCTTCAGCGAGGCCGCCGGGAAGCGGCTCGTCGAGGTTGCGCCGCTCGCGCAGCGGCTGCGGCCGTCGACGCTCGACGAGCTCGTCGGGCAGCAGCACGTGATCGGGCCGGATCGCGCGCTTCGCGTTGCGATCGAGCAGGATCGCGTGCCGTCGATCGTGCTCTATGGGCCACCCGGGTCGGGCAAGACAACGCTGGCGCGCATCATCGCGAACGCGACCGGGGCTGCGTTCGAGGAGCTCTCCGCGGTCTCGGCAACGGTTTCGCAGGTGCGCGATGTCCTCGCGCACGCGCGTGAGCGGCTGGGCGCGAACGGGCAGCGGACGATCCTCTTCCTCGACGAGATCCACCGCTTCAACAAGGCGCAGCAGGATGCGTTGCTGCCGGGCATCGAGGAGGGTCTCGTGACACTGATCGGAGCGACGACCGAGAATCCGTACTTCGAGCTCAACTCGGCGCTCCTCTCACGTACGCAGATCTTCGAGCTCGAGGCGCTCTCGGCAGACGAGCTGGTCACGGTCGTCGGGCGCGGCGCGGCGGCGCTCGGCGTCGAGCTCGGAGACGACGTCGCGGCGTTGATCGCCAGACGCGCGGGCGGCGACGCACGCACGGCGCTCGCGATCCTCGAGCTCGCCGCACAGACCGGCGACGTGACCGTCGAGCACGTCGAGGATGCCGCCCGCAAGCGGCCGCTCATCTACGACCGCGCCGGCGACGCGCACTACGACTTCATCTCGGCGTGGATCAAGTCGACGCGGGCCGGCGACGTGCAGGCCTCGATCTACTACCTCGCGGTGATGCTCGAGAGCGGCGAAGACGCGCGCTTCGTCGCGCGGCGGATGATCGTGCTCGCCTCCGAGGACATCGGCAACGCCGACCCGCAGGCACTGCTCGTCGCGGTCGCAGCCGCGCAGGCGGTGGAGCACGTCGGCCTGCCGGAGGCTCGACTGAACCTGGCGCAGGCCGCGATCTACCTCGCGCGTGCGCCGAAGTCGAACGCGTCGTACACGGCGCTGAAGGCGGCGACAGCCGACGTCCGCGAGCACGGCCACCTGCGCCCTCCCGACGCGGTGAGGTCGGTCGGTCATCCGGGCGTTCGGACGCTTGGACGCGGCGAGGGCTACGTCTACCCGCACGACGACCCCGCCGGCTTCGATGTCGACTACCTGCCGGACGAGCTCAAGGGGCGCGTGTACTACGAGGACTAAGTCGTCATCCCGTGCCAGGCTTCAGTCTGGCGCGGGCGACTTGAGGATTCCGGTGCCAGACTTCAGTCTGGCTCCGGCGTGACTAGAGGATGCGCGCACCGAGCGCGCTCGCAGCGAGCTCAACCGCGAGCTGGCCGGTTTCGTTTGCGCGGTCGAGGATCGGGTTCAACTCGACGAGCTCGAGCGAGTCGAGCTGGCCCGACTCGGCGACGAGCTCGAGCGCGAGATGCGCTTCGCGGTACGAGAGGCCGCCCCGGACCGGTGTGCCGACGCCCGGCGCGAACATCGGGTCGACAGCGTCGAGGTCGAAGCTCACGTGGAGAAACGAGCAGCCGCCGAGGAATGCCAGTGCCTCGCGGAGCGCTCGCTCGACACCGAGCCGGTCGAGCTCGGTCATCGTGAAAATGCGCACGTCGAGCTGGGCGATCAGATCGCGCTCGCCCTCGTCGAGCGAGCGCACGCCGACGAGCGCGGCTCGCTCGACGGACGGCATCGGCCAGGGACTCGAGCCGAACCCGCCGCCGGCGGCCCCAAAGGCGGCGGCGAGCGGCATGCCGTGGACGTTGCCGGTCGGTGAGGTCTCAGGCCGGTTCAAGTCGCCGTGTGCATCGATCCACAGCACGCCACCCGGGCCGTGCGCGCCGGCCATGCCAGCGAGCGTGCCGATCGCGATCGAATGGTCGCCGCCGAGCACGAGCGGCAGCTGGCCGGCCTCGCGCGCGGCCTGGACGAGCTCGGCGACGCGGCCGCACGAGGCCTTGATCGCCTCGAGGTAGCGGGCGCGCGGGTCGCCGACCTCCGTCACCTCGGGCCCGGCCACGAGTACGTCTCCCCGGTCGACGCAGACCCGGCCGAGACCCTCGATCCGCTCCTGGAGCCCGGCATAACGGATCGCGGATGGTCCCATATCCACCCCGCGGCGGCCGGCCCCGAGATCGAGGCCGGCCCCGATGACCGCGACGGGTTGTCCCGTTTCCAAGCTGCTCATTTCGGCAAGGCTAGTCCGGCACACCATGGTCGATGCGCCGATCACCGTCGTCCTGGCCGATGATGACGCCGGCTACCTCACATCGCTGCGAGAGCTCGTCGACCGGCAGCCGGAGCTGAGCGTCGTGGCCACAGCTGCCAACGGCGTGGAGGCGATCGATCTCGTCGAGCAGCTCGAGCCGGACGCGGCGGTCATCGATCTCCACATGCCGCTGCTCGGCGGGGTCGCCGCGATCGCGAAGCTCCGACAGGCTCATCCGAGCCTGTGCCTGATCGCGCTGACCGGCGACGCGAATCGCAGGCTGCACGACGCAGTCCGGAGTGCGGGCGCAGACGCAGTGCTCGAAAAGGGCGCGATGGTCGAGGCGCTGATCGACCGCCTGACGAAGCTCCGTGCTGCCTGATCGGCGCGATCCGCCGCACAGGGTCCGGAGAGCGTTCCCGGACCGATGGTCGCGCGAAGCGCGGCTGTGTCCGGAAACGCGATGGCGAGGGCCGGACTTGAACCGGCGACACCACGGTTTTCAGCCGTGTGCTCTACCAGCTGAGCTACCTCGCCGAGCCGCAGAAGTCTAGCGACGCCCTCTCGAGAGAAGCCGGTGCGCACACATTCGCTGCGAGTGCCGGCTCCGCCGGCGCGCGCACAGAACGAGCCGCAAAGTGTCGGAGAGGGGGCCCGCGGGAGGAACCGAAGGTTCTCCTCCGCGCAAAAAAAGGACGTCCGGACCGGTGCTACCGCGTCGCGAACGTCCTGTGTCCAGGAGCTTACTCGATGCTCATTCGGCGTGCAGCAGGATGGTCAGCTCGTCGCCGGGGCCGGCATCGAGGAGGCGGCTAGCATCACCGCCACTGATCGCAACCGCGTAGGCGCCGTACGAGTCCTCGTACACGATCAGGTCGCCCCGGTTCGCGTCTTCGAAGGTCTGCGCGACGATCGCGTAGTACGAGTTGGAGCCGAAGTGCAGCTCAACCCGGTCGCCCGGCGCGAGCGCCGCGGAATCGATGTGCACCGCCGTCAGGTTGAGCTCGAGATTGCCGAACCTGTCGACGGCCATCACGGTCGCCCGCATGTGGTTCGTGCCGACGTCGGGCTCCGGCAGGCGGAGCCGCACCAGCGTCGCCGCGTCGATCTCGCCGCCGAGGTCATCGAACGAAATGCCCGTCGCAAGGTACGCCGCAGCCGGCGCGAAGATGTCGCGCGCGTGGAACGTTCGCGAGACGCGCTCGAGGCGGTAGCGCGGGTTCGTCAGCTCGCGCACGGCCTGGATGCCACCAGCGTCGGCAGCGATCGTCAGCAGACCGTTGTCGGGACCGACGTAGACGCGCTCGTCGGCGGTGCGAATCGCCACCGCGCGGCGCCCACGACCGACACCCGGATCGACGATCGCGAGATTGATCGCCGGCGGCAGGTAGGGCACTGCGCGGGCGAGCAGGAGCGCCCCTTGCACGATCGCCTGCGGCGCGACACCGTGGGAAACGTCGATGATCTCCACGTCGCGCGCGATCCGTTTGATTACGCCGTGGCAGACACCAACGAAGTCGTCACGCAGGCCGAAGTCGGTGAGGAAGGTGATCGTGTCGTACATAGTTCGCGGGAAGCCTATGCCTCCGGAAACGCGGTACGCGAAGTCGGACGGCCTGAACATCGCCTACCAGGTCGTCGGCCAGGGACTGCCCGACCTCGTGTACGTGCCGGGCTGGGTGTCGCACGTCGAGCTCGCCTGGGAGCTGCCCGACCTCGCGCGCGGCTTCCAGCGGCTCGCGTCGTTCTCGCGCCTGATCCTGTTCGACAAGCGCGGCACCGGAATGTCCGACCCGGTGCCCCCGGACGACCTGCCGATGCTTGAGCAGCGGATGGACGACGTTCGCGCGGTGATGGACGCCGTCGGCTCGGAGCGCGCCGCGATCTTCGGGGCTTCCGAAGGAGGCAACATGAGCATGCTCTTCGCCGCCACCTACCCGGAGCGCACGACCGCGCTGGCGACGTTCGGGAGCACTGCCAAACGCGTCTACAGCTCCGACTACCCGTGGGCGCCGACGCCGGAGGGGCGGCAGCGGGCGTTCGACGAGGTCGAGCGGATGTGGACGACGGGGCTCGACTGGGAGGACATCGCGCCGAGCCTCGACCGGCCTGCGCTCGAGGAGATCTCGCGCTACTACCGCCGCTGCGCGAGCCCTGGCGCCGCCGTCGCGCTGATGAAGATGAACACGCTTGTGGACGTGCGCGACGTCCTGCCGACGATCCAGGCGCCGGCGGTCGTCATGCACCGCACCGACGACCGCGACGCGAACGTCGACGAGGGCCGCTACATCGCCTCGCGGATTGCCGGGGCGCGCTTCGTCGAGTTCGCGGGCGCAGACCACTCCTGGTGGACGCAGGACCGCGAGGCGATCGTCGACGAGATCGAGAGCCTCGTCACAGGCGTACGGCCGGCGTCGGAGCCGGACCGCGTGCTCGCGACGGTGCTCTTCGCCGACGTCGTCGGTTCGACCGAGCGCCTGCGCGAGCTCGGCGACCAGCGCTGGACCCGCGTGCTCGAGCGTTTCCACGCCACGGTTCGGCGCGAGCTCGAGCGCTTTCGCGGCACCGAGGTCGACAGCGCCGGCGACGGCTTCCTCGCCGTCTTCGACGGGCCGGCGCGCGCGATCCGGTGCGCGCTCGAGCTTCGGGACGAGGTGCGGCGGCTGGACCTCGAGCTCCGCGTCGGCGTCCACACGGGCGAGTGCGAGCGGCTCGGCGACAAGTACGCCGGGATCGCCGTCCACACCGGCGCACGCGTCGCGTCACTCGCAGGCGGCGGCGAGATCGTCGTCTCGTCGACCGTCCGCGACCTCGTCTCCGGCTCCGGGATCGCGTTCGAGGACCGCGGCGAACACGAGCTGAAGGGTCTGGGGCCACGCCGCGTGTTCTCCGTGGCCTAAGCCGCGGCGCCGACACGCGCGACTGCAGCGACGAGCCCGTCGAGATCGTGCGTCTCGGCCTCGGCCAGCACGGTCAAGCCGAGCGAGCGCGCAACGCGGCTCGTCTCCGACCCGATCGTGACCGCGGGCGCGTCGCCGCCTATCCACGCATACGCGCGCGCGGCCGAGCCCGACGCGAGCACGACGACGTCGCCTTTGGGGGGCCGGGGCGACAGAAGCCGCGTCTCGTACAGCGGGACGAAGTCGGCGCCGAGCTCGTCGATCGGCCGCCGGCGCGAATTCGCGGCGGCCGCGAACAGGATGCGGCCTTCCGGCCGCGGGAACTCGGCAAGCAGTCCGTCCTGTGACGACACGCGCGGCACGAAGTCGGGCTCGATCCCGTGCGTGCGGAGCGTCTCGGCGGTTCCGGGCCCGACCGCCGCGACCCTCGGCAGGTTGCGACCACGGCGAACGATCTCCTCCGCGCCGTTCGGGCTCGTCACGATCAACCACTCGTAGCCTGCGCAGTCGACCGGCTCGTCGGACGTGCGCACGATCTCGATCAGCGGGCACTCGACGACGTCGAGCCCGAGCGCCTCGAGCCGCTCGACGAGCGGCCCGGCCTGCTCCCGCGGCCGGGTCACGATCACTTTCATGCCCGTACGGCCGCCTTTGCCACCAGCTCGGCGGCGAGCGTGGCCGGATCGTCGCCGCTCGCGCGTTCGATCCAGGAGCCGTCCTCGGCGGCGATCAGCGCGTGCAGCCGGCGCCCGTCATGGTGCGCTGCGACAGGCGCGAGGCAGCCCGCCCCGATCGCGGCTGCACACGCGCGCTCGGCCTCGACGCGGCGGCGGGTCTCCGCATCGCCTGCGCCGTCGACGAGGTGCTCCTTGCCGACCGGCACCTGCAGCGCGACGGCACCCTGGCCCGCCTCCGGCAGCATCGTCTCGACCGGAAGCCGAACGCCGATCTCACCACCGAGGCCGAGCCGGTCGAGCCCGCAGCACGCAAGCACGAGTGCGTCAAGGCCGCGCTCGCGCGCCTTGCGAAGCCTCGTGTCGACGTTGCCGCGCAACGGCTCGACCGAAAGCGTCGGCTCGAGCGCCAGGAGCTGCGCGCGACGCCGGACAGACGCGGTGCCGATCCGCAGCTCGGGCACGAGGGCCTCGGCGCCGATGAGCGCATCGCGCGGATCGTCGCGCTCGAGGTAGGCGCCGACCGTGAGGCCGCGTGTGTCGGTCGACGTCATGTCCTTGGCGGAATGCGCAGCGACGTCGATTCGGCCGGCGAGGAGCGCCTCCTCGATCTCCTTCACGAAGACGCCGCGTTCGCCGATCTGCCCGAAGGGGCTCGAGCGGTCGCGGTCGCCGGCCGTGGTCATCGGCACGAACGCGACCTCGTGGCCGAGCCGGCGGAGCGCGGCCGCCGCCTGCTCCGCCTGGGCGAGAGCGAGCCTAGAGCCGCGCGAGCCGAGGCGGATGAGCACGGCTCACCGCTCCTCCTCGAGGCCGAAGAGATGCCTGACGGCGTCGACGTATTCGGCGCCGCCGGCCGCGGCCGCAGCTTCCTTCATGCGTACCGTCGGGAGATGCAGGAGCTTGTTCAGGATCTGCGCGGTCACCGACTCGACCGTGCGGCGCTCGTGTTCGGTCAGCCGGCCGAGCTTTGCCAGCTCGGCGAGGCGGATCTCCTCGGCGCGCGCCCGCAGCGCGGCGATCGCCGGCACAACCTCGAGCGAGGCCTGCCACTCTCGGAAGCGCTCGGCCTCCTCCGCGACGAGCTGCTCCGCATGCGCGGCGGCTTCCCGCCGGACCGCGAGCGATTGCGCCACGACCGCCTCGAGGTCGTCGATGTCGTAGAGGTAGCAGCCGTCGAGCTCGTGGACCGCGGGGTCGACGTCCCGCGGCACCGCGATATCGAGGAAGAAGAGCGGGCGCCGGCGCCGAGCGGGAACGTCGCCGGCGTGGACGACCGGCTCGGGAGCGCTCGTCGAGGTAAGCACCAGGTCGACGTCGGCGAGCGCTGCTGGAATCCCAGCGAGCCCGATCGCCGTCGCCCCGAATCGCTCCGCCAGGCCGCTCGCGTCGCTTCTGCTCGACACGTACGCGATCGACGCGCCGCGGGAGGAGAGGTTGGCGGCTCCGAGCTCGCCCATGCGTCCTGCACCGACGAGCAGCACGCGGCGGCCCCGCAGGTCACCGAAGACCTGCTGGGCGAGCGCGGCCGCGGCCGCCGGCACCGACGAGGGGCTCTCGCCGATCGCGGTCTCCGTGCGCACGCGCTTGCCGATCCGGAGCGCCTGCCGGAAGACGCGGTCGAGCAACGGCCCGGGCGTCGCGGCGTCGTAGGCCGCACGCACCTGGCCGAGGATCTCGCCCTCGCCGGGGACGAGCGAGTCGAGTCCGGCCGCGACGCGGAAGAGGTGGACTGCCGCCGCCTCGTCGTGCAGGCTGTAGACGACCGATGCAAGCGGCTCGCGGGCGAGCTCCTCGAGCGACTCGACTGCACGGTCGACGTTCTCGTCGGCGAGATAGAGCTCGGTCCGGAAGCACGTCGAGAGGCAGACGGCGTCGCCGAGCTCGCGCGCAAGCTCGGCCGCGCGCGCGGGCGGGACGACAAGCCGCTCCCGCAGCTCGACAGGCGCGACGCGGTGCGAAAGACCGATCAGCGACAGCCTCAGAAGTGACTCCCTGCGAGAACGAGCCGTACGAGAATCACGAGTGCGAAGCCCGCGAGCAGCACGTGTGCGCCGCGGCGCCCGCCGGGGCGCGCCGCGAGGAAGCCGCCGTACACGAGCCACGTGACGACGGTGATCGCCATCAGCGCGTCGATTCGACCACCCGTTTCACGGAGGCGCACGAAGCCCGCAACGAGGCCGAGCGTCAAGAGGGGCAGCGAGACGGCGACTGTGCGTACGCTCAGGCGCTCGAGCGTCACGAGCGACGGCAGCCGGAGCGCCAGAATGTCGGCGGCACGCCGTCGCAGTCTCCGATCCTCCCAGAGGTACACGCCGGCGAGGGCGGCCGCGAGCGTGAAGCCCGCGAATGCGGCAAGCACGAAGCCCACGTGCACGACGAGGAAGAGGTTGCCGTAGTGAGAGTGCTCGTCGGCCCCTGTTCCGCCGCCGAAGCGAGCGACGACGAAGAGCGCGGCGGCAAGCGGCATCACCGAGAGTCCGAGCGCGCGGTAGCGCGGCCGGCAGCCCCAGATCAGGTAGGCGCCGACGACAAGCCAGACGAAGAGGTTGAGCGAGCCGGCCCAGCTGGCCCACGGGAAGCCGTCCGCACGGGCGGCCTGCACGATGAGCAGCCCCGTCTGCGCGAGCCAGCCGATGCGGACACCCCACGTCGCGATCCGCGAGAACCGCGGGGAGGAGTACGCGATCGCGGCCTCGCCGTAGGCGAGCAGCGCAGGCCAGAAGAGCGCTTCAACCATTTTGGCTCCGCAGCCTCTGCACGATCTCGTCGACGTCGCGCTGCAGCCGCTGCAGCTTCGACGCGATGATCAGCACATACGCGAGCAGCGCCACGAAGACGACGAGGTAGGCCGCCGCCAGATACTTCTCGCTGGGGGTCATGGGCGACTCCTCCGGTGTCGCTGCCATGCCGCTCGGTGGCGAGCACCAAGCCATGGAAGGCCGCAGGGTGCCCCGATGGTCGAGCTGCCGGGGCCGAGGACGAAGCAGCGCGCCCCATGGTCGCGTCCGCAAGACATGGAGGGCGGTGACGGAGGGATCACGCCAGAAGCTCCCGGAGCTCGCGCAGACGTTGGTCGAGGCGCTTGCCCGCGAGCTCGAGCTGGTAGAGGGTCGCGAACAGCGAGAGCATGGCGGCGAACGAGACGCAGAACGTGAAGAACTGGGAACCGGTCATCTGCGGCCCGCGAGACGTGAAGACGATCGGGTGGATGAAGCTGTGCGAAAGCCTGATCGCAAGGAAGGAGACGGGTATCAGCACCACGCCGAAGAGCGCGTAGACCGCGCACATGTTCGCGCGCGCCGGTCCCGGCTCGACCGAGAAGCGCAGCATGAAGTACGCGCAGTAGAAGAGGAACAGCACGAGGAAGAGCACGAGCTGATCGTCACTCCACGCCCACCAGACCCCCCACGAGATCTTCGCCCAGATCGAGCCCGTGAGCAGCGTCAGCGAGCCGAAGATGACCCCCTGGTGGATCGCGACGTAGCTCTCGAGGTCGGCCTCGTCGGTTCGCCGTCGCAGGTAGACGAGCGCCTTCCAGGCGCCCCAGGCGAACGCCGTGTACGCGGTCAGCGCGATCGGGACGTGGAAGTAGAAGATGCGCTGCGAGATCCCCTGGTCGGCATCCGTCGGCGCGTAGAAGAAGATCAATGCGATCGCGGCCGCGAACAGCGACGTCGTCAGGCCGGCGAGCACCGGCAGCTTCACGTTCACGAGGCCCATCGTACGTCTACGTCTCTGCCACGACGTACTCGAACGACGCCCACGCGAGCAGGCCGAAGATCGCGTCGTAGAGCACGAGGAAGGCGAGGTAGCGGCCGCCTGCGCCTGCGCTCGCACCGACACCGCCGACGATGACCGGGATGGCGAGCGGAAGAAAGAGGAGCGGTAGCAGCAGCTCCCGGGCGCGTCCGGCGACGGCCATCGCTCCGGTCAGCGTCCCGACCGCGCAGATGCCGATGTCGGCGAGCGCCACGGCGCCGACGGTTCGCCCGTCGATGCCCGAGAAGAACGCCCCGAACGCCGGCAACGCGACGAGCTCCGCGACGGCGAGGAAGGCGAGGACGGCGAGGGTCTTCGCGAGCCAGATCGCGCTGCGGTCGGCCGGTGTCAAGATGAGCGCGTCCATCAGTCCCTGCTCGCGCTCGGGCACGAAGGCGCGCGTCAGGCCGAGGAGCGCTGTGAAGACGAGCGCGACCCACAGCAGGCCGAGAGCGGCCGTGTGCCCGGTGCCGCGCGGCAACGCAAAGTGGAAGACGGTCAGCGCCGAGAGCACGAAGAGCAGCATCGCGGGCAGCGTCTCTTTCGCGCGGAGCTCGAGCAGGAGGTCCTTGCGCGCGAGCGCGGCGACGTCCGCGGCATAGGTCATGCGAACGCCAGGCGTTGGGTCGCAAGGCGCTCGACGCGGCCGGGGTCGTGGGTGGCGACGACGAGCGCGCGATCGGAGAGCTCGCCGAGCGTCTGGTCGAGGAGCTCGGCGCCGTCCGCGTCGAGGGCGTTGAACGGCTCGTCGAGGAGCAGCAGGCTCGGGTTGTGCAGCAGCACGCGGCAGAGCGCGAGCCGCTGCTGCATCCCGCGCGAGAACGTCGAGACGCGTTCGTGGCGCACCTGCCAGAGCCCGAACCGCTCGAGCAGCATCCCGCTGCGCTCACGGTGTTCGGGAACGCGATAGAGCCGGCCGAAGAGCGCGAGGTTCTCGAGCGGCGTCAACTCGCGGTAGACGTACGGCTCGTGGCCGAGGAATCCGATCTCCGCCCGCGGCGGCAGCTCGAGGGTCCCGCGGCTCGGCGCGGCAAGCCCGGCCAGGACGCGGAGTAAGGTCGTCTTGCCCGAGCCGTTGGGCCCGGTCACGAGCAGCAGCTCGCCGCGGGCGACCCGAAGCTCGACGTGCTCGAAGACGCGCTTGACGCCGAAGCGCTTCGTGAGGTCGTGGGCGGTGAGCATCCGGGTGGTGGTTGTTCTCGCGCGCACGCACGCGCGCGTGTGCATGGGGGCCCCAGCGAGGCGCCCTACCTGAACGCTAGCGAGGATCGTGTCACGTGTCCGTCACGACTCTGTGCCGAAAGTGGAAAAGCTCGCTTTGGGCACCGCGGGGTCGGCGGCCCCAACGGCCAGAGCTCGGTGAACCAGGCTCTACAGCACTTCGAAGAGCACGAAGCCGAAGAACGTGACGCTGATCACACCGTTCATGGTGAAGAACGCGGCGTCGAGCCGTCGCAGGTCGCCAGGGCGGACGAGCGAGTGCTCGTAGGCGAGAAGCAGGCCGACGCAGACGACGCCCAGCCAGTACCACCAACCGACCGGCAGGCCGAAGCCGGCCACCGCGAGCAGGCCGACCGTCGCGATGTGCAGCCCGCGTGCCGCTGCGATCGCCGACCGCTCTCCCCAGCGCACCGCCCACGAGTGCAGGCCCTGCGCCCGGTCGACCTCGACGTCGAAGAGCGAGTAGAAGAGATCGAAGCCCGCCACCCAGGTCGCGACCCCGCCGCCGAGGGCCCAGGCCTGCCAGGGCAGGTGACCTGTCACGGCCACCCAGCCGCCGACGGGCGCGAGCCCGTCGACCGCTCCGAGCCAGAGGTGGCAGAGCCAGGTGAAGCGCTTCAGGTAGGGGTAGAGGACGAAGGCGGCGACCGGGATCGGCCAGAGCCAGCGCACGATCGGCGCGAGCTGCCACACCGCGACGAGGAAGAGCAGGAGCGAGGCGGCGCAGAACACGACGACGCCCGGGACGGTGAGCAGTCCCGACGGCAGCTCGCGCCGCGCTGTCCGCGGGTTGCGCGCGTCGATTCCTGCGTCGATCAGGCGGTTGAGCGCCATCGCCAGAGAGCGGGCGCCGACCATCGCGACCGTGATCCAGAAGATGTCATGCGCCTCGGGCACGGCGTGGAGGGCGAGAAACGCGCCGACGTACGCAAACGGCAGCGCAAAGACCGTGTGCTCCACCTTGACGAGCCGCGCGTAGAGGACCGCCTGGCTCATCGGAGACGGGGGAACCCCTGTTTCCCCCGTGAACCCCCTCCTCGGCCCTGCTGCCTTGTCGACTGGTAGCGAGCCTCCCGGCCGGCCAAGCCGGCCTCCGGCGACCCATCGCGGTGCAATGCCGACCGATTCACGTCTGTGCGTGCTCGGTCGGTCGCTCGGCCAGCAATGACAGTGCGTGCGGCAGTGCGCCGCGGATGACCGCATACCCGTCGCGGCAGCCCCCGGGCGACCCAGGGAGGTTGACGACGAGCGCGCTGCCGACGATGCCGGCAACCCCGCGCGAAAGGATTCCGTGGGGCGTCTTCCCCGCGGCGTCGCGTCGCAGCGCCTCGGAGATGCCCGGAACGTCGCGCTCGATGACGTGCCGCGTCGCTTCCGGAGTGACGTCGCGCGGCGCGACACCGGTGCCGCCCGTCGTGAGCACGAGCTCGGCCTCGTCCACGAGCTCGCGGATCGTGCGTGCGATCGTCTTCACGTCGTCCGGCACGACTCGGCGCGCGACCTCGTAGCCGTCGTCGCCGAGGAGCTCGGCGAGCACGCCGCCGCTCAGGTCGTCGGCCGAGCCGCGCGAGACACGGTCGGACACCGTCAACACCGCCGCCCTCACACCTCGACCTCGAACGGCCGTCCGGATGAACCCCCCGACCGCTCCTGGTCGGCGCCGATGAGGGGCGCCTTCGTCTTCTCGACGAGCACCACGTCCGTGATCTCCATCTGCTTGTCGATCGCCTTCGCCATGTCGTAGACGGTCAGCGCGGCGACGCTCACCGCAACGAGCGCCTCCATCTCCACGCCCGTCTGCGCGGTCGCCTCGGCCGACGCGACGATCTCGACGCCGTCGTCACCGACCTCGACTTCGACCTCGACGTTCGTGAGCGGCAGCGGGTGGCAGAGCGGAATCAGCTCGCTCGTCCGCTTCGCCGCCATGATCCCGGCCAGACGGCCCGCGGCGAGCGCGTCGCCCTTCGGGAGCTCTCGCAGCCGGCGAGCGGTGTCGGCCGCCATCCGGACCCTCCCGCGGGCCGTCGCCCGCCGTCGCGCAAGCGGCTTGCCGCCGACATCCACCATGCGGACGCGACCGGACTCGTCGACATGCGACAGGTCCTGCACGGACCGATCCTAGACCCTGGGTGCCGTGTCCGCGAGCCGCTCGATCTCGGCGAGCTGGCCGTCGATCCAGGCCTCGATATCGTGCTCGCGCACGTAGGCCGAGATCGCCGCCGAACGTCGGCGCCGCTCGTGCGGCGACATCGTCAGGGCTCGGTGGAGGGCTTCTGCCTGATCCTCCAGGTCGAACGGGTTGACCGAGAGCGCCCACTCGCCGAGCTCCTCGTGGGCACCGGCGTTTTCAGAAAGGACAACGCACCCGCCCCGATCGTTGACGAGTGGTCCTTCCTTGGCAACAAGGTTCATCCCGTCGTAGATGGGATTCACGAGCAGGACGTCGAACTGCTTGTACGCCGCGACGGCCTGCTGGAAGTTGTCGCCGATCTGGACGTCGATGGGCCACCAGTCGCCGATCCGGAAGCGATCGTTCACCCGGCGCGCCTCGACCGCGATCGCCTGGAGGTAGTCGGCGTACGCAGGGAGGCTCTGACGCGACGGGTCGAGGAGCGCGAGCATGCCGACACGGCCACGCAGCTCCGCGTGCCGGTCGAGCAGCAGTCCGAAGGCACGAAAGCCGCGGACGATGTTCTTCGACGGATCGGTGCGGTCGACACGCACGACCAGCAGCTCGGGCCGGCGCTCGGCGATCAGCCGTTCCTCCGAGAGGACCGTCGGGTCGTCGCGAAGCGCGTCGAACTCGTCGACGTCGATCGAGATCGGCTGCACCAGCACACGCGTCTCACGGTTGCCGTGTCGCAGGACGGATTCGTCCGGATCCCACTCGCCCCCGACGAGCTGCTCGCAGGCATGGACGAAGTTCGTGCGCCAGCGATCGGTGTGGAAGCCGACGACGTCGTTGGCGAGCAGCCCTTCGTGCACGGCACAGCGCAGCTCGACCGGCAGCGTGCGCCAGTAGTCGGGCTCCGCCCACGGGATGTGCACGAAGTGCGTCAGCAGCGCGTCCGGATGCCTCGCGCGAACGTACGCCGGCGCACGGTAGAGGTGGTAGTCGTGGAAGCAGACCGCAGCGTCCCCGTGCTCGAGCTCGGCGACCACGGCGTCGGCGAACGTGCTGTTCACCGCCTCGTAGCCGTCGCGCCACGCCCGGCGGAGCTCGGGCCCGAACTCCGGCGCGTACGCAAGGCCCCAGAGGTAGTGCTGCAGGAACCAGAGCGTCCCGTTCGAGACGACGTTGTAGAAGCCGTCGTACGCCTCCGGATCGTGCGCCACGAGGTGCAACCGGAACGCCGACCCGTCGCGGGCCTCCTCCTCAACCGCCTCGCCGCCCGCTTCGGCGGCGACCGCACGGTCCTCCTCGGTCATCGCGCTCGCGATCCACGTCACGTCGTCGCGCTTCACGAGACCGCGCAGCGCTGTCGCAAGGCCCCCGCCGCCGCGGCGCGACACGCGCGCGCCCGACTCGTCTCGCCCGTAGGAGACCGGCCCGCGATTCGAAACGACGATCAGCCGGCGCGGCTTCACTTCGACGCTGCGACGGTCACGAGCTCGGCACCCTCGGTGTCGTTGCCCGCGAGCCGATTCAGCAAGACGAGCCAGTCGCGGAGCAGTCGCGGCGTCAAAAAGCGGCGGCGCACGGACTCCTTCCCGCGCAACGCCCGCTCGCGAGCCGGGCCAGGATCGCGGAGGATCTCCAGGCACGCGCGAGCGCAGTCTTCGGGCGACTCGACGAGCCAGCCGGTGACGCCGTCCTCGATCTGGGTGACGATGCCGCCGACGCGGCCGCCGACGGTCGGCCGCGATTTCCAGAGCGCCTCGGCGATCGTGAGCCCGAAGCCCTCCTTGATCGACTTCTGGATCACGGCGGCGGAGTGCACCTGGAACGCGTTGACCTCGACTGCGCCGACGTTGTTCATGTTCGAGAGGATGTAGATGTCAGGATCGTCCGCCGCATACTCGACGGTGCGGTGGTAGTAGTCCCAGCCCTCGGGATCGTCGTGCGCCATCGAGCCGACGAGCGCGAGCTGCACATCCGGCACCTGCTCTTTCACCGCACGGTACGCGTCGATCACCCCGAGCGGGTCCTTCCACGGGTCGAACCGCGAGACCTGCGTCAGGAGCGGCCGGCCGACGTCGATGCCGAACTGGTCGACGATGTACTCGGCGTCCTCGGGGGAGAGCGCCATGTTCTTGGGTGTCAGCGGGTCGATCGCGGGAGGCCAGATGACGATCTCAGGCAGGCCGTTCACCTGCGGCACGTACTCCGGCAGGTGGAAGATCGCTGCGTCGTAGCGGCAGATCGACGGCAGCAGCACGTTGAAGATGTCCCAGTTCGGCGAGGAGAAGTCGATGTGCCCGCGCCAGATCCACTTCGCCCGCGGCGACGGAAAGTGGTCGATCAGCGCGACCGGTTGCGGGTCGTGGACGATCACGTAGTCGTACTCGTCCGCGGGCAGCTCCTTCGCGTTCATCGCGCTGTAGCGATGGAAGATCTCGATCTCGTTTGCGGTCAGCGAGCGGGACGCTCCCTGGATCCCGTTGTGGATCGCCTTCGTGACGTTGAAGAAGTCGTCGGCGCCGCGGATGATCCGCCACTCGACGTCGAGGCCGACGTCGGCCATCAGCGGCACGAGCGTGTAGTTGATCTCCGCGACACCGCCGCCGAACGCCGTCGCGGAGACGTGCACGACACGTTTCCCGCGCAGGGGCTCGGCCAAGCGGTGGATCTGAGCAACGAGACCGCGCGAAACGATCGAGCCGTAGTCCGCGAGGCTCTTGTGGCCGACGTTGACGAGCTGGAGCACGAGGCGGAAAGCTATCCGCTGAGACGCTTGACGAACCGAAGCGTCGAGCCGCCCCCTGGCCGCTCGGCGATCTCGAGCTCGTCGGAGAGAGCCCGGATGATCGCGATCCCGAGCCCGCCCTCCGTGAGCACGTCGTTGTCGATCGGGCTCGGCTCGGGCGGGGCGAAGCCGTCGCCGTTGTCGGACACCTCGACCACGATCCGGTCCGGGTAGAGGCCGTAGCTGATCTCGACCACGCCACCACCGTTCCCGTAGGCGTGCTGGACCGCGTTCGTGCACGCCTCGGTCAGCGCAAGCTTGAGGTCGCTGAGCTCCTCGTCGGAGAGCTCCCGCACCCGCGCGAGGCTGGTCAGCGCGAGCCGGCCCAGCATGATGAACTCGGCCTTCGCCGGGATCGTCAGCCGGACGAGCCGTCCACCACCGTTATCGGTCAGAGCCCCACCGCTTTCTGAGGTTCCCTCCGGAACGCAGAGCTAAACATCGCGAATCCTGCTGAATGCTCGTTGGCGCGCGCGTTTCACGTGAAATGTGTCCGGCCCGGGTGATTCCTAACCCGGCTGCGCGCAGAAAACGTCACGTGAGTGCGGCGACGACCGCGTCCATTTCGTCGTCGGTCAGCTCCGCGTAGAGCGGCAGCGAGAGCACCTCCGCTGCGAGCCGCTCGCTCTCGCCGAGCCCACGGCGCCCGAGCGCGACGTAGGCCGGATGCTGGTGGATCGCCCGGGGATAGTGGACGAGCGCCTCGATCCCGGCGGCGGCGAGCCGGCGTTGCAGCTCGTCCCGCTCGCCCGAGCGGACGACGTAGAGGTGGTAGACGTGCCGGTGCCCGTTCGGCACCTGCTGGCGGGGCAGACCGAGAGCGTCGTAGCGGCGCGCGAGCGCACGCCGCCGGTCGATCCACTGCTCGAGGTGCGCAAGCTTCACGAGCAGGATCGCCGCCTGGACCTCGTCGAGCCGGCTGTTCCAACCGTGCCGGACCGATTCGTACCGACCGCGCTCGCCGTAGACACGGAGCGATCGCGCGGCGGCGGCGACCTCGGGGTCGTTCGTGACCACAGCGCCGCCGTCTCCCAGCGCGCCGAGGTTCTTGGTCGGGTAGAAGCTGAACGCGGCCGCGTCACCGAGCGAGCCGGCGCGGCGGCCGCCGACCTCGGCGCCGTGGGCGTGCGCGGCGTCCTCGACCACCTTCAGCCCGAGTGTCCGCAGGCCGTCGACGTCCGCGCAGAGGCCGTAGAGGTGCACCGGCACGACGGCGCGCGTGCGCTCGGTGACGACCGCCGCCGCGGTCGCCGGCGTGAGCAGCCAGGTCTGCGGGTCGACGTCGGCCAGCACCGGCACGGCACCCGCAGCCTCGACGGCGGCGACGGTCGGCACGCACGTGTTCGCCGGCACGATCACCTCGTCGCCCGGCTCGACGCCGGCCGCGCGGAGGGCAATCGCGAGCGCATCGGTCCCCGAGGCGACCCCGACCGCCTCCCGCGTGCCGCAGTAGCCGGCGAACGCCGCTTCGAACGCCGCCACCTGCTCGCCGAGCACGAACCGGCCGCGCGAAAGGACGCCCGCGATCGCCGCGTCGAGCTCGGCGCGGGACGCCGAGACGCCCCGGGCGAGGTCGACGAAGGGCACGTTCACCAGTAGGCCTCGCCGTGCTCGCGGTAGTACGCGAGCGTGCGGCGCAGGCCGTCCTCGAGCGGCACCGTCGCCTTCCACCCGAGCGCGGCGCGGATCTTCTCCGCGTGGGTGAAGTAGTCGCCGATGTCGATCGCGCGCCGCTCGGGCGGGAACGGCACCACCTCGTAGGCGCCGCTTCCGTGGAGACGGACGAGCAGCTCGGCGAGCTCGCGCAGCGAGATGGACGAGTCGACGCCGACGTTGAACACCTGGCCGTCCGCCTCGCCCCGCGAGCCGGCGAGCAGGAACGCGTGCACCGCGTCGTCGACGTAGAGCAGATCGCGGCGCTGCGCGCCGTCGCCCCAGACCTCGATCGGCGCCCCGTGCAGCACGGCCTTCAGCCACACGCCGAGGAACGTCTGCCGCGCATCCCGCACTCGCATCCGCGGGCCGTACACGTTCGTCAGCCGAAGGGCGCAGACCCGAAGCCCGTAGACCTCGCCGTAGAGCAGGTGGAAGGCCTCGCCGGCCGCCTTGTCGATCCCGTTCACGTCGACCGGCGCCACCGGATGCTCCTCGTCGACGGGCAGCGAGCGCGGCCGGCCATAGACCTGCCGCGTGCTCGCGAACACGATCTTGATCTCGGGGTTGTGATGCCGGCAGGCCTCGAGGATCGAGAGCTGGCTCCGGCAGTTGATCTCGAGGTCGGTGAAGGGGTCGGTCATCGAATCGAGGTGGCTTGTCTGGCCGGCGAGGTTGAACAGGATGTCCTGCTCCCGCAGAAGCGGCGCCAGGCTGTGCCGATCGCGCACGTCGGAGATGTTCACGGTCACGCGGTCCTCGATCCCGGCGATGTTGGCCCGGTTGCCGCCGTACTCGGGTACGAGCGAGTCGACGAGCACGACGCGCGCGCCGGACTCGACCAGCTCGCGCGCGAGGTTGGAGCCGAGGAAGCCGAGGCCGCCTGTGATGAGGACGCTTTTCCCGTGAAAAGGGCCCAACGTCAGAGGCCGGGGTCGTCCGGCCGGCCCCGCGCGACTGCCGCGCCGAGGCGACGAGCCGTCGCCGCGGTCAGCCGCCGGAGCCACCACTCGCGCAGGCCCCCGTGCGCCGGCCCGCCGACGAAGTCCAGACGCGTGCAGCCTGCCACCGCGTCGAGGAACTCCTCGCCGCCGCGGCGGAGCGGCCGCGCCCGGCGGCCCGCGGCCCGGACGCGTGCAGCACGCGCGAGTGCGAGCGAGCGCACCAGGATCAGCGGCCAGTCGGTCAAACGGCCGGGTGTCGTCCCGTCGAGGAGGTACGCGCGCAGGTCGGGCGCGCGGGCGGGACCGAAGCGCGGTGCGCAGCGCTCGGAGGAGAGGACGAGCGGCTCGAGCTCCGGCGTCGCGTCGACCATTTGCGCGACGGTGCGTGCAACTGCATCCGCATCGCCGACCAGCGCGACCCGACTGCGGGGCTCGACGGTCACCTCGCGCTCGACCGCGCAGCCGAACCAGCAGGTGTGCTCGTGCACGAGGTCGAGCCGGAGCCGGTAACGCCCGGGATCGGGGGGCGCGAGCACGTGCACGGGTACGACCTGCGCATCACCGGGCGGGAGATCAGCCGGGAGCGAGGTCCGCAGCCCGTACTCGCGCAGCGTGCCGTCGAGGTCGAGCCACTGGTACGAGACCCGGATCTCCGGCTCCCCATGCTCGCCCCAGGGCCAGCCGGTGCCGCCGAGGTTGTACACGCGCACGTCGAACGTGCGCTGCTCGGCCGCGAGCAGGCGCTCGGGGTCCTCGAGCAGCTCGAGCCGGCCGGAGTGCTCGACGGCGCGACCCGCCCAGAGCTCGTCGATCTCCTGCTCCTCGGCCCGCCGGGCCGCGTGCGTTCCGAGGCGCTCCGGGGTGGGACCGGCCTCGAGCACCGCCCGCACGAGCGCGCTGTCGGCAGCCGGAAGCCGCTCGGTCCGCGGCGACGGGTGCCGCTCCGGCAGGAAGAGGTGGTTCACGGGGCGCCCGGCGTTGCGCTTGCCGGGTCGTAGCGCCTCGTACTTCCGGGCCTTCGCCTCGCGCCGCTCGAGCGGCGTCAGGACCAGGTCCGCGTGGTACAGCGGCAGGCGGAGGAAACGATGCGGGCCGAGCGCCTCCACCGGGCGGTGCGTCTCGGACGGAAAGCGGAGCAGCAACGGATCGTTCCGGACGAGCCGGAGCTGGTAGTCCGTGCTCCATGGATGCCCGGCGAGCATCGAGCC
>Ga0070731_10001501_pt1 | contig 24063 bp, 25 predicted proteins | sample Coa_R1_2_FD_66448 | JGI IMG/M metagenome (GOLD analysis project Ga0070731, IMG submission 66448) | Surface soil microbial communities from Centralia Pennsylvania, which are recovering from an underground coalmine fire - Coalmine... | ecosystem: Environmental > Terrestrial > Soil > Unclassified ... | reverse complement strand
CTGGTGTTCATCGACGAGACCTGGGCCAAGACCAACATGACGCGAAGCCATGGCCGCGCGCCGCGAGGCCAGCGGCTGGTCGCCAAGGTGCCGCACGGCCGCTGGCGGACGCTGACCTTCCTCGCCGCGCTGCGTCGCGATCGCATCGACGCTCCCTGCGTGATCGATGGTCCGATCAACGGCGAAAGCTTCCTGGCCTATGTCGAGCAGTTCCTGATCCCGGCGCTCAAGCCCGGCGACATCGTCATCATCGACAATCTCGGCAGCCACAAGGGAAAAGCGGTACGGCGCGCTATCCGCGCCGCCGGTGCCAAGCTGTTCTTCCTGCCGCCCTATAGCCCCGATCTCAATCCGATCGAGCAGGTCTTTGCCAAACTCAAGACCCTGTTGCGCAAAGCCGCCGAGCGCAGTGTCGAAGCCACCTGGCGGCGTATCGGCGCGCTGCTCGAAGCCTTCAGTCCCGCCGAATGCGCCAACTACTTCGCCAACGCCGGTTACGCTTCAAAATAAAACGGCCGTGCTCTAGCAGGCTGTTGAAGAAGTGGCTGGCGGTTTGCTGGCGATTGTGATTCCCTTGGGCGTGGCGATTTGCCGAGGGATTGACGATGCGCGGCGGGGACGAGCGATCTGGCTCACTGTTCAGCTATGTGGATTTGGAGGCAAGGGTCCGGCGCGACCATCCGTTGCGGATGATCCGAGAGATTGTAAATGCGGCGCTGGGCGATCTGTCTGGGGATTTTACCCAGCTTTACACGAACTTCGGCCGTCCTTCGATTGCGCCGGAGAAGCTGCTGCGGGCGATGCTGCTGCAGGCGTTTTACGGGGTGCGCTCGGAGCGGCAGTTAATGGAACGGCTTGAGTTCGATCTGTTGTTCCGCTGGTTTGTGGGGGTGGGGGTGGACGATCCTGTTTGGGACCACTCGACCTTTTCGAAGAATCGCGACCGCCTCTTGGAAGGCGAGATCGCCGCGAAGCTGCTGAACGCGATCCTGGCGCAGCCGAAGGTCAAGCATCTGCTGTCAGGCGATCACTTCTCGGTCGACGGCACGCTGATCGAGGCCTGGGCCTCGATCAAGAGCTTTCGCCGGAAGGATGGCGGCGACAATGACAGCCAAGGTGGTGGGCGCAACGCCGAGCGCAGCTTCCATAAGGAGAAGCGATCCAACGAGACCCATGGGAGTTCGACCGATCCCGAAGCGCGGCTGTACAAGAAGGGCGACGGTCAGCCCGCCAAGCTCTGTTACATGGGCCATGTGCTGATGGAGAACCGCAACGGGCTGGCGGTTATGGGCGGGGTGAGCCAAGCCACCGGCACAGCTGAGCGGAGTCAGGCTCTGGCGCTGATCGAGCGTCGCCGGCGCGGCAGTACACGGCGGATCACGCTGCGCGCGGACAAGGCTTATGATGTCACCGCCTTCGTGCAGGACTTAAGAAGCCGCTTCGTCACCCCGCACATCGCCATCAACGGCCATGTCAGCAAGACTGGCAAGCCGCGCAAGACCGCGGTCGACGGACGAACGTTGCGCCACGCGGGCTACGCCGTCAGCCAATGCTGCCGCAAGCGCATCGAAGAGGTGTTCGGCTGGATCAAAGCTTCCGCAGGCCTCGCCAAGGTGAAGCTTCGGGGACGCGCCCGCGTCGATGCCGCCTTCACAATGGCGCTGGCGGCCTACGATCTCGTCCGCCTGCCCAAGCTTCTCGGAGCCGCCACATGAAGGGCAAGTGGCGCATCGTGAAGATGCCGGATTATACGGCCGACTTCCTCGACATGGTCGAGCCCGCCTACATCCTATTCGACGGTGAAGGCGGCGGGGAGTTCGCCTTCGGTTGCGTCACCGGTGCGATCCATGGAGCGGGCGATACAAATGCCGTCGAGTTCAGTTGGATCGGCAACGACGAAATGGACGAAGCTCAAGGCGACGGCTGGGCCGAACTTCAGGCCAGCGGGTCACTCAATGGCCAAATCTCCTTCCGCGGCGGCGACGAAGCCAACTTCATCGCCAAACCGTGGGACACTTCTTCAACAGCCTGCTAGGCAGGAATTCGCCGAGTGGCCAGCGGAGGAAACTTGACATCATCGCGGAGTAGCGCGGGCGGCCGTCATCCTGAAAGCGCGAGCAACCGAACCTCGAACGACGCGGCGGTTTCGGTGTGACGGTGTCTCCTCATTTCTTCCTCGGCAGGAGCTCGAAAATCGGAACGCCGGACGCGATCTTGTCTTCGCGTAGCTTCTCCGCGGTCGCATTGCGTTGCGCCCTGGCAAGCACCTCCGCCGCGCGCTCGCGTGGGATGAAGCAGACTCCGGTTTCGTCCGCCACAACGAGATCGCCGGGATGAACCGTCACGCCACAGATCGTGACGGCTTTATTGATCGCAACGGTCTCGACGCGCCATTTGCCGGTGATCGGGCTGACGCTGCGCGACCATATCGCGTAACCGATGCCGCGCGAATGATCGACGTCGCGCACGGCGCCGTCGATGATCGCGCCAAGCTCGCCCTGACGGCGGCCGATGGTCGCCGATATGCCGCCCATGTTGGAGACAAGATCGACGCCTTGCACCACGAGAACATCGCCCGGCACTGCAAGATTATGCGCCTCGATCTCGCCCATCCCCGAAATACCCGCCTTGACGTTGTCCACGACGGGCGCGGTCGCGGCGACATTGCGCACCGTCAGAGCGCGTCCGACGAGGCGCGCCGTCGGATCGCGCGGGCGAAGCAATCCGGCCGGCACCGCGCCGACAAGGCCGAGTTCGTCCATCGCATCCGAGGTCATGCCGGTGAGATCCGGCAAGCCGCCAAAGCCGACGACAATGTCGGGCGGCAACTCCGGCAGCTCAAGCATGCCAAACGCTCCGGGCGGCAGCTTACCGAGAGTCTGTCTGGTCATGACCTCGCTCAGAACCCGAACAGTTTCGCCGGATTATCGACGAGCATGAGCTGCCGCGTGCGCAAGTCCGGTGCGATCTCGGCGATGAGATCGACCAGCTCGCCGTCATTGGGAACGGCGTTGTGGTTTGGATGCGGCCAGTCGGTGCCCCACACCACGCGCTCGGGCGCGTGCGCGGCAAGGTCGCGCGCGAATGGCACGGCGTCGGCGTAAGGATATTTCTGCTTGGCGATGCGGTCGGTGCCCGACAGCTTGACCCAAATATTGCCGGTGTCGAGCAAACGGCGCAGCACCGAGAACGCCTGGCCGCGCAATCCCTCGCCGACATCGACGCGGCCGATATGGTCGATCACGACCGGCGCATCGATCGAACGGATAAAATCATAGAGCTCGAGCAGGCCGTTTCCCCCGGTATGGATAGCGATGTGCCAGCCGTTCGGCTCGACCATTTCGATGATTTTGCGCATATCGTCGCGCGGCATCGGTGCGCCAAGACGCGGGAAGAAATGCAGCCGCACGCCGCGCACGCCGGCATCGTCCAGCCGATCGACCTCGGCCTGCGGCATGGTCGGCTTAAGCAGCGCAACGCCGCGATAACGGCCCTTGCCGGCGGCCAGGAGATCCAGCAGCGCGGCATGATCGCTGCCGTGGCAGGTCGGTTGCACAAAGACGCCCCGCTCGAAGCCGAGGAAGCCGTGCAGGCGGAACAAATCTTCTTTGGGTGCATCGGTCGGCGTGAACGGCCGGTCCGGCGCGTAGGGAAATTTGTCATGCGGCCCGAACACGTGAAAATGCGAATCGCAAGCGTGTGGCGGCAGTTTCAGCCGCGGCTTTTTCGGATTCGGATCCGGCGGCGCAATGGTCGGGGTGAGATCGTCGGGACGGATGGCCATTTGTGCATTCCAATTTTTACGATGATCAATCGCAGCGCGCGGTCATGCCGCCATCGACCACGATTTCGGTGCCGGTGACAAAGCGCGCTTCGTCGGAGGCGAGAAACAGAACGGCATTGGCGGTGTCGCGGCCATCACCCATAAAACCGAGCGGGATGCGCGCCACGCGCGACGCGAGCAAGGCCTCGACGTCGCCGCCGCTGCGTTGCTTGGCAAGTCGCGCTTCGACCATCGGGGTATGCATTTGCCCCGGGATCACCGTGTTCACGCGGATGCCGTGCTTGGCATATTGCACGGCGGTCACCCGCGAGAACTGGATCACCGCGGCTTTTGCCGAAGCGTAGCCGACCTGCGGCGCGCCGGTGAAGCGAATGCCCGAACTCGACGAGGTGTTGACGATGGCGCCGCCGCCCTGCTCGACCATGACCGGAATCACGTGACGGCAGGTCAGGAAAACACTCTTGAGATTGTAGTCGATCTGGTCGTCGAAGCTCTGTTCCGACATTTCGGCGGCGCCGCCGGCGGCCGAACCGCCGACATTATTGACCAGAATATCGATGCGGCCGAATCTCTTGCGGCAGGCCTCGGTCATGGCGCCCACCTCGGCATCGTCGAGAACGTCGCAGACATGCGTCGCGATTTCGCCGTCATTGCCGACCCGCGCGACCGTCTCGGTCATCGCATCGGCATTCTTGTCGACGGCGAAGACTTTGGCGCCCTCGCGCGCGAACAACACGGCGGCGGCGCGGCCATTGCCCCAGCCCGGCCCGACGCATCCCGCCCCGGTGATCAGAGCTACCTTCCCCTCAACGCGTCCCGGCATAATCTTCCCGACCCTTAGCATGAGCCACGTCGAACGGCGGCGTTCTCGCCGATATCGGCGATTTTGCTTTGGCGGCTCATTGCTGCAATTTCAGCCCGGCGTCGTGAACCACCTTGGCCCACAATGCGATTTGCGATTTGGCGAGATCGCCGAGTTGTTGCGGCGTGCCGCCGGCGGTCTCGGAGCCGATCTTGGCGAACGCCTCCTGCACCTTCGGGGTCGCCAGCGCGTTGTCGACCGCGGCATTCAGCCGGCCGACGATGTCCGCGGGGGTCCCGGCTTTCACCGCCCAGCCGACCCAGTCGAAGCTGGTCAGGCCGGGATAGCCGGCCTCCGCCAGAGTAGGCACATCGGGCAGCGCCGCCATGCGTTTGGCCGGCGTGACCGCGAGCGCGCGCAGCTTTCCTTCATGAATGAAGCCAAGCACCGGCGCCACCGCGATGAACTGGTAGGTATTGACGCCTTGCAGCAGATCGGAAATGGCGCGCGGGAATTCGCTGTAGGGCACGTGCGTCGTGCGCACGCCGGTTTGCAGCTTGAACAGCTCGCCGATGATGTGCGCCGGCGTGCCGATCCCGCCTGACGAGAACGTCCCCTTGTCGGGATTGGCCTTCAGGTATTGCACCAGCTCGGCCACCGTCTTCGCCGGCACGTTCGGATTTACCACCAGCACATTGCCGGTCATGGCAAGCTGCGCGACCGGAGCGATATCGGTGTTGAGATCGAGGCCGGCGTCCGGCACCAGCGATTGCGTTACGGTCAGCGGAAAGCCGACAGTGAGGACCGTATAGCCGTCGGCCGGCTGCTTGAGCGCTTCCCGCGCGCCCAACAGCTGGCCTGCGCCGGGCCGATTCTCGACGACGAGAGGCCAGCCTTCGGCGCCGTTCACGGCGTTGGCGACGATGCGGGTGATGATGTCGGGCGGCGTGCTGACCGACGCCGGCACGATGATGCGGATGGACCGTGACGGATAAGCTTGCGCATCGGCAGGCCGTGACGCGTCGATAGCGCCGGTCGTCCCGAACAACAAGGCGACAGCTACGCCGCCGATCCAGCGCCGACGTTCCTTCACGGCATCCCTCCAGTGCGCACTAATTCCAAAGTTCCTTGCTCGCGAGCCGCGCGCCTTCCGCAAGCGCGGCAAGCTTTGCCCAGGCGATTTGCGGATGAATACGGCCGCCCAGCCCGCAATCGGTTCCGGCGATGACGTTTTCGCGTCCCACCACGTTGGCATAGCGCACCAGCCGGTCGGCGACCACTTGCGGATGCTCGACGATATTGGTGGCGTGGCTGACGACGCCGGGAATGAGCAGCTTGCCATCCGGCAGCTTGACGTCCCGCCACACCCGCCATTCATGCTCGTGACGGACATTGCCGGCTTCCACCGAATAGGCGCCGGCATTGACGCTCAGCACGAGGTCGACAATGTCCTTTAACGGAATGTCGGTGCTGTGCGGCCCGTGCCAGCTGCCCCAGCAGATGTGCAGGCGAATGCGGTCCTCCGGCAGGCCGCGCAAAGCGTGATTGAGCGCCGCCATGCGCGCCGCCTCGAATTTCTTGAATTCGCCAAGCGGCGGCTCCGGATTGATCATGTCCCAGTTGTCGGGGAGGCTCGGATCGTCGATCTGCAAGACGAGGCCGGCATCGACAATCGCCTTGTATTCCTCGTGCATGGCGTCGGCCGACGCGAACAGAAACTCCTCCTCGGTCTTGTAGTGGAGGTCGATGCCGCGCGCGAAGCTGCCGGGCCCTATCGCGCACATGAAGCCTTCCTCCGTGCCGGTCGCCGCCAGCGCTTTTTTCAGATTGGCGATGTCGGCTTGCAGCGCGGCATGCCCGGTATATTTGATCGGCCCGGTGCAGGCGGGCCGCCCGACCGGCCGGCGCGCGGCGCTGCCAAGGAGGCTGCCGCTCGATTCCGGGTCCTGATAGAACTCGCCGAATTTCTGCCAGTCGCGGCGATTGGCGAATGAGGTCAGCGCGAGGTCGGCAACGCTCGATTTCTTGTGCTGCGTTTCGTGCGCCGCGGCGGCCGCGCTGCTAGCCGGTGAAAATCCCGACATCCGGGCAAACGCGTAATTCCACCAGGCGCCGTAATCATAGGCGCCGCCGACCGGTTTGCCGAACTCGCCATCGTCGGGAACGTCGATGCCAAGTTCGCGCTGCTTCTTCACCACGTCGGCAACCGCACCGGCGAGGATGCCGGTAAACGCGGCATCGTCCTTGCCATCGCCGACCGCGCGCGCCTTCCCGGCGGCAATGAGATTGGCCGGCCGGGACAGGCTGCCGGCGTGGGTGGTGAGAATGCGGTCGGTACTGCGTCTCATCGTCCCGGCGTCCCTGCTCAATTGCGCTGGATGTTAGTGGACCGCCGCTCACCGCGCCACTGTGGTCGCGACCCGCGGCGTGCTAGAATAAAATTAAAGCTTCAATCTCAACCGGGAGGAGCCCATGAAGCGGCGCGACTTCATTGTGGCCGGCGGCGCGGCGGCTTCGGCTTGGCTGCGGCCGCGCGGTGCACTGGCACAACAAACCTATCCGACGCGCACGGTGCGGTTGATCCTGCCGTTCAATCCAGGCAGCGCGACCGACACTACCGCGCGGCTGTTCGCAGACCGCCTGACCGCACGCTGGGGCAAGCCGGTAGTGGTCGAGAACCGGCCGGGCGGCGACGGGCTGGTTTCGGTCAAGGCGTTCATCGACGCCCATGACGACCACACGTTCTTCTTCGGCCCGGCTGCGACATTCCTGATCCATCTCTACGACGACAACCCGCCGTCCTACGACACGCAGCGCGATATCGTGCCGATCGTCGGCATTTACGTCACGGTGCTGGCAATCTCGGTGCCGACCTCGCTCAACGTCAACAGCATCGGCGAACTCGTCGCCATGGCACGCGCCGAACCGGGCAAGCTCAACGTCGCGGCCGCCACCGGCAATTCGGATTTTCTGATCTTCGGGTTTTTCAAGGGCCTCGGCCTGCAGGTCACCAAGGTGCCCTATCGCGACATCATGCAGGCGCCGGGCGATCTCGCCGAAAACCGTATCCAGGTGTTGTCGAGCTCCCTGGCCGTCGCACAGCCGATGCAGCAGTCCGGACGCACCAAGGTCTTGATCGTCACCAGCAGACAGCGCGCGCAAGGCGCGCCGGACATTCCGACCGCCGCCGAAGCGGGCTTTCCGGCTCTGACAATGGAAACCGCGGGCGGGCTGTGCGGCGCCGCCGGAATACCTGACGCCTTGCGCGAAAAAATCGCCGCGGATTGGCGCGCCGTCGCGCAATCCGATCCGATCATCGCCAAGCGGTTGACCGACACCGGCCAGATCATGACCATCCGCGGGCCGGCGGATTTTGCCGCGAGCATCAAGGAACAGAACAACCAGCTCGCGGCGCTTGCCAAAGTGCTCGGAATGAAGACCGCGCAGTGAGAGGACACCGGCGATGGCGGAGAGCGATTTTCTGCGCGGCGCCTATTGTCCCCTTATCGTCCCGTTCCACGACGACAAGATCGACTTCGACACCTATGGTCGCCTGATCGAGCGGCAGATCGCCGAAGGCACGCACGGGCTTCTGGTCAACGCCACCAGCGGCGAGCCCACCGTGCTCAGCGTTGAGGAACGCGGCCAACTCGTCGAATTCGCCGTCAAGACCGCAAACGGACGGCGCCCGGTCTGCGCCGGAACGGCGTCGGAATCCTTTGAGGCAACCGCCACGCTGATCGACCGCTTCGACAAAGCAGGAGCGGATGCAGTGCTCGTGGTCACCCCGTACTATTCGGCGCCGCCGCAGCGCGGAGCCGCCGCGTATTTCGCCAAGCTCGGTGAGCGGACGCGGCGCCCGTTCCTGATCTATCACATTCCGGGACGCGCCGGCTTCGCGCTCGCCGTCGACACGCTCGCGGCGATCAAGGATGCGGTGCCGCATTTCGCCGGCTTAAAGAACACCGACACCGATGTCGGTTTTGTGACCGGCGCGCTCGCCCGCCTCGGCCGCGACTTCCGCATTTTCGCCGGTCTCGAACTGCCGACCTTGCCGATGCTCGGCATCGGCGGCTGCGGCATGATGATCACGGCGTCCAATGTCGCGCCGCGCCAGGTGGCGCAGCTCTACGATACGTTCGCCAACGGCGACATCGACGGTGCCATCGCGCTCAATCTGAAACTTTATCCCCTGTTCCGCGGCGTCGCGCTGGAGACCAGTCCAATTCCGGTCAAATATATGCTCAAGCGACTCGACGTGATTGAGAACAACGAGCATCGCAGCCCCTTGGTCCCGGCGTCGCCCGAGGTCGAACGTCAACTCGACAAGGTTTTGGCCGAGATCGGTCTTATCTGATCAGCCGGCCCGCGTGCGCCAGTCGTGAATATGCCACCAGATCACAACGCCGATGCCGACGGCCACGCCGGCGATGAGCACCACGATCAGCGCCGAGTTTTCGATCCAGGCGATTGCCGGAATGCCCAGCGCCATGATGAGGCCAAGCAGGCAGACCTGCCAGGACAGCACATGTACGCCCGCAGTGAAGGTGCCGAGCGACAACAGCGTGAATATCGCAAGTCCGGTGGCGCCGGCGTTGAAGATGCGCTGCACGCTGGTGAGCAAGAGCATGTTCATCACCACCAGGAACGCGAGCCAGTGCAGCACCTGCGTCCCGATCAGCCGGATGCGCGCCGTCCGATCGAGCGCGTAATGCCAGCCGGCACCGACGCAAACCAGCGCGATCAGCGGCGCGAGAATCTCCCAGTAGCCGGTGATCGGCTGTTTGGAGACGGTGGTATAGGCGACGCCGATCAGCGTGAGGATCAGGACGAGACTAAACGGAAGCTCCCTGATCCAGAAGTTCAAATGAAAGAACTTGTGCGGTACGCCCGCATGTGGCTCGCTCGGCGCCACAGAAGGAACCGAATGTTCGGGATGCTCAATGGTCATTGCGCCCGCTCCGCGCCTTCAGGGACTTAGCAAGAGTAGAGTAGAAAAAGCGGCAGCGCCATCGCCGCGGCGACATTGAAAAAGGAAGGTCCTGTGCCAGTCGCGACTGAACGAGACGCAAGCAAGATTCCCGAAGTCACGCTCGTTTTCTGGATCATCAAGATCGCCGCCACGACGCTTGGCGAAACCGGCGGCGACACGGTGACAATGACGCTGAATTGGGGTTACCTTGCCGGCACGGCGCTGTTTGTCTCGCTGTTGGTCGCCTTGGTGTACCTGCAGATCGCCGCGAAGAAATTTCAGCCGGTGCTTTATTGGGCGACGATCGTCGCTTCGACGACGGCCGGCACCACCATGGCCGATTTCGCCGATCGTTCGCTCGGCATCGGCTATGCCGGCGGCTCGACCGTGCTGTTCCTTTGCCTGATGGCAACGCTCGGCGCGTGGTACTGGACCCTCGGCTCGATTTCGGTCGCGACGGTCGCTGCGCCCCGGGTGGAGATATTCTACTGGATCGCGATCACGTTCTCGCAGACGCTCGGCACGGCGCTCGGCGACTGGACGGCCGACGCTACCGGCCTCGGCTATGACGGCGGCGCAGTTCTGTTCGCCGCCTGCCTGGCCGTGCTTGTGCTGGTTTATTTTTTCACGAATACGTCGCGGGTATTCCTGTTCTGGGCGGCTTTTATCCTGACGCGGCCGCTCGGCGCGACCGTAGGCGATTTTCTCGACAAGCCGGTGCGGGACGGCGGATTGGGCTTGAGCCGGGCCATCGCCACGGCCGTCATCGGCGTCTTCATCATCATCTGCATCCTGGTGCTGCCGCAACGCGCCGGCCGGCATCCAACGGATGCCGGCTAACATCATCAAATGCGCCGCACGCTGGTGATGTCGCTGCCGGCATCGCGAACCCGCGCGATCGCGTCGGCAATCGACTCGACCGCGACCGCCATGTGAAACGCATTCGCATGAATGAGGGTGGCGCGATCGCGGACGATGGCGACGTGGCCCTTCCAGAACACCAGGTCGCCGCGATCGAGCCCCGAGTGATCGGCGCCAAAAGCGACGGACTTGCCCAGCGCCTTTTCCTGCATGTCGGTGTCGCGCGGGCATGCCACGCCGCACGCCGCGAGTACGATCTGCACCAGGCCCGAGCAGTCCAGCCCGAGGGCGGTCTTGCCGCCCCACAGATAGGGCACGCCGAGAAAGCGCTCCGCCACCGCGACAAACTCGCGCTCGTTTTCGCCGACTGATCGAAGATGCACCATTGGCACATACGCGCCGGATGCAGTCACCGCCATGCGATCCTCACTGCGCGCGATTGCCACGCGCGCTCCGAACGGCAGCGCGTCGAGCGGCGGCAATTTGATCGATGGTCCGGGAAACGTGAACGTACGCAACGCCGAGACCCTGTGCGTCGGCGCAGCACCAGGCGCCGACAGTGCGCTCTGCGGCAGCCAGCCGACATAATTGTCCGACTGGAGCTGACCCCAGGCCCAGCCTTCGGCGTCGGCGTCGTAGATCGTGACGCGCTCACCCATCAGCGCTTCGGTGAGAAGTGGCGCGTCGGGCCGCGGCTCGCCGCGTAGCGGCGCCTGCGGCACGATAATTTCGAAAGTGCGGCCTTCGACGTAGCGCAGCGCGCGTACTTTGCCTTCGAGGAATTTGGCCGCGAGATCGGCGCGGGCCGGCGTGACGCGAGGATCTAGATCGGCCATCTTTTCGGTTCAGCCGTAGCGCGCGGCCAGCATCGCATAGAGCGCGCGGGCCGCCTGCAATTCGCCACCCTCGGGCCGGCCGGCTTTAACCGACGCCGTCCAAGCGAACATATCGACATGCAGCCAGGATTTCGCGGTCACGAAGCGCCGCATGAACAAAGCCGCGGTGATGGCGCCGCCTTGGCTGCCGCCGACATTATTGATGTCGGCGACCTTGGATTCGAGCATCGTTTCGTAGGGCCGCCACAGCGGCAGCCGCCACAGCGGATCGTTCTCGGCGGCGGCATGGCGCATCAGCTCGTCGGCGAGCGCATCGTCGTCGGTGAAAAAGGCCGGCACGTCGGGGCCGAGCGCGACGCGGGCGGCGCCGGTCAAGGTCGCAAAATCGGCGATCAGTTCAGGCTTGTCCTCGTCGGCAAGCGCCAGCGCGTCGGCAAGAATGAGCCGGCCTTCGGCATCGGTATTGCCGATTTCCACCGTGATGCCCTTGCGCGAGGTGTAGATATCGCGCGGCCGAAAGCTTGAACCCGCGATCGAATTCTCCACCGCCGGAATAAGCACGCGCAGCCGCAGTTTTAAGCCGCGCGCCATGATCATCGACGCGAGCGCCAGTGCGGTCGCGGCGCCGCCCATGTCTTTCTTCATATTGAGCATGCCGGTGTCCGGCTTGATGTCGAGGCCGCCGGTGTCGAAGCAGACGCCTTTGCCGACCAGCGTCACCTTCGGGTGCGACGCATCGCCCCACGACAGGTCGATCAGCCGCGGCGCGCCGGCGGCGGCGCGGCCGACGGCATGGATGAGCGGGAAATTCTTCTCCAAGAGCTCATCGCCGACGACGGCGCCGATGGTGGCGGCGTGGCGCGCGGCAAGCTTGCGCGCCGCTTGTTCGAGCTGCGCTGGGCCCATGTCGTTTGCCGGCGTATTGATGAGATCCCGCGCCAGCGTGACCGCTTCGACAATGCGTTGCAGGTCGTCGCGATCGAGACTTTGCGGCAAGTCGAGCTTGATCGCGCGCATTTCGGCCTTGCGGTAGCGCGTGAAGCGATACAGGCCGAGCGCGATGGCAAGCGCAGCGAGCCGCACGTCGGGCGGCTCGTTGGCGAAGCGGTAGGTGCCGTCCGGCAAGAGCTGCGCCAGCCGGCCGGGAAGGAACGGGTCCTTCGCCTCGTCGCCGTCATCGAGGCCAAACAACACTCCGCCAAGTGCTGTCTTGCCGTTGCCCTTGCCCGGCAACAGCAAATGGCGGCCGGCCTTCGGCTCGAAGCCAGCAGCATCGGCGAAGGCACAAAGCTCCGCGCCAAGAACTTTCCGCACGTCGGGGTAGTTCGCCGCGGTGACGAACCAGATCGGGATCGCGCCCGCAGCGCCATGCGTTACGAAAATCGTGTCCATCGCGTCCTGCTACCATGCCGATGGACGGCCTGTCATGCCCCGCGACGGCGCCGACGGATCAAGCGCGAGAGGTTTGCGGTGTTTGCGCCTGCGCCCGGCTGTGCCGCAACCCGTAGAAAAAATAAACGCCGACCCCGATCACGAACCACGCGCCGAGGCGCAGCCACGTATCGAGCGGCAGTCCGCACATCAGAAAGAAGGCCGAGGCCGCGCCGAGCGGGGCGACGACATAGACCGCCGGCGTCTTGAACGGCCGCTCCAGGTTCGGTTGCTTGATGCGCAGCGCCAGTACGCCGAGGCAGACGACGGCGAAAGCGAACAAGGTGCCGATGCTCACCAACTCGCCGACCAAGCCGATCGGCAGCAGCCCGGCCAGCACGGTGACGATGCTGCCGGTGAAAATGGTGGTGACATAGGGCGTGCGGAAACGCGGATGGATCTTGGCGGCGATGGGCGGAAACAAGCCGTCATGCGCCATCGAATAGAGAATCCGCGGCTGGCCAAGCAGCCCGACAAGGATGACCGAGGTCAGTCCGAGGATGATGCCGAGCTTGAGGATCGGCGACAGCCAACTCAGCCCGATGGCGTCGATGCTGACCGCGATGGGATCGGCGACGTTGAGCTTGTCGTAGGCGACGATGCCGGTGAGCACAAAGCCGACCGCAAGATAGAGCATCGTGCAGATCACGAGCGAGCCAAGAATACCGATCGGCATGTCGCGCTGCGGATTCTTGGTTTCCTGCGCCGCGGTCGAGACCGCGTCGAAGCCGATATAGGCGAAAAACACCACGGCGGCGCCGCGCAGCACGCCGCTCCAGCCGAAACGGCCGGGGCCGAGATTGGGCGGAATAAAATCGCCGGCCGGGTTGTCCGCCGTCACCCAGTGCGAAGTGCTGACATGCGGCGCTGCGGCGGCGATGAACAGCACGATGATGACGAGCTTGATAGCGACGATGACGTTGTTGACGCGCGCGGATTCGTGGACGCCGATGACCAGCAGGCCGGTCAGCAAGGCGACCACGACCATCGCCGGCACGTTGAGCACCGCGCCGGTGGTATGCCAGGCGTGCCGTGCGGCGTCGTAATCGAGCGCCGATTTGGCGAAATTCGCCGGCACGACGATGCCAAAATCTTTGAGAAAGCTCACTGCGTAACCCGACCAGCCGATCGCGACCGTGGTGGCGCCGAGCGCATATTCCAAGATGAGATCCCAGCCGATGATCCAGGCGACGATCTCGCCCAAGGTCGCGTAGGCATAGGTGTAGGCGCTGCCGGCGACCGGCACCGTCGAGGCCATTTCGGCGTAGCACAATCCGGCGCAGCCGCAGACGATGGCGCCAAGCATGAAGGACAGGGTGATCGCCGGACCGGCATTGGCGGCGGCGGCATGGCCGGTCAGGACGAAAATGCCGGCGCCGATAATGGCGCCGATGCCGAGCGCAACGACATGGATGGCGGTCAGGCTGCGCTTGAGCGGCACGCCTGCGTGCCCGGTCAGCGACTGAACTTCGGGGTCGGCCACCTCCGCCTGCAGCTCGGCAATCGATTTGCGGACTAATAATCGGGACACCGGTAAATCCCTTAAGAACAAATAACAACGACCAAAACGGATTGCGGTTTCACCAAAGCGAATATGCGTCCGCTCGTCCCCGCGAAAGCGGGGACCCGGATTCCTTTAATCAGGTATTTCTCGCTGGATCCCGGCTTGGGCGGGAATGAGCGGCCGTTTTAATTCACGTCCACGGCATCAGCGAGGCGTGGATCACGTCGGGCACGCCCTCGCCGCCGACCGAGCGGATGGCGAGGTCGACCTCGTTCAATCCGAAGCGGTGCGTGGTGACGAGCTCGAGCGGAAAGCGCTTGGAGGCCAATTGCGCCAAAGCAAGCTCGCAAGCCTTGTAGCTGTGGCCGCGGGCGCTTTTCATGGTGATGAACTTCACCGTGAATTTTTCCAGCGGGAAATTCGGGAAGGCCGCCATCTCGCCCTGCGCGACGATCACGCCGCCCTTCCTTTTGAGCGCCTCGATGCCGAGCAGCATCGGAATGGTGCCGGCGCCGGCGGTGCAGTCGAGCGAAACATCGACGCCCTTGCCGCCGGTGATGTTCATGATGCGGGCGAGCGGGTCCTCCTTGGTCACGTCGATGACATGATCGGCGCCGAGTTTCTTGGCGACGTCCATGCGGGCTTTATCCTTCGCGGTCCCGGTGACGATGATCAGCGCGGCGCCGGCCTGCTTGCAGATCACGGTCTGCGACAGGCCCTGCTGGCCCGGGCCTTGGATCAGCACCGTGGAATTGTAGCCGACGCCGCCGTCGAACAACGACCACTCGACGCCGTTCGCCATCGGCGTCACCAGGCCCGCAAGCTCGGCCGAGACGCCGTTCGGCACATGATGCACCACGGCGTTCCACGGCAGATAGACGTATTGAGCGAAGCCGCCCCACAGATGCGGCGCCTTTTCCGCCGACGTATAGCCGTAGCGGATGGCGTCGGGATTGGTGCGCCAATTGGTGTTCTCGCAATGCCGGTATTGACCGGCGTGGCACCATTCGCATTTGCCGCAAGAGACGTAATGCTCGACGAAAACGAGGTCGCCTTCCTTAAATCCCTTGCGCCGGGTGAATTCGCGGCCGGCTTTGGCGATGGTGCCGATATTTTCGTGGCCCATGATCACCGGGGCGGCGGACGGCGGATGCTTGTAAAGCTTGACGTCGGTGCCGCAAATGCCGCCGACCTCCATTTTCATCAGCGCTGAATCCTCCGGAATATCCGGCATCGGATAGTCGCGGATTTCGGTTTTGCTCGGCCCGGTACGCACCGCCGCCAGTACTTTTTCTGCCACTGAAGATCACTCCCGGTTCGGATATTCATCGCTAAAATGTGCCGGCGCACTGTAGTTGCCGGCTTCCGCAGTGCGCAAGTGTCTGAATATATAAGCCGCATGTCCGGATCGTTTAAGACGATGCGCTCGTTCAGGAGCGGCGCAGACCACGGCGCGGCCGCCGGTCGCGTGCGCGACTGGACCCGCGCGCGATTCGCGCTGGCCGCCGACGAAACCGTCATGGCATCGGAGATCGCCTGCGCGGTACCGGGCTGCCCGCCGATCGAAACCCACGTCGTGTTCTGGACCTCGGCAGGACGGCATCATTTCAAGATTTTCAAGCCGCTCGCCGATGTGAGCGAAGACGACCTGCCGCCGGCCTTTATGAAGAACGCGCTCATTGCGCTTGACGGCGAGTATTGCGATTGCTGCTAGAGGTCTTCGTAATCGCGCTTGCGAGCCGAATGACGGATGGTCAGGATGACAATCTCATCGGTGGAATGATCCAGGCTATAGTAGACCAGGTACGAATATCTCCGAGTAACGAGCTTGCGTACGCCTTGTACTTTCTGGCGGCGTCCGATTTCCGGAAACAAAACTAGGCTGCATACTCATAAACGGTAGGCAAATCAGCTGAAAGGTGATTCAAGCTCTGCAAAGGAGCTTGACCATGGCCCGCTACGAACTGAGTGAGTTTGAGTGGAAGACCATCCGGCCTTTGTTGCCGAATAAGCCGCGCGGGGTGCCTCGCGTTGACGACCGCCGGGTGCTCAACGGCATCTTCTGGATTTTGCGCTCTGGGTCGCCTTGGGCCGATTTACCGGATCGGTATGGCCCTCCGACGACGGTCTATAACCGCTTCAACCGCTGGCGAAAGGCGGGGGTGTGGGACAAGCTGATGACCGCCATCATCGAAGCCCATGACGGCAAGGTGCAGATGATCGATTCCAGCATTGTGCGCGTTCACCAGCAGGCTGCCGCCCAAAAAAACAGGCTGGAGACGCTTGTATCGGTCGAAGTCGTGGAGGACTGACAACCAAGCTGCATCTGCGGGTGATCGGCAACGGCCTGCCGGTGCAGATCGCGCTGTCGCCCGGCCAGATGAACGACCAGCCGATGGCCGAACTCCTGCTCAACGATCTGCCTGCGGGAGCCGATGTCATCGCTGATAAGGGTTACGATGCAGACTGGATCAGGGATTTGATCGAGGACCAGGGGTGCACGCCGCACATCCCGCCAAAATCAAACCGCTACGACGGCATCACCTACAGCAAGACCAAGTACAAGAAACGCAATCTGATCGAGCGCTGCTTCAATAAGCTCAAGCAGTTCAGACACATTGCAACCCGCTACGACCGCAGCGCCCTGAACTATCTCGCCATGCTCAAAATTGCTTGCCTTCGCCTCTGGCTCAGGTTTTATGAGTCCGCAGCCTAGATCCTGTAGTGAATCCAGGATCGCGGCGCGCACCCGCAGCGCGGCAGTTGGATTGCGCTCGTGAATGTAGTCGGCAATGTCGGCGAGGTCCCGAGTCGCGCGCGGCGTGAAGCGAAGCTTCATCGATCGAAGCGACGGAAAGCTGCTTTTACCTCGGCGTCACTGGCGAATTCGCGGCGCTTGGCCTGCGCCAGACCTTCCAGCACGGCCGGCAGATGCGCCGGGTCGATTTCCTCGGGCTCGCCGTCACTCGCAGCAAGCCGCAGCATGGCACGCGCGATCTCGTCCTGCGTCTCGGCCGGTAACCGAGCTACCGCTTCGAGCGCTTGTTCCAAAAGCTTGGTCATGACCGTAGGATAACCGTTTTGACGAGCAGCTTAAAGCCTTCGTTACAATCCCGCCCGCGCCAGCGCCGCGGCTTGCCGCTTTTCGACCCGATCCATGGAAAACTTTTCGATCGCCTGGTTGAACAGTCGATAAAAATTCAGCTCCGCGCCCAGATGCAGAAACACTGCGCCCAGCCCAATCGCGGCGCGATCCATGAACACGAATTCGCGCGGCACCGTCACCGGCCCCTTGCGCTTGAGCGCCTGATGCACGCGGAACGCCTCGCGCCGCCCGTATTCGGAAGGCGCCACGCCGTCGGCGACGGTGCGCACCCGATCGTCGAGCAACGGCGCATAGATGAAGCGCGCCCAGATGTTGAGCGTGTCGATCAGTTCGCCCGACAGCCTGCGAAAGCCCCAAGTCTCGTAGGCATGGACGATGAGATCGTCCTTGCCGTGCAGCAGGCCGTGATAAAGGTCGACGACGCCGCCGACAAATTTTGGCGCAAAAATGCGGATGCAGCCGTAATCGAGGAGATTGATTCCGGCCGGCGCGCCGCCGCGCTCGAACACCGTGTAATTGCCGAGATGCGGATCGCCATGGATGACGCCGAACCGGCTGAACGGAAACCACCAGGCGGTGAACATCGCGGTTGCCAGCGCATTGCGCGCGGCGAGCGGATCGCTCTTGTGCGTGAGCATGCGCGTGCCGTCGAGCCAGTCGAGCGTGAGCAGCCGCCCGGTGGACAGCGCCGGCCAGGCTCGCGGCACGCGGACAATATCGACGCCGCCGAGCATTTCACGGTAAAGCGCGACGTGCTTGGCCTCGCGCCGGTAATCGAGCTCTTCGCGCACGCGCGCGCCAATTTCCTTGCCGATCTCGGATGTGTCGATCGCGGTGTCGAACCGCCGGCGGATCGCCAGCAGCCATTCGAGCTGCTGCAAATCGGCCTCGACGGCGGACTGCATGTCGGGATATTGCAGCTTGCAAGCGAGCGGTGCGCCGTCGAGCGAGCGGGCGCGATGCACCTGACCGAGCGAGGCGGCCGCAGCCGGCTGATGCTCGAAGCTCGCGAATTTCCTCTCCCAGTCGGCGCCGAGCTCCGCCATCATGCGGCGCTTGACGAAGGCCCAGCCCATCGGCGGGGCCTCGCTCTGCAGCTTCGCCAATTCGGCGGCATATTCCGGCGGCAACAGGTCGGGAATGGTCGCCATCAATTGCGCGACCTTCATCAACGGGCCCTTGAGCCGGCCGAGCGCCGACGACAGCGCGCTCGCGTCCGAAGCGCGATCCGGCGCGCCGCCGAGCATGCGCCGTCCGGCATAACGCGCCGCCACGCCGCTCACGTTGGCGCCGACGCGGGCATAGCGCGCCGCGCGGGCGGAGAAGCGGTTTTTTTCGCGGTCAGTGGGCATGCTTATTGGTGCGTTGATTGCTAGATAGGGAGGTCAGGCCACAATCCCAGGTGCAAGGAGCGGCTTGCTGTGGCCGGCAATCCATCGTGCGAGCAGATCCTCGGTGGCTTCTCCCGCGGCAACAGCGAAAACAATGGCGGCAGCTTCCTCCTGCAAGGCGTCAAGATCGACGCGGTTAAGTCCCAGGAATACGATCATCGATGCCAGCGCCGTTCTTTTGTTGCCGTCCACGAATGGATAATTCTTCGCAATTCCAAATCCATACGCGGCCGCCAGGGTGGCGAAATCGGTTTCGCCATAGGCAAATTTGTTGATCGGCCTCGCCCGCGCGGATTCAAGAAGGCCGAGATCGCGGACGCCGTCGGGACCGCCGAACAGAGCGAGTTGCTCGGCGTGGAAGTCAAGGACGAGATCGGTGTCGAGCCATCGCGGCTCGTTCATTTGGCCAGCGCTCGATACGCATCGGCGTATCTGCGGAACGACCGGCGCGCGATTTCCATGCCCTCAGCGTGTTTCGGATCGTAAGGGCTCAACTTGATGCCGCGTTCGGTCTGCTCGACGACATGAAGCTTGTCGCCTTCCGTGAGTTTCAACCGCGCCAGCAGTTCCTTCGGCAGAATGAGACCCGTGGAGTTGCCGATCTTCTTGATCTGAAGCACATAACCTTCCGCAGTTGTCGAACGTGTTTTCTCGTTCATCGCCTTCTCCAACGTTATACAATTTGTATAACATGGGGGATTGGTTTCGCTCAACACTCGATAGATGCCCCCAAGCCTTTGTTATTCCAAGCTTTCCAATTCCTCGATCATCCGCTCGATCACACCGAGCCCGCCCTGCCAGAATGCCGGATCGCGGGCGTTGAGCCCGAAGGGTGCAAGGAGCTCGGAATGATGTTTGGTGCCGCCGGCCGACAGCATCGCCAGATAGCGCTCGGCAAATCCGGCCGCGGCCTTCTCGTAGACGGCATAGAGCGAATTCACCAGGCAATCGCCGAAGGCATAGGCGTAGACGTAGAACGGCGAGTGGATGAAATGCGGGATGTAACACCAGAACGTCTCGTAGCCGGGTTTGAGCTCGATTGCCGGTCCCAGGCTTTCGCGCTGCACGTCGAGCCATAACTCGCCGATGCGCGCGGCGGTCAGCTCGCCGTTTCGCCGCTCGGTGTGGACCGCGCGCTCGAACGTATAGAACGCGATCTGCCGCACCACGGTATTGATCATGTCCTCGACCTTAGCGGCGAGCATCGCCTTGCGCTCTTTGGCGTCGCGGGTATTGGCGAGCAATTTGCGGAAGGTGAGCATTTCGCCGAACACGCTCGCGGTCTCCGCGAGCGTCAGCGGGGTGGGCGCCATCAGCGCGCCGTTCGGCGCCGCGAGCACCTGATGCACGCCGTGGCCGAGCTCATGCGCCAGCGTCATCACGTCGCGCGGCTTGCCCTGGTAATTGAGCAGCACATAAGGATGCGCCGACGGCGTGGTCGGATGCGCGAACGCGCCCGGGGCCTTGCCGGGCCGCACCGGGGCATCGATCCAGCGGTCGGCGAAGAAACGCTCGGCGATCGCCGCCATTTTCGGCGAGAACGCGCCGTAGGCGGTAAGCACCGTAGCCACCGCTTCGGTCCAGCTCACATTGCGCACCGGCACTTGCGGCAGCGGCGCGTTGCGGTCCCAATGCGGCAGGCGCTTCTTGCCGAACCATCGCGCTTTGAGCGCATAGTAACGGTGCGACAGCCGCGGATAGGCGTCCCGCACCGCCGCGACCAAGGCGTCGACCACTTCGCGCTCGACCCGATTATCGAGATGCCGGGCGTCGGCGATGTCGGCAAAGCCGCGCCAGCGGTCGGAAATTTCCTTGTCCTTGGCGAGTGTATTGGTGACCAGCGCAAACGCATCGACGTTGTCGGCAAATGTCCGCGCCAGCGCCGTCGCCGCGGCCTTGCGCTTGGCCCCCGCGCGATCCTGCAACAGGCTGAGCGTCGGCTCGATGGCGAGCGACTTGCCCAAAATCTTGAAACGCAGCCTGGCGATGGCCGCATCGAACTGCCGATTCCACGCGGAGTAAGCGGTCACCGATTTTTCGTGAAACAACTGCTCGACGCGATCCTCGAGCTGATACGGCCGATAGCGCCGCACGTCTTCGAGCCATGGCCGGTAATGGCCCAATGCCGGATCGGCCATCGCGGTTTCCAGAACGGCGTCGTCGATGCGGTTGAGCTCGAGCGTGAAGAATAACAGATGCGTGGACGCGGCCGTCATGCGATCGGCCATGTCGCCGTAGAATTTCGTACGCGCGGGATCGACGGTGTCGCCGGCATGAACGAGCCCGGCATAAGAGCCGAGCCGCCCCATCAGGTCGTCGATCGCCTCAAAACGCCGCACCGCCGCGCCGAGCGCGGCGCCGCCCCCTGCCTCACCGGCCATTTCCGCGAGCTTGCCCTTGTAGGCCGCTTCGAAGTCGGCGCACTCGGCGTCGACGCGGTCGAGATCGCGCTTGATCGCCGGATCGTCGAGCCCGGAATAAAGATCGTCGAGATTCCACTCGGGCAGTTTGCCGAGCGCGGTCTTGGGACTGGAAGCGACACGGCCAGCCGACCGTTTGGCGGTAGTTTGCTTTGCAGTTTTCGGCATGGGCTGACCTCGCTGGTGGTCCGGTTCTTAACATTCGCATCCCAGTTCGGCAGGCCCTCATGCGAATGTTGGAATCAAAGGACCACAAGCAAAATATAGCCTTAGTGGAGCTTTGGATTTGACATTCGCTTCACGAGTTCGCGGCCAGGTGGGTAGCGAATGTCAAATCCGCTCCACTGGGTCTTCATGTGGCGCAGCTACGAGCCGCCCGCAAGGCTTGGCTAATTGGCGGCGATGGAGCTTTCGCCGTTGCGGCGTTTTGACCCGTCAATTGGGCCACGCAGGAGGATGCGTGCCGAGCGGCACGCTCGGCCGCGTCCAATGCGGCGGGGTTTCGGACATCACCGCGGCATGGCGGACTGCCGTGAGCCTGCCGAATCCGCTTGGTGTTTCTTCCAGGCAATCGCGGACGTCGTCGAATTTGGGATTGGGGCAATGCACGCCCTCGATGCGGCCGAGCTGACGCAGCCAGCGACCCGTTTGCGCCAGCGACAAGCGCACGTGCCAGGAACCGCCTTGTTCGACCTGACGCTTGAGCGCCGTCATCACCGCGAAGGCAAGAAGAAAACCGGTGGCATGATCGAGTTCTTGCGCCGGCAGCTCTTTCGGCCGCTGCGCGCCAAATGCCTCCGCTTCCGCGACGTTGAAGCCGCTTGCAGTTTGCACGAGCGAATCGAAGCCGCGCCGGTTCGCCCACGGACCCTCATGGCCGTACGCGCATAGTGAGGCATAAACAATGCCGGGCCGTAGCCGGGCCACGTCTTGCGGGCCAAAGCCGTGCGCCGCGATGGCGCCGGGCCGGTAGCCCTGGACAAAAACATCGGCGTCCGGCACCAGCGCCGCCAATGTCGCGCGCCCGTCGGCATCGCGCAGATCGATCGCGGCCGATAATTTGCCACGGCCGGTGTCGATGACCAAAGGCAGCATCGACGCCAAATGCGATGCGGTGACGAGCAAGACGTCGGCGCCGTGCACGGCGAGCGTGCGGCCGCAGACCGGGCCGGCAATGATGCGCGTGAGGTCGAGTATTTTTATGCCGGCGAGCGGCCGTTCCGCGGTGCCGAGTTTCTTAGGCGGCGCCTCGCCGATCTTCTCGATCGACAACAGCGGAAGTTTTGCCACCGCTTGACCTTGCGGATGTTGGTCCCACTCGGCGAACGAGCGGCATGCCGTGACGACGAGGCCGGCCTCGGCCGCCGCGGTCTCCAGCGCCTCGGCGGTCATGCCATCGAGCGCGCGTTGCACCGCGGCCTTGTCGTGAGCAACGCCGAGCAGCTTGAGGAGGCCGCTGCAATGGTGCGGCAGATTGGTATGCAGCCGCGCGAAGCGGCCGTCGCCGCAGCGGTAAAGTCCGGCGAGGTCGTCGTGATATTCGTCCGGCACCCTGCCGTCGACGCGCAAATATCTTTCGCTGCGAAATTCGGCGGCCGCACGGCGCATGTCGACGCGCACGCTTTGCCGGCGCCCGGTGCGCAGCCGCCACAACTCGGCGGCCGCCAGCGCTGCCGCGCCGATCGCCGCGGCCGCCGCCGTTCCCACCGCGAATGACGACGGCAACACCGGCTCGGCGCCGGTGAATTGGATTTGCGCGAGCGCCGCGTCGTCGTGACCGGCATTGCGCCAAAGTCCAGCGAGAACATGTTTTGGATCGGGAGCGGCCATTTTGGAAACTCAAGACGCGTATTGAAATGTGGGGGCAGTCCGGAATGAGGAAGCGGCTGAATGGCAGCACCCGCGAACTTGCCCGTCAATGCCGTCTATGCTCTTTATCGCCCGACGCCGCGGTAACGTTTGGGTGCAACTAATAAACTCAAACACGGGAGGACGCTTCATGTCGAAACAGGCTCGTTTTGTTTTAGGGCTTGCGCTTGCTGCAGCCCTGGCAAGTGCGGCGCTGGCGCAGCAATCGGGTGGCACCAAAGTCGGTCTGCTCACCTGCAAAACCTCCGCCAGCCTCGGTCTCATCATCGGTTCGCATCAAAAGATCAGATGCAGCTTTACTCCCGATAACGGTCCGCCGGAGAATTACGAAGGCCATATCAATCGGCTCGGGCTCGATCTCGGCGTCAAGGGCGGCGGCATTATGACCTGGGCCGTGTTCGCGCCGGTGAATGGCTACCATCACGGCGCGCTGACCGGCACCTATGTCGGCGGCTCCGGCAGCGCCTCGCTCGGCGTGGGTGTCGGCGCCAATGCGCTCGTCGGCGGATCGCATCGCTCCATCGCGCTGCAACCGCTGTCGGTCGAGGGCAATGTCGGCGTCAATCTCGCGCTCGGCATTGCCGGCATGACGCTGCGGGGCGTGCGATAGTCTCCCAGAGCCAGCGCGCCTGCTGTTTCTCCGACGCGGTGCAGCGCCATCAGCGCGTTTACGCGCGTCTTCGACGCGCTATGCCGGTGCACCGCTGATCCGGGATCGTTTCAAGCTCGGCGTATGTAACGATCCCGGGTCTGCAGCGCACCACTTCGCTTTGCTTCGTGCTGCGCTGCGCCCGGGAAACGGACCCGTGGACTCATCGGGCCCGCTTAACACCCCATTAAGCCTCCTGCCGCAGAGTGACCCGAAACGGCACAGCGCCGTGCCGCCGCCGGGGGGCCGCATGACCATTCTTATTGTCGATGACGATCCGGTGCAGTGCCGGCTCCTCGAGGGCATGCTGCACAAGTTCGAATACGAGACCGTCACGCGCGATTCCGGCGAGGGGGCGCTGGCGTACCTTACCGGGTCCGACGGCGCGCGGGTCGATTGCGTGATCCTCGACCTCGTCATGCCGAATCTCGACGGGCT
>Ga0070731_10001499_pt1 | contig 24074 bp, 22 predicted proteins | sample Coa_R1_2_FD_66448 | JGI IMG/M metagenome (GOLD analysis project Ga0070731, IMG submission 66448) | Surface soil microbial communities from Centralia Pennsylvania, which are recovering from an underground coalmine fire - Coalmine... | ecosystem: Environmental > Terrestrial > Soil > Unclassified ... | reverse complement strand
TTTGACGTTGTCCTGCCGCGACCTATTCCCTTCAAGGGCCAGGTGCTGAATCAAGTCGCCGCATACATGCTTAAGGCGTCTGCCGATATTTGCCCGAATTGGCTTATCGAAGTCCCCGCCCCAAATGCCGCAATTGGTCGAAAATGCGAACCTTATTTAATTGAAATGGTTGTTCGTGGAAACCTTTCAGGCCATGCGTGGAGGACGTACGCGAGTGGTAAGCGCGAAATTTGCGGCGAAAAGTTACCAGAAGGACTTAAGGAAAATGATTTCCTGCCATCCCCGATTATAACTCCGTCGACTAAGGCAACTGTCGGCCACGATGAAGATATCTCCAGAAATGACATAATTGGACGCCGGCTTGTCGGTGAAAATGAATATTTCCAAATCGAACGATTTGCGCTTTCGTTATTTGCCCGTGGGAACGAAATTGCCGCAAAGAGAGGTTTGATCCTCGCTGACACCAAGTATGAATTCGGCCGGATGAACGGAGAAATTTATTTAATAGATGAGATCCATACTCCTGATTCTTCCCGCTATTTTTATTCGGAAGGGTTCGCTGAACGTCAACGCAATAATGAAAAGCAAAAACAACTGAGCAAAGAATTTGTGCGAGAATGGCTCATAGCCAACGAATTTATGGGTAAAGATGGTCAAAAATTGCCCGAAATGACGGACGAATGGATTTCAGCCATCACTAACCGTTATATTGAGCTTTACGAAAGAATTATTGGTGAAAGATTTGTTCCAGTCAAAATGAGTGATGAAGAAATCTTCCAACACATTCTATACTCGCTTGCAAACATAAACCCCCAGTGACCCCATAGACGCCCTTCGTTTTATCATCACTAAACCTAATTCAGGCGGCTTTTTGATCGCTTTAGTGACCTAAAATACCGGTTGGGTATAGTTCATTACCGTGGGATAATGCATTTCGTAAATTGATTGTGCTCAATAATTCATTGATAAAATCTACTCACATGCGTAAATTATTTGCAAGCGTTGCATCTATTCCTCTTATTTTGATGTTTTGTCAATTCGCGGCAGCACAGGGAATAACTGCTCCACGCGTTCCAAGCCCTTCGGCAGTAGTTTCACAAACAATCGGAATTTCAACCGTAGAAGTTAATTATTCCCGGCCGTCAGTGAAAGGGCGCGCAATTTGGGGTGGCCTAGTTTCGTATGGTTATAATGTCCAGGCGGTAGGCGCGGGGAATTCCGCTCCCTGGCGTGCTGGGGCGAATGAAAATACTGTCATCAAATTTTCTGATGACGCGACTGTCGAAGGGCACCTGGTGCCTGCCGGAAGCTATGGTCTTTTCTTTGTCATTAATCAGGACAACACAGGCGAAGTAATTCTTTCCAAGGATTACAAGTCTTGGGGAAGTTTTTACTATGATCCAAAGAATGACCTCATTCGATCAAAGATTGACCTTCGTGAAATTCCTCACACGGAAATGCTCACTTATGATTTCATCAATTTGACAAAAAATTCTGGCGAACTGGTTCTGAATTGGGAAAAGAAGCAATTCCCGGTGAAAATTGAATTTGCCGTTGACGAAATCGTAATGAAGAATGCTGAGGCGGAATTAAAGGGCCAAAGAGTTTTCAACTGGACAGGATTCGCTTCTGCCGCTGCATATGCCCTGCAAAACAAAACTCACTACGACGAAGGATTGGTTTGGATTGATAAAGCAATTGGGATGAATCGAAACTTTACGACCTTAAATACGAAAACGGGACTACTCCGCGAGCTTAACCGTACTGCCGAAGCCGACAAAACCTATAACGAAGCGTTATCTGTTGCCACAGAAATCGAGCTCAACAATTTTGGATACCAGCTATTAGCTGAAGGCCAACAAGATAAAGCTATCGAGGTATTTATTGTGAATACTCAAAAAAACCCAAAAAGCGCTAATGTTTGGGACAGTCTGGGTGAATGCTATGCGCTTATAGGTGACAAAAAAAACGCGATAAGCAATTTTAAGAAATCACTTAGCCTAAATCCCCCTCCAGCGACCAAGGCTAATTCTGAGAAATATTTGAAACAACTTGGTGCAATGTAAAGACATATTCTTTTCCGAAGGCCTATAACAATGGGCCGGTTTGGTGTTGTTGCCTGTTTGGTCAACAATGAATGATGCCAAAGTCAGGGTTTTTTCTGCTTTAATCAAAAAAGACCAGTCAGCGATTTTAAATTCCAGACTAATCACAAAGCGTGATTCAGGTCTACCCACATTCTTCTGAAATAAGAATCCCGAAAGGCGTTTTTCAATCAGTTTAGGTTCATTTTTTTTCCTTCTAAGTGAGGTGGAAGTTGCATGCAGGGTAAATAACCATACTTACACATAATTCATTGATTCAAGCGGCTGTAAAACAAAATGCTCAGTCACGATCCCCGGAAAAGGCTACTGATAACAACTTAACATGCTCTGACGTTAGTAAAAATCTTACGATTTTTGTAGTTCACTAAATATCGGATTAAATATGTCAGAGAGAACTAATTCGTTGTTGGCCTTCGCTGGTATTGCAGTTGCCGCTTTCCCGATTTTTGTCGGATTGTATGAGTACAAAGCAAACAATGAAAGAGAGTTTGAGAAGAATTTCTTAAGCCAGCAAAGTATTGTATATGATGAATTGTTAGGAGATCTGGGTGGGATTTCGACGTCAATTAGCAATCCTTATGATTCTACCTCGCAGGCAAATTACAATTTGGCAAAATTCAATTTCAATCAGCTATACTATGGTAAACTCAACCTGTACCAGAATCCGACCATCGAGTTGCTCACTGATTCACTATATAATTTGATAAATAGTTACGATAGCATCCGATCGTCAAATTCGCTTCGTCGGGAGATCCTGGACAGACTAATTGATACAATTCAAACCAAAGTATATAATTTATCTGTTGAGTGTAAAAAGTCTCTGAAGAAAACGTACAACCTTCAATAAAAAGAACATTCATACTGATCATCAAATGGTCCGGGTGACACTACCTGAAGATGGTGCACCCTGATATTCCCTCAAGTCTCTGGCAAATGCTTATTTCCAGCAGGTGTCAACATTTCATCGTGATTTTCGTTCAAGGTTGACGAGGTTAGCCGTTTTCTTGATTTGTTGAATACGTTTCGTCCTTTGTTAATGCCTTTTCGGAATATGCCTCTTTCTTTTTCAGGCAATTGTATAAATTTCTGGCACTCGACCGAACAACAACCTTCAAATTTGATTGCGCATTTGTCACATTGAATAAACAGCAAATGGCACCCTTCATTGCGACAATTGGTATGATTATCGGCGGGCTGACCACATTGGTGACACCGTGAAATTACCTCTCTGGTTATTTTTTCGCCCAGACGGTCGTCGAACACAAAATTTTTTCCATGGAACTTGTTGGGCAATGACAGTTCTCTAACAGTGTTGCAATAATGAATAATTCCGCCATCCAAGTGAAAAACGTTTTTAAAACCATGATGTTTTAGATATGCACTAGCTTTTTCGCATCGGATTCCACCTGTACAGTACAAGACGATATTTTTCTCCTTCTTTTCTTTTAGCATGTCAACCGCCATTGGCAGCTGTTCCCTAAACGTGTCAGATGGGATTTCCGTCGCATTTTCAAAATGCCCTACTTCATACTCATAATGATTCCGCATATCAACGATGACAGTGCCATCTTCGTCGGACAGTCGGTTGAATGTGGCAGCATCCACGTAAGTCCCGATTTTTTCTAAACTGAATGACGGATCGCTTATGCCATCCGCCACTATTTTTTCTCGTATTTTTATTTTGAGGACCCAAAACGACTTGCCGTTATCGTTGATCGCCTGGTTTAACCTAATCCCCGACAGCGAATCCACGGACCGTAAATACTTTTCTACGTTATCTAATTCAGGCAAAGGAACACTGATCTGGGCATTGATCCCTTCAGGTGCAATATAGATTCTCCCGAACACGCCAAAACTTTGCAACGAGTGGTACAACTCGTCACGAAATTTAGTGGTGTCGCTTACCGGGAAATACTTGTAAAATGATAGTGTAATGCGAGAATGAATTTCTTCCCGTAGTCTGCGTTTTAACTCTTTCTGTGAAATGCGATTATGTCGTACGGCCATAGGTGGAAATTTGCAGTACACTTTTCTGATGAAAAAATTTCGTGTGCAAAATTACGCCAAATTCAGGATTTGCGGGTAATTCCGGCTGATTCCTGTGAAACAAATAATTACATAATTGCAAGCCAGACCGAGTTTATTATTTTGACGCAGGTCGTAAATAGCTTGCCGTAAGTGCTGAAAGGCCGCCAACGATCCCGCCAATAATTGCCGTAGTAAAGATTAGCAAATATGATGAACCACCCAATGGAAGTATTTGTGCAATCTTTTGCGATAATATGCTGTTGTTCTTGAAATCAATCCACCAGGACAGGATTCCCCATTCTAAAAAGATACCAACAAAGCCGGCGAAGAAACATTTCCGCGAGTTCTGAGGGATGATTACGCTGACTATGAATGATGCACCAGCAATTTCCCACCAAGGCAACCATAAGCCACCGACAAAGCTCAAAAGAGCGGTCAACAATAGAGCGATCAAAAACTTCATTTACCGAATGACATTTTATATTTGACCTTAAAATCGTTGAAATCACTTTTATTCATGACCCATAACTTGTAATATTTCCCTTTCGACCAGTCGTCAACGAAATCATCATAATATCGACTTCCGGGATTTCCACTTTGACCTCCGGGATAAATTCCAAATGCGTTGGTTGTGTCTGTTAATTCAACGATCATTCGCCAACTCGGGCCATGATCGGCCGTAGCAGCATTAATACAATTAAGCCCACCTCCCACGTTCAAATGCATACTGCTGAATGGAGCCAAGCGCGCCAAATGGCTAATTCTGGTGTCTTTGAATTTTTCCCAGCTTAGTTTTTTTTCAATGTCCAGGCTTTTGAGCGACACGGTGCTTTTTCTGAAAGCAGCCAATATGTCGTCTCTGAGTGTCTCTTTTTTCGGTGTATTGATATTATCGAGAAATTCAAAGGTGGAATCTTTTAATATCGATTCAAGCAATGTACTCGATTCCGGGAAAGTAGTCGGACCTTTACATTTTCCCAACTCATCCGACCAAACGACATTTTCAAAGCTTTCCCACGTGAGTACAAAAACAGTGGCTCCAGCTTCGTTCGCGTCGTTGAAAAAATTCCATTTTTTTAGCGTGTCTAAATAGTCTCTTTCATTGGCATCGAGTGAATCAGGATCAAGATTTCTTAAAATTAACGGTACTGCCATCGCAGCAAACTCGTTAAAATTATTTGTCTGAAGCCTTTCCATTGAATCAATAGTGATGTTCACCATATTGGAAAGAACCTTGTTTATTATAAGCCCGCGATATGGCGGGAAGTAGCCGCCGAGGTAATATGGATATTTTTTGGGATCGGCCGGAAATTGATTCGCGCTACTCACGTATCCGCGGTCAGGATTGACCAGATGCGGGTTCTCTTGTTGGGGTATAGTGCCTTGCCATGCATAACTACTGTCTAGCCCAGGCATGATAAAATCTCCTTGCCTGCGCCATTTGGCAGGAAATTCGCCCTGATCCCAAATTGCGATATCACCCATTTTCGATGCAAATATGCAATTTTGACCAGGCGTGTGGAGGTTTTGAATCGCAGCGTAATAATCATCATAGTTTTTGGCGTGGTCGAGAAGGTAAAATGTTTTTAATTCATTGCTTGCATCATGGGCCTTCCATCGCACTGCATAATATTTCGTGCCTGCAGTTCGGTTTCCTGTAAATTTCCGATCATACATTACTGGTCCAAATAAAGTGTAGGCAACTGTGTCGATGAAATCAGAACCTCCCTTAACCTTTATTGTGTCGTACCTGAAGCTCGTTTCGATCCATTTTCCGTTGAATAGATATTCTTTCATCGTCGAGTCACGAAATCGAATTTCATAATAATCGCGAACGTCTCTTTCAGCGTTTGTAAAGCCAAAGGCGCAGCTATCGTTGAACCCGATAACTATTCCAGGAGCTGCAGGAAACGATGCTCCATAAGCATTGAATTTTGGAGTGTGGATCTGCATTTCAAACCACAATGAAGGCAGGTTCAAACCAAGATGGGGATCGTTGCATAGAATCGGTTTTCCGCTCCGGGTCTTTTTGCCGCTTACTGCCCAGTTATTACTTCCGTTTTCCCTATCGGGTTTATTTTCCAAGATCGCTTCCGATGAATCAGTCTTCATAAAATAAACCGAGTCAACATTTGAGGGAAATTTGACATTCATCCCGGGGGGCGGGAATTCAGTTCCTTCGGGAACGATTGGATCGAGCGAATCTTGGCCATACGGGTACATTTTTTCGAATGTTGAAATGCCAAGGAAATTCCGAACGTTGGTATACTCAAAATCGTTTTCATGCCCTGCAAGATCAAGTGACATGTACTTAAGGAAAAGGGCAGTTTTCAGATTTGTCCAGTGTTCTGGTTTATAGCTTAACAATTTATACTCAATAGGTAGTTCACTTTCTTTCAAATTATCGATGTACGCATTTACGCCGGCAGTATATGCATCGGCTTCGTTTTTAGTAACCGGATCCTTTTCCATCTCAGCAACAGATTTTTCTGCCGCATAGACCATTCCAAGCCGCCGTTTTTCTCTGTCAAAATTTACTGCTTTCTCGCCGATCAATTCGCTAATTCTGCCACCCGCCGCATAAACTTCAAATTCCATTTGCCATAGCCTGAATTTAGCGTGGACGTAACCCTGGATAAAATATGCATCGTGATCATTTGTTGCAAAAACGTGGGGAACCATCCGCTCATCTGTGTAGACGTTTACCGAGTCCAATAGCTGTGGAAATTTTAAATCTCCTCCAAAATCCTTGTCATACGGATCAGCGTTTTGCCAAAAACCATGCTGCGGACTCAAGAATTTTCCAATTGAGGGAATACTGCCCCATTGCTTGTCGAGACCAATAATTATTGCGACAGTCAGGATTAACCAACTAAAGAAAGGAATAACCCGCATATCTCTTTTCGATTACCTTACCGCTAAAAATAGAACTTTTTTTATTGTTCGAACTTCAAAACCCCTTAGCCATCACAATTCTCCGGCCAGTCGGATTAAGTTGTCGGCGAGACTTTCGAGCTCAGAATTTGTATTGAAACTATGCAAAGTAATTCGTAATCTTTCTCTTTGTTTAGGCACCGAAGGATAGGAAATGGGACGAATGTCAAACCCGCGCGCTTGCAGGAGAGATGCAATTAACCTGACTTTTTCATTTCCCGGGATTATAATCCCCTGAATAGGCGTTGGGCTGGACAATTTTTCAAAAGGTATATTTGCTTCGCGAAAATGGCGAGCCTGTTCCATTAAATATCTGCGTTCATCGTCAAGTTTAGGGAACAGTTCGTAAGATTTCTTAATTGCGTCGATAGCTAGCGGTGGCAAGGAAGTCGTATAAATAAAAGCTCTGGAAAAATTGATCAGGAAATCCCGGAGTGTAGATGTTCCCAAAACAATGGCGCCGTGGCAGCCGACTGCTTTTCCGAATGTATGTATTCTTGCTAAGCATAATGCTTCGCAACCCAAAAACTGGACAAGGCCCTCCCCATGGTCACCAATAACACCCGTTGCATGGGCTTCATCGACGATCAGATGAGCACCGAACTCGGAACATGTGCGGGCAATTTCCAAAAGTGGTGCCAGTTCTCCGTCCATAGAGAAGACCGATTCGGTAATTACAAAAGTGTTACCGGAGGAATGCCTGATCTTGCTGCGAAGGTCATCAATATCATTGTGTGCAAATGCTCGTGACTGAGCCAGGCTGAGCCGGATGCCATCTCTAATTGATGCATGACTCAGTCTGTCGAATAAAATAGTATCGCCTCTTTTCGGCAAGCAACTCAGCAACCCAATATTGGCATCGTACCCGGAATTGTAAATGAGTCCTGCCGGTGAATTATGAAATTCTGCTACAAGCTGCTCGGTCTCCAACAGCAATTCATAGTTTCCTGAAATTAGCCTTGAACCGGTCGAACCGGTAGTGTGCTTTGCAGCCTCAATGGGCAATCGCTTTTGAGAGGCTATTCCTAAATAATCGTTAGAGCAGAAATCGATTTGGTGGGCATTAATCTGCAGTTGCCTGAAATTATGTTGGCTCTTTCTATCTTTCAGCCGATCGGAGAGAAAATCCTGGTTCATATCTTTGAAAGCTAAAGGTCAGGTTAATATCGAAAATGCCAAAACAACCAGTAAATGGCAAATAAGTATAAGAACATTTTGGGACTGCACTTACCGACCGATCCCAGATGGACCGATTTGGCAGGCATGTCAATTCAGGAAATTTTGTCCGACCACGCTTATTGCGAGCAGAAGGCTGCTGTTAGCTGTATTTCGTTAATCCAGCGTTATCCAGCCTATACTAAGCTTGTTAATGACTTGGCCCCCATTGTAACCGAGGAATGGGGACACTTCCGCAAGGTACTTTTCGAAATAGAGAAACGAGATCTGCAATTGGAACGCCAGCGAAAGGACGAATATGTAAATAAATTGATGGCCTTCCAAAAAAAAGGCGGAAGCGAAGAAGAGCGCCTACTGGATCAACTACTTACCATGGCTATGATCGAAGCGCGCAGTTGCGAAAGGTTCAAACGCCTTAGTGAAGGATTGAATGACGACTATTTACGAGAATTTTATAGGTTCTTTATGGAAAGTGAGGCAGGGCATTACCATCTATTTATTGATCTCGCCGACACCTATTTCGCACACGCGACGGTTCGCAAACGCTGGGGTGAATGGTTGATTTTCGAATCAGACATAATCAGGAATTTGGTAATTCGCGGAGACAGAATTCATTGATGCCGCGCAAGTTTTTAAGAATTGTAAAGGGCAGTAATTTCGATTTATTTTGATATAGGTAACTTTCGGGAATCGATTATTCATTTTGCCCTACTTTTCCATCATAAATCAAACAACCTTTCATGAATCGCAGAAACTTTGTAAAAAATTCCGCCCTGACAGCAGGTGCCATAGCTATTCTCCCTTCGGGTAGCCTATTTACAGATGGCCAAAAGGTTCGACTTGCAATAATTGGTACTGGCCTCCGCGGCCAGAATCATTTAGACAACGCCCTGCGCCGAAACGACGTCGATGTTGTTGCAATTTGTGATGTCGATGACCGGATGCTGGGTATGGCGACCGATATTTTAAAAAAGTCAGGTAAACCAATGCCGCAGGTTTTCAGTGGCGACAATTTCGCGTATAGGAGACTCTTAGAATTGAAGAATTTGGACGCTGTATTGATAGCTACTCCTTGGGAATGGCATTGTCCTATGGTCATCGATAGTTTGCAGTCAGGCTTAAAATATATTGCTACTGAAGTTATCCTGGGAATTACGTTGGAAGATCATTGGCGCGTTGTCCAGGAAGCTGACAAACAAAAAGCAAATGTCATGATGTTGGAGAACGTGTGCTATCGTCGAGATGTTATTGCTATTCTTAATATGGTTCGACAGGGCATGTTTGGAGAACTATTGCATTTGCAGGCAGGTTATCAGCATGATCTCAGAGACGTAAAATTTAATAACGGCATCGACCCTTATGGCCATGGTGTCGAATTTGGCGAAAAAGGATTTTCTGAAGCGCGATGGAGGACAAACCACTCAGTTCATCGAAATGGGGACCTCTACCCTACTCACGGAATTGGACCTGTTGCCCAAATGGTCGACATTAACCATGGGAACCGCTTTTTGTCGTTATCATCGTTTTCGACAAAAACGCGAGGCCTGCATAAATACATTGTTGATCACGGCACCGAAAATCACCCCAATGCCAAAGTAGAATTTAAGCTTGGTGATATAGTTACAACGCATCTCAAATGTGCCAATGGCGAAACTATTTTTCTGCAGCATGACACGAATAATCCGCGCCCTTATTCGCTGGGGTTTCGTGTTCAAGGAACTAAGGGTTTATGGATGGATGTAAATAAATCAATTTATATTGAAGGCACAAGTAAGAAAGAGGATGAGTGGGAGGCGGCGCAACCCTATCTGGATAAGTACGACCATCCTCTTTGGCAGAAGTGGGGCAAGGATACGGAAGGCGCCGGCCATGGCGGAATGGACTTTTTTGTACTCCATGCTTTTATCGAGTCAGCTAAGAGAAAGACCCGAACTCCGATGGATGTTTACGATGCAGCTTCTTGGAGCGCCATTACGCCGTTGAGCGAGAAAAGCATTGAACTTGGAAATCAGACAGTAGACTTCCCCGATTTTACCAGCGGACAATGGATGTACAGAAAAAACATTTTTGCAATAACAGACGATTTCTAACGTTTGCCTGCACCAACTGATAAATTAGTTAGAAGGGCTGCCGCGAGATTTTCTCGGATACCGGCGGAAAACCTGGCGATCGAAGTCCTCGGAGATGGTTTGATCAATCATACATACCAGGTTTCCGGGAGTTTTGATGGATCGTCATTTGTACTTCAGGCAATTAACTCCACGGTATTTAATCAACCATACGATATCCTGTATAACTATGCCTTGGTTCAACAGCACCTGACCAAGCAGGATAATGCAGTCAATATTCCGGCAATGGTGTTAACAAGAGATGGCCGTGGAATGTGGGTCGATCTGGAAAGGAATTATTGGAGAGCGACAAATTATTTGCCAAATTCTTTTTCGAAAAGGACTGTAGCGAGCGATCACCTGGCTTATTCAGTAGCCAAATGTTTTGGCAACTTCACCGCTTCTTTAAGTTCGATGGATAGTGATGCGTTGAGGACAGTCATTCCCAATTTTCACGATTTGAAAGACCGGTTCATTGAATTTGAAAAAGCGGTTAAATCTGCCCAGGCTCAGAATTTGAAGAAATCAGCATACATCATTTCTGAATTACGAAATCGCAGGAAGTTGGTCGATTTCTTCGATCTGGTGCAGCGCGCGCCGGGATTCCGTTCAAGGGTGATGCATCACGACTGTAAGGTCACAAATGTCCTGTTTGACCGTCAAACCGACGATGCCATATGTCCCGTCGACCTTGACACCGTAATGCCGGGTAAGTTTTTTTCCGATTTGGGTGACATGATCCGCTCGATGGTGTGTGAAGAAGACGAAAATAGTACCAATTGGCAATCGATCAGGGTAAGACCAGATTTTTACCGTGCAATTCTGAATGGATACCTGGAAGAAACAAATAAAATTTTTACGACTGACGAATTAAACCACATTCACTATGCTGGATTATTTCTAATTTTTATGCAATCCATACGCTTCCTTACCGATTTTCTGTCTGGCGACTTATATTACAAGACGAATTATAAAGAGCAAAACTGTGACCGGGCATTTAATCAATTGATTCTGCTGCAGGACTTGGAAAGGGTGCTAAAGGAATTGTATTCATTTGACCCTTATTCATTGTGAACGTAACCAAGTTCTTTCATGATGGACTTCAACCCTTTCAGGGAACCTTCAAATAGTTTTCTTTTCGAGAATAGAGGGATGATTGAGGTGTTGATTATTTTGGCAGCTCGGCTTGGAAGCAGTTTCCTTTTTTTAGCTAAATCTTCAATTTGAACCATTCGTTTGGCAACGCAGATTTTGAGCACTACATGATGCAGGATTCCGTCATCCTCTGCCAGCCCGAGATCCACAGAAGGGAAGGTTGTGTGAAGTGAATCAACTTGTATCAACATCGAGGAGTCAAAAGTCACTAGGTAAATCCGGGCGCTTGTTCCAGACGCTAAATTCGAAATAACCAGACGTAAAACTTCCAATTCCTCATCACTATAGTTATTTTCAAAGTCATTTACACACTCACCACCTTTTAGGATTATTTTGGTAGCTGGCAATTCCGTCTGTACCCCAATTTGCACTGGCCCGGGCTCGGTATTTTTTGCCAATAGCTGCGTTTCCGGCTGGCTTTTCGCGTTGTAGTATGAAAATAGTACGCAAGAAACAGCCGTCACGATGAACATTACAATTGGGCCCAATTTCAATTTCATTTGCGCTCAAGATTGCGGGAACGTTCATGACTTTACAAAGGGATTGGGAATATTAGCTACGGTTAGGCTTAGCGATGTCGAGTCAAGCAGCTCTTTTCGAAGGAGTGAAAGGCAACGTATTAAAGATAATCAAATTTTCCGATCAATCAAATTCTTCAATTGGTAAGGATTGGCCGGAAATTCTGCCGTTCAGGTGCCCCCAAAGTACTCCAGTTCTCTCTTGAATTCGAGAAAGTTGTACTTTTCACTCAACCGGGCGACCTTATGGTGGAAAGTTTTAAGAAATTTCTTGTGCGCCTCCGTTTCGGGGTTCGACGGTGTGTGGTTCATTGCTGCCACAATTTGTGTCACTTCGGCGGCTACACGTTGCGAATCTTCATCGATAAAATTTTTCAAGAATTCTTGAAATACATATTGGGTACATTGATAATTAGGATGGACCATGTCAACATCGAAAAAACGATAATCCCTTAAAACATCAATCACGATCTCATAGGCAGGGAAATAATAAATGTGGCCAAATTTGGCACATAGGTTATGCACACTTTCAATTAATCTTGCTTTACTCCTATTATTCTCTGTGACCCCGTCCCTGATGTGTCTTACCGGGCTTATCGTCAAGACGATATTTAACGAGGGGTTGAAATGAAAAAGTTGATGGATGCAATTATCAAGTTTGGCTTGAATCTCTTCGACCGATAAAAGATGCTTATTAAACCACTGTGCAGGGGCGCGATGGCAATTTGCTACTGCTTTGCCTGATTGTCTTAATTGGTACGAAAAGGAGGAACCAAGAGTAATTATCAGCCACCTTGCCTTTCCAAGATAATCAGCGGCATGAGCCATAGATCGGTTAATCTGATGAAGGCATGTTTCGATGTTGGTATGAGAAAACACGCTATGATGGTTCCAGGAATGCCACAGCTCGTTAACGCAGATTAAGTCCTCGATCTTATAAACCTTGTTTTTTATGTAGGAAATCAGTGAAGCGGACACACTTTCAGGATCAAATAGAATTCCGTTAGGATTTTGTAAAATGTTGAATTTCAGACGATTTAATCCATCACCAATATGTTCAGTGAAGCATGACCCAATTAGCATGATGGGGTCATTATAATTGATTTTCTGCGCCGGAGTATCAATAGCTAAATCCAGCATGAACTTCATAACGCCTAATTTAATTTGTATGGGTAAGGCCCTACTCAAAAATTTTCATTGCCAAGTCAATTGATTCAGCCAGGGCCTCTCGATTTAAAGTGTCTGTCAGAATCCCCAACGATTCAAAATAGGGAATTAGCAGTTCAGTATCCATGTTTCCGACGAGATTATCACCTGCCATTGGGCAACCACCAACCCCCCTCAAAGCGCCATCAATTCTTGTGCAACCTGCAGTTAAAGCAGCGTCAATTTTTGGGCGCCAGCCCCCGGGCGAAGAATGAAGATGAGCGCCGACTTCAATTCCAGGGGACTGAGTGATTACACTTTTGGCGACCGTGGATATCTGTTCTGCCGTCGCGATGCCAACTGTATCCGCCAGGGAAATGATTCCGATTCCCAATGCGGCCATGCGTTGTACCCATTCCAAAACCACATCTTCAGAATATGGGTCATCATAAGGGTTTCCGAAAGCCATGGAAATATAGATCACAAGCTTTTTCCCCTTTGTTACGCAAATGTCCCTGATATCTCTTACTCGAGAATAGGATTCCGTTATCGTACTTCGAGTGTTCCGGAATTGAAATGTCTCCGAAATCGAGAACGGGAACCCCAGGTGCGTAATTTCGTCGCGTAAAGCTGCTTCCCTTGCACCTCGAGCATTGGCGACTATTGCCAACAATTTGGTTTTCGTAGTCCCAATTTCCAATCCATCGAGTACTCTTTGCGTATCAGCCATTTGCGGAACAGATTTCGGAGATACAAAGCTTCCAAAGTCAATCGTATCAAATCCAACTCGAAGGAGAGAATTAATGTATTCGATTTTCTGGGAAGTCGGAATCATTTTACTCCAGCCTTGCATCGCGTCACGCGGGCATTCAATTAACTTTACCTTTTTCATTCTTTATTCCAATTTGCATCTTACAAGGCGATTGGTGATTTTCCGGCGCCGTTTATTTGGTCCTCATCCGTTGTTTCATTCCTTCAAACATAATTATTCCTGCAGCCACTGAGACATTTAACGAATTGAAGTCTCCTGCCATCGGAATTGAAAAGCTTTTATCTGCAACCCGTAACAGATGAGGCGATATGCCGCTTCCTTCACTGCCGAGTATGATGCAACTTGGATCAACCAAATTCAGGTCGAAAACCTTTTCTGGCGAATTTACGTCGCTGGCATAAACATTTATTCCATTTAGATGAAGTGTTTCAACAGCTCTCAACAAGCTTCCTGTCCGGCAAATATTTATCCGGTCTAAGGCACCTGCAGACGATTTAATAGCCTCTTCGTTCATAGAGCCGACGCCTTTATCTGGTATCACGATGGCCTGAACGCCACAACAAAGGCAGGTGCGTGCAATAGCACCAATGTTTCGAGTATCTGTGACGCCGTCTAGAATGAGAAAAAACGGAATATTTCCGTTGGATACAATATGATCAATGACTTCCTGTAAACCCAAGTATTGTACCTGCGCCGCAAAAGCCAAAACGCCCTGGTGATTGACTTTTGTAAATCCCAATAGCTTTTCAGGAGGAACGATTTGAATGGGCACATTTTTTTCCTTAGCCAGCCGCCTTATATCACCAAGTGACTCGCCACTGGCATTTCTTTGAAAAAGGATTTTGTCGATGGCGCGTCCGGATTCCAAGGCTTCGATTACTGGCATTCTTCCAGCGATAATAGCATTTTTTTTCACATCTGTATCTTTTGAATAGCGCCTGAAATCATCATCAGCTTTACCTTTAGAATAGCAGCAACCGACATGGAATCCGTAATTGCACCGTGTTCTACCATATCCAAAGCCTCGTCAAAAGGAATCCTTTTAACTTTAATCTCTTCTGTTTCTTCTGGCTGGGCAGCATCTTGATGAAGATCAGTGGCCAGAAAGATAATTGCCAATTCGTCTGACACAGAATTTGAAAGATGCATGACGAGAATCTTCTGCCATGTGTCAGCCGTTAGTCCTGTTTCTTCGACGAGTTCTCTTTTCATTCCGGCCAAGGGTTCTTCGCCTGCTTCCAATCCCCCTTCGGGAATTTCCCAACTATACTTGTCGAGCACAAATCGATATTGTCCAACAAGGTAAACATTCCAGTCATTATCGAGGGGAAGGGCACCGACCGCAATCTTTCTAAAGTGCACCTTCCCATATATTCCGGCGCCCCCATTTGGATTTATAACCTGAAATTCGGTCAATACAATCCAGGAATTTTCGTATTTTTTCTCTTCAGAAGTAATTTTCCAAGGATTGGTATTTTCATCCATAACCATTTTTTTGAACACCTGAAATAATTCACAACGCGAGGAAGCAGAAAAAATGACCCTTACGCCTTAGCTCATCAAAATTCACGTTGCCACCGTCCGGTTTAAAAAGCGAATGCCCAATTCTCTTTTCTCAGAGCATTGAGCGACTTTAGGAATCAATTTGATTATTTTAATCCAAAAGCTTTCTTAATTTTCGCGACATGGTCAAGCTTTTCCCAGGTAAAAAGTTCCACTTTTTTCTTCGCAATTTTGCCATCAGGAGAGACAAATGTTTTTTCAACAATTTCAGGTTTCCGGCCCATATGCCCATACGCAGCTGTTTCACTGTAAATCGGATTGCGCAATTTTAATCTTTGCTCTATGAAATATGGCCGCATGTCAAAAAGCTCTGCAACTTTTCTTGCAATTTCGCCGTCGGTAAATGGAGTCTTGGACGTTCCAAACGTGTTAACGCAAATGCTCGTCGGTTGTGCAACACCAATTGCATAAGAAACCTGAACAAGCACCTCATTGGCAATACCTGCCGCCACAAGGTTCTTTGCGATGTGCCTTGTTGCATATGCGGCAGAACGATCAACTTTGGACGGGTCTTTGCCGCTAAATGCTCCGCCCCCGTGGGCTCCCTTTCCACCGTAGGTGTCGACAATGATTTTTCTTCCAGTGACCCCAGTGTCACCGTGCGGGCCGCCAATTACAAATTTCCCCGTGGGATTGATATGAAATTTGATTTTGTCGTTAAACAGGTGCGCGTATTTTTTATATTTCGACTTAACCCTGGGGATCAGGATATTTAGAATATCTTTTTTGATTCTCTCCTGCATCCTTTGCTCTGTATCAAAATCATCGTGCTGCGTAGAAACTACGATTGCATCTATTCTCGAAGGCCTATTGTTGTCATCGTATTCCAGGGTCACCTGGCTTTTCGCATCTGGCCGGAGATATTTTATTTGCTTGTTTTCCCTCCTGATGGCTGCAAGTTCGATCAGGATCTTATGCGCCAGGTCCAGCGCAAGTGGCATAAAATCATCCGTCTCATTGCTTGCATACCCAAACATCATTCCCTGGTCTCCTGCGCCCTGCTCTTCTTTTTTCTTTCTATCGACTCCTTGATTAATGTCAGCTGATTGCTCGTGAATAGCCGAAAGTATACCACATGAATTTGCCTCAAACATATACTCGCTTCTCGTATAACCGATTTTTCGAATTACACCTCGCGCAATTTCCTGTACGTCAAGATAGGCCTTCGACTTTACTTCACCCGCTAGCACAACCTGCCCGGTTGTAACAAGTGTTTCGCACGCGACTTTTGACTGCGGGTCAAAAGCAAGGAAATTATCAATTAATGCATCTGAGATTTGATCTGCAACCTTGTCTGGGTGGCCTTCCGAAACACTTTCCGAAGTAAATAGGTATGGCATAAAATTGTGGTGATTTTGATTGACGTGGCTGTCATTGTTTGTTATCGCAAATATACTCGCAGAATTCATTTATTAGATCTAAGATGGAATTCAAATCGGTATTTTTCAAAAGCACTATTTTGCCAGCTCCCTATATAAGTGAAGATAGTCTGACAGGTCAGATTCAGCATTGTAGTGCAAAATTCGTTTGCCCCGGATTTTATCGAATTCCTCCGCCAATTTCTTGTCAGGTTTATCCGTGCCAAAAGTGATTGCTTCGGCGTACGTCGCGCCGCCTCGAAACATTGCAGAATTATTTGCCTCTTTGAATACTTCGAGATCCTTGGGTTTCAGGAGAGGACTTATGTTGATCAATTTCAGGAAATCTGTTCCGAGCTTCTCTTTAAAGGTATTTTGACCTATCGTGAAAACAACCTTGCTGTGCGAAAAAACTGGTTCCTTTTTATAAACGGTTTTCAAATACATCGGTATTAATCCAGTCATCCAACCGCTGCAATGTATAATATCAGGAGGCCATCCGAATTTCTTTACGGTTTCGAGCGCACCACGGCAATAAAAACCGGTTCGCAATCCGTTATCTTCGAACCATTTTTCATTCTCATCATTAAAAACAAATTTTCGTTTGAAAAGATCCTCGTTATCGAGGAAATAGACTTGCAATCGTGCATTTGGCAATGATGCCACCTTTATTTGCAATGGATAATCATCGCTGCCAATAGAAACATTGATTCCCGAAAGCCTTACCACTTCGTGTAGCCGGTGCCTGCGTTCATTGATAACGCCGAATCTCGGCATGATGCATCTCACTTCAAATGAAGAATCATTTGCCTTGACAGCTAATTTATTCACCGTTTCAGCAAATTCTGTTAGCTCCAGATACGGTGAAATTTCATTGGCAATGAACAAAATTCGTTTTTTTGTAACCATTAGTCTTAATTAGTGGAGGAATTAGCTCCTTTCGAATTAGTTTGCAAAGGTAAGAATAATAATTAAGACTGGTGCTTTGTTTCACCCTTCCCAGACCAAACCAATGCTATGATTATTGTTAAAAATCATGATCAACTAAAAGAAGTTCTTGCGCACCGCAAGGTCAATGGAAAGACAATTGGATTTGTGCCAACGATGGGAGCACTTCATTTGGGACATATTGCCCTTCTCGAGCGAGCAAAAATTGAAAATTCATTTGTTGTTTGTAGCATTTTCATCAATCCGACACAATTCAATAGCCAGGCTGATTTTATCAACTATCCGGTTACGATTGAGAAAGACATTTCGCTTTTAGAAAGCCACCATTCGGACCTCCTCTTTTTACCATCTGTAGCAGAAGTTTACCCGGAAGGTTTTGAGCATTTGGAACATTATAATATAGGAACAATTGAGTCTGTTTTAGAAGGTAAATTCCGACCAGGGCACTTTCAGGGAGTCTGTTTGGTTATGTCTCGTCTCCTGAAACTTATTAGGCCAGATAAGCTTTACATGGGTAAGAAGGACTATCAGCAATGCCTGGTTGTTCGACGCTTGATAGACATACTTGAATTATCGTTGGAACTGATTACCGTTGAGACCGTCAGAGAACCTGACGGACTCGCCATGAGCAGTCGTAATCTCCGGCTTAACGAACGAGAAAGAAAAAATGCGACCGCGATTTTTGACTGCCTCATGCATCTTAGAAATACTCTCCACCCTGGTAATCTCCGCTCCAATTTAGATGAAGCACGGACGATTCTCGAGGCAAATGAATTTAAGATCGATTACATTGCGATTGCTGGTTCAGGCGATTTATCAGAAGTAACACACTGGGATGGTGAACAAAAACTCGTCGCACTTGTCGCGGCATTCCAACATGAGATTAGGCTGATTGACAATATACTGCTATTTAATGAACACATCTGATTTGAGATTGTTACTTTTGTGGCCGATTTTTAATCGCCAAGCTATGGAAATAGAAGTACTTAAGTCAAAGATTCACCGGGCAGTCATAACAGAAGCAAATCTTAATTATATCGGAAGTCTCACGTTGGACGAAGACCTTATGGATGCGGTGAACCTTCTCGAAAACGAAAAAATTCAGGTCGTTAACGTCAATAATGGTTCAAGGATTGAAACTTATGTAATAAAGGGAAAAAGAGGCTCTGGCGTTTGCTGTCTGAATGGTCCGGCGGCGCGTCGAGGAGTAGCCGGGGATGTTGTAATAATCATTTCGTACGCGCGTATGGAATTCGAAGAAGCAAAAAAATTTACTCCTAAGATCGTTTTTCCGGGAGAAGGTAATAAAATTTAAATGGATTTGCCTCAAAGCATGGGGCGATAATGTTTTGACTTATGAACAAAAAAATGCGAAACCTATTGCAATACATTTTGTTTTTGGGTTTTGGTTTTTTTTTGTTTTGGCTAACGTTGCGCAAATCCAGCTGGCATGAAATCACCCATAATCTGGCAGGTACAAATTTTATATTTTTGATTCCTGCAACCGTCTCTTTACTCTTTGCGCATTTTTTCCGAGCAGTCCGATGGAAAATTATGATTGAACCGCTTGGATACAGGCCAAGCACTCAAAACACTTTTCTATCAGTTTTGGTAGGATATTGGGCTAATCTGGCATTTCCACGACTGGGTGAGGTTCTCAAGTGCACAATCCTGGCCCGCTATGAAAAAGTGCCCGCGGATAAGTTGGTCGGGACGATTTTGGCCGAACGCGCTTTTGATTTTGTCACACTTTTAATTGTCCTGGGAATCACGATCATAGTCCAATACGACATCGTGGGAATGTACACGCTGGATGAATTTAAGAAGATATTTCAGTCCCGGACCGGGCATATCTCATACACTCGCATTATTGGCGCTGCTATATTTTTCATCGCGTTGGTTCTCGCTACAAACTATTTCATTAGGCGGTTTGCTCATCTCTCCTTTATTCAGAAGACAAAACAAATTCTGCTGGGGATCTGGGCAGGGTTAACCAGCGTTCGAAACATTCGGAACAAAGGATGGTTTTTTTTCCATAGCGTATTAATCTGGCTGTTCTATTTGATAAGCACTTATATGGGCTTTTTCGCCATGCCGGGAATGAGGGTTTATGGAGTAAAAGCGGCATTGTCCGCTCTGACATTTGGCGCCATCGGCATGGTTGTTCCTTCGCCGGGAGGAATAGGGTCTTACCAATATGCCGTGCAGCAGGTATTGCTGGTTTATGGCATTTCGGAAGCGCAAGGATTATCGTTAGGCATCTTGATATGGTTTTGCCAAACAGCAATCCTGCTTATTTTTGGAACCCTCAGTTTCGTATTATTACCAATTCTGAACAAAAAAAAGCCATGAAGAAATCGGATATAATAAGTCAGAAGATCCTACCACTTTCCGAATTGGCCCGTCAGTCAGAGCGTTGGCGATTTTTGAATAAGACGGTGGCATTTACAAACGGGTGTTTCGACATTTTGCATCAGGGGCATATATTTTCACTGGCTCAGGCTGCATTGGAAGCTGATTATTTGATCGTGGGTCTCAATGATGATTCCTCTGTCCGCAGATTGAAAGGGGCTGGCAGGCCAATTAACCATGTAGAATCAAGGGCGCTGGTTTTGGCCTCTCTATTCATGGTCGACGCGGTAGTTGTTTTTGAAGAAGATACACCATTGGCTCTGATTAGAGCGCTGACTCCCAACGTTTTGATTAAAGGTGGCGATTATACGGTCGACGAAATTGTCGGCGCTGGTGACGTAATCGCGAGTGGAGGAAGGGTAGTTATCAATCCTATTTTAGAGGGATTTTCGACAAGTGCCTTAATTGAAAAAATCCACCGCCTGTAAGAAATTGAAGCAGACATTTGCGGTTCTGGGCCAGATCAGCTTCGATACATCCGTTCTATTTCCTTAACGATAGTCTCGATTTGCTGATCATCTCCTTTTGGATCATATGGCTGCTTCAGGCTTGTACCGAAGAAAAATGCGACTGTTTGCCAAAATCGCGCGGTAAATCCTCCCTTGTATTCCTTGATTATGTCGTAGCAATTGTTTCCGGTCTGCCGGTTTATCAGTTTCATCAGGATTTTGCCCTGGTAAACTGAAAGGTTTTCAAGAGGGTCGGCAAATTCTTTTTTAAGTTCCTTCTCCCTCGATTTTATATAATTTTTCTTCTCGCTTTCTGTAGTCATTGCCGCAAGTTTAACGTTCATTTCATTCATGATCGCGCCCGCCTTTCTTGCATAAGGATAAGTAACATAAACGGCGTTACGTAACTTGGTCCATTCTGCCATGCGTTTTCTCATCGCTTCGGGCATCCTTGCAGTTATCCATACCATTTCAAGAGTCCGCGAAGGAAGTGTGTCACCATTGTAAACATAAATGGGAACCAGGATCGTATCATTAGGACCGTATCGCGAGGTGACATTCTGAGCAAATGCCGACTCATTTCCGAACAAAAGGGCGGAAAATAGAAATGGGAAAAATAAGCGCTTCAGATACTTTACCATTCGAACATAAAGTTAATCAATGCCATTCGTATTTCATACTTGTTAACAACGAAAGTAACCTGGTAAACTTGTTAGGTTTTTATTAAAAAAACCAAGTCATATGAGCTTAACTCGTCGAAAGACACTTATGGCAAACCCTGCGATCATAATAAACGTTCCAAGCCATAAAATATTAATCTGGGGAAATAAAAGTACTTTAAGCGCAACAAACGGGACCATAGCGGCAGATTCTTTTACACCGAAAATCAATTTTTTTTCAGACCCGACGCCGTTAAAAGATATGGCAAGGTCTTGCGCAAACACAGTGTCAATAAGGGGAACGATCCGATTATTTTTAACATAAAATGCAGGGTTGGCCTTAAAACGCATGCTGTCCTTATCGATGATCGTCATGTTGGCCATCAAAGCTGTGTCATCAGGCGAAAAATGATATCTCGTATTGTTGGGATTGGGTGTAATCCCGTCCAAAATTATATAACCCTTGGAATAGTAAATTGTATCGTTGATCCCAATGGTGTACTGGCGGAATGCTGCTGTATCTTCTTGATTTTCCTGCTGAGGGTTATAGGCAGCACTGATATAAGAAAAGATATCTTTGTCCCAGTAATGATGCATGTCGGGGTTAAAAACATTATCGTCAGGACTCTTACCCGTGTTTACCATATTTGGATACAGGTCGAATTCGTCCTGATTTTTCTTTTTCTGCAACCGAACGTGGAAATAAGTGGTCCTGTTTCGTGAATCCACCGAATCATTATTTATAAATGTCGCCCAATATTTGCCCATGTCTGTTCTCAGGTTCTTAATGAGCGTAATATTTTCCATAGGGTTTTGCTTCGCTGAAGGAAGAAAATTTATATTTATTCCTGTAGTATTATAAGAAAGAACTTCTTTTTTGGAAGACGAAAGCAGTATTCCAATCATCATCAATCCAAATCCCACGTGCGCGATGGAACCGCCGGCGTTTCTAAGGTTTCCTCTTATTGCTGACCAGATGTACATCGCGTTGGCTACAACAGCATACATCGCGCAAAATACGGCAAGGTGAATGGCAGCCAGAAAGCCATTCCCGTATCTGTCGTAATGAATATTTCCAAGTATACTTATGGCAACGGACAGAATTACGGCGATGAGAGTAGGTGGCACGACCTTCATCAAATTGCGTGTGCTAGTCATCTTATATTTCAAATACTGCCCGACGGCGGTTAGAACCCCGACAATAACGGCAATAAATATTTCAATTCTGTTGTAGGCAAATGTCGCGTCATCTCCAATAGTCAAATTGGTCCCAAATAATTTGTTCGGAACAGGTAATGACGTAGCCGCTATTACAAATGCAGCTGACAGAAACAACACCAGGGAACCAATAAACATCCAAAACTCGCGAGAATTTATATTCTCCTCTTTCCTGATATGGGGAATGCTTTTATAGCGCCAAAACAATAGTCCAAACGCAGGGACCAAGAAAACTGTAATTAAAGCAATTAATTGAAAATTCATGCCTGAGTCCACGAAAGAGTGGACTGACGTGTCGCCCAATATTCCGCTTCTGGTCAGGAATGTTGAATACAAAATCAGGATAAATCCGAGAAAGATAAATAAATAAGTCGCACGCAAAGAGTGCCCTGTAGCATTAAAAATCACCATGGTATGTAATCCGGCGAGATACACAAGCCAAGGCACCAACGATGCGTTTTCCACGGGATCCCAGGCCCAATACCCTCCAAAACTAAGCGATTCATAGGCCCAAGCTGCACCCATCATTATTCCGGTACCTAAGATGCAAGTTGAAAAAAGAGTCCATGGCAGCGCCACTTTCACCCAATCGCCGTATTGCTTTTTCCAAAGTCCGGCAAATGCAAAGGCAAAAGGTACAATTGTCGACGCAAAACCAAGGAATAGAATAGGCGGATGGATAACCATCCAGTAATTTTGAAGTAGGGGAGTCAGCCCTTGGCCATCTTTAATGTAGGTAAGGTAGTCATGTTTCAACATTCCGGTCGAAGCTTCATGAAGAAATGGCGCAGCATCAAAAAGCTCGGTATGCCGAATCAACATAAATGGATTAATGCCAATTTTTGCTCCCCAAAAATATAGACCCACGATCATCGTTGCCAGGCAAAGTTGCGCAAAGCTCAATACAGACATCACGGGCGATTCCCATTTTTTACTGGTGAAAATCAAAACTATTCCCAGTACGAAATGCCAAAGCATCCAAAGAAGAAAACTGCCTTCCTGCGCACTCCAGACGCAGCTCAGCAGGTATTTCAGATCCAGGGTCTTACTGGAATGTTCCCAGGCAAAATTGTACTCAAAATAGTGGGCCCGGATAATATAATAGATTACCGCAAAAACTCCCATAAGAGCCAAACCATCTATTGTAAAGGTGATTCTGCCCAGCCTTCTCCAAGCCCGCTCATCGTCGACGGATTTTGAACTCGCAGATTTATAATAGGCAACAGTGGCAATAAAAGATGCGGCAAATGAAACCGTCGCAAAAAAATGTCCTATTCTACCCGGCAACAGGTGCTCGCCTAAATAATCCATTATCAATAATCAATTTTCGGTGAGATTTTTTTTGGCCACATTGGGGTCGTCGGTATATTTTGAAGGACATTTTATTAGAATACCGTCCTTTTGAGTAATCTGAAAGACGTCACCCATCATTTTTCCCTTTAGCACAATCCTTTCTGCTTTTTCCATATCATAAGGCTTCTCAAAAAAATATTCAACTTTTGCTCGGTTACCGAGGGTATCAGAA
>Ga0070731_10001498_pt1 | contig 24077 bp, 20 predicted proteins | sample Coa_R1_2_FD_66448 | JGI IMG/M metagenome (GOLD analysis project Ga0070731, IMG submission 66448) | Surface soil microbial communities from Centralia Pennsylvania, which are recovering from an underground coalmine fire - Coalmine... | ecosystem: Environmental > Terrestrial > Soil > Unclassified ... | reverse complement strand
GAGCGCCGGCACCTCGCGGATGTCGTACTCGGTCTGCGCGCCCGATCCGTAATCGCCACCCTCGACCTCGACCGTGTCCCCGCACTGAGCGAGCTGATACGCCCGATCGAGCGTCGCGCATGGCCGCGCCAAGACGCCACGCTTGCAGGTCGAGTCGTTGCCCGTCGGTGCGACAGACAGTTGGGCTTGCAGATTCGTCGTCGCCGGAGGGATCGGCGTCGCCGGTGCGACCGTTGTCCCTGCGCACGCCGTTGCGAGTACGACGACGGCGAGCACGGAGAGAGGGAGCAGCGACCTAGCCGATCGGTGAGGCCGCACCGCGTTGTCGCGAGCCACCAGCGACGTTATAGACGAGAACCCCGACAGACGGCTCGTTGAGGCCCGGTCGCCGCGACCGTATCCTGACGTGACTCGTGCAGGTCGACGTCGTGGTCGTCTCCTACGAAAGCCGCGCCCAGCTTCGTGGATGTGTCTCGTCGCTCGCGCGAGAGACCGGCGTTCGCGTGATCGTCGTCGACAACGCGTCGACCGACGGAAGCCTCGAGTCGATCATCGACCTGCCGGTCGAACGGATCGCGCTCGGCGAGAACCGCGGCTTCGCCGCGGGCTGCAATGCAGGCTTGCGCGCAGGCAGTTCGCCTGCGGTGCTGTTCCTCAATCCGGACGCTCGCATCGACGCCGCCTCGATTGCGCGGCTCGTAGACGAGCTCGCACGGGAGACGGCGACCGGCCTCGTGGCGCCGCGGATCGTGGACGGGCACGGGCACACCGAGCCGTCGCAACGACGCTTTCCGGCGCTCCGCTCGACGTATGCGCGCGCGTTCTTCCTGCACCGCCTGCTCCCGCGGGCGACGTGGGTCGACGAGCTCGTCCGCGACGAGCGCGCGTACGCGGTCGCCGGCTCACCTGACTGGGTCTCGGGCGCATGCATGCTCGTCCGCCGTTCGGCACTCGACGCGGTCGGCGGGCTCGACGAAGGCTTCTTCCTCTACGGCGAGGACATCGACCTCGCGCGGCGCCTCCGGGACTCGGGCTACGACGTCCGCTACCTGCCGGCTGCGGTGGCAGTTCACACAGGCGGCGGCTCGGGGCCGCGGCAGCTGCCGCTGCTCGCCGAGAGCAGGCTCCGCTACTTGCGCAAGCACCACGGCAGGCTTACCGTCGCGGTCGCGCGTATCGGCCTCGCGCTGAACGAGCTCACGCATCTCGTCGCCTCGCGTGGAGGTGCCCGCCAGCGGCTCGCACATGCACGGGCGCTGCTCGTGGTCGCGTTCGACCGCGCGGTCGAGCCGGTGGGGGCTGCCGCTCGCGACGCCTCGGCGACGTTTGCCGGCGTCGGCCGGCGGTCCGGCTGAGCGATGTGCGGCATCTGCGGCGTCGTGCAGATCGGCGGCGAGCCTCGCTCCGTCGTCGACCTTGCGACGCTCGACCGAATGACGGACGTGATGTCGCATCGTGGCCCGAACGACCGCGGGACATACCTCGCCGACGGCGTCGCGCTCGGCGTCCGCCGGCTGAGCGTCGTCGATGTAGAAGGCGGCCACCAGCCGTTCGCAAACGAGGACGGCACAGTCTGGGCGGTGCAGAACGGCGAGCTCTACAACCACGTCGACATCCGTCGCGAGCTTGTGCGCGACGGTCATTCGTTCGGGAGCCGCTGCGACACGGAGATCTTGCCGCACCTCTACGAGCGTGACTCGACCCGTTTCCCGCGGCGGTTGCGCGGCACCTTCGGTCTTGCCGTCTGGGACGGACGCCGTCGGCGCGCCGTCGTCGTCCGCGACCGGCTCGGCGTCAAGCCGATCTACTACGCCACTGCGGGCGACCTGCTCGTCTTCGCCTCCGAGCTCAAGAGCCTCCTCGCGAGCCGGCTCGTCGACGTCCGGCTCGACTACGAGGCGATCGACGCGTACCTGTCGTTCGGGTTCATCCCCGGGCCGAGGACGCCGCTCGCGGGTGTCTCGAAGCTGATGCCGGGCCACACCCTCGTCGTCGCGGACGGCCGCGTCGAGAGCGAGCCGTACTGGACGTACCCGCAGCCCGAGCCGGACCGCGCGCTGGGACTCGACGAGCACGCGGCCAACCTGCTCGCCGAGCTCGAGACGGCGGTGCGGCTGCGGCTGATGGCGGACGTCCCGCTCGGGGCGATGCTGAGCGGCGGACTGGACTCGTCGCTGATCGTCGCGTTGATGGCCCGCCACACGAGCGGTGCGGTGAAGACCTTCTCCGTCGGCTTCCGGGAGGACGCGGACACGAACGAGCTCGCAGATGCGCGCTTCGTCGCCGAGGTGTTCGGGACCGACCACACGGAGCTCGAGCTCTCGTACGGCGAGAGCGCGGTCGACGTCGCCGACCTCGTCTGGTTCATGGACGAGCCGGTGGCGGATCTCTCGGCGCTCGGCTTCCTCGCGCTCTCGCAGCTCGCTGCGCGCGACGTCACCGTCGCGCTCTCGGGGCAGGGAGCCGACGAGCTGCTCGGCGGCTACCTCAAGCACCAAGCGGCATCGCTCGCGCGCATCTGGGATCGGCTTCCCGGCCCGGTGCGCGGCGCCGGCGGCCTCTTCACCCCGCTGATGCGGGGCCCGGCGCGCCGGGCCTGGCGGACGCTTCGGGCGTCGGATCCTGCCGACCGCCTGGTCGCCATGAGCGGCAAGCTCGACCCGGCCGATCGCTCGGCGCTGTTGCGCGGGCCGCTCGAAGGCGCGGACGGGCTCGCCGCGCGGCGAGCGGTGCTGCCGTTCGCCGACCTCCCGCCGGCCACCGACGCGCTCGCCGCGACGCTGCACATCGACGCGCAGCTCGCGCTCGTCGACGAGATGCTCCACTACTTCGACCGGACCTCGATGGCGTACTCGCTCGAGGTGCGTGTCCCGTTCCTCGACCACCGTGTCGTCGAGTACTGCGCGAGGATCCCGAGCGAGCTCAAGGTGCGCCGCCTGAAGACGAAGTACGTGCTCAAGCACGCGGCGCGCGGAATCGTCCCGGACCGGATCGTCGAGAAGCGGAAGATCGGCTTCTTCCGTGACGCGACGTCGAGCTGGCTCCGCGCCGAAGTGGAACGGTCGCTCTCGGATTACCTGCTCGCGCCTCGGCCGGCGTACGCGGACTTCCTCGACCGCGGCTTCGTCGAGCGTCTCGTCCGCGACCGCAAGCAGGACCGCGGCGCACGCGAGCAGCACCTGCTGCTGGCGATCCTGATGCTCGAGGTGTGGCTTTCGACCTACGTCCCACGGGCGCTCGAGCCGGCGCGAGCGGGTGGGACGACCGTGGCGCGCGCAGTCGCATGACGGCAAGCGGAGTCTCGCAGTCACCGCGGAGCTACACGTCGAGCGCGCGCGGTGGGCCCCTCGCCTTCTTGCGGGACGGGCTGAACCTCTTCCAGAGCTACACGCACCCGGCCGAGCGCGTCCAGGAGACGCTCGACAAGCTCGCGGTCCAGGATCGCGCGCTTGCCGCCGCCCTCGGTCAGGCGCTCACCGCCAAGCGGATGCTCGACGTCGGCGCGGGCCAGCGGCTGATGGGGATGGCGTACTACCACGCCCGCGGCAACGAGCTGGTCGGGATCGACCTCGATGTGATCGTGCAGGGGCTCGATCCGCGCGGCTACGTCGAGATGGCGCGCGCCAACGGGACGAGGCGCGTCGCCAAGACGGTCGCGCGGAAAGGCTTGCTCGTCGACCTGCGCCTGCGGCGGGAGCTCGCGCGCCGACTCGGGCTGCGCTCGATTCCGCGCTTCGACGTTCGGCGGATGGACGCCTGCGGGCTCGCGTTCCCCGACGAGTCGTTCGACGTCGTGTACTCGACGGAGGTCTTCAGCTTCGTCCCCGATCCCTCATCTGCGCTGAGGGAGACGGCGCGCCTGCTGCGTCCGGGGGGTGCGACGGACCACAACTTCCTGCTCTACACCGCACGGACGGGCGGGCTCGACGTCCGCATGATCGGCGGCCGGGGAGCGGACCTGCCGCTGTGGGCGCACCTACGTCCCCAGCACGCAAACGCGGTGCTGGAGAGCGCGTATCTGAATCGGGTGCGGCTGTCCGAATGGCGCGACCTCGCCGAGCGGCACCTGCCCGGCTCGCAGGTGACGCTGTTCCAGCCCGAGCGTGCATGGCTCGAGCCTGAGGCTCGGCGGCTCCAGGCGGCGGGGGAGCTCGCGGAGTTCTCGATCGAGGAGCTCGTGACCACTGACGTATCCATCACGTGGCGGAAACCGGACTGACGACCGCGACGATCACGACGGCGCGCAGCGCGGCCGAGATCGAAGGGCTACTCGACCCTTGGCGCTCGTTGCCGTGGTCCCGCATCGAGACCGACCCCGAGTTCTTCCTCACGGTGTGCGAGACACGGCCGGAGGTGATCGCGCCGCACGTGATCCTCGTCGAGCGCGACCGGCGAGCCGTCGCGATGGCCGTCGGCCGTCTCGAGGACGTGCCCCTCGAGCTGCGGGTCGGCTACAAGGTCCTGGCGGCGCCGACCGTCCGCTCGCTGACGCTCGTCAACGGCGGCATGGCCGGTGTCGACGACGCCGCGCTCGAGCTCCTTGCGCGCGAGCTCCTAGGCTGCCTCGACCGGCGCGAGGCGGACGTGCTCAACATGGCGAAGCTCGAGCTCGGCTCGCCGGCGCACGAGATCGCGGCGCTTCGGGCGCCGGCGCTGCGTCGGCGCCGCTTCGCCGGCATCAGTCCGCGCCTGCGCGTGTCGATCCCGTCGTCGTTCGATGCGTTCCTCGAGGAGCGGTCGTGGAACACCCGCCGCAACCTGACGAAGCACGGCAAGCGCTTCGTCAAGGAGTTCGACGGCCGGTTCATGATCGAGTCGTTCGACAGCACCGGCGACTTCGACCGGCTCGTCCACGACATGGCGGAGCTCAATGCGAAGACGTACAAGGGCGGCCTCGGCGTCGGGTTCCAGAACGACGCGGAGCACCGGCTGATCGTCGAGCGGTGCGCGCACCGCGGCATCTTCCGCGCGCAGCTCCTGTCGATCGACGGCGAGCCGAAGGCCTTCTGGTGCGGGTTCAGGTATGGCGGCGGGTTCTTCTCGTGGCTCACCGCCTATGACCCCGAGCTCGCCGCTTATCGCATCGGCGAGTTCCTGATGGCGAGCCTGTTTCGTCAGCTCTGCGACGACCCGGAGGTGCGCTTCCTCGACTGGGGCTTCGGCGACGCGCAGTACAAGCGCAGCTTCTCGGACGAGTGTCTGCTCGAGCAGGACGTCGTCGTCTTCGCCCCAACGGTCAAGGGGCTCGCGACGAACCTGCTCCTCTCCTGCTTCGGAGGCTTCGAGCACGCAGTCCGGCGAGCAATCGCCGACCGCGAGCTCGGCCGGCGGCTAAAGCGCGGCTGGCGGCGGCGCCTGGCGGCAGATGCCGAAGCGACCTCGCACACGCCGCCCGAGCCGGCCTGACCAAGAGCATCGCGTGTTCACGCCACCGATGCCGCGGACCTGATGTGGCGCAGGCTCCGAACCTCGCGTACCACTTCCGGCTGCCAGAACCCGCACAACGGGATGAAGACGAGCGCCGAGACGAGAACCTCGATCCCAAGCCGCTGCCATAGATCGACGTTCGCGGCAGTGAGACCCGAATGCACGAGTAGACACGCAACCGACATCGCGAGGACCGCCTCGATCACACCGGCGAAGGAACGGACGAAGTCGCTCACGCCCAGGCCCAGCGCGCGCAGCGTCAACCAGATGTACACGAGTTGCAGCGGTGTGTTCACGGCGGCGTAGCAGACCGCGACCCCGAGGATCCCCCAGTGCAGGCCGAGCGCGAACGCGGGCACCGTCAGCACACTTTCGAGGGTGGTGAAGCGGCGAATGAGCCGCGTCCGGTCGAGGGCCGTCAAGACGCGGTCCCCGAGACCCGAGAGCGACTGGACGAATGCCACCGGAGCGAGCACCGCCAGCACCGGCGCCGCCGCCAGCCAGCGCTCCCCGAGCACCACGCGAACGAAGTCATGCGAGATGAGGGCAACGCCGACCATTGCAGGCCCGACCACCGCGGCCACCACGCGTACGACTCGGAGGTACACCTGTGCGACCTGCTTCCGGTCGTCCTGCCAGCGAGAGTACGCCGGGAAGAGAACCTCCTGGATCGGAATGATCACCTGCCCCAGGGGAAGCAGCATGATGTTGTACGCGACGGAGTAGGCACCGAGCGCAGTCGAGCCGAGAAAGCGGCCGACGAGCAGGTTGTCCGCGTTCCGGTTCAGATACGAGGCGGTGCGAGCGCCGAGCAGGTTGAGCCCGAATCCTCCGAGCTGGCGCAGGCTCGTCAACGAGAAGGCGAGTCGCGGCCGCCACGAGGAGTACGTCCAGAGGAGGATCGTCGACGTGCCGGTCGTGCAGATCTGCGAGAGGATGATCGCCCAGGGGCCCGTGCCGAGGGCGGCCAGCGTGATCGAGACGACGCCGCCGATCACGTTCGCGACCGCGATGCGCAGTGTGAGAACGCGGAATCGCATGTCGCGCTGGAGCAGCGACGCCTGTGTCACCTGCAGCGAGATGAGGAAGAACGTGATCGAGACGACCGCGAACAGCGGAGCGACGCGCGGCTGATGGTAGAACGCCGCGAGCGGTCCGGACAGAGCGACGCCGGCGGACGTGAGGAGCAGTCCGACGCCCGCGCTCGTCCAGAAGACAGTCGAGCGGTCTGCCTCGCTGATCGACTTCCGCTGCACGAGGCCGGAGCCCATCGACAGATCCGAGAACGACAGCACGAGGCTCGAGAAGACGAGCGCCATTCCCGCGAGGCCGTACTGGCTCGGGGTGAGGAGGCGTGCCAGCGTTATCCCGAACACGACGCGGCAGAGTTGCAGCACGACGACCATCACGATGCTCCAGGCGAAGCCGCCCAGGACCTTCGCGCCGAGCGACGGCGTCGCCTCGGGTGCCGCGACGTCGGTCATCTGTGCGCCCGGCGCGAGCTCCGGCGCAGGATGACGAAGGTCACGGCGACGATGCTAGAAAACGCCCGATCGGCCTGAACCTCCACGAACGGCTAGTCGTGCCGTCGTGGCGAAGGCCGAGCCCTAGGCTTCACCTGTGGCGCGCGGACCTGCGAACGACGCCCCGTACAGGCTGATCGAGGACGTCGACTTCGGCGACGACGTTGTCGTCTTCTCGTTCACGAACCTCTATGGCTGCACAATCGGCGACGGGACGCAGATCGGTCCGTTCGTCGAGGTGCAGCGCGGTGCACGGATCGGTGCCCGCTGCAAGGTGCAGAGCCACGCGTTCGTCTGCGAGGGGGTCGAGATCGGAGACGAGGTGTTCGTCGGGCACGGCGTGCTCTTCATCAACGACAAGTACCCTCGGGCGACGGCCGCCGATGGGGACCTGCGGCGCCGAGGCGACTGGGAGCTGCTGACGACGGTCGTCGAGCGCGGCGCGAGCCTCGGCTCGGGTGCGATCGTCCTCGGCGGGGTGCGGATCGGCGCAGACGCGATCGTCGGCGCGGGCGCAGTCGTGACGCGCGACGTCGAGCCGGGCGCAGCGATGATCGGCGTCCCGGCGCGCGCGTCGGCTCGCGCGCTCACGCGACCCGCCTGAAGGCGACCTCGGAGAGCTCGTGCGTCGCGCAGAAGAGCTCGAGCCGGATCTGTGGGTTGTCCTCGACGAACTCGGCGAACGCGCGCAGCTCGTCGCACCGATGGTGCAGCTCGTCGAAGTAGAGGTACGAGCCGGGGACGAGCCTGTCGCGCACGTACCGGAGTGCGAGCGCCGTCGAGCTGTAGAAGTCGGCGTCGAGCATCACGACGAGCGAGTCGTGCTCCGGCCATTCGTAGGCCGGCAGAGTCTCCTCGAACCAGCCGTCGAAGATCTCGATCCGGTGATCGTCGAACGTCGGGATGCGGCCGCCCGTCGAGAACGTCTCCTTCTCGTGCCCCTCGAGGCTCCAGTCGTGCCGCAGCCCGACGAAGCTGTCGAAGCCGTGCAGTGTGGCCTCTGGGTTCCGGAGCAGGCTGGCCCAGTAGCGGAGCGTTGCTCCCTCGAAGACGCCGAACTCGAGGTAGAGCGTCCGCCGCCCGCCGACGTCGCGTGCGATCCGGTCGAAGATCTCCCACCGGGAGGCAACCCGGTTACGCGTGTCGAAGCCGTGCGCCGCCAGCCACCAGCCGACGTGGAGGTAGTTGAAGGCGCCGTTCAGGGAGTACACAGCGCGGGCGCCGGCTCGCGCGCCGAGCCGCGTCAGGAGCTGCTTGATCGCCGCGTTCCTGGTCCTCGCCATCGGGCGCCTCGGCGAAGGTCGGAGGCGAGCGCGAACCGTACGCGTGGCGCGGAGCGAGCGAAACTGCTCGATCGGTTAGGCCGAGTGGGTGCGAACGCTGACCCGACGGCTGTGGGCTCGGGCGCCTCTCGTCCTTACGATCACGTCGTGGACGGATCCGAGTCCGGCGGCATCCGGAGGAACGTCGCCGACCTCACGCCGCGCGAGCGCCAGGTGCTCGCGATGGTGGCGCAAGGTCTGACGAACTCAGAGGTGTCGAAGCGGCTGGACGTGACGGTGCACGCGGTGAAGTTCCACCTCGCCTCGATCTACCGAAAGCTCGGCGTCGGCAACCGCGCCGAGGCCGCGGTCACGTACGTGCTCAGCCGCCCCGAGCTCTCCCCGGCGGAGGCCGCCTCGAAGCGGGCGTGAACCTGCAGATCTACACACGGGTCCTCTGGCGTTTCCGCTACCTGATGGTGGCTGGGCTCGTGCTCGCCGTCGTCATTGCGATCGTCTCGTACGCGACGAGCGCCTCTGCGCTCTACCAGGCCGAAGCCCGTCTGTTCGTGACGGCGCCCGGCTTCCCGATCGGCACCGCGCAGCAGAAGGTCGTCGACACGGGGGGTACTCCCACCGCGATCGGCGATCCGAGCAGGCTGACCGACGTCGCTTCGCTCTACGCCGAGCTGGCAAGCAGCGACACGGTGCGCCGCGCCGCTCTCGCGGGGAGCGGGTTGACGGGCAAGATCACAGCGCAGGTCGAGTCGACACCGGTCGAGACGTTGGTGCCGGTGGTCGACGTGCAGGCGGCGGTGCACAGCTACCAGGGCTCGATCACCCTCGCTGAGCGTGCGGCCCGGGCATTCCAGCAGTGGGTCACGAGGCAAGAGGTCGCTGCGAAGATCCCGTCGAGCCAGCGGGTGCTCGTCCAGCTGATCGCGAAGCCCGACAAGCCGACCGTGCTCGTGCCGAAGAAGAAAACGCTGCCGATCGCGCTTTTCCTGATCGTGCTGATCGTGTTCATCGCTGCGGCGTTCGTGCTCGAGAACCTGAGGCCCGAGCCGCGGACCCTCCTCGCGCGGAACGCCGCGCTCGCGCCGGTCGACGAGCTACAGCGCGCTGCTTGACGTGACAGCGGTCCCGGTACCGCGTTCGCGCCGGCCCCTCTTCCAGCTCGCGGTGCTTGGCGTGGTGCTCGTCGTCGCCACCGGCGCCGCCGCGTCGGGTCTTCCGGCCAAGTGGACCTTGCCCGTGCTGCTCGTGGCGGGGATCGTCGTCGTCGCCGGGCAGAAGGTCCTGAGCCTGAACGGGCTCCTATGGATCGTCCTCCTCGACATCCTGTTCGTGCCCGTGACGCGCTACAAGTTTCCGTGGCACCTTCCGTTCGACCTCGACCCGTACCGGATCGTCGTCGGCGGCCTCGTCCTCGCCTGGATCGGGGCGCTCCTCGTCGATCCGCGCGTCCGGCCGCGCAGGTCCGACTTGCGGGCGTCCATCGCCCTCGTCCTCCTCGTCGCCGTTGCATCGGACGTGGTGAATCACTCCCGGGTGTCGCCGATCACGAGCCACGTCATCAAGGACTTCACGTACTTCCTGATGTACGTGCTCCTGTTCTGCGTCCTCGTCTCGCTCGTTCGCACTCGCACGGACGTCGACCGGATCGTGCGCATCCTCGTCGGCGGCGGCTCGATCGTCGCCGCGTTTGCGGTGATCGAGTCGAGGACCGGGTTCAACGTCTTCGACCGCCTGCACACGCTGATCCCGATCCTCCAGTACTACAACTCCGAGGACCTGACGCGGGGCGGCCACTTCCGTGCCCTCGCGAGCGCGGATCACCCGATCGCGCTGAGCGCCATGCTCGTCTGCCTCGTGCCGCTCGCCGTGTACCTCTGCCGGACGCGCAGCAAGATCTGGTGGCTCGCGGCATTCGTACTCGTTGTCGGCAACCTCGCCACCGCCTCGCGGACGGGCATCGTCATGCTCGCCGCCGTCGTGCTCGTCTACGTCTTGCTGCGGTGGAAGGAGATGCGGCGGCTGTGGCCCGCTCTCGTCCCCGTGCTGATCGCCGTCCACTTCGCGGTACCGGGTGCGCTCGGCGGCATCTGGGCCTCGTTCGCGCCGGGCAGCAACCTCGTGTCGAGTCAGCACGGCACGCCGGGCATCGAGAACGGCCGCCTCTCGCACTACTGGCGCGCCCGCGTCGTGCTGGAGACCGATCCAGTGTTCGGCAACGGCTATGGGACCAGGATCACCGGCATCGGCACGAAGGGCGCGAACTCGCCTGTCTTCGACAACGAATGGCTGGACACGATCGTCGACACCGGGCTCGCCGGGGTGTTCGCGTGGCTCTTCTTCTTCGGCCGCGTCGTGACGCGCTTCGCACGGGACGGCAAACACGACCAATCTGCGCGCGGGTGGCTGCTCGTCGGCGTCAGCGCCTCGCTGCTCGCGTTCGGCGCAGGGATGTTCTTCTACGACGCCTTTTCGTTCACGCAGGTGACCGCCGTCTTTTGGATCATCGCCGCAATCGGCGTCGCTGCGCGGCGGCTCCCGCCGGCCGCGTTTTCAACCCGGGCTGCCTGACGACCAGTCGCCGCGGCCGGCCCAGACGTAGAGCAGCCAGCCGACGTGATAGGAGCGGCACTCGGGGTTCAGCCGCACCGTTCCCGACTGGAACTCCGCCGGGCCCGACCGGATCGCCGGTAGGACTGCGCGGAGGTAGCGTCGCAGGCGCGGAGCGCGCTCGCTCCGCTCGATCGAGCGGTACGCGCAGAACGGCTGCTCGACGATCATCGGCACGCCGAGCTCGTTCCCGCCCGCGACCCAGGCGAGGCCACGCGTGACCGCGCCGCGCGCGCCGTCGATCCGCTGCTCCTCGAGCGCCGGCAGCAAGAACAAAGGCGCCATCGAGTCCTGGTGGACGGTGAAGAGCGGGTACGGGTCGACGATTCGTCCGCGCCCCACGTCGACGAGCCACGGCCACTCGCCCTCCGGCCCCTGCAGCTCGAGCACCCGCTCGACGCCGTTGCGGAAGAGCGCGACGGCCTGCGAGTCGTCGGTGGCGGCCCCATACTCGTGTACCGCCCGCAGGAAGTAGACGATGCTGCCGAAGCTGACGAGGTCGCGGCGGTACCGCCGCACGCTGTGACGCGGAAGTCCGGTGCGCCCGTCGATGAAGTGGTCGAGCAGCGACTGGAACAGTCGGTCGGCTGCAGCTGCCGCACCCGCCAGGCCGGCGCGTGCCGCGTGCACGCTGCCCCAGATCATCCAGCCGATGTCCTGCATGTTGAGCCGGCCGAGGCGCGTCTCGCGCGCGTCGCGGTCGATCTGCGCCAGGAGCTCCTCGGCGAGCCGTCGCTGCCGCTCGAGCCCGGCGACAACGAGGAGCAGGAGGCCGCGGTCGGCGGGCTCGTGCAGTGCGGATCCGTGCCTCGCGGCGAACGCGTCGATCAGTGCCTCGATCCGCGCCGGCTCCGGCCCGCGACCCGCCGCTGACGCAGCCTGGAGGCCGAGCAGCGTGTTGATCGTGTAGCGCACCGCGGCCGGCTGGTCGTAGTCGTTCGCCCAGCCCCCGTCGGGGGTTCGCCGGCTCGAGTACGGGAACAGCGCCAGCTCGGGCGAGTAGACCTCGTCGAGGAACTCGATCCCGAGGTCGCAGATGCGTGTGAGCGGCAGCGCGGTGCGCGAGGCGTCCGCGCGGGCGGGGCCGCCGTCGAAGTCGACGGTTACGCCACTCCCTTCGGCGCGCCGAACACCGGCCTGCCCTCGCCGGCAGCTGGTCCCACGATCTCCCAGCTTCCGTCGCCCGTCTGCACGAGCCGCGACTCGGCCCTGCGCCGCCACCACGCGCTCACCTCGCGAGGCAGCGCTAGCCACACCGACTGGTCGCGGCCGAATCGCGCCAGATAGCGGCGGTAGGCGTCGAGCAGGTGCGTCTCGGTCATGTAGTCGGGGTGGGTGAGCAGGAGCGCCATCCCGCCCTGCCGCCGGATGAGGGTCGTCTTGTCGACCCAGTCCGACTCGTCGTTCCGCCCGAGGATCGCGAAGAGGGTGTGATCCTGCGGCAGCGTCGTCGGCAGCTCGACGAGGTTGCGATTGAAGTAGGGGAGCCAGCTGCAGCAGCCCCCGCCCTGCGGCTCGAACGGATCGGTGTCCGGATACGAACAGTCGTAGTCGAACGGGAGCATCGGCATCCACTCCCAGCGACGGTGCATCGCCGGAGAGCGGAATCCGGTCGCGCTCCAGCGAGACGCGTATTCCTGGATCCGCGGCAGCCGCTCGCGCAACGTGGCGAGCGAGGAGAGGTCGCGGCCGTCGTGGCGGAAGCCGTGCACGCCGACCTCGAAGCCGAGCTCGGTCAGCCCCCGAACATCGTCGTCGCGGACGTCGTAGCGAGCGTCCGACTCGTAACGGATGGGGACGAAGTTCCACGACGAGCGGCAACCCGCCTCGAGCTCGATGTCGCGGAGCAGGTGCAGGCACTCGAAGCCGCGCGCCGTCTCGACGTCATGCGTGAGCACGAGCGACCATGAGTACGGCTTCGGCCACGGGGAGATCCAGGGAATCGGCTGCGCCACCGTGTCCTCCAGCAACAGAAAGAGCAGCCGCGAGAACTCGATCAGGGCCGGCTCGATCGGCCACCGCGGGAAGTCGGTGCGGGCCTGGACGCCGCTCAGGAGACGACGCAGCCGGATCTGCAACGTGCGCGGAAGCGCGTGCTTCGTCCGGTAATAGAGACGTTTGGCCGCTGCGCCGGCGGCTCCGTCGAGCGGCATTCGGGCGACCGACTTGTATGCCTCGCTGAGGAAGTTGAGGATGATCTCGTCGGGCTCGAACGGCAGGAATGCATTGCCGCGCCCGTCGCGCCAGAGCGACCCGACCTGCCGCCCGTTCGGGTCGCGAATCGGCGTCGTTCGACGCCATCCGTCCGGCGTCGACCGCAGCCAGTCGGCGCAAGTCGCGTCGTCGAGCAGCCTTCCGTAGAGCGGGAGCGACTCGAGCACGAACGCCTGGGTCGACGCGGTCGTCAAGGAGTCCGGCGCCGGCCACGCCGCGAAGCGGAGGCCGTGGCCGTTGGTGGTCTCGAACCGTGTCGCCGCACGCAACGGATGCCGCTCTTCGAGCTCGGCCCAGACGGCTCCCGGCTCCTCGACTCGGTACGGGATCCGCAGCTGGTCGAAGAAGAGCGATGGGCAGGTCGCGCGGAACACGGCTGCTAGCGGGCCGCGACCGCGACGTGCGGCGTCGAAGCCTCCTCCGTGAGTGCTGCGGCGAGGACGCCGGCGAGCCGCTCGGCCGCATGGCCGTCCCATCCCTCGAGCGGCCGGACGCGAGTCGGCGCTTCGAGCAGGGTCGGGATTCGGGCGATTGCCGCCGGGTCGAGGCCCAGCAGCACGTTCGTCCCCCGCTCGATCGTGACCGGCCGCTCCGTGCTCGCCCGGAGCGTGAAGCACGGCACGCCCAGGAAGGTGGTCTCTTCCTGGACGCCACCGGAGTCGGTGAGGACGCCCGCGGCCGATCGCTCGAGCGCGAGGAAGTCGACGTACCCGAGCGGATTCGTCAGGAGGAGCGCGTCGTACGACCTGCCGCCCAGGCGCGCTCGCGTGCGCGGATGGAGCGGGAACACGACCGGCATCGTCCGCGCGACCTCCTCCAGCGCCGCGAGCACGTCGTGCAGCAACGGCCCGTCTACGAGGGTCGGACGGTGCAGCGTCACGAGCAGGTACGACCCTTCGGTCAGCTCGAGCCGGTCGAGCGCGCGCGAGCCGGCAACCCGCGGCAGCATCCGGACGAGCGTGTCGATCATCGTATTGCCGACGAAGAAGATGCGCTCGTCGCCGACGCCTTCGTGCCGGAGGTTCTCCGCGGCCTCCGGGCTGTGCGTGAAGCACCAGCGCGCGACCTGGTCGACGAGCACGCGATTGATCTCCTCGGGCATCGTGCGGTCGAAGCTGCGCAGCCCCGACTCGACGTGGGCGATCGGGATGTTCAGCTTCGCGGCGGCGAGCGCGCCGGCGAGCGTCGAGTTGACATCGCCTGCGACGACGACGACGTCGGGACGCTCGTGCTCGAGCACCGCCTCGATCCGCTCGAGCGCGCGGCCCGTCTGGCTTCCATGCGAGCCCGAGCCGACGGCGAGGAAGTGATCCGGTCTCGCCGCGTCGAGCTCCTCGAAGAAGACGTCCGACATGTCCCCGTCGTAGTGCTGGCCGGTGTGCACGACGACGTGACGACCCTGGGGGAGCGCCTGCCGCATCGCCTCGACGACGGGCGCCGTCTTCACGAAGTTCGGCCGCGCGCCGACGACGTACAGAACGCAGGGCGACGGTTGCCTCGTGGACACGAGCAGACGCTAGTTCCGGAGCGGCCGTGCATCGACCGCCATGGGTTCAGAAAAGCCGGGGACGACCCTAGCTGCTCGGCTAGATCGGCCCGGGGCCGACGAGGCCTCTAGCCGTTCGGGGGGTTGGACGGGACGGGGCGCGCTGCCAAGGTATCCCGACCTCGGACGTGCCGCCCGAGATGTACGAATGCGCGGCCGGGGTGTCAAGAAGGAGCGTCGTCCGTCCGCGTCTGGATCGACATCGAGAACCCGCCGCAGGTCCAGTACCTGTCGCCGTTCAAGGAGCGCTTCGAGCGGCTCGGCGCCGATGTCGTCGTCACCGCGAAGGACTACGGGATCGCGCACGCGCTGCTCCGCCAGCGAGGGATCGAGTTCGAGCCGGTGGGGGAGATGGTCGGCCGGGGGAAGCTGAAGAAGATCGCCGGCCTGCTTGCCCGCACGCACGCGCTCGTCCAGCTGTTCAAGCGCCGCGGGCGGCCGAACTTCGTCGTCTCGGCCTCGCGCCCGTCGGCCCTCGCCGCGGTCCGACTCGGCGTTCCCGCGTTCGTCATCGACGACTACGAGTACGCAGATCTGCGCGTGTACGGATTCGCACGGTGCTGGTTGATGCACCCCGACGTGATCCCCCCGCAGGCATTCGCGGCCGGCGGCGCGCGGCGGCGCCAGCTGATGCCGTTCCGCGGCTTGAAGGAGGACATCACCTTCCACGGGTTCGACCTCGAGCAGATCGCCCCGTATGACGGCGCGCCGACCGAGGCGGGGCCGGCGCGCGTGCTCTTTCGTCCGCCCGCGGAACAGAGCCACTACTACCACCCCCGTTCGGCCGGGGTGGCAGGGGCTCTCCTCGACCATCTCTCGCGGCGTGCCGACGTCGTCGTGCTGTACGCGCCGCGATACTCCTGGCAGGTGGAAGCACTCGCAGGTCATCGCTGGGAGAACCCGCCCGTGCAGCTCTCGTCGGCGGTTCCGTTCGTGCCGCTCCTGAGGAGCGTCGACGCGGTCGTGTCCTCGGGCGGCACGATGATCCGTGAGGCGGCATACCTCGGCATCCCGGCCTACAGCATCCTGCAGAGCAGGATCGGCGCGGTCGATCGACACCTCGAGTCGCTCGGGCGTCTGTCGATCCTCTCGGCGCCGGCCGACTTCGATCGCATCGGGCGGTCGAGGGTCGAGCGGCTGTCGCCGCTCGCAACCAACCCGCAGCTGCTGGACGAGCTCACGACTCGGATGACGCAGCTCGTGCAGAGCGGTGAGGCATCGGCGCTACTGCGTGGCCGGCAGAGACGCCGCCGCGGCGTCGGCCGCAACGCCTCCGCCCATCCTCGCGCGCGCAGCGGGGAGGCTGCACGTCGTGTCCGGTGACTTCGCACCCCGGCTCGCGCCGGGCGATCGGCAAAGCCACGCGTCGAGTACGGCTGCAGACGCGTGCGACGTCGCCGTCGTCGGCGCAGGGCCTTACGGTCTGAGCGCGGCCGCGCACCTCGCCCGCGTGCGCGGGCTCGACGTGCGCGTCTTCGGCGAGCCGATGTCGTTCTGGGAGGGGATGCCGCGCGGGATGCTCCTGCGCTCGAACTGGGGCTCGTGCAGCATCGGTTTCTTTGACGGCGACCTGACGATCGGCGCGTACAAGTCGGCGACCGGACGCGAGTTTTCCGCACCCGTGCCCCTGGACGAGTTCATCGGGTACGGGCGCTGGTTCCAGCGGACGGCGGTTCCGGACGTCGACCGCCGGCGAGTCGTCGCGGTCAACGCCGGTCCGGGCGGCTTCCGCGTGTTGCTCGAGGACGGCGATACGTTGCGGGCCGGCCGCGTCGTCGTCGCTGCCGGGATCCAGCCGTTCGCGGCGCGTCCGCCGGTCTTCGACGCGCTGCCGAGCGAGCTCGCGACGCACGCGTCGGAGCACCGTGACCTCGGTCGCTTCGCCGACGCCGAGGTGCTGGTCGTCGGCGGCGGCCAGAGTGCGCTCGAGTCGGCCGCGCTGCTGCACGAGTCCGGCGCGCGCGTCGAGGTGATCGCGCGGCGGCCGAAGCTCGTCTGGCTGCGCGGCGGGACGATCCACCGCCGTCTCGGGCGGTTCAGCGTGCTCGTCTACGCGCCGACGGACGTCGGCCCGCTCGGCCTCAGCCGGCTCGTGGCCGTGCCCGACCTCTTCCGGCGGCTCCCGCGCTCGGTTCAGACGCCGGTCGCGTACCGCTCGGTCCGGCCGGCCGGAGCGCGCTGGCTCGTGTCGCGGCTCGAGGGGGTTCCGCTGACGACAGGCCGGAGCGTCGTGCGCGCGGAGGAGTCCGGCGGTCGGGTCAGGGTCGTGCTCGACGAGGGCCCAGAGCGGATCGCCGACCACGTTCTCCTCGGCACCGGTTACCGAGTCGACGTCGCACGCTACTCGTTCCTCGCACCGGAGCTTCTCGCGCGCATTCGATGTGTGAACGGCTACCCGGTGTTGCGCCGTGGCCTCGAGTCGTCCGTTCCCGGCCTGCACTTCCTAGGCGCGCCGGCGACGTGGAGCTTCGGACCGATCATGCGCTTCGTCTCGGGCTCGTGGTTCGGCGCCGGGCGGCTGGCCGACCGGATTCGCGCGGCGGGTCCCGTCCGGTAACGCGGCGTGGGACGCCGTCTCCGGCGGGCGGCACGGGCGAGTCGCCCGGGCGCGGTCGTCGTCGGCGGCGACTACCAGGGGCTCGGGATCGTGCGCAGCCTCGGGCGGCGCGGGGTGCCCGTCTTCGTCGTCGACGACGAGCGCTCGATCGCGCGCTTCTCGCGGTACGCCGCCGGGTCGGCAAGGGTCGAAGGCCTGCGCGACGAGCGACGCACGGCCGAGACGGTGCTCGAGCTCGGCGAGCAGCTCGGTCTGGACGGTTGGGTGCTCTACCCCACGCGCGAGGAGACGGTCGCCGCGTTCTCGCACTTCCGCCCGGAGCTCGCCGCTCGTTTCCGGGTTCCCACCCCGCCGTGGGAGGTCGTTCGCCACGCTTGGGACAAGCGCGAGACCTACCGGCTGGCGATGGAGCTCGGCATCCCCGCTCCGCGAACGTGGTCTCCGGCGAGCGTCGACGATCTGGAGGCGATCGATGCGGAGCCGCCGTTCGCGGTCAAGCCTGCGATCAAGGAGCACTTCTTCTACACGACGAAGAGCAAGGCCTGGAAGGCGGCGAGCCGTGCCGAGTTGCGAACGCTGTTCGCGGAAGCCGAGGGGATCGCCGGGCCCGGCGAGGTGATGGTGCAGGAGCTGATCCCGGGCGACGGGCGGCAGCAGTTCGCCTACTGCGCCCTCTTCAAGGACGGCGAGTCCCTCGCGTCGATGACGGTGCGCCGGCGACGACAGCATCCGCCCGAGTTCGGTCGTGCGAGCACGTTCGTCGAGACGGTGGAGCTGCCGGAGCTCGAGGAACCCTCCGAACGTCTGCTGCGTCGGATCGACTACTACGGGCTCGTCGAGCTCGAGTACAAGCGGGACCCGCGCGACGGCGCGTACAAGCTCCTCGACGTGAACGCGCGCACGTGGGGCTACCACTCGCTCGGCGCGCACGCGGGCGTCGACTTCCCCTACCTGCTCTACGTGGACCAGATCGGCGAGCACGTCGAGCGGTGCCGTGCGGTCCCGGGCGTCAGCTGGGTCCGCCTGGCGACCGACCTGCCGACCGCTGCGGTCGAGCTCGCCGCGGGCTCGCTCGACTGGCGTGCGTACCTTCGCTCGCTTCGGAGCATCGACGTCGAGGCGGTCTTCAGCGCCCGCGACCCGCTGCCCGGACTGGTCGAGGTCGCCCTGCTGCCCTATCTCGCAGCGCGGCGCGGCTTGTGACCGCCGCGCGCCGATCCTGACCCCCAACTGGTCGTTGGTGCAGTTGCGCCCCCGCACCAAGACGGGGATCCTCGCCCTGCCAGTGGGCGTGCGGACCCCGCGGTGGGCGCCCATCGGCAAGCCGCCAAGACGCGGGGGAAAGGATTCGTATGCATGCACTGAAGAAGTGGGCCCTCTACGTGGGCTTGGCCTCGCTGGCCGGACTGGTCCTCGTCGGGGTGGCCAGCGCGAACCCGGTGGGCGTGACGATCAACACATCGCTGACGCGTACGTGGCATTGGTCGATCCAGAAGAGTGTGGATACGCCCAGCCTGACCCTCGCGCCGGGTCAAAGTGCGACGGTGAACTACTCGGTGACGGCCGCGACGACCGGCTTCACCGATAGCAACTGGAACGTTTCGGGCGTGGTGTCGGCCTTCCCGGACGGGAGCGGGAGTCCTGCGGTCGTGGTGACGAAGGAGGTGATCACGGTCCCGCCCGGTACCGGCAACCAGACGTTCCTCGGCTCCGGCTGCTCGCTGCCCCTGCCGGCGACGTTGAACTCTGGCGATCCGCCGCTGACGTGTCCATACAGCATTCCGCTGCCGAACGGGAACACGCAAACCCTCGAAGCGGCCGTCTACCATCCGGACGGGAGCGGGAACACGGCGAGCGGGACGGTCAGTTTCGGCCCGCCGACGACGATCAACAAGGTCGACGACTGCGTCGACGTCACCGACTCGATCGCCGGCACGCTCGGCTCCGTCTGCCAGAGCACGGCCCCGCATACGTTCACCTACCCGGAGACGATCAGCGTTCCCGCGTCGACGCCGTGCGGCACGACGCTCACGTTTCCGAACACGGCGACCTTCGTCACCAACACCACCGGCACGAAAGGGAGCGCCAGCTCCAGTGTCAGCGTGAACGTCCAGTGCCCGACCACGGTCACGTTGACGAGCACGCAGCAGCTAACGATGCTGGACAACGCGACCGTGACCGCGCCGACCGGCAGCCCGACGCCGACGGGGACGGTGACGTTCAACCTCTTCACGACGTCTGACTGCAGCGGCACGCCACTCTTCACCGATACCGAGACGTTGAGCGGCGGTCAGGCGAGCACTCCGACGGGCACCCTCGTCTCGAGTGCCGGCACGTTCCTGTGGCAGGTGCAGTACAACGGCGACGCCAACTACCAGCCCGCGACGAGCAACTGCGGCGACGAAAGCGTGACGGTGTCAAATGGCTAAGGGACTGGGAGGGGACCAACCGATGAAACTCGACTGGAAGCGGCGAGGGCGCAGGCATTCGTTCGCAGCCGCGCTCGCCGTCGTCCTGGCGGCGGGCATGGCGGCGACGGCGGCGCTCGCCGACTCACCTGACGTGAAGATCCCGCCTCAGACGCCCTCCACGACGGTCGTCAGCGTCACGCACCCCACTCCGACCACGACGACCGTGACGGTGATGGGCGGCTGGGTCTGGACGACCCACAACTCTGACTGCAACACGAACCGTGCCGGCGTCGGCTTCGCCATCGACTGGAACGACCCGAACGATCCGGGCTTTCACGTAACGACGCTCAACGGCGTCTCGGTCGACGTCGGCTCGACGCTGGCGGTCAACGGCAACACGGTCGACAACGTCGTCCACCCGACGCCCGGGGACGCGGCGATCGACGGGGGCGGCGGCGAGGAGACCGACGTCGCGACGCCGAGCCAGTTCGCGCTCTGGCGCGGCGGCTGCGGGACGGACACGTACAACTTCAACGGCAAGCTCGAGCCCCAGGGGATCTGGGGGCCGCGGGCCCACGTCCTGAACGCTGCCGGCACGCTCGACTCAGGCTCGCAGCCCGGGATCTCGCACACGTACCTGAACTCTGCGATCGCGAACGGGATCAACATCTGCGCGCTCACGTACGACGTCCACCCGGGGAAGACGCCGACCCAGAACGGCGGCGTCGGCATACCGGGTAAGGCGTCGGAGATCACCGCCGGCGGCACCGGCCACAACGGCGACAACAGCGCCGAGTCGAACAAGCAGACGCCCGTCGGCAACGCCTGTGTCCCGATCTTCGTCCCGACCGCGAAGACAACACCGTCGGTAGTGCCCAACGACAAGGCGACCGTCGGAGGAAACAACCCGACCGGGACGGTCACGTTCGAGCTGTTCCCGCCGACCACCAGCGGTGCCACCTGCACGGGCACGCCGTCGTTCAGCCAGACGGTCACCCTGTCCGGCGGGTCGGCTACCACATCGAACACGACGTTCAAGGCCAGCACGCCCGGCACGTGGCGCTGGCTTCTGATCTACAACGGCGACTCGCACAACTCGTCCAAGACGAGCGCGTGCGGCGTCGAGACGTTCGTCATCGCGACAACCTAAGGAGTGATCCCGGCGGCGGAAGGGTCGCAGCGACCCTTCCGCCGCTCGGGTGCGCGCGTGCGTCCAACCAGGTCAACCGCGTGATCACGATGGACGCGCCCTCGCGCGCGATCATCGTCACGGGGAGCCGCCGACGCGGCTCCGGGTGCCGGCTGCTTGCATCCTCCCGAAAAGGTCAGGTCCTTCCGGTCGCTTCTCCGTTCGGACTGTACGGACTGGTCTTCAAATCGACATGGCCCGGCACCTATCCTCGCTCGGCGTACTGCACGAGTCGGGAGCAAGGAAGGCCGGGAGATGGCTGACGCCGCATTCGAGAGCGTCTATGACGGTCCGCCATCGGAGCGTGCCCTCGGCGACGTCGCGGAAGTCACCGATCGCCGGACGCTCGAGATTCTCGAGCGGCGACGCCGCGCCGCATCGCCGCGACGGCGCGGTTGGCTCATCCGCCGGATGCTCCTGCTGTCGGACCTCGTCGCGCTCGGGCTTGCCTTCCTGATCTCGGAGCTCGCTTTCGGCGCCGGCTCCGGGGTCGGCGGCACGGAGGAGTACCTGCTGCTCGCCGGGACGCTGCCGATCTGGATCGTGGCCGCGAAGCTCTACAGGCTCTACGACCACGACGAAGAGCGAACGCACCACGGCACGACCGACGACTTCGGCGGCGTGCTCCATCTCGTCACGCTCGGCGCATGGGTCTTCTACGCGCTCGGCTGGGCAACCGGGATCGCCCACCCGCAGCTCGGCAAGGTGCTGACGTTCTGGGCGGCGGCGATCTTCCTGATGACCGCCGGCCGGGCGAGCGCCCGCGCCTGGTGCCGCCGGCGGCTCTCCTACCTGCAGAACACGATCGTGGTCGGTGCGGGCGAAGTCGGGCAGCAGGTCGCGCGCAAGCTCCTCCGGCATCCGGAGTACGGGATCAACCTGATCGGCTTCGTCGACTCGAAGCCGCTGCCGCGGCAGGAAGGCCTCGACAGCCTGCCGCTGCTCGGCGGCCCCGAGGCCCTGCCGCAGCTCGTCCGGTCGCTCGACGTCGAGCGGGTGATCATCGCGTTCTCGAACGACTCGTCCGTGCAGACGCTCGAACTGCTGCGAGGGCTCGACGACGTCGAGGTGCAGATCGACGTCGTCCCGCGCCTCTTCGAGCTCGTCAGCCCGAGCGTCCAGATCGACGCGATCGAGGGCCTGCCGCTCGTCGCGCTGCCGCCGCGCCGCATCTCGCGTTCCTCCTTCCTCATCAAGCGGACGATCGACGTGATCGGGGCCGCGCTCGGGCTGCTCGTCACGGCCCCGCTCTTCGCCTACTTCGCCTTCCGCATCAAGCGCGACTCGCCGGGGCCTGTGTTCTTCCGCCAGACCCGGCTCGGGATGAACATGCGCGAGTTCACTGCGCTCAAGTTCCGGACGATGCACGTCGGTGTCGATCCGACCGAGCACGAGGCGTACGTCAAGCAGCTGATGGACCCCCGGCAGTCGCCGAACGCGAACGGCTTCTACAAGCTCGGCGGCAAGGGCATCACGAGCTTCGGCGGCTTCCTCCGCCGCACGAGCCTCGACGAGCTGCCGCAGCTCGTCAACGTCCTCCGCGGTGAGATGTCGCTCGTCGGCCCGCGTCCGTGCATCGCGTACGAGACGGAGAACTTCTTGCCGCACCACTTCGATCGCTTCCTCGTTCCTGCCGGGCTGACGGGGTTGTGGCAGGTGACCGCACGCGCGCATGCCTCGTTCCGCGAGGCGCTCGACATGGACGTCGCCTACGCGCGCGGCTGGTCGCTCGGGCTCGACCTGCGGCTCCTCTGCCGGACGCCGCTCGAAGCGTTCGGTCGTCGGGCGACGTCATGAGCACCCGTTCGAAGACGTCCGCGCGGTCGCTCCCGAGGACGTCCGCGCGGCCGAAGCCGCTGCCGCTCCCCGGAGAGGCCCGCGTCCGGGTCGCAGTGGTCGGGCTGGGCTACTGGGGACCGAACCTCGTTCGCAACCTGCACGAGCTGGCGGCGGCCGAGCTCGCGTACGTGTGCGACGGACGGCCGGCAGCGCTCGCGTCGATCAGCCGGCGCTACCCCGCGGTGCGCCAGACCGCGTCGTACGACGACGTCGTCGCCGATCCGGACGTCGACGCGGTCGTCATCGCGACGCCGGTGTCGTCGCACTTCGAGCTTGCGGCGCGCGCGCTCGCTGCAGGCAAGCACGTCCTCGTCGAGAAGCCGCTCGCGGGATCGTCGCGCGAGGCGGTCGAGCTGATGGAGCTCGCCGAGTCGCGCCAGCTCGTTCTGATGCCCGGCCACACCTTCCTGTACAGCCCACCGGTCGAGCTGATCCGCGGTCTGATCGCGGCGGGCGAGCTCGGCGAGATCTACTTCATCTCGACGAGCCGCGTCAATCTCGGGCTCCACCAGTCGGACGTGAGCGTCGTGTGGGATCTCGGGCCGCACGACTTCTCGATCCTCCAGTACTGGCTCGGCGAGACGCCGCGCCACGTGACGGCGATGAGCCGCAGTTGCGTAATCCCGGGCATCCCCGACGTGACGTTCATCAACCTCGAGTTCCCGTCGCACGCGATCGCGCACGTCGAACTCTCGTGGCTCGCGCCGAGCAAGCTGCGAAGAACGACGATCGTAGGAACGCAGAAGATGGTCGTCTACGACGACACGAGCAACGAGCCGGTGCGTGTGTTCGACAGCGGCGTCGACCTGCCGAACCCGGAGACCTTCGGTGAGTACCGCCTCACGTACAGGACCGGCGACATCGTCTCCCCTCAGATCAGCGCCGCCGAGCCGCTCTACCTCGAGCTTGCCGACTTCTGCAACTCGATCCAGACCGGCGCGGCGCCGCGCTCGTCGGCGGAGATCGGCCTCGAAGTCGTGCGCCTGATCGAAGCGGTCGACGCCTCGCTCGCCTCCGACGGCGGTCGCGTCGCGCTGGCTGCGAGGACGGGCGGCGCCGGCTGAGCCGCGCGCGAGTTTTCCACAGCCGGTCCAGAGCGCAAATTAATCCACAGCACGTTCCGGTCGTGACCGTTTACAGCGGCCCGGCAACGTGGTAGAAGACGACGTTCCAGACGTTGGAGACGACTTCCACAAGTCGGCTCACCAAATTTCCACAAGCGACGCGCAGGCACGGCAAGAAGGGGAGGCGGCTTCCACGATCACTCGGCAAGGAGTCTTCGTCTACAACCGCTACTCGCTGGTGGCGGACGCGTTCGCGTCGGTGCTGCGGAGCGCCGGGCTCGATGTCGTCGGCACCGCGACGGCGCCCGAGCTCGCGCTCGACTTCGTGGGCTCGTCGCACCCCGACCTGCTCGTCGCGGGAGTCGAGACCCCGCCGGGCTCGATCGACGGTCTCGGCTTCCTGCGCCGCGTCACCGAGCC
>Ga0070731_10001497_pt1 | contig 24096 bp, 20 predicted proteins | sample Coa_R1_2_FD_66448 | JGI IMG/M metagenome (GOLD analysis project Ga0070731, IMG submission 66448) | Surface soil microbial communities from Centralia Pennsylvania, which are recovering from an underground coalmine fire - Coalmine... | ecosystem: Environmental > Terrestrial > Soil > Unclassified ... | reverse complement strand
CCGGGTCCTCGCCGACGACGAGCCCCTCGGGGATGCGCACGCCGCGGTCGACGACGACCTTGCTGAGGCGCGCGTGGCGCCCGACCTCGACCTCGGGGAGCAGCACCGCCTCGCGGGTGCGCGCGTAGGAATTGACCCGCACGCTCGAAAACAGCAGCGAGCGGGTGATGTGCGCGCCCGAGACGATGCAGCCGCCCGAGACCATCGAATCGACCGCCATGCCGCGGCGGTCCGCGTCGTCGAACACGAACTTGGCCGGCGGCAATTGCTGCTGGTAGGTCCAGATCGGCCAGTTGCGGTCGTAGATGTCGAGCTGCGGCACCGGCATCACCAAATCGAGATTGGCCGCCCAATAGGCGTCGATCGTGCCGACGTCGCGCCAGTAGGGCTCGGCCTCCGGGGTCGTCGTGACGCAGCTCTCCTCGAAACGGTGCGCGACCGCGAGCCCGCGGGCGACCAGCTGCGGGATCACGTCCTTGCCGAAATCGTGGCTCGACCCCGGATCGTCGTGGTCGCGCTCCAATTCCGCGTAGAGAAAATCGGCGGCGAAGGCGTAGATCCCCATGCTGGCGAGCGCCCGGTCGGGCTTGCCGGGCATCGCGGCGGGGACGCTCGGTTTTTCCTGGAACTCGACGATGCGCATCGCTTCGTCGACCGCCATGACGCCGAAATCGGAGGCCTGCGCCAGCGGCACCTCGATGCAGCCGACGATGCACGCGGCGCCGCGGGTGCGCATTTCGACCAGCATGTTGGAGTAATCCATCTTGTAGATGTGGTCGCCGGCCAAAACGATGAAGAACTCGGGGCGGGCTGCCTTCAGGATGTCGAAATTCTGGTAGACCGCGTCGGCGGTGCCCTGATACCAGCTGACCTCGTCGAGCCGCTGCTGCGCCGGGATCAGGTCGAGGAACTCGTTGAGCTCGGGGCGCAGAAACGACCAGCCCATCTGCAGATGGCGCAGCAGGCTGTGCGCCTTGTATTGGGTCAGGACGGCGATGCGGCGGATGTTGGAATTGAGGCAGTTCGACAGCGCGAAATCGATGATGCGGAACTTGCCGCCGAAAAACACCGCCGGCTTGGCGCGCCGGTCGGTCAGCTGCTTCAGTCGGCTGCCGCGGCCGCCGGCCAGCACGAGGGCGATCGTGCGCCGCGCCAGGCGCTGCTGCAGGCGGGCCGACGACAGCATGGCTTCTCCTCTGTCCGCACCGTCACCGGCGACCCGGACAGACTAGAAGCTCGCCGCTCGCGGCTAAAGGATAAAGCGCGACAAATCGGCGTTCTTGGCCAGCGTGCCGACCCGCTCGCGGACATAGTCGGCGTCGATCATGATCGCCGTGCCGCTCGGCTGGTCGGATGCGGTGAAGCTGATCTCCTCCAGGAGGCGCTCCAAGATCGTGTGCAGCCGCCGCGCGCCGATATTTTCGACGGTCGCGTTGATCTGCTCGGCGAGCAGCGCGATTTCGTCGATCGCCGCGGGCTCAAAGTCGAGATTGACCCCCTCGGTCGCCAGCAGGGCGCGGTATTGCTTGATCAGGCTCGCCTCCGGCTCAACCAGGATGCGGCGCAGATCGCCGCGGTCGAGCGCCTTCAATTCGACGCGGATAGGCAGCCGCCCCTGCAATTCCGGCAGGAGATCGGAGGGTTTCGCCATGTGAAACGCGCCCGAGGCGATAAAGAGGATGTGGTCGGTCTTGACTGCGCCGTGCTTGGTCGCGACCGTCGTGCCCTCGATCAGCGGCAAGAGATCGCGCTGCACCCCCTCGCGGCTGACGTCGGCCCCGGACATGCCGCCGCCGCGCTCGCTGCGGCCGCAGATCTTGTCGATCTCGTCGAGAAAGACGATGCCGTTCTGCTCGGCCGACTGGATCGCCTCGCGCACCACGCGCTCCTGGTCGAGAAGCTTGTCGCTCTCCTCGGCGATCAGCACCTGGTAGCTCTCGGCGACGCTCATCTTCTTCGGCCTGGCGCGCCCCCCGAAATTCTTGCCGAAGATCTCGCCGAGGTTGAGCATCCCCATCTGCGCGCCCGGCATTCCCGGGATCTCGAAGGTCGGCAGGTTCGCCGCGGCGCTCTCCTGCACGCTGACCTCGATCTCGCGGTCGTCGAGCGTGCCCTCGCGCAGCATCTTCCTGAACTTCTGGCGGGTGTCGGGGCTGGCGTGCTCGCCGACCAGCGCGTCGAGGACGCGGTCCTCGGCGGCCAGCTCGGCCTTCGCCGCAACCTGCTTGCGCAAGCGCTCGCGGGTCATCGCGATCGAGATTTCGACGAGGTCGCGGGCGATCTGCTCGACGTCGCGGCCGACATAGCCGACTTCGGTGAACTTGGTCGCCTCGACCTTCAAAAACGGCGCCTCGGCGAGGCGCGCCAGGCGGCGCGCGATCTCGGTCTTGCCGCACCCGGTGGGGCCGATCATCAGGATGTTTTTCGGCAGCACCTCCTCGCGCAATTCCGCTGGCAGCTGCTGGCGGCGCCAGCGGTTTCTCAGCGCGATCGCGACCGCGCGCTTGGCGTCGTCCTGGCCGACGATAAAGCGGTCGAGCTCGGAAACGATCTCGCGCGGGCTGAACGAGGTCATCGCCCCCTCCGGCTCGCGGGGCTCGCCACTTCCCCCGCCATGCGGGGGAGGATCCGGTTCCTCCCCCGCGTGCGGGGGAGGGGAACCATTTGAGGCATGGTGGAGGGGGCGCAAATGGTCACGCCGGCAACTTTTCCAGCGTGATCTTGTCGTTGGTATAGACGCAGATCTGCCCGGCGATCGCCATCGCGCGGCGCGCGATCGCCTCGGCATCGAGGCCGTCGACCGCGATCAGCGCGCGCGCCGCGGCGAGCGCATAGCCGCCGCCCGAGCCGATGCCGATGATGCCGTCCTCGGGTTCAAGCACATCGCCGGTGCCGGAGAGGATCAGCGACACCTCCTTGTCGGCGACCGCCATCATCGCTTCGAGGCGGCGCAGATAGCGGTCGGTGCGCCAATCCTTGGCGAGTTCGACGCAGGCCCGGGTCAATTGCCCGGAATACTGCTCGAGCTTGGCTTCGAGCCGCTCGAAGAGGGTGATCGCATCGGCCGTGGTGCCGGCAAACCCGGCGATGACGCCGCCGTCGGCGAGGCGGCGCACCTTCTTGGCGTTCGACTTGACGATGGTCTGCCCCATCGACACCTGGCCGTCGCCGGCGACGACAACCTCGCCGCCCTTGCGCAGCGCCAGGATCGTCGTGCCGTGCCACAGGGTCTCGTCGAAGGCTCGGGTCATGCGCGCCGGCAGTGGGTCAGCGGAAGCCCAGATGTGGTGAGCGCCGCCGTCCGGTCAAGCGCGCCGCCCCGAGCGTGCCGGGCACGCCCAGGCGCGCCGCAGCCGGCTAATCGCCGCCGAGCGCCATGCGCGCCGGCCGCCCGGATTCTTCGCTCGCCGCGTCCTCGATCGCGACCCCGTGGGTTTCGACCCCGAGGAAGGCGAACGCCAGCGCCACCAGGAACATGCCGCCGGCGAGAAAGCAGAAGGCCGGCAGCACCGCGTCCGCGGTCGCCTGCGGCGAGACGATGTTGCTGCTGCCGGCGATCAGCGCCAGGGCGAGCGGCCCCAGGATCTTGCCGACGCCGTTGGCCGCCTGGCCAAGGCCCGAGGAGCGCGCCCCCAGCCTGACGCCGTATTGCTCGACCGTATAGGGCGCGAGGTTGGCAAAGCCGCCCTCGACAAAAAAGGCCGAGGCGGCGATCAGCACGATCATCGCCGGGAAGCCACCGATTGTCGCGTCGTGGTAGACCCCCGCGGCAACGAGAGACATCGTCGCGAGCAGCGCGAAGCTGACGCCGAGCCAGCGCCGCCCGGTCATCGGCGCGACGATCGACAACAGGATCTTGCCGATGACGCCGCAGCCGGCGACGTAGATGAAATATCCGGCGGCCTGGCCGACCGGCACCTTCAATACCAGCGCGACGATCGTCGGTCCCCACAGGTAATAGCCGTAGGCCGCGGTCGACGAGCCGCCCCAGATGATCACGGTCTGCCAGAACAGCCCCGGATTGGCGTAGAGCTCCTTCAGGCTGGCATTGGGCGGCGAGGATGGCGGCGCGGTCGGCAGCGGCACCGACTGCAGCGGCACACCTAAATGGTGGGCGACCTCGTCGCGCGCTTCGGCAAAGCGGCCCTTGGCGGTCAGCCAGCGCACCGATTCCGGCACGTAGAACCATACCAGGAAGCCGAAGATCGCCGGCGCGATGCCGAGCATCGCCAGGCCGCGCCAGCCGAGCGCGGTGAACAGCGAGGCCGCGGTCAATGAGGCGACCAGCGTGCCGGCGCTGGCGAAGACGATGTAGAAGCTGCACATGCCGGTGCGCCAGCGGGTCGGCGTCAATTCGACGACCGCGGTCAGGCACGGCGTCACCGCGGCGGCGAGCCCGAACCCGACGAGGATGCGCAGCAGCACCAGCAGCACCCAGGCGCCGGTCGGCAGCAGGCCGATCGCCCCGGCGCTGACGGCGCAGATGAAGGTGCCGCTGACGATCTGCAGCTTGCGCCCGAGGACGTCCGACAGGCTGCCCCAGATCAAGGCGCCGAGGATCGCGCCGACGCCGCCGCCATAGAGGATGAGGCCGGACTGGCCGTAGGTCAGCTTCCACTCCGGCCCGATCTTCGAGAGGATGAACGCGATCAAAAAGAAATCGAAGAAGTCGAGGACGGTTATCGCCGACAGGAGGCCGAAACTCGTCCAATAGCGCCGGTTGAGCGGCGCGCTGTCAAACATCGCCAAGAGATCGTCGGAACTGCCCGCCATACGCGTCTCCATCCTCGGGGGCGCACCCATTCGCGATCGGGGTACGCTGTTTATCGATCGTCCGGAGTATCGCGGGCGGCCGGCGAAGGCGTCAATGCGGCGATTTGCATGGCGGTCAGCGCTTTACGAAGACCGTGCCGGCTTCGACGCGCACCTCGTAGGCCGCGACGTCGGTCGAAATCGGGCCGTCCACCAGCTTGCCGCTGCGCACGTCGAAGGTCGCGAAATGCAGCGGGCATTCGACGATATGACCGGCGAGGCGGCCGCGCGACAGGGGCGCGTTGCGGTGGCCGCAGATGTCGCTGATCGCGTAAAAGCGTCCCTCGACATGCGCCAGCAGCACCCGCTCGCGCTCGATCGCGACGCATTTCATGCCGCCCGGCGGAATATCGGCGATGGTGGCGACGGCGGTGAAGCCGTCGGGCATCTTGTCGGGCGGGTTTGTTGTCATTGCGAGCGCAGCGAAGCAATCTCGTGAGTGCCTGAGCCTTAGTCAGCGAGATTGCTTCGTCGCGTCGCTCCTCGCAATGACCGCGTGTGTCGCTCTCAGTTCAGGTTGAAGCCGAACATCCGGGCGGCGTTCTCGCACGTGATCTTCTTCAGATCTTCCTTGGGCACGCCCTCGAACATCCGGCCCAGAAACTGCTGCGAGCGCGGGAAGGTCGCTTCGGCGTGCGGATAGTCGCTGCCCCACAGCATGTTTTCCACCCCGATGCGGTCGCGCAATTGGACGCCGAGCCCGTCCTCCATGAACTCGACAAACATGTTGCGCTTCCAATAGTCGCTCGGCATCAGCCCCTCGGCCGATTTCCAGCCCTTGGTGAAGACCGGCCGCTCGACATAGGTGAAGTCCATCTGCTGCAGCCAATGCGGGATCCACGACGCCTCGTGCTCGACCGAGCCGATCTTCAACCCCGGGAACTTGTCGAAGACGCCGGCGAACAGCATCGAGCCCAAGGAATAGCGCACCCAGTAATCGGTGGTCGAGCGGCCGGCGCCGGTCAGTTCGGTCACGTCCATGGTGAATTCGTTGGCTGGGACGCCGTCGCGCGGCGTGCCGATGTGCAATAAGAGCGGGTGCTTGTGCTCCTGCGCCACCGCCCAGAAGCGGTCGTAAACCGGGCTGCTGTAGGGCTTGTCGGGCTGCGGCGCGACCGGGATGAACGAACCGACGAGGCCGAGCTTGGCAACGCGCTCAAGCTCCCGGGCGCCGGCATCGGGGTCGTCGACGTTGAGCATCGCGATGCCCTTCAGGCGCCGCGGATGCGCCTTGCAGAAATCGGCGATCCAGTCGTTGTAGCAGCGGCAGATCTCCGACAGGAGCTCACTGTCCGGGATGCGATACCAGAAGAGGCCCTGGCTCGGCTGCAATACCGAGCCCCAGATGCCGTCCTCCTCGTTTTCGACGAGCATCGCGTCGGCGTCGTAGGCGCCCTTGCGCACGTCCTCCCAGAGCCCGAGGAAATCGATCTGCGAAGGGTCTTCGAAGCGCTGCCCGGCCTGCATCACCGCGCCCAAGGTCCCGACCTGCTGGCCCTCCAGCATCCAGGCGTCGTATTCGCGCCCGCCCGGGGTCTTGCGGCGCTCCATGGTCGGCGCCCGGTTGCGCAATTTGGGCGCGATGCGGCTGGTATACATGTCCGGCGGCTCGACGATGTGCGAGTCGGCCGAGATGATCGGATAATCTGCCATTCTGACCTCCCTCGATTGCCCCCGGCGGGGCCGCCGGTCTGCCGCTGAACCCGTTTTTTTCCTGTTGTCGCCCGCGACGGTACCCGCCCTCCGCGCCCCGCGCAAGCCACACGAACGCCGTTCAGCTTTCCGCGCCGAACCGCGCCGTATAGGCGTTGCATATGCGCTGCAACATCGCTTCGTAGTGCAGTGGATCCCCCGGCGCTGGTGCCGGCGGAGCCGGCGCGGCGACCGTGGGCCGGTGCATCGCGGCATGCTTCTGCGGGTCCGGGTGGGAAGTAATGTTGTCATGCTCAATGCCGATGACACCAATCCCATCGAGACCGGGCATGTCCTTCGGAGAGTGCCGCAGGTAGATCGAGCGGTATAGGTCCACCACATCTTTAGCGACCTGACGGCCGGTTTTGCCCTTGCCGCCGTGCCGGGTGATTTCGGACCGAGTTGTCTTTCCCAGGTTAAGTTGCGAATAGAACCAATCGGCGCTGTTCACGGCGAGAAATGCTGCGACAACCGCCTTCGGATCGTACCGTTGAGCATGACCAAGAAAGGCCCCGAAATCCCGCAGGCGATTTCGCCGCGCCTTCCCGTGTTCGGTCATCACCCCTTTTAACTCTATTGCAATCTGGATGATGACCGGCGGTGCAAAGGTGATCGGTGGTTGGCCGGTCGGCGGAACGGGATTGCCGGCGCAGGTGCCGATGGCAACGTCGATCTGCCAGTCATCGGTCCCCACCATCTGATGATGGTGAAGGTTGGCGACTATTTCTCCGCGCGCTGCCTTCGCTTTAATTGCCGGACAACGGTCGATAAGATCGCGAATGATCAGGAACGAGAGAAAGTCGCTATGTCGCGACGAGCGCAGGTGGTAGCCGTGTTGCACTAAGTGCTGGACGAATTCGTCGACTATAGCCATCTGGCTAAGGCGCGTAACCTTGAGTGGAACGTTCTTTCGACGCAATTGATTCCACGACCGTCGCTGTGTGTGTTTCGGGGAGCGCTTTTGCTGCTTCGCTTGCGGCCCGGCGGGTCGCCGCGTTTAGATATTGCTCCTCGATCTCCACCGAAATCGAATTGCGGCCGGTGCGGATCGCGGCGATGGCGGTCGAACCGGAGCCGGCGAAGGGATCGAGCACGGTATCGCCGGCGAAGCTGAACATCCGGACGAGGCGCTGGGCGAGTTCCGGCGGGAAGGGGGCAGGGTGGCCGTCGCGCAGGCTGGCGCCGCGGATGTCGGACCATACCGGGCGCATCCAGGCGTCCATTTCGTCGCGCTGCAGCATCGACAAGGCGCGCTGGATCATCGCCGTCGTGCGATAGCCACCCGGCTTGCGCAGCATGAGGATGTGCTCGGTGTCGTTTTTGATGATCGCGCCGGGCTGGTAGGGCTTGCCGTAATAGCCGCTCGACCCTCCGCCGGCCTCGTTGGTCCGGTTGCCGATCTTGAACCACAGGATCGGCGTCAAATTGTCGAGGCCGTGCTGGCGGCTGCGCACTTGGATGTCGGCCGGCAGCGGCAGCACCCGGTGGCGGCCGTCGGCCCGTCGCGGGATTAGGATGTCGCCGATGACGCAACAGATGCGGCCGCCGGGCACGAGCACACGGGCGCATTCGCGCCAGACCCGGTCGAGTTCGCCAAGGAAGGACTCATAGTCGTCGATGCGTCCGAGTTGCCGGCCGCCGGCCTCGGAAGCGTAGGGCTTGAGGTTGAAGTAGGGCGGCGAGGTTACGACGAGATGGACCGACTCGCTGGGGATGAAGCCGAGATCGCGGGCATCGCCCAGGATCATCTCGTGACGCGTTCGGTCAAAGGGCGCCGGCCAGCGCCGCTGACGCAACGCGCGGTTGACCTTGAGCAAGGCAGAAACGGCGCCCGGCTCGTTGTCGGTGGCCGGCATGCGCGGCAGGCCGCCCGGTGCGACATCGCGCGGCGGCGCTTCGTCGAGCCGTCGGGTGGCCTTCTTCGGCATCAGCGCCATCCCTTTAAGGTCCACTATATTTAGCCGGGCAAGTAAGGCCTGAGCACATTTTGTAGCATCGATGCTCGGCTTGCGCCAGCCTTGGAGCGATTGTGCCATGCGACGGGGTGCAACCGCAAGGCGTATGTTCTTTTTTTGTTCATGGCCGGAATTTTGCCGAAATTGGGTGGTAGGGTGGCGCGAGAGTGAGCAACGAGGGGAGAGGCGTGAGGGGTGGGAGTGCCTGATTTCGACCGGAAAGATCAGGGGAAACAGGGGGCGGCGCGGCGGGTGGCCGGGTGTCGCGCCACCTTGCCAGGCTGGGCCGGTTGGCCGAAGATCGCGGGGAGAATTGCGCGCCGGGGGGAGGGAGAACAGCGATGAACGATGTCGCCGCAGCGTGGGTCGATCCGGAATTGATCGCGGCCGGGAAGCTGATGCAGGAGAAGGGGCTGGCGCCGCCCGACCGCACCAAGGTGCCATTGAGCGAGGTGCGCGCCGCGCAGGACCGCGCCGGCGCGTTTCTGGGCGAGGGCTCGGTGCCGCTCAAAGTGGAGCGCGATTTGGCGCTGCCCGGGCCGCACGGGCAGGTGCCCTGCCGGCTCTATCTGCCGGACGATGCCGGGCCGCCGCCGGCCCTCATAGTCTACGCGCATGGCGGCGGCTTTATGCAGGGCAGCATCCCGTCATGGGACCATTTTTTGCGCGATCTGGTGCGCCAGAGCGGCGTCGCGGCGCTGTCGGTCGACTATAAGCTGTCGCCCGAGGTCAAGTTTCCGGTCGCGTTCGAGGAAATGGTCGCGATCACCCGCCTGATGGCGAAGGAAGGGGCGGGGCTCGGGATCGATCCCGCTCGGCTCGCGCTCGGCGGCGACTCGGCCGGCGCCAATCTGGCGCTCGCCGCGGCGCTGGCGCTGCGCGACGCCGGGGAGGGGGCGCTGCGCTTTCAGCTGTTGCTCTACGGCTGTTTCTCGACCGATTGCGACAGCCCGTCGTGGCAGCGCTTTGGCCAGGGCGCCGGACTGTCGCAGACCCAGATGAAATGGATCTGGGAGACCTATCTCGAACGGCCCGAGCAGAGGGCGGACTGGCGGGCGGCGCCGATGCTCGCGGATTTACGCGGCGTCGCGCCGGCGCATCTGATCGTCGGTTCGCTCGACCCCCTGATCGACGACAGCAACAACCTCGCCGCCAAACTGAAGGCGGCCGGGGTGCCGCACCAGCTCACGGTCTACCAGGGCATCAACCACGGCTTCATCCGTTACGGCAGGCTGATCGGCACGGCGCGCCGCGCGATCGCCGAGTGCGCCGCCGCCCTCAAGGCCGGGGTAGCGGCCTAGCGTGGAATGCATTGAAGGTTCGATCACCCTCATCTCGTCATCCCCGGGCTTGACCCGGGGATCCACGTGCAGCTTCTCGCGGATGCCCACGGATCAAGTCCGTGGGCTGAAGGCCCACGGGACAAGCCCGGCAATGACGAATAGGGGGCGATTCAACCTGATCGGATGACGCGTTAGCGGCGCTACTCGGCCGCCGCGATGATCTCCTCGCTGGCGACAATCGCGCTCGGGATGCGCAGCCAAAAGAGCGAGATGACCGCCGACAGCAGGGCGCACACCGCCAGCGCGTAGAGCCCGCCGGCGTAGCTGCCGGTCAGGTTTTTCGCCCAGCCGACGATGCTCGGCCCGAAAAAGCCGCCGAGATTGCCCAGCGAATTGATCCAGGCGATGCCGGAGGCGGCCGCCGCGCCGGTCAGGAACATCGTCGGCATCGACCAGAACGGCCCCTTGGTGCCGTAGAGCCCAATTGCGGTGATCGACATCCCGACGACCGACCACCAGCTGCCGATCGTCATGCCGGCGATGACGAGGCCGACGGCCGAGAGCGCGCAGGTCCAGAACAGCGTCCAGCGGCGCTCGCCGATGCGGTCCGACAGCCAGCCGAAAAACACCATCGACACCGCGCCGCAGCCGTAGGGGATCATCGTGATCCAGCCGACCTGCATGTTGGAGATGCCGAGTTCCTTGATGATGGTCGGCAGGAACAGCAGCATGCCGAGGCTGGCCGTGACGATCCCGGTGTAGTTGAGCGACAGCAGCACGACCTTGGGGTCCCAGAACGAGCGCCAGATGCCGACGCCGTGCTGTCCCTCGATCTGCCGCGTCTCGCCGGCGATCCGGGCGGCGAGCCAGGAGCGCTCCTCGCTCTTGAGCCAGGTCGCCTTTTCCGGCCGGTCGGTCAGCAGGAAGAAGACCGCGACGCCGATGAGGACGGTCGGCACCGCCTCGAACATGTACATGATCTGCCAGCCCTTGAGCCCCCACAGACCATTGAGGCCGAGGAGCGCGGTCGAAATCGGGGCGCCGAGCGCCACCGCGACCGGCAGCGCGAGAGTGAAGCCGGCGTTGACCCGGGCGCGGTAGCTGTCCGGGAACCAGTAGGTGAAATAGAGTACGAAACCGGGGAAGAGGCCGGCCTCGGCGAGCCCCAGCAGAAAGCGGATCGCCATGAAGCTGTAAGGCCCGGTGGCAAACGCGGTGCACCCCGAGATTACCCCCCAGGTCACCATGATGCGGGCGATCCACAGCCGCGCGCCGACCTTTTCGAGGATGATGTTGCTCGGCACCTCGAACAGCACATAGCCCCAGAAAAAGGCGCCGGCCGCCATGCCGTAGAGCGCCGCGTCGAGCCCCAGATCCTTGTTCATCGTCAGCGCCGCGAAGCCGACGTTGATGCGGTCGAGGTAACAGAAGAAATAGGTCAAGGCCGCGAACGGCAGAATGCGCAAGTAGACCTTGCGCATGGCAATTTGCTCCAGCGAGCGGACCATGATCACTCCTTTTGGGTGCCGCTTTTACAGGCAGCTTTTGCGGGCAACGCGGAACTTAACGCGGCCAAAAAATGGCGCAATGGCGGCGCCGGCATGGCTGCCCCGAGTGTGGCCAACTGACGCAGTTACTTGCGCAATGCTTGCCTGCAGCATTCAACCGCCCGGGCGCCTCATGCGGCCGGCGACGCCGGGTCGGGCACCGGATCGAACCAGCGCACCGCGAGCGTCGGCAATACCAAAAGATTGAGCGCCAGCGAGCTGACGAGGCCGCCCAGCATCACGATCGCCATCGGGCCCTCGATCTCGCGGCCCGGCTCGCTGGCGCCAAGCGCCAAGGGCAGGATTCCGAGGGCGGTCACCAGCGAGGTCATCAGAATGGGCGTCAGCCGGTCGGCCGCTCCCTCGATCGCGGTCTCGGGCGTCCAGGCGCGGCCTTCCTCCCCGACCAGATGGTCGTAATGCGCGATCATCAGAATGGAATTGCGCAGCGTGATCCCGAACAACGCGACAAACCCGACCAGTGAGCCGAGCGAAACGATTGCGCCGGTCGCCAGCACCGCGAAAACGCCGCCGACAAACGCAAAGGGCAGGTTGGTCAACACCAGGATCAGGTTGGCGGGGCTGCGCGTCACCATCGACAGCAGCAGCACGATGCCCAATGCCGCGATGCCGGCGTTGACCAGCAGGTCGTGCTGCGAGCTGCGCCGCGCCGCGGCCTCGCCGGCGAATTGGACATAGGTGCCGGCCGGCAGCGCCAGCGATTTCTCGATCTGCGCCCGTGCTTCCGCGGCAAACGAGACGACGTCGCGGCCGACCACGTTGGCGGTGACGGTCTGCAGCCGCTGCGCCGCCAGATGCACGATCTGGTAGCGGCCCGAACCAGGCTCGACATCGGCGACCTGCCGCAGCTGCACGTAGGCGCCGCCCGGCGTGCGCAGCGGCAAATCGGCTACCTGACCGATGCCAGCGCGGCTTGCCGGATCGAGGATCGCGATAACCGGAAAGACCCGGTTGCCGTCATAGACCTGGCCGACCGTATCGCCCTGGTAGGCGGTACGGACGGCCTCCAACACATCGACCGGATTGAGGCCCCAGCGGTCGAGGTCGGCGTCGCGCAGCCGGACGGTCAGCTGCGGCGCCCCGGGCGGCGAGCGCACTTCGACGTCGGCGGCGCCGGGCACCCGGCCGAGGATTGCCGCCACCTCGCGCGCCTTCTTGTCGAGCAGGTCCAAATCGTCGCCGAACACATTGACGACGATCGGCGCCCGGTAGCCCGAGAGGATCTCCTCGAAGCGCTCGGTGAGGAACGTGTTGATCGCGAAATTGGCGCCCGGGACCGCGGCCAGCGCGCGGCGGATGTCGCTCTGCGCGGCGGCGAGCGCCCGGCCGCCAAGCGGCTTCAGGTCGACTTCGAACTCGCTGTAGTTGGTGCCGTAGGTGTCGTCGGCGAAGGCGGCGCGCCCGACGCGCTGCGCCACCGAGCGCACCGCCGGCAGCGCGCGCAGGGCTTTTGTCACCAATTCGCCGAGGCGCAGCGACGCGTCGATCGAGGTGCCCGGCATGGTCGGCATGTGGACGATAAAATGCCCTTCCTTCAGTTCCGGGATGAAGCTCGCGCCGAACAGCGGCAGCAGCGCGCAACTGGCGAGCGTCAGCACGGCGCTCGCGGCGATTGCCGCGCCGGGCCGCCCGATGATTTTGCGCAACAGATTGCGGTAGCGCGCTTTCGAGCGGCGCATCACCGGCGGCTCGGCGGGCTTCAGATGCCCGCCGGTCAAGAGGACCATCGCCAGCGCCGGTATCGCGGTCAGCGCGACGACCAGGGAGGCGATGACGGCGAGCGCGTAGGCGATGCCGAGCGGTGCGAAGAGGCGGCCGGCAAGCCCCGGCAGCGCGAGGATCGGCAGCACGACGAGGAGGACCGCGAAGCTCGCGTAGACGACGGCACCGCGAACCTCGAAACAGGCCGCGAACACCACCGGCGCGATCGGGCGCGGCGCCGGCAGCGCCTGGTTCTGGCGCAGCCGCCTGACGATGTTTTCGATGTCGACGACGGCGTCGTCGACCACGACGCCGATCGCAATCGCCAGCCCGCCGAGGGTCATCGTGTTGAGGGTCATGTCGCAGCGCAGCAGCACGATGATTGCGGCGAACAGAGACAGCGGGATCGCGACGCAGGAAATCGCCGCGGTGCGCAAATCGAACATGAAGAGGAAGATGACGACGACCACCAGCACCGCGCCAAGCAGGAGCGAAGAGCGGACGTTACCGGTCGCGCGGTCGATAAAGCTCGCCGGGCGGAAGAGATCGGCATGCAGCGCGACGCCGTCGCGTTCGAGGCCGGGGCGCAGTTCGGCGAGCGCGGCGTCGAGGCGCTCGGTGACGAGCAGCGTGTTGGCGCCGTATTGCTCGTAGACGTTGAAGACGATCCCGGGCTGGCCGTCGATCGCGGCGGCGCCAAACGGCGGCTTCGGAGCGACCGCCACGGTGGCGACCTCGCCGAGCAGCACATTTCCGCCGCCGGAACTGGCGATCACGGTGCGCGCGATCTCTCGCGGCGTCAGCGATTGCCCCTCGGTGCGCAGCGTGATGCGCTGGTTGGCGGTGTCGATGAAGCCGCCGCCGCGCACCCCGGTCGCGCGCCGGGCGGCGGCCAGCACGTCGTTGAGCCCGATGCCGAAGCGCTCCAGCGCCTGTGGATGGATCTGCACCTCGATCGAGCGCGCGTCGCGGCCGAAGATCGCGACGCTGGCGACGCCCGGCACCGCGAGCAGCCGCGGCCGGATCGTCCAGGCCGCCGTGGTGCGCAGATCCATCAGCGAGCGCCGCTCGGAGGTCAGGCCGGCGACCAGCACGATGTTGGTCGACGAGGTCAGCGGCGTCATGGTCGGCGCCGCGATGCCGGCCGGCAGCAGCGTCGCCGCCTCGTTCAGCCGCTCGCCGAGCAGCTGGCGGTCGCGGTAGACATCGCTCGAGGCCGCGAAGGTCGCGGTGATGACCGAGAGGCTCTGCACCGAAGTTGATTGCAGGCTGCTCAGCCCCGGCACCCCGTTGACGGTGTTTTCGAGCGGCTGGGTGACGAGCGTCTCGACCTGCTCCGGCGCCAGCCCGGGCGCGTCGGTGCGGATCTGCACCTGCGGCGGGGCGAATTCCGGAAAGACGTCGTATTTCGCGCCGGGCAGCACGTAGAAGCCGTAGCCCAGGAGCGCGAAGGCGAGCGCGATGACCACGCCGCGGTAGCGGATCGCGAAGCGGATGAATGCGGCCTGCAGGCTCGCGCCGCCCGGCACCCCCTAATCCTCGTCGCCCTGGCCGCCGGCGCCGGTCTGCGCGCGGAATTCCTCGGAGAGCAGGATCTGCGCGCCGCCGACCACGATTTCGGCGCCCTCGGGGAGGCCCGGCATCAGGTAGCCGCCGTCGGCAGCGCGCCGCTCGGCCGATACCGGGCGGCGGGCGAAGGTGTCGGGGGCGACGCGGAAATAGGCCCAGGCGCGGCCGCCTTCCCAGACCACCGCCGCGGCCGGTATTGCCGCGCCTTCGACCGTCGCGCCCTGCGGCAGCAGGGCGAGGACGCTCATGCCGGGCAGGAGCTCGCTCTCGGCCGGCGCGGTGAAGTAAAAGCTGATGCCCTGGACGGCCGGGTCGGTCTTGCTCGCGGCCGAGACGAAGTCGAGCGCCACGCGGCCGCCGCCGTCCAGCGCGACGACCGCGCCGGCGCGCGGCGGCTCGACGGCTTGCCCCGGCGGCAGCGTCACCTGCAGCAGTATTTTCTGCCGGCCGATCAGCTGCTTCAAGAGGTCGCTGTCGTTGGCGACGGCGTCGGCGAGCGCCGTGCCCCAGCCCTGTTGCGCGGTCGCCGCCAGCGTGCGCAGCTGCGCTTGCGCCGCCGCGACCCCGGCCTGGTCGACGCGGTAGGCCGCCTCGGCGCTCTGCAGCTCGGCGGCCGAAATGTTCTGCCGGTCCTTGTAGAGCTTCTGGGCGCGCTCGAAGGCGCTGCGCGACGCCGCGAGCTTCGCCTGCGCGACGTCCAGCGCCGCTTTCGCCCGGTCATGGTCGTTGGCCAGCCCAATGAGCGGCTGCAGGTCGAGCACCCGCCCGTAGGCGCGCAGCCGCTCAGGGTGGGCGGCGTTGTGCACCCGCATGGTCGCGATCGCGCCGTCGCGCTGGGCCGCGGCGGCGAGCTTGACCACCGGCTCGCCCTCGCTCGTCGCGGCCGGTGGCGCGGCTTGGGCGGCTCGCTCCGGGCCGGCCCCGCCGCGCCGCCCGGCAAATTCCCGCACCCCGACCACGATGACGGCGAGCGCGATTATCCCGGCGACAAGCGCGGCGGCCGCCCGGCGCCGCGGGGTCATGCCGCCGGTCCCGCCGCCGGGCGCGGGCTTTGCTCGGGCGCCGGCAGCGCCGCCGCCGGCTCGAACAACGGCTGCTGCAGCGCGTCTTCGAGGCGGCCCAGCGCTTGGCGCTGCCGGACGAGCGCCGCGAAGCGCGCGAGTTCGGCCGTCTGCCGCTCGATCCCGGCGGCGACCAGCGTCGGCCGGTCGATGCGGCCCGCCGCGAACGACTGGCGCAGCTGGGTTTCGCGACGGCGCGCGTCGGCCAGCAGCGCGTCGCCGCTCGCCACCGCCGCATCGGCCGCCGCCAAATAGGCGACGGCCTCGTCGAGCGCGCCGAGGATCGCAGCCTGCAGCGCGGTGAAGCGGGCCGCCGCGGCCTGCCGCGCCGCGACCGCCTCGGCGATCGGCCCCTCGTTATGGTTGAAGATCGGCAAGCTCAGGGACGGGCCGAGCAGGTATTTATTGACGCCGAAATCATATTCGTAGCCCGGTCCGAGGGTGACGTCCGGGGTGCGGCCGGCGATCGCCAGCTGCAATGCCGATTGCGCCGCCTCGTACCGCGCCAGCGCGGCGGCGACATCGCTGCGACCGGTCAGGGCGCGGCGGCGCAGCGCGCCCGCCGCAAGATCGGGCGGCGCTGCCGGGTGCTCCAAGGCGTCGAACGAGAGCGCGGCGCCGTCGAGCGCCGCGAGCGGGACGCCGACCGCGCTCGCCAGCCGCGCCCGGGCATCGGCGCGGGCGGCTTCGGCGTCGCGCAGGCCAAGCGCGAGCTGTTCGCGCTCGACGCGCTCGCGGCTGATTTCGGGCGAGGCCGCCGCGCCCGCCGCGAGCCGGCTTTCCAGAAGCCCGACCAATTCGTCCTGCAGCGCCAGGCGGCGGCGCGCCAGCGACAAGCGGCCTTCGGCGCTCCACAGATCGATCAGCGCGCCGCGCACCCGGGCGCGCGCCTGCCACGCCGCAGTCGCGAGATCCTGGCGCGCAGCGGCGGCGCGGTGGCGGGCCGCGGCGCTGCGGTATTCGCGCTTGTCGCCGATTTCGAGCACAAAATCGATAACCGGGCCGAGCGTCATCGGCGCGGCGCCGGCCGGGATCGCGCCCGCCGCGGCGGCGCTGCCGAAAGCGCCGGCGAGGCTCAGCGTCGGGTTCGGAAGCTGGCCTGCCGTGACGATTGCGGCCTGCGCCGCCGCCAGCGTGGCGCGCGCCAAGTCGAGCGAGGGATGGTAATAGAGGGCGGCGAGGGTGAGCCGGGCAAGGCCCCAGCGCGCCCGCGCCGGCGATGGTCGCCCGAGTGCGCTCGCGATGAAGCGCTGCAACCCGGGATCGTCGAGCGAGCGCGCCTCGAGCGCGGCGGCGTTTTGCGCCGGCGACAGCGGCGCCGGCGGTTCGCTCGCGCACCCCGTCAGCCCGCCCAGAGCCCCGCCTAGAACCAGGGTGGCGAGGATCGCCAGTCGGGCGCGCCGCATCGCCTTATCGCGGCATCTGGCGAGGTGGCGCGATCCAGCCTCAGCGGATCGCGGCGGCGACCGCGGCGCCGAGATCCTTGGTGCCGGCGTTGCCGCCAAGATCGGGGGTGCGGGTGCCGCCGTCGGCGAGCACCTCGACGATCGCCCGCTCGACGGCCTGCGCCGCCGCGCGCTCGCCGAAATGCTCGAGCATCATCGCGCCCGACCAGATCTGGCCGATCGGGTTGGCGATGCCGCGCCCGGCGATGTCGGGGGCAGACCCGTGCACCGGCTCGAACATCGAGGGGTATTCGCGCTCGGGGTTGATGTTGGCGCTGGGCGCGATGCCGATCGAACCGACGCAGGCCGGCCCCAGATCGGACAGGATGTCGCCGAACAGGTTGGAGCCGACGACGACGTCGAACCAGTCCGGGTGGCGCACGAAATGCGCGGTCAGGATGTCGATGTGGTACTGGTCGGTCTTGATGTCCGGGTAGTCCTTCGCGACCGAGGCGAAGCGCTCGTCCCAATAGGGCATCGTGTGGATGATGCCGTTCGACTTGGTGGCCGAGGTGACGTGCTTCTTGCGCGTCTTCGCCAGCTCGAAGGCGTAGCGCATCACGCGGTCGCAGCCGCGGCGCGTGAACACCGTCTGCTGCATCGCCATCTCGTATTCGGTGCCCTCGTAGAGGCGGCCGCCGATCGCCGAATATTCGCCCTCGTTGTTCTCGCGCACGACATAGAAATCGATGTCGCCGGGCGCGCGGTTTTTGAGCGGCGTGTCGACCCCGGCGAGGAGCCGCACCGGCCGCAGGTTGATGTATTGCTGGAAATGGCGGCGCAGCGGGATCAGGAGGCCCCACAGCGACACGTGGTCCGGCACCCCGGGATAGCCGACCGCGCCTAAGAATACCGCATCGTACGGGGTAAGCTGAGCGATCCCGTCCTCCGGCATCATCCGGCCGGTCTTGGCGTAGGTCTCGCAGCTCCAGTCGAATTCGCGCCATTCGACCCCGAAGCCATAGCGCCGCGCCGCCGCCTCCATGGCCGCGATGCCCTCCGGCACGACCTCGCGTCCGATGCCGTCGCCGGCGATGACCGCGACGCGATAGCTCTTTGGCATGCGACCTCTCCCCCGTGATCTTCGCCGTGATCTCCCCAGCGGGACCCGCTCCCCATGGGCCGCGCCAGCTTAGCGCGCCTGCTTTTTCGCCGCGTCTGCTTTTTCGTTGCGGTTGGTGAACCGGGCGAGCGGCCCGCCGTTATAGGAGCGGGAATACCGAGCGAGGGCCTGACAATGCCGTTCGATGGTGTTGAGTTGATCGCCGCTGACCCGCTGCACAAGATCGATGCCGTGATCGATCTGCTGTCAACGCCGGAGCGCTGGTGCAAAGGCGCGCTGAAGAGCCATGACGGGCGGCATTGCATCCGCGGCGCGGTGCGCGCGGTCGATGGCGCCGAGGTGCTGGAGCCGGCGATTCTGAGGGCGATCGGCGAGGTGGCGGGCACGCGGTTTCGCCGCATCGAATCGTTCAACGATCATCCTAATACCGGCCACGAGCAGGTTTTGGCGGTACTCGACCGGGCGCGTCTCTACGTCCGCGCCGGGGAACGCAGCGCCCGGGTCGAGCCGGCGGCGCCGCGCCGCTTGCGCGCCGCGCTGAGCCGATGGTTTTACGGCTGAGCCTCGCCGGCCTCCAGCGGGCGGCATTGCAGCGGGGCGCTAACGCCGGTTGACGTCGCCGAGCGATGCCCCGAAGCTTCGCGCGGTTTATCGGGAGATCGGCGATGGCGCTCGACCTGTTGCTCAAGAACGGCACGGTGGTGGACGGCTCGGGGCAGCCGCGCTACCGCGCCGATGTCGGCGTCGCGGGCGGCAGGATCGTCGAGATCGGCCGCATCCGCGCCCCCGCCCAGCGGGTGATCGACGCCGACGGCCTGATCGTCGCGCCCGGCTTCATCGACGGCCACACCCATATGGACGCGCAGGTCGCCTGGGACCCGCTCGGCAGCTGCTCGTGCTGGCACGGTGTCACCAGCGTCGTCATGGGCAATTGCGGCTTTGCGCTGGCGCCGTGCAAGCCCGCCGACCGCGAGTGGTTCGCCCGCTGTCTGACCGCGGTCGAGGACATCCCAACCGAAGCGATGCTGGCCGGCATCGAATGGAACTGGGAGACCTTCCCGGAATACCTCGCCAATGTCGAACGCCTGCCGAAGGGCCTCAATTACGGCATGTATATCGGGCATTCGGCCTTGCGCATGTACGCGATGGGCAAGCGCGCGCTCGACGAGAAGGCGAGCGAGGACGATTTGCGCGCGATGGAGCACGCGGTCATCGAGGCGATCCGCGCCGGCGCGCTCGGCTTTTCAACCTCGCGCGCGACGACGCACGTGACGCCGGACGATACGCCCGTTGCCAGCCGCATCGGCGATTGGGCCGAGATCGAGCGCCTGGTCGGCGCGATGGGCGCGCTCAATTCCGGCATCTTCCAGATCGGCCCGGACATCTCGGGCGGCGAGGCACAGCGGCAATGCCTCGAACAATTGCGCAGAATCGCGCTCGCCAGCGGCCGGCCGATCATGTTCGGCATGCTGGCGACCAAGCAGGGCATCGACCCCAACCCGTGGGACTTCCAGACCCGCTTCATGGATGAGACCGTCGCCCTGGGCGGCCGCATGTACGGCCAGGCGACGACCCGCTCGATCAACGCCGTCTTCTCTCTGAAATCCTACCTGCCGTTCGACGTGCTGCCGGCCTGGAAAGAGATCCGCGCGCTGCCTTTACGCGAACAGAAGGCGCGCCTCGCCGATCCGGAAACCCGCCGCCAGCTGATCGCCGAGGAAGCGACGATGAAGCCGCGCGAGCGCACGCTGCAAGGCGGCGGCGCCGCCACCACCGACCCGCGCAAGCCCAATTACGACAATCTCTTTCCGATGCTCAGCGTCGATTGGGACGACCCGAGCGTCGGCGAATTATCGCGCCGGCAGAACAAGCACCCGGTCGAGGTGATCCTCGACCTGGCGCTGGAAAACGACAACCGCATGTTCGTCCAGCCGATTGTCAACGAAAGTCCGGCCGACGTGCTGAACCTCTTGAAACACCCGCGCACCCTGGCGACGTTCTCCGATTCGGGCGCGCATGTCTGCCAGGAGATGGGGTCGTCATTGCAGACCCACCTGCTTTCCTACTGGGTGCGCGGCAAGCAGCAATTCACCCTCGAAGAGGCGGTGCGCATGCTGACCTTCGACAACGCCTCGGCCTGGGAATTGCCCGACCGCGGCCTCGTCCGCACCGGCTACGCCGCCGACGTCGTGGTGTTCGACGAGGCTACCGTGAAGCCGCGCCTGCCGACGGTCGAACAGGATCTGCCGGGTGGCGCCCGCCGGCTGGTGCAGAAGGCCGACGGCATCGCCGCGACGATCGTCAACGGCGCCGTCGCGCTGGAGTACGGCGAGCCGACCGGCAACCACGCCGGCCGGGTGCTGAAGGGCAGGCTGGCGGCGGCGGGCTGAGGCCTATTTATCGCTGTTCCAGATGTCCTGCAGCAGCTTCCACTTGCCGCCTTCCTTCTCCCAGACGACGGCGTATTTGATGTCAACTTCCTTCAGCGGCGGCTTTTTTGTCATTGCCGAGCAGGTGCCGATCTCGCGCGCTGCGCCGCCGCCCAGCGCCTTGACGTCCATAGCGGTGCATTTGATGTCCTGCATGTCGGCCATCGCGGACTTCCAGAACGCCTCGATCGCCTTCGGATCGTGGATCATCGCGGCGCCGGCCGGCAGCACATAGGCGTCTTTCGTATACATCGCCGCCACCGCCGCGGCCTCGCCCATGTTGAAGGCGGCAGCCCATTGGTCGTCGAGCTTCTGGATCGCCGCCTTTGTCTGCGCCAGCGCCGGAGCGGCGAACAGCCCGAGGCAGACGGCGAGAACCGCGATACGTCGCATGCGCATTTCCTCCCCCTGTGTGATCGCCGATCTTGCCGCCAATGCAACCCTGGCGCAACCTGCCCCAAAGGCGGGCACGAGGAGGCTGTCGGATGGCCTATACGATCCTGCGCGGCGGGCGGGTGCTCGACATCGCGGCCGGCACCGCCGCGCCTGCCGACATCCTGATCGAGGATGACACGATCCGCGAGGTCGGGCCGCCGGGCTCGCCCGCCCCTGAGGGGGCGCGCGAAATCTCGGCGGCGCGGCGGCTCATCCATCCCGGCCTGGTCAACGCCCATACCCACAGCCACGGCAACCTCGCCAAGGGCATGGGGGACCGTTGGACCCTGGAATTGCTGCTGACCGCGGCGCCGTGGCTGGGCGGCAATCGCGGCCCCGACGACATCCATCTGTCGGCCCAGATTGGCGCGGTCGAGATGGTGCTGAAGGGCTGCACCGCCTGCTACGATCTGTTCTTCGAATGGCCGGCGCCGAGCCCCGAGGGGCTGGCGCTGGTCGCCTCGGCCTATGCCGAAATCGGCATGCGCGCGGTGATCGCGCCGATGGTCGCCGACCGCAGCGTCTATGAGGCGATACCCGGCCTCGCCGACGCGGTGCCGGCCGCGCTGCAGGAGCGGGTCAGGGCGTTGCGGCTGGCGCCGGGCGAAGCGACGCTGAAGGCGATCGGCGCCGCGTTGCGCGACTGGCGGTTCGACCGCGACCAGATCCGCCCGGCCGTCGCGCCGACGATCCCGCAGCACTGTTCGGACGCCTTCATCACCGGCTGCGCCGAACTCGCCCGCGACTTCGCAGTCGGGCTGCACAGCCATGTCGCCGAATCGAAGGTGCAGGCCGTCACCGGCATCCGCGCCTACGGCCAGACCCAGACCGCGCATCTCGACGCGCTCGGCGTCTTGGGGCCGCATTTCACGGTGGCGCATGGCGTCTGGCTCGACGACGACGACATGGCCCGGCTCGGCCATCACGGCGCCTCGGTGGCGCACAACCCGGGCAGCAACATGCGGCTGGGCTCGGGCCTCGCCGACACGCGGGCGATGCTCGACCGCGACGTCAACCTCGGCATCGGCACCGACGGCGCTTCATGCGCCGACAACCAGAACATGTACGAGGCGATGCGGCTTGCCTCGTTCGTCTCGAAGGTGCAGGGGCCGGAGTGGCGGCGCTGGCTGTCGACCCGCGAGGCGGCGCTGGCGGCGACCGAGGGCAGCGCCCGGGCGCTCGGCTTCGCCGGCAAGATCGGCCGCATCGCGCCCGGCTACAAGGCCGACCTCGTGATGCTGGATCTCGACCACCCGAACTGGCTGCCGTTCAACGATCCGGTCAACCAGCTGGTGCATTGCGAGGACGGCACTGCGGTGGAAAGCGTGATGATCGGCGGCCGGCTGGTCGTCGAAAACCGGCGCGTGCTGAGCGTCGACCTCGCCCGGCTGCGCGAGCGCGCCGAGGCGGCCCGCGAGCGCCTCGCCGCCGCCAACGCCGACAACCGCCGGCTCTACGAGGCTCTGGAGCCGGTGGTCGGCAGCTATTGTCCGGGCCTCGCGCGGATGCCCTACCACGTGCACCGCTACGGCGCCCGGCTCGATTGAGCGCGAAGTCGACATCGCTAGAGGTCGACTAAAAATCGAACAGTCCGTCGTCGCGAGACTTGCGCACTCGTGGTAAATCCGCTGTTGGTCTTAGGCCGTCGGCACGATGAGCTTGACGAACCTTCGGACGGTCGATGCGGCGATGGCGCCGCAATTTCATCAGAGGCGGTCATGCTGGCTTCGGAATGGCGCGAACTGGAATCGCTCTGCGAACGGATCAGCGGTCTGCGGCATCGCTACGTCGCGGCGCAGCGATCAAAGAACGCCGGGCTGGTCGAAGGGCTCAAGTCGCAACTCGCGCAGGCAAAGCGGCAGCGCGAGGACCTGGTACAGCACATCTCGGCGCATCTTGGCGCCGCCGTCTCGGAGCGGCGCTACGCCTACTCCATCATGCTCGATCACGTCGAGAGCTGAGGCCTACCAGCCGGTAAGCGGCGCCTCGGGCCTGGTCGGCGAGAGAGCGGCAAGCGCGAGTTTAGCGTGGCGCGTCGGTGTCGCGGCGACGGCCGGCGCGGCCGCGGCGCGCGCCGCCGACGGCAGCGCATCGCCGGCCCTGGTAAAGCCAGTCAAATCGAGCACGGCGAGACCGATCGCCAGCAACAATATCGCGACATTCAGGTTGCGGGCCCGGCCGATGCGCCGATTACCGGATCGATTCTTGCCGTAGTCGAGTTGCTGCGGCTGGCCTGCCATCGGCTAAACTCCATAAAGCCAAACTTCACAAAGCCCCCCGCTGACGCACCTCTATGCTGTTGTGAACGCGCGCGAGACTCGATCGGCCTTGACGCTTGCGAAATTTTACCCAGCTTTGCGAAAGAGCCGACATTCCGCCGGCGCTCGCTTGCGACCAAGCCCGCTGTGATGACGCCCAAGAAACCGCTCTTTCGCCTTACGATCTGCGGCATCCCCGAACTGGGCGAGCACTGTGCCGCCGGCGTGACGCATGTCCTCTCGATCCTCGATCCCGATTGGCCCGAGCCGCCGGCCTTCGCCGAATTTGCGCCGCACCGCCGCTTGGGGCTGCGCTTTCACGACGTCATCGAGACGAATAGGCCCGACCGGCTCGCCCCGAGCCGCGCCGATGTCGAGCGGCTGTTGGCGTTCGGCCGCGAGCTGGGCGAGGGGGAAAGTATCCACCTCCTGGTGCACTGCCACGCCGGCGTCTCGCGCTCGACCGCCGCCTCGGCGCTGATCCTCGCGCAGGCGCATCCCGAGCTTGCGGCCGGCGAGGTCTTCGACCGGGTGGCGCAGCTACGGCCGCGCGTCTGGCCCAACCTGCGCATGCTGGAATTTGGCGACGCGCTGCTCGGGCGCGACGGCGAGATCGTCGCCGCGGTCCGCCCGCTTTACCGCCGCCTCCTCGCGCGCGAGCCGACGTTCGAGGACGCGATGATCGACAGCGGCCGCGGCCGCGAGGTAGTCGCCGCCCTCAGCTAAGCCGCCCTCAGCTCACGGGCGTGCTAGGTAGGGGGATCGTGTTGAGGTCGTAATCGACGCGGAGCACGACAAACCACGGGTGGTCCGGGTCGAGGCTGG
>Ga0070731_10001496_pt1 | contig 24104 bp, 21 predicted proteins | sample Coa_R1_2_FD_66448 | JGI IMG/M metagenome (GOLD analysis project Ga0070731, IMG submission 66448) | Surface soil microbial communities from Centralia Pennsylvania, which are recovering from an underground coalmine fire - Coalmine... | ecosystem: Environmental > Terrestrial > Soil > Unclassified ... | reverse complement strand
CACCAGGGTGAAACCCGCTTTACGGGAGGTTTTAATTTTCATACTGCTTTTCTTTCTGCTCGATACGGTGTGAACGACGCAGCAGGCGGGTTACTTATGAGTTCAGTTTTGTTCACTTGATTGCCTGCCGCAACCGCATTGAATAAATTGAGCACTCGAAATGCCCGAATCTTAATTAGTGCCCCTAAGGGTAGGTGGTAGATTGTCAAATTGGCCTGCCGCGGCCGGAAAGAGTGAATATTCCCGGTCTAGGCTGTTGGTGAAACCGGTCGTGTCCTCATTCGGCACCCCCACCGGCTCAAATCAGGACACGGCCGGTGAGGCTGGCTGACTTGTCTGATTTGAGTCAGGTCAGTGGATCGGGTTGTCTCCCGACTCCTTGAACAGCCCGGCTTCATCCACCAGGCGCGTCAGTTCGGCTACCGACTGTACGGCTAATTTTCTGGTAATGTTGGTTCGATGCAATTTCACGGTGCGTTCATTGATGTTCAGGTCGGCGGCGATTTGTTTGTTCATCCGACCTTGCACCACGTGCGCCAGGACCTCCAGTTCCCGCTGGCTAAGCTCATCGAAACGACGGCGCAAACCCTGCAACCGCTCGCGTTGTTGCCGCTCCTGGGCGTTGCGTTCAAACGCCCGTTCCACCGCCGCCAGCAGTTCTTCCTTGCGGGCGCGTTTCGTCAAAAAATCCTCCGCCCCGCTCCGCATGGCGCTCACGGTTACTGGAATATCACCCTGCCCCGTCAGAAAAATGACCGGCAACGGATTGGCCGAGCGTTTCAACGCCTCCTGCAATTCCAACCCGTTCATCCCCGGCATCTGCAAATCGGCCACGACGCAGCCGGACATTTCCGGGGTGAACTGGTCCATAAATTCCTGCGCGGAGGCAAAAGCCTGCACGGTATAGCCAACCGCGCGCAGCAAGCGGGACACCGATTGCAGGAAGGATGCATCGTCATCCACGATGAAAACCGTTCCGGATCGGGTGGGAGGTGTGGTCGTCATGACTTCAATCTAACCATCAGGGGTCGCTGCCAAGGTACCGGCCTTCGCCTTCTCAGGTTTCATCTGTGGCAGGGTGAGGGTGAACGTGGTTCCGTTCTGCCCGCTGCTTTCCACCTGGATCTTTCCGCCATGAGCCTCGATGATGGTCTGCGAAATGGCCAGTCCCATGCCCATACCGTTGGGCTTCGTGGTAAAGAAAGGTTCAAAGACGTGAGCGGCATCCTCCGGCGCAATGCCGGTTCCGCAATCACTGACCGCCACGCGCAGGTGTCCATCCTTCGCCTCTCTAACCTGCACCACCAACGACCGCCGGGACTTGGGAACGGCGTCCATCGCATCCATGGCATTCAAGATGAGGTTCAACAACACCTGCTGCAATTGTACCCGGTCTCCCCACACCATGGGCGATAGCGGGGGTATTTGCACAGACATTTTGACTTGCCGCGCTTCCGCATCGGGTCGCGCCAGGGCGACGGTTTCTTCCACCAGATTGCGCAAAGCCAAACGGCTCGATACCAGGCTTCGCCGCTTGAATAAAGTCCGCATCCGGTCAATCACATCTCCCGCCCGTTTGTCGTCCCTGCGGATGTCGGCCAGGATTGCCCGGACTTCTTCCAAATTGGGCTGGCCCCGCTGAAGAATGATTTCCGCCGCCTCCGCGTTTCGTAAAATGGCACCCAGCGGCTGGTTCAACTCATGAGTCAAGGCCGACGACAGTTGCCCCATCGTTGACACGCGGGCCACATGCGCCAGTTCCATCCGCTGGGCCAGAATCTCCGCCTCGGCCCAGCGGCGCTTTCTTCGCTGGGCCAGAAGTCCGGCGATGGTGATCGCCTGCGCTACAAGAACCGAGGATGAAATAAGAATAAAATTCCTATGCAGATCCCACAAGGTCTGCGGCCGGTAGCGAACAACCCCGCCGGCGGGCACGCGGCTTTCCTTGATGTGCCAGCGTTGCAACGCCCGCCAATCCACCATCGGCGTTCCCTTCGTGGCCACCTCAATGGGCAGCTCTTCGGGCTTGGCCCCGTTGAGCACCCGCAGGGCGAGTTGCCCGGCCCTCGTGCCGAGGTCGTCGGAATCCACCACCGATCCGCCCACGGCTCCGCTGCCAAGCACCCAGCCGCCCAACACATAGACTGGCACACTGGCGGAGGGCGCCAGCATCTGGGCGAGCTGTGACATGTAAAAAGTCTGTCCATTCACATCGCTGATCACCGTGCTGAGCAACACCACCGTGCCTTCGGGCAGCGACCTGACGGCTCCCGGCAACTCCGCCACCGGGCGGTTGGTCCAGAAATCAAACTCGATTCCTTCCAGGGCATGCGAGGCCTCTTCGATCCGATCCAGCGTGGCGCGATCCACGTCCGATGTGCCACCGATCACCACGACCCGGCGTGTGTCCGGCTGCAGGCGCAAAATCAGACCCAGTGTGCCGCGCAGGTCAAACCGTTGCACAATTCCGGTGATCCCGAGCTTGCGGATGGCCTCCGGCACCTCCATCTCGTTGACGGCGACGAAGACGACCGGCACGTCCGGAAACAAGGCGCCCGGCAGTTCGGTGGCCAGCCGGTAGTCCCTCGATGGGAATACCATGATGAGATCAAGCTTTTGTCCGGCGTATTTTCTGCCGAGGTAATCCTGGAACAGGCGGAAATGTTCCTTGTCCGAGAAATGGCTGGCATCAAGATATTCCGTCAGGAACTCAATCCGGTTGGTGAGGACCTTTTGCATTTCCGCCCGCAGGGCCTGTTCCAGCAGGATGTTTCCCGGCACATCCTTGCTTTCGTTGAAAATCATCAACACTCGTTTTACCGGCGCCCCCGGTTCGTTGGCCGGGGCCTGGGCCAGGCTGTCCGAGACGCCAATAAACGTCAGACCAAAAATCAACGCCGTCACCAAAGCCCTTCCGGACTTCCAGCTCGAGCGCAGGGAAAAATGGTTGGGATGATTCAAATTTAATCCAACATGCGCGGCTGGCCGTTGTTTATCAAGCTCCGGACTGGGGTGACGAACGAAAACCTTCGTCACCGTCATTCGATTGTGGCTTGCGGGGTCGTGGTTCGCCGGCGGTCGCGTATGAAGCCGGCCTTCGCTTTCATCAGCCTTGGCGCGGCAATCTTCATTCTTCGCAGGCGTTGCGAACGAAGACTGGCGGGAGTGGCGGGGCTCGAACCCGTAACCTCTGCCGTGACAGGGCAGCGCTCTAACCAATTGAGCTACACCCCCACAAAAGGGGACGGCGAAGCTAGAAAATGCCATCGGAAGCGTCAAGCGACTTCATAAAAATTCGGGCGGCAGACGCCAAGGAGGTGGGGGTGGGGAACCCCGCTGAAGAAACGTACTGCCACCCGAATGCATCAATGTTACTTTTTTGTAAACCTTTGTCAACAAGTTATCGTTCTTTTGCGGTGTTTTTCAGGCTCCCGCCCCTTTCCGGACTTTACGCCGTTAAACTTTTCCATAAATTCCCGTTATGGCCGAACTGGAATCAGTGGCCCTTTTTCAGGGTTTGAATCCCGGCGAATGGCAGGACCTGCGCCGCATCGCGCGGGAACGGCAATTCGCCGCCGGGCAGGAGATTTTTCGCGAAGGCGACCCGGGCAATGGTGTCTATGTCATCCGGGACGGTCTGGTGGAAATTGCGCATCTCACGGATTTACAGAATCGCCGGGTGTTTTCCCGCCTGGGTCCCGGCGAAATTTTCGGCGAGATGGCCGTGATCGAAGACCTACCGCGTTCGGCCACTGCCACCGCCGTGAAGGACGCGCGGGTCTATTTCATTCCCCGCGACGAGATGCTCGCCCTGCTCAAACGTTCACCGGGTCTGGCGTTTAACGTGCTGCAGGAAATCAGCCGGCGCCTGCGCGATTTTAACCAGCTCCATCTCCGTGAAATTATCCAGGCCGAGCGCCTGGCGGTCGTTGGCAATTTCGCCCGTTCGATCCTGCACGATTTGAAGAGTCCCCTGACCGTCATCAGCCTGGCCACCGAGACGCTGGATCGTCCCGGCATCACGCCGGAGAAACGTGCGCAATCGCTCGGCTACATCCACCAGCAAATCGACAACATCAAGGGAATGATCGGCGATATCCTGGAATTCACGCAGGGTGCGGCCACCCCGGCGGCGTTCGTTTCCGCCGATTACCGCCAGTTCGTGACCGGGCTGTTGCCCGGACTGGAAGCGGATGCCCGGGTCAAATCCGCGCGCATCGAACTGCAAAATGATCCGCCGGCCGTTCCCTTCCGGCTGGATGCCCGCCGTCTGCGCCGGGTTTTCTTCAACCTGCTCCACAACGCCATGGATGTCATGCCCGGTGGCGGCGCCATTTTTCTGCGGTTTCGGGAGAACGACCGCGAAGTCGTTACGGAAATGGAGGACACCGGCCCGGGCATCGCGCCGGAAATCGCCGACCGGTTGTTTCAACCCTTTGCGACGCATGGCAAACCCCACGGGAGCGGCCTCGGCCTCTCCATCTGTAAAAAAATCGTCGAAGACCATGGCGGCCGGATGGCGGTACGCCACGAGCCGGGGCACGGCGCGATTTTCTACTTCACACTGCCGCGGGCGAAGAACGTTGACGGGTCGAAGAGTTGACGGGTTGGGACGAAGTTGCAATTCCTCTGGACATCCCGCTTCAACGCCTCAACCCTTTAACGGTTTAACGAACAATGAACCGGATTCGCCTGTTGCCCGAACACGTCGCCAACCAAATCGCCGCCGGCGAAGTGGTGGAGCGCCCCGCCAGTGTCGTGAAGGAGCTGGTCGAAAACGCGCTCGATGCGCTGGCGGCCCGCGTTTCGGTCGAGATCCAGGCCGGTGGCCGCAGTCTGGTACGGGTGACCGACGACGGCGCGGGTATGAGCCGGGACGACGCGCTGCTCTGCCTCGAACGCCATGCCACCAGCAAAATCCAGCGCGCGGAGGATTTGGCGGCCATCGCCACGATGGGTTTTCGCGGCGAGGCCCTGCCCAGCATCGCCAGCGTCAGCCGGTTCATCCTGACCACGCGCGAGCGCGACGGTCATTCGCCCGAAGGCACGCAAATCATCGTCAACGGCGGGAAGATCGCCGAGGTCAAGGCCGCCGGCAGCGCGACCGGCACGAGCGTGGAAGTCCGGCAGCTTTTCTTCAACCTGCCCGCGCGCCGGAAATTTCTAAGGACGGAGGAAACCGAGGCGGCGCATATCCAGCATTACCTGACCTTGGCCGCGCTGGCCTATGCCGAAGTCGCGTTCACGTTTGTGAAGGATGGCCGCACCATCTGGCAACTGCCCGCCGTCAAATCCGGCGCGGCCGTTTCCGGCCGGATCGACGCCCTGCGCGAACGTTTCCGCGCCCTGCTCGGGGATGAAAAACTTCTGGCCGTCAATTTTTCGGCGTCTTTGGCCGAAGATTTCAAGCCGGAAGCCGCTGAAATGTTTGAAACCGCCCACCCGGAAAACTCCCCGACGCCAGACGCCAAATCCCAAATCCGGATCTGGGGCCTGATCGGCGCACCGGGCGCTTCGCGCACGACGCGCGACAGCCAGTTTGTCTATGTGAACCGCCGGCCGGTGGAAAATCGCGGGCTCAACTACGCGCTCATCGAAGGTTATCACACTTCGTTGATGAAGGGCCGTTATCCGGTCTGCTGCCTGTTCCTGGAAATTGATCCGGCGGCGGTGGACGTGAACATTCATCCGGCCAAGCGCGAGGTAAAATTTCATCGCGAATTTGAAATCCGGAAACTGGTCGGCCAGGCGGTCAAGGAAACGTTGCTCGCATTCCATGCCGAACCGGAGAAGCCTGAAACAAATCCTGGCGCAGAGACGCAAAAACGCGGCGAAGGCCAGACTGAAACAATCGGGAGATCGGTTGAAACAAAACCCGCGCCGGAATTTTCTTCACCAGCCTTGCCAAACTTTCCCGAAAAATTGAAGTCGTTGCCGGTGGTTGAACCGCCAAACCCAGTCCAACAAACGCCATTACGAATGGGTTTCGCGCCCGCTGTTGAGTCTGCGCCATCAATGAAATCCGCGGGCACCTCCCCATCTGCCATCTCCCAACTTCCATCTTCGGCAACGACGCCGCTGCTCAACGTTCCGCTCCGGCTCGTCGGCGTCATCGGCAAACTTTACGTCCTGCTGGAATCCGATCGCGGGCTGGTCTTGCTGGACCAGCACGCGGCGCACGAGCGGATTTTGTTTGAGCAGATGCTCAATCGCATCGAACAGGGCGGTTCGGCGCCGTCCCAGAAACTGCTGTTGCCGGAGACCATTGAACTGCCGCCGCGCGACGCCCAGTTCCTGCGTGAGCAACTGGCCGTGCTGGGCAAACTCGGCGTCGGCCTGAGTGAATTTGGTGAGCGGACGTTTCTGCTCGACGCCTTGCCGCCGTTCGTGAAGGCCGCCGACCCGCGCCGGTTTGTGTTCGACCTCGTGGACGAATTGCGCGCCGCCGGGCGCGAGGTCAACCTGGCGCGGCTGGGGGAACACACCGTGGCCAAGACCGTCTGCCGCCATGCGGTGAAAGCCAACGACCCGCTCGGTGGCCTGGAGCTGGAGAATCTCGTCGAGGATTTGCGCCGTTGCGCCATGCCTTACACCTGTCCGCACGGCCGCCCAACACTGATTGAGATGAATTACCGCGAGCTGGAGAAAAAATTTGGACGGGCGCAATAGAACTTGGGCCACGACCACCGTGTTGAAATGAAGGAACAAAAGTTGACTGTCTTAGATTACGATTTTAGCGGTGTAAAATCCGGAGCCGAACTGCAAGCTTGCGGTTTGTACGAATATGCGCGGGAGTCACGTGCAGTTATCAAACTCATCGAAGACGACGGTTGGTACCTTGACCGCACGCGTGGCAGCCATCGTCAATACAAACATCCGCAAAAGCGCGGTTTGGTGACCATTGCCGGAAAACCCGGTGACGACCTTGCGCCCGGCACAAAAAACAGTATCCTTAAGCAGTCAGGACTCAAATGAGCCGTTACCTAGTCATCATCGAAAAGACCGCCACGGGTTTCTCGGCCTACTCGCCGGATTTGCCGGGTTGTGTTGCCACCGGACGTACCCGCAAGGAAGTAGAAAAAGAAATGCAGGGTACCATTGAGTTTCACATCGAAGGTCTGCGTCTGGCTGGAGAGGAAATTCCCGAACCGCAATCACAGGCTTCCTATTGTGAAGTCGCAGCCTGATTCAACTTCTTCCGACAAACTTCGTCAAGACGACTGCCCCACGCCGTCAGACACAAACATCTCCGGCGAGCATTGGCGGTTTTGCCCACAGTGCGGGCATGAGTTGATCAACGAGAAGTGCAAACTGCGTTGTCCGCGCTGTCATTATTTCATGAGCTGCTCGGATTTTGATTTCGCCGGCTAGACACGGATTTCACGGATTTCCACGGATTCCCAAAACGCAATTCATGATTTTAAATCCGTGTACTCCGTGTCAAAACAGAAAATTTCTTCGTGTCCATCCACCTCATTCGTGGTTAAATTTCCGGGTTCATGGACAATTGGAACATTCAATCCCGCGCGGTGGTGTGCGAGGCGTGCAGCAGGCCGTTCGCCGATCGCGAGGCGTTTCATACACTGCTCTTCGACGAGCACGCGGAAAATCTGCGCCGCATGGACGTCTGCGAGGCCTGCTGGCAAAGCCAGTTCAGCGACGGCGCGCGCGAACGCAAAGGGTTCATTTCCCACTGGCAGGGTGTTTATGAAGCGCCCGCGCCGGCGGTGGACGCGATTCAAAAGGACACCGCCGAGACGTTGCTGCGAAAGCTCATCGAGCAAAAAGACCCGCGTTACGTGCCCGCCGGTTACATCCTGGCCGTCATGCTCGAACGCAAGCGCGTGCTCAAGGTGAAGGAAGAAGTCGTCCGCGACGGCAAGCGCGTGTTCATCTACGAACAGCCCGGGACCGGCGATATCTTCACCATCACCGATCCGGCCCTGCGGCTGGACCAACTGGAAACGGTCCAGCGCGACGTGGCGGCGCTGCTCGAGGGCGGATTGAATCCACCGGCGCCGCAACCCGCTGGCGAAGGTCCTGCACCCGTACCGGAAAATCAGCCCATTGTTCAAAATTGAGAACCTCGAACATCCAACCTCGAACACCCAACCTCGAATGCCTTGGTGTCGGGGAACTTTGGCGTTCAGAGTTCGATGTTCAATGTTCGTTGTTCCCGAAATAATTCATGTCCCTTGCCGATCTTCAAACGCATCTGGGCTACACGTTTCGCGACGAGGGCCGGCTGCGGCTGGCGCTGACACATCCGTCTGTGGCGCATGAAAGCGGGGAGCCAACGGCGCACAATCAGCGGTTGGAATTTCTGGGCGACGCGGTGCTGCAATTGGTCCTGACCCACGCCCTTTACGAAAAATTTCCCGCGTTCAACGAAGGGCCGTTGACCAAGGCGCGCGCCAAGCTGGTCAACCGCCGCACGCTGGCCGAACACGCCCGCGCACTCGGGATCGGCGTCCACCTGATTCTCAGCCGGGGCGAGGAGGCCAGTGGCGGGCGGGAGCGTGCGTCTGCGCTGGCGGACACATTTGAGTCCCTGCTGGGCGCAATTTTTCTGGATGGCGGTTTTGAGGCGGCGCGGGAGTTTGTTTTGCGCGAATTCAGCGCCGCCTTCGGCAAATTAAACGTGCCGCCCACCATTGAGAATCCGAAGGGCGAATTGCAGGAGTTGTTGCAGGCACGTTCGCCCGAAGCGCCGGCCTATCACGTCGTCTCCACCACCGGACCGGACCACGATCGGGTATTTGAGTGCACTGTGCAGCACGGCGGCGTGGAACTGGCGCGCGGTTCGGGTAAAAGCAAAAAAGCCGCCGAGAGCGACGCGGCCCTGGCGGCATTGAAAAAATTGCGGGAGCAGACCTAAAGGTGGGGCGCGCTGTCCCAGCGCGCCGGGCGGCTCGTTCGGAGAACGAGCCCTGCCAAGCTACGGCCGGCTCTTGAGCAGGTCGCGGATTTCGGTGAGGAGTTGTTCCGTGGGCGTGGGCGGGGCCGCGGCTTCCTCATGGCGGATCATCTTGTTCATGAGTTTAATCATCAGGAAAATACAGAACGCCACGATGATGAAGTTGAGCGTGACGGTGACAAAATCGCCCCACGCCAGCACCGGTCCGGCCTTTTGCGCGTCGAGCAGCGGCAGATGAGCGCCGTTGTTCGCCGCGGCATAGGCGGCCTGTGCCTGCGCGACCTTGTCCGACAACGACACATAAAGGTTGGTGAAGTCGAGGTTTCCGATCAGCCGCCCGATTGGTGGCATGATGACGTCCGACACCAGGGAGCTGACGATTTTTCCGAATGCCGTGCCGATGATGACGCCGACGGCGAGGTCCACCACATTGCCGCGCATGGCGAACGCCTTGAATTCCTGAATTATTTTCATAAGCAGTCCTTTCGATTACGGGAACATTAATGAAAGCGTCGCACTTGGGAAGCGGAAAATCGTGGCGACGCGTGGTTCGCGCGCTCGAAGTCGCGGACGAGCCGGCGGCTCGTCCCTACCTTTTTTCTTCGTCCAGAAACGTCAGCTTCACGCCTTCTTTCGGTTTGGAAAAACTGTCGAGCAAGGTCGGGGCATTGGCTGGTCCAGCGGGTTTTGGTTCTGCGTTTTGGGGTTCCAAGGCCGAGCGCAGCGCGCCTTCGACGAGCTGGGCGCAATGAATTTTCATGGGTGGCAGCGGGCCGAGTTCGCCGGCGAGTTCCCCGGTCTTGAGCGCGAGTGCCTCCTCGGCGGTTTTGCCGCGAATCAATTCCGTGGCGAGACTGGCGACGGCGATGGCGGTTTCGCAGCCGAAGGATTGAAAGGTGGCGCGGTCGATGACCTTTTTACCGTTTTGTTCCTTGAATTTCACCCACAGGCGCAGCATCTCGCCGCAATCGGCGTTGCCGACCGTGCCGACGGCGTCGGCGCCGGCCAGTTCGCCCATGTTTTGCGGACTGGCGAGCGCGGCCCGGATGCGTTTTTGCAAATCGTCGTTCATGCCGGGAACACTATATCCGACAAAAGAAAAATAGCGAGAGGCGAGGAATTATTGTCCGACGCGAACGCGATAGAATCGCTGTGCCGGCGGCGGATTCGAGTCGGTCAGGGTTTGCGTATTCCCATTGCCGGGGGTTGGCGGAAACATCTGCCAGCCATCCGTGAACGAATTTTTGTATTCAAGCCAATACGAGCGTCCGAGTGAAGTGGGTTGGGCGATGGCAAATTGACCATTATTGAAACCCGCGTTCAGAATCGGCTCAATGGGTCTGGGAAAGCCGTTGCCGACGATGGCCAGGTGGTGCGTATAACCGATCGCAATCGCCAGCACATTGGAAAGGTTCATATAAACGTTTGTTTGCCCCAGGTATGAGCTGCCGAGGCCGGCCAGGGTGCCATCTCTTCGCAATGCCCAGACGGCACCCGCCTGATTGAATCCGCTGCGACCGACCACAGCCGTGACATTGGAAACGACGGTGATATTGGTTCCGCTGGGATAACCCCAGGCGTAAGCGGAGCCGTCTCCCGTCACGACCGCGCCTTGATAATTCCCATTGGCTACGAGCGCTCCCGCCACCACATTGGAATAGGTACTGATGATATTCGTAAAAGTTCCCGAGCCCCACGTCGTGCCGTCACTCTTAATGGCGAGATTGCCGGTGTTGCCGGCCACAATCGCCACGACATTGCTCAGATTGGCCGGAATATTCGTCTGCCCGGAATAATTGGCGCCCCAGGCAACCACCGTTCCGTCGGCTTTGAGCGCGAGATTATGTTCGTCGCCACAGGCAATCGCCACCACGTTACTCAAACCCGGCGGGACGTTGGTGTAACTCGGTGTGCGAGGAATTCCCCAAGCGACAATGGTTCCATCACTTTTCAATGCGAGATTCTGACCGTCCCCGGCTGCGATTGCGACTACATTGCTCAATCCGGTTGGAACCGCAGTTGTTTTTCCCCAGGCAATCACGGTGCCGTCACCTTCCAAAGCCAGGCTGTACTCGTCTCCGGCAGCAATGGCCATCACATTGGTGGCCGCGGCAGGAACATTGGTCTCGCCATCGGTATTATCACCCCAGGCAACGACATAATTTCCTGCGATGACCGGAATCGAAGGAATCAAAAAAAGAAGCGAACCCGCCAGGACAACTTTGGAAACGAATCCGATTTTTCGTTCCGTTTGCATGATAGCCCCATCATGCAGGTTTTTGCTGCGGATTCAAGTCAAAATTTAAGCGGCTAACGTCCCTGTCTTAATATCTCGGCACGTTGGAATCAATTTCCTCCGACCAGGCATTGATGCCGCCTTTGACACTTTTGAGGTATTTGAACCCCTGTTGTTTCAGGAAGCCGATGGCCTGAAGCGAACGCGTGCCGACCTTGCAATGCAGGTAATACTGCTGGTTGGGGTCCAGTTCGGTGAAGCGTTGCTGGAGCTGGCTCATGGGCAGCAGCGGCACGCCGTCAATGTGCGCAATCTCGTATTCGTCCGGCTCGCGGATGTCGATGACCTTGATGCCGAGCTTCGGATCATCCAGCGCCTTCTTCATGTCCTGCACCGTCACTTCGTCGGGATTCGCTGTCACTGGCGCGGGCACGATGCCGCAGAACATTTCGTAATCAATCAACTCCCTGATGGTCGGATGCCCGCCGCAAACGGGGCATTCCGGGTCGCGCCGCAATTTTAATTCGCGGAACTTCATGTCGAGCGCATTGAACAGGAGCAACCGGCCGACGAGCGAACTGCCTTTGCCGATGGCGAGTTTCAAAATTTCCGTGGCCTGGATGCAGCCGATGATGCCGGGCAACACGCCGAGCACGCCGCCTTCGGCGCAACTCGGCACCATGCCGGGCGGCGGCGGTTCGGGATACAGACAACGGTAACAGGGCCCGCCCAGATGCGGGGCAAACACACTGGCCTGTCCTTCAAAACGAAAGATGGAGCCATAAACGTTCGGCTTCTTCAACAGCACGCAGGCGTCGTTCGTGAGATAGCGCGTCGGGAAATTATCGGTGCCGTCCACCACGATGTCGTAAGGCCGGATGAGGTCGAGCGCGTTTTCGGAGGTGATGCGCGTGTTATGGAGGACGACGTCGCAATTCGGATTGACACCATGCAGGGTTTCCTTGGCCGACTGCGCCTTGGGCCGGCCCACGTCGGCGTCCGTGTGCAGGATCTGGCGTTGCAGGTTGGAGAAATCCACGGTGTCGAAATCCACGATGCCAATCTTGCCGATGCCGGCGGCAGCGAGGTACATGGCGATGGGTGAGCCGAGGCCGCCCGCGCCGATGCACAGGACGCTGGCGCCCTTGATTTTCTTTTGGCCTGCCAGGCCGACTTCGGGCAAAATCAGGTGCCGCGAGTAACGGCGGATTTCGTCATTGTTCAATTCCATAAATCGAGCAAGCCATCATATGGCAAAAAGTGAATAAATCAAGCCAGCGCCAGCCATCGCCACAAATCGCCGCTGCACGGCTCAAGAAACTTTCATCCTTGCGCCCGACGCTCGCCATCGCGCTGGGCAGCGGTTTCCATCACGTCCTGACCGAACTGCGCGTGGACCGGAAAGTTTCATGCGCCAAAATTCCCGGCTTTCCGGTTCCGGGCGTGAGCGGTCATGCTGGCGAATTGATTTTTGGCAGACTTGGTGGCACCCCGGTTTTGGTTTTGAGCGGGCGGGCGCATTTTTATGAAGGCCATCCGATGGAGCAGGTGACTTTTCCCATCCGGACCCTGGCCGCACTGGGCATTCGCGATTTGCTTCTGACCAGCGCGGCGGGTGGTATCAACCCCGATTTTCGTCCGGGCGATTTCATGGTTTTGACCGACCACATCAATTTTATGGGTGTGAATCCGTTGCGCGGTCCGGCCGTGCCCGGCCGGACCAGATTTGTGGACATGACCCGGGTTTATGACCGACAATTGAGCGCGCTTTTGTTCCGTGCCGGAAAGAGTGGTAATTTGAAGCTGAGACGCGGAATTTATCTGGCGGTGAGCGGTCCGAGCTACGAGACCCCGGCGGAAATTCGCGCGTTTGCGCGGCTGGGGGCGGACGCGGTGGGCATGAGCACGGTGCCCGAGGCGATGGTGGCGCGGCAGTGCGGATTGAACGTGGCCGCGGTTTCCTGCATCACCAATCCGGCGGCGGGCAGGGGCCGGAACCGGTTATCGCACGCGGAGGTGCTGAAAACCGGGGAAAGGGTGAAGGGGTTGGCAGTGGAATTGCTGAAAAATTTCATGAGATATTATGGCGAAACTGATAACACGTGGCGGCGCGTGGAAACCACGACACGATGATTGCGCTTCCGGGGTTGGCCGGGCGAAAACTCTTGCCATGAACATTCGTGAACGTGCCTTGAAATTTTTCGCGGGAATTGTAGGCTAAAGGTCTCGTAGTGGAATGAAGCCGGAAATCATATTCGGTTTGGAGAGTGCCCCGTGGCCGGCGTTGCTGGTGGACGGTAACGGCGTGGTGATGCGTGCCAATTCGGCGGCGACGACCGCCTTTGGCGGGGCGCTGTCGGGCGACGCGCCGTTGTTATCGACGATCTGGCCGCCGGAGAACGGAACGACGGCGGTGGATTTTCTCACGCGGTGGGACCACGCCCCCGTGCCGATGCTGAATTTGAAATTTCGCGTGCCGAACGGTCCGGTGGCCGCCTGCAGCGTTTCCATCTGCACCTTCGCCAAGGACGGCCGGAAGTGGTTCGTCCTCCAATTATTGCCTCTGACCATGCCGCCGGCGCCCGCCAGCGCAACCCCCAACAACGGGGCGGCCGCGGCGCCCGCTTCGCCCGCGGCTGAAAACAAGGTCGAGCAGGATGCGGCCCTGGCGCTCAAGCAGAAACTGGATTGCGCCCTGCAACTGGCGCGCACAATCTCGCTGGATTTCAACAACGCCCTGACCAGCATTCTGGGTCACACGTCCTTTTTGTTAAGCAAGGCCGAGCCGGGGCATCCGTGGCGGCATTCCCTGATGGAGGTGGAAAAATCGGCATCCCGCGCGGCGGAAATTGCGAATGAACTCGGGGTGTTCAGCCAGCAGGAAAAGCAACAGACGCGGCGCGTGCCGCCGGGCAACCTGAATGCCGTCACGCAACGTTGCGTTGAATTTTTTCGCAATGCCAACGCCGGGCAGATCATCTGGCACACGCAGTTCGAGCGGGAATTGTTTGCCGTGCGCTTCGACGAGGCAAAAGTGCAGCAGGCGATGACAAAAATTCTGGAGAACGCGGTGGAAGCCCTCGAGGGCACGGGCCAGATCGCCGTGCAGACGCGGAACATCGAATTGACCGAGGCCACCCAGGATCGCAACGTGCATCTCAGCGCCGGCACGTATGTGTGCGTGGAAATCGTGGACAACGGCAAGGGCATTGACACCGACGTGCTGCCGCGGATTTTTGAGCCCTTCTTCACCACCAAAGGCACCAACCATCGCGGGCTGGGGCTGGCGCTGGTTTACGGCATCATCACCAATCATGGGGGCGGCGTGGCGGTGTCGAGCCAGCCGGGCACGGGCACGTCCGCGCGCGTTTATCTCCCGGCGGAAAAACAATTCGTCAAGGAAAGCGCGGATACGGATGAGAACCTGAACGGCACGGAAACCATTCTGGTGGTGGACGACGAGGACATTCTGTTGACGATGGCGGAGACGATTTTGTCCGATTACGGGTATCATGTGTTGACGGCCAACAGTGCCCAGAAGGCGCTCGCGTTGCTGTCGCGTGACGACGCGAACGTCAATCTGGTGGTGACCGACCTGGTGATGCCCACCATGGGCGGCCGCGAACTGGTCGAGCGGATCCGCCAACTGTCGCCCAAGATCCGCATTTTATGCGCGAGCGGTTGTGTTTTGCCGGCGGACCAGCAAATCGGGCTGTTGTTTCTGCAAAAGCCCTATACCAGCCGTGAACTGCTGGGAAAAGTGCGCCAGGCGCTCGCCCCGGAAACGGTGGAACATAATGTTGACTGATGTTAAGGTTTTCTGTTAAACAAATAACCCATGCAAATCGAAAGCCTGAAAGTATTCTGTGACCTGGCCGAAACCGAAAGCTTTACCAAGGCCGCGCAAATCAATGGCGTGACCCAATCGGCGGTGAGTCAGCAAATCAGTTCGCTCGAACGCACGTTCAAATCCCTGCTCATCGAACGGAGCAAAAAGAAATTCCGCCTCACGCGCGAAGGCCAGGTGCTTTACGATTACAGCAAGCAGATCATCCAGACCTACGAGTCCCTGCATAGCAAACTGCAGGAATTGAAGGACATCATCTCCGGCACGATTCGCGTGGCGACGATTTACAGCATCGGTCTGCACGACCTGCCGCCCTACATCAAAAAATTCATGAAGGTTTACCCGACGGTGAACGTTCATGTCGAATACCGCCGCGCCAACCAGGTTTATGAAGACGTGCTGGGTAATGTCGTGGATTTGGGGCTCGTCGCATATCCGGTGAAGGATGCCAAGCTGGAAATCATTCCACTGCGCAAGGAACCGCTGGTGCTCATCTGCCATCCGCAGCACGCGTTTTCCAAACTGAAGGCGATCAAGCTCAAGCAGCTCATCGGACAGAAATTCATCGGTTTCGAACCCGACATTCCCACGCGCAAAGCGCTGGACAAGATTTTGAAGGAGTATGACGTAAACGTGAACAACGTCATGGAATTTGACAACATTGAAACGGTGAAACGCGCGGTGGAAATTGACGCGGGTGTTTCCGTTGTGCCGCAGGGCACCGTCGCGCAGGAAGTCGCCAAACAGACCCTGGCCGCCGTGACGCTCGAAGACGGCGCCTTCTTCCGGCCGCTGGCCATGATTTACAAGAAGAACAAGGTGCTTTCCCCCGCGATGAAGCAGTTTTTGACGATCCTCAAAGACGCGCTTTAGAAGTTATTTCAGATTCGACGGGTTCAGCGGCTTCAAATCCTTCGGGATGAACACGCCGTCTTTGCGGATGAGTTCGCCGTCGAACCATACCTCGCCGCCGCCCCATTCCTTGCGCTGAATCAACACCATGTCCCAGTGCACCGCCGAGCGGTTGCCGTTGTCGCACTCCTCGTAGGCCTGGCCCGGCGTGAAGTGGAGCGACCCGGCGATTTTTTCATCGAATAAAATGTCGCACATTGGGCTTAAAATATAGGGATTGAAACCGAGCGAAAATTCGCCGACGTAACGCGCCCCGGTGTCCGTGTCCAGGATTTCATTCAATCGTTTGGAGTTGTTCGCCGTCGCGCCGGTGATCCGGCCGTCCTTGAATTCCAGCCGCACATTTTCGAATTTCGTGCCTGAATAAATCGTCGGCGCGTTGAATTGAATCACGCCGTTCACGGAATTTTTCACCGGGCAGGAAAACACCTCGCCGTCGGGAATATTGCGGTCGCCCCGGCACATTTTGGCCCCGATGCCCTTGATGCTGAACGTCAGGTCGGTGCCGGGCGCCTTCAGGTGGACCTGATCGGCGCGTCTCATCCGGCGTTCGAGCGGAACCATCGCGCGCGCCATCTTCGCGTAATCCATTGTGCAAACGTCGAAATACAGATTTTCGAAGGCTTCCGTGCTCATCCCCGCCGCCTGTGCCATGCTTGGCGTCGGCCAGCGCAGGACGCACCAGCGTGTTTTGTTGATGCGCCAGTCCAGCACCGGCCGCGTGATCCGCGAGTACAGGGCCATGCGGTCGCCAGGCACATCGGCATTTTCACTCGCATTCCCGCTCCCGCGGATGGCGATATAGGACTGCACCTTCTTCATGCGGAACAGTTCAAGGTCGCGGGCGAGCGCGGCGTGTCGATCGTTCGTTCCCAGCAACAGCTCGCGGGAAACCCGCGTGCTCCGGACCTCCACCAGCGGCGTCGCACCCGCCGCGCGCGCGGCGCGGATGAGTTCGACGGTGAATTCGTCGGGGACATCAATCATGTCGAGCAACACGCGATCACCCTTTTTTAATTCGGTCGAATATTCCACCAACAGCCTGGCCAGTTTTCGGTAACGCGGATCGGTCATAATGTTATGGCGCCAATTAAACAGAATCAGGGAGTTTCCACAGCACAAAAATCCGTGGTAAATCCGCTTTACTCGCCGGCAGGCCCAATTCATTTTGCGGTTGAACCGGCCATGAATCGCGAAACGTTGGATAAATTTTTAGAGCGTGGAATTCTGGCGCTGGTGCTGGCCATCCTCGTCTTCGCTCCGCTGGCCATGGGGGCGACGGACGCGTGGGCGTTTCTGGTGGTCCAGGGATTGATGATGGGCGTGATGCTGTTGTGGGCGTCGCGAATCTGGTTCAGCCCCAATCCGCGATGGTCCTGGCCACCGATCAGCTGTGCTGTGCTGGCCTTCACCCTTTATGCCATCGGACGTTACCTGGCGGCGGACATTGAATACGCGGCGCGGTTGGAGATGATCCAGGTGTTGATGTACGCGTTTTTATTCTTTGCCATCGTCCATAATTTGCAGCGCCCGGGATCGGCGCAAATCATCGGTTTCGCGCTGATTTTTCTGGCCGCGGGCATTTCCGGTTACGCCATTTATCAATTTCTGGCGCACTCCTATTATGTGTGGAATTACCCCTCGCCGTACCCGGGACGGGGATCGGGCACCTACATTTCGCCGAATGACTTTGCGGGGTTTCTCGAACTGCTCCTGCCGCTGGCGGTTGCCTACACGCTGGCGGGACGCGTCCGGCCGTTGCTGCGTGCATTGCTCATTTATGCCATCGTGGGCATGTTGGCGGGGATGGTGGTGACGTTCTCGCGCGGAGGCTGGGTGTCGGTGGCCGTGGGTCTGCTGGCCCTGTTGACGGTTTTAATCAGCCAGCGCCGTCATCGGTGGCCGGCTTTTTGCCTGTTAATCGTCCTGCTGATTGGCGGAACAATTTTCACCACGAGATATCTGACCACGACCACGACCTATGCGGAACGTGTTAAACAGCCGGAGTCATTCGTGCAACTGGATTGGGAGGTCCGGCGCGACATGTGGGTGGCCGCCGCGCAAATGTGGCGGGATCATTTTTGGGCGGGTGTCGGGCCGGCGCATTACGACTACCGGTTTCGGCAATACCGTCCTGAAACCATGCAGATGCGCCCCGGCTGGGCGCACAACGATTATTTGAATTTGCTGGCCGACTGGGGCGCGGTCGGCGGCCTGATTGTCCTGGCGGGCATGGTGGCTTTCGGAACGGGATTAATCGGAACATGGAAGGATATTCGCCAATCGCAGGAACCTGATCCCGCCCGCCGTCTGGACAATCGCCTTGCGTTTTTTCTCGGTGCCTCCGCCGGTTTGCTCGCGCTGGCGGTGCATTCGGTGGTGGACTTCAACCTGCACATTCCGGCCAATGCGATTCTGGGAGTGACCTGGCTGGCGTTGTTAAGCAGCCACCGGCCATTGACGGCGGAACGCCGGGAGTTAACGGCAGGACTTCCCATCAGGGTACTAATCACCCTGGCGCTGATTGCCGGCGCGGGCTATTTGGGCTGTCAGGAATGGCGCCAGGGCCAAGAACAACTCTGGCTGGCGCGCGCGCGGGAACTGCCGGAATTTTCGTCTGCCCGGACTGCGGCTTTGGAAAGGGCGTTTGATGCCGAGCCGATGAATTTTCAGACCGCTTACGACGTTGGCGAAGGCTATCGCACACAAAGCTTCAAGGGTGGACAGGATTATGAAGGTCTGGCGAAGACGGCAATGGAATGGTATGCGCGCGGCATGAGACTGGATCGGTACGAAGGTTACGATTATTTGCGCTACGGCATGTGCCTGGATTGGCTGGGGCGTCACGCCGAGGCCGGGCCGTATTTCAGCCGGGCCGACGCCCTCGACCCGAACGGCTATTACACGGCGGCCAACGTGGGTTGGCACTACGTGCAGGTGGAGGATTACGCCGCTGCCCGCTCATGGTTGACGCGTTCTCTGCGTCTTTACTGGCAGGACAATGTGATTGGCCGTTCCTATTTGGAAATCGTCGAGCGCAAGCTGGTGGATAATGCTTCCGTCCAAAACCCTTTACCCGCAGGCTTTTAGGAATTAAAATTCCCGAATAACCATTTGACATTTGGCCGTCAGGCTTTATAGTTTGACAAACGAGTACAGTTCTGAAAGGGTAGCTTTATGAAATACATACCGACGTTGATTGCTATGGCAGTAGGCGGTGCTGTGTTGGCCTTGGGGGGCATCGGGGTCGCCCAGACCGTTAAACCTTGTGTGGTGACAGTCGTGCGCATTCAAGGCGTGGCGCGGTATTCCCTGGGTGACAATGCCTGGCACCCCTTGGTTGTCGGCAAGATTCTTGGATCCGGCGCCATCATTCAAAGTGCTGCCAACTCGACGGTGGACATTGTGATGGGTGGCGGTGCCGTGGCGATGCCGCAGGCCGCTCCGGCTCCGGACGCAATTACGCCGGCCTCCGATCCCAACGTTCGGGGATTGGTTTCCTACAAGCCCATGGTTGAGCAAAATGTGATCCGCATGTGGGGGAACACCGTATTGGCCGTTGACAAATTGACCCAATACGACACCGGTGTGGACACGGTCAGCGACACGGAACTGGATCTACGCGCGGGCCGCATCTTCTTCAACGTCAAGAAAATGTCAGCCTCATCACAATTCATCATCAAAATTCCCAATGGCGTGGCCGGAATTCGCGGATCGTGGGGTACGGCTGATGCTGATACGGGTGTTGTTGCCATGGGCGGCGGTTCTGCAGTGGAATCTTTGATCATTAATGGCCAACCGTCCACCAGCGTTATCAACGCCGGGTTCCAATCCAACCCGCAGGGCGGCAGTCCCATCCCCATCCTGCCGGATGTGCTGAACAATTTCAGGGTCACGCTTACGTCTCTGGTGACGCTGTATGAATCTCCCAACGGGGCGCCGGTTTCCCTGCACCACGACGAGACGCGGGTGCGCACTTCAAAAACCAGTTGTAACTGATTTATTCGCCGGTACGGCGAATGCCAGAGCCAGAGCAGCCTTGAGTTGCTCTGGCTTTTCGTTTAATCCGGCGGGGTGCAGTTCAAACCCATCCAGCGAACGCCGGCTCTTGTGGCGGTGGCGATTCTTCTGTGTGTTTGCGTTGTTCGCCTGTTGCGGCTCGACTTTTTTGAACGCCTGGAGGGCGTGACCTACGACTTGCGCGCGCGCACGGCCCTGCATTTCCCCGCGCCGGTGGCGACCAATCTCGCTTTTGTCGCCATTGAAGATTCCAGCATTGCGACCGTGCAGAGCGGTCGTCTGGGATACCGCTATGGCCTTAAATGGCCCCGCCAGGTCTATGGCCGGCTGGTGGAGGAACTCGCGGCCGAAGGTGCCAAGGCTGTCGCCTTCGACGTGCAGTTTGGCGAATTGCGGCCGGACCATCCCCTCGTGCAAATGGCCGATAAAAGCTACATCGACTCCGACGTTTTTTTTGCCTTGCAGTGCCGGCTCGCCAGCAACGTCATCCTTGCCGCCACCCCGGACCTGATACCGCCCGAACTGTTCGTCACCAACGTGCTCGCACTCGGAGACATCACCACCGAGAAGGACTCCGACGGCGTTCTCCGCCACACCAGGGCTTTTCGGATTTACCGGCACTGGCATCCCCTCTTCCGGGAACTCGAAGCGGATCCCGAATATGGAGTGGACCTGCGCAAGGCGTCGATTGAAGCGAATCAAATCATCCTGCCGCAGGCGAATGGCGGTAAAATCAAAGTGTCGATAGACGCTGAAACCAATTTTGAACTGGCCGATTTTGTCGGTGACAAACTCCCGCCCGGCGCTCCTACCAAGGCCCGGGCTTTTACCGACGAGCGTATCTGGCACATGGGAATCGTGCTCGCGGCCCAGGAACTGGGGATTGATTTGACGCATGCCGACGTGGATTTGCCCAACGGCCGCATTACGCTGTATGGCACTAATGGTCTGGTGCGGGTGATTCCCGTAGATGCCGACGGCTACTTTTATGTGGATTGGCGGTTGAGACCAAACGATCCACGCCTCACCAGCGCACCGGTTGAAAATCTGCTTTGGCAGGACAAGGAGCGGTTGCTCGGTGAGACCAACGACCTCAGCGATACCTTCCGGGACAAGCTGGTTGTGGTCGGTTCCGCGGCCCAGGGCAATGACCTCACCGACCGTGGGGCGACGCCGTTGGAAAACGATACATTGTTGGTCAGCAAACATTGGAATGTCGCCAATTCCATCATTACCGGCCGGTTTGTTAGCCGCATTTCGCTGAACTCGGAACTGGCGCTCATTGTTTTTCTGGGTGCGTTGACGGCATTTCTGACCTGGCAATTGCGGGTGGACGCAGCCTCCTCGGCGGTCTTCCTGCTGGTACTGGCTTACGTGGCCGCCGGTTTCTGGGTTTTTGTCGGGTCGCTCGTCTGGTTGCCGCTGGTGTTTCCGGTAGCCGGCATCCTGGTGGTACACCTGAGCCTGGTCACTTATCGCGTCGCCTTCGAAGAGCGTGAACAACGTCGCGTCAAGTCCGTCTTTTCCAAAATTGTTTCCCCCGACGTGGTAAACGAATTGCTTGGCGCAAAAAAGCTCTCACTGGGTGGCGCACGGTGCGAGGTGACCGTGTTTTTCGCGGACATTCGCGGGTTCACCGCGATGACCGACGAAACCCAGGAACGCGTGGCGGATTTTATGCGCAAGCATCGCTGGGATACCGCAACGGAAGAGGCCTATTTTGATGAATCCGCCCGTGAAATCCTGAACACCGTGAATCTTTACCTCTCCGTCGTTGCTGACGCGGTGAAAAAAAACGGCGGCACCCTGGACAAATACATCGGCGACTGCGTCATGGCGTTCTGGGGTGCGCCGACCCCGAATGAAAAGCATGCGCTGGCCTGTGTGCGTGCGGCCGTTGACACGCAACGCGCCGTCCATGAATTGAATCAAAAACGTCTGGCCGATGGCCCCACGCGCGAAGCCGAAAATCGGATGCGGATCTCCGCCGGCCTGCCGCCTCTTCCGGAGTTGACCGCGCTCCAGCTCGGCACGGGCATCAATACCGGACTGGTGACGGTCGGCTTGATGGGTTCGGACGCGCATATTTTGAACTACACCGTGTTTGGCCGCGAAGTGAACGTCGCCAGCCGCCTGGAAAACTTTTCCGGCAGCGGCCGCATCATCATCAGTGACACCACCTACAAGTGTCTGCGTCGTGACGATCCGGCCCTGGCAGCCACGTGCATCGAGATGTTCCCGGTCACGATCAAGGGCATTCGCACCGCCGTACGGGTTTATGAAGTGCCGTGGCAGAACCCGGAGACCAGGTGATTTTTCTTCCTCGTCAATTTCGACCTGCATGCTAGAGTGACGGTGATGCGCACGGTGATTTATCCCGGCAGTTTTGATCCGCTGACCAACGGTCATTTGGACGTGATTCAGCGCGCGGCCAAATTGTTCGACCGCGTCGTGGTGGCGGTGGCGAAAAACGAGGGCAAACACCCGCTGTTTACCCTCAAAGAACGGCTCACGCTGGTGAAACAGGCGGTGCGCCACGTGCCGGGAGCCGAAGCCGACTCATTTGACGGCCTGCTCATCGAGTATGTGGTGGACCGGAAGGCACAGGCGATTGTACGCGGACTGCGGGCGATATCGGATTTTGAATTTGAATTTCAACTGGCGCTGATGAACCGCAAATTGAATGAAAATATCGAAACCATTTTCATGATGCCCAAGGACACTTACACATTTTTGAGCTCGCGCATCGTGAAGGAGATCGCGCGGCTGGGCGGCGACGTGAGCGCGTTTGTGCCCGCGCATGTGCAGGTCGCCCTGGCTAAAAAATTTCCCGGAGCTGGAAAATCTTGAACGGGGTGTCTCATGCCGCTGACCGTCAATCTGCGCCACCTGGACGAGCACAACGCATTGTTGAGCGGTGAATTACCGGTGGGCGAACTGGACCTGGATATGGGCGACGAGATGATTCAGGTCACCCGGCCGTTGCGGTATGACCTGGAGATTCAAAAATTGGACGAGGGCCTGCTGGTTCGCGGCTCGCTGCGGCTCACACTGGAATGCCGTTGTGTGCGGTGTCTGGAGCCCTTCACGCGCCCCCTGGAATTGAAGGAGTGGACCTGCCTTTTGCCGTTTGCAGGCGAGGACCAAGTGGCCGTCGTGAACGATTGTGTGGACTTGACGCCTTTTGTGCGTGAAGATATGCTCTTGGAATTTCCGCGGCATCCGCTGTGCAAACCGGAATGTGGCGGATTGAAAACCAGGACTGGCAAGGTCCGAAAAAGCGCCGATGGAATTGCCCCATCCGCGTGGGCTGATTTGGATAAATTAGAATTGTGAATTTTTATTATGGGTGTTCCAAAACGTAAACCATCTCACAGCCGGCAGCGCATGCGCCGGGCTTACAACAGCGTGTTAAAGCTGCCGCAACTGGGTGTCTGCCCGCAGTGCGCCGCGCCGTATGTGCCGCACCGGGTTTGCCCCGCCTGCGGTTATTATAAAGGTCGTCAGGTATTGAGCGTTACGGCTGGCGCTTGATCGGCCGTTCGTTGGCGGGAATTTTCCGCGTTCTTTCATCTATGCGAATAGCGGTGGATGTCATGGGCGGCGACCACGGATGCGGCGTGGTCATTGAAGGCGCCCGGCGGGCACTGGAAGGCAACAAGAAAATCACCGCCATCTATCTGGTGGGCAACCAGGACAAAATCCACGCCGCCCTGCCGGCCCGCGGTTTTCGCGACCATCGCGTGCGGGTCGTCCATGCCAGCGAAGTCGTGGAGATGGAGGACAAACCCGCCAGCGCGCTTCGCAAAAAACGTGACAGTTCCATCGCCCGCGCGGCGGAACTGGTCCACGAGGGCAAGGCGGATGCCCTAGTTTCACTCGGCAATACCGGCGGTATTTTCGCCGCGGCCACGTTTAAGGTCGGTCGCATCCCCGGAGTGGAGCGCGGTTGTATCGCCACCGTCATTCCGCGCCAGGGAAATGAATTCGTTCTGCTGGATGCCGGCGCGAATATCGAATGCAAACCTGTTCACCTGGCGCAATTCGCCGTGATGGGCAGCATTTATTCGCGCGAGGTGTTGCGGCACAAAAATCCCCGCGTGGGCGTGCTGAGCATCGGCCGGGAGGATTCCAAAGGCAATGAGTTGACCCTCGAAGCGTTCAAGCTTTGC
>Ga0070731_10001495_pt1 | contig 24108 bp, 24 predicted proteins | sample Coa_R1_2_FD_66448 | JGI IMG/M metagenome (GOLD analysis project Ga0070731, IMG submission 66448) | Surface soil microbial communities from Centralia Pennsylvania, which are recovering from an underground coalmine fire - Coalmine... | ecosystem: Environmental > Terrestrial > Soil > Unclassified ... | reverse complement strand
CAAGGATTGGCTGGTGGAGCCCGGGAATGCCACGCGCTTGGCCGCACGGCTTAGCGCGGCCGGCAATGTGGCGACCGTGCGGACCTACCGGCGGGTCGGGCATTTTACGATCGTCGCCGCGCTGGCGCCGCTGCTGCGGCTCTTCGTTCCCGTGCTGCGCGACACCGAGGCCTTCATCGCCAGCGTGCTGCAGGAGCAGCGGCAGGCGGCGTAGCTAAACCGCGCAGCGGCCTCAGGCCGTTTTGCGCGCCGGATTTGCCGCCGCACGCTCGATGGCGCTGGCGAGATACTCCGGCGATTGCGCGCCCGACACCGCCATGCTGCCGCCGAAGATGAAGCACGGCACGCCGTCGATGCCAGCCTCCTTGGCGGCTTCGGCTTCGCCCTCGATGCGTTCGACGTCGGCGTCCGTCGCCAGGCGCTTACGCACCAAGTCGCCGTCCATGCCGCAATCGGCGGCGGCTTGCACCAGGACATTGCTATCGGTGAGGTCGGCGCCTTCGGCGAAATAAAGATCCATAAGGCGCTGCTTCACGCGTCCCGGATCGGTGACGCCGTTCGCCCACGCGATGATGCGGTGGCAATCGAGCGTGTTGGGCTGCCGCGAGATTTTGTCAGCCGCATAGGTCAAGCCCTCCGCGGCTGCCGCGGCGGCAACGCGCTGCGCGATGCCGGCGTAGCGCTGTACCGAACCGAATTTCGTTTCCAGATAGGTCTTGCGGTCGATGCCTTCGCGCGGAATCCACGGGTTGAGGAAATAGGGCCGCCAATTGATGTCGACCTTGATGCCGGGATTGAGCTTGGTTGCGGCTTCGAGCCGATGTTTGCCGATATAGCACCACGGGCACACGACGTCGGAAACCACGTCGGCGCGGACCGAAACCGCAGCGTCAGATTCTATGCTCATGATCGAAAGCCTTCATTTGCTTCGCCGGCAGCCTAGCGCGTGCCACGGGTTCCGAAAAGCCTGTCAATTTCACGGCGCGCCGTCCACCGTCAGCGTGCGTGGATAGTCTGCTCGCGCTCGTGACAGAGGCAGCATTCGCCTTGCTCGCGGACAAATCCATCCTGACTGGCAAGATCGCTCGTGACGCCTTCCGCTTCCGCCGCACTTGCAAACCCCATCAGCATCGTCAGGCAGTCGTCGCAATAGGCTCGATCGCTCGATGTTTGCAGGAAGCGTGCAGTAGTTTCAGTGTCGGGCATGATCGCGTGGGCCATAGTGAATACTTTGTGCGATCGGGCTTTCACCTTGACTTAAAGTGGGCCTTACTTGGCCACAACGTTGCCCACCACTCTGGCGACAAGCGAGTCGACGCTGTCGGTTGGCCGCAAAGTCGCGAGCGTCACGGCGGCATCGACGCCGACGGTCTTGCGGTCGGCCGCGACGGTCGTGTTCTTGAGCACGCTGGCGAGGCGGCGCGCGACCACGTGCGCCGCGCGCAGATCGGTGTCGGTGAACACCGCGAAGATCGAGTTGTCGACGTCCTGGCAGGCGAAATCGACTTGGCGCATGAGCCGGCTGAGAAGCCGCGCCGCGTCGAGGCCAGTGCGGCGATCGCTGGCATTGAAGCAGAAGCGCGCGATCGACAAACCGACGCCGCGCTTTTCGGCGTCGCCCACTGCGCGATTGAGATCGCGCCAGAACGCCTCGTGGACGAGAAGTCCGGTATCAGGGTCGATCATGCCCTTGGCGTCGAGCGACTTGAGCATGCGCCGCAGCCGCTCGCCGAACGCATGGAGGCGCACGAACGGGATAAATCGCTGGACCAGCCGGTCCGCGCCCTCGGAGATGCGTTCGAGGTTGGGTAGCCGGGGAGCGAATTGCTCGATCACGCCGGGATGCCCGCCGAGTACCGCGACGGGCATGTCGCGAAAGCGCACATCCTCGACCAACAGGGTCAAGAGCGCCTCGACGATGCGCGGCCCGAAGCCGTCGCCGATCACCATGCCGTTGATGTCGCGCGCGTTGAGCGCGCGCGACGCGCTCTGCACGCTCAGCGCGCCCACCACGCCGACCTGCTCACCGAGCGCGACGGAGAGCAGCGGGTAGGAGCGGCCGCGGCCGGCGAGCAGCACGGTCGCCTCTTCAAGCGGATCGGCTTTCGGCAATTCAGGCGGCACTTCGCCGCGGGTGGCGAGCGTGCGGGCGCGGCGGAGGACCGTGCTGTGCAGCGTGCGTATGCGAAGCGCCGAAGCGAGGCGAGAAGCGATGCGCTCCCCCGGCGCGCTCGCGGCGATGGAGAGCGCCTCCGGTACTGAGATCGCGCTGTCCTCGCGCAAGCGCGCGAGCACAGGCATGAAGGTGCCGTCACGCCGCTTGAGCCGATCGGCAAGCGCCTTGGATAGCACCATGCCGTGGTCGGGATCGCCGCATGCGTCCGCCAGCACGATCGCTTCCGGCATGACCGACGAGAGTGCCGCGATGGCGTCGGCCCAGTTGCTCTCGACGACCGGAAAAGCGCCGGCAGTGCGCAACGCCTCAAGGACGTCGGGCGCCGGACTGTCGGTAACAACGACAAACGGACCTTGCAGCGCCATGGCGGTTGCCGGAAGCACCAAATACGCGATACCTCGGCGGACCATGCCAAATCGTTGTTAACGGTGTGTCAACAACCCGGCGTTTTTCAGATCATGGCCGAGGAGGGTCACGTTCGCTGCGGTTGCGGAACGCTGCCGCAACGATCGGATTGGCCCCGACCGTGGTCAGTGCGGCTCGCACAGCGTCGCGTTTGGTGGAATTGCCGATCAGCCGTTGACCAATAACGGGATCAGGCAGGGCGGCGATGGTCGCGCCGCCGTCGATGCGTGCGACCGCCTCTTGCAGTTCCTGCAGTGGGAAACGATAACCGCCAACGCTGGCAATGCCCGATGGCGGTCCAGTGACCACCATGGACTTGGTCGCTGAATCGACGCGGCAGGTATAGCCGGTATCGACGAGGCCAAAGCGGTCGATCATAAAATGCGGCAGACCGGACCGCTCAATGCCGGGCGGGAATGGGTAGCGCGGCACCATCGGACCGCGCAACGCCACGGTGTTCGCCGGCGTGCGTAGCAGTTCCGCGACAACGACGGCGCCAGAACTGCCGCGCGGCACGGCCACCGCGCCAAATGGGATGGGCGCAGGCCGCCCTGAAGTGCCGCGGCGTGCGGCGACCAATCCGGCCTCGCCGAAAATCTGAACGTCGACCAGTTCGGCGTCCTTTTCGCGCCACGCCGGGCTGGTCGCCAATCGTTCAGGCGACCGCCACGTTCCCACAACGGTTCCGTCGCCAGCCCGCGTGAATACGCCGGCCTCGGAAAGGCGTAGCGCGACCAAACCAGGCACGATCAACGTCTTGCACTTGTCGTCGCGCCATTGCTGCGCCAGCACATCTGCATCGAATGGATGATGCAGCGAAAGCGTCCCTCCGCTGAGCAGCCAAGGCATCAGGGTCATACTGATGCCAGCGAAGGACGACGGCGCCATGGAGGACAGGATCCGCGCGTCCTGTCCCACTCGAGCCTCCAGCGTGACGCCAAGGCCGCCGGCCAGCATCTCGACGTGATTGCGCGCGACCGGCACGATGCCGTTTTCACCTGTATCGAAGGTGATGAGCGCCACATGGGCCGTTGGGTTCATTTGCCGTTCGCGGTCGAGTGGCGGTATTGGATCGAGCCGCTCGGCTTTGAACAGATCGTCGAACGGCACCACGCCATCGGGCAGCTTCTGGCCAAAGCCGCAGACGTAGCGGATCGAGAATATTTCGGCAGCGACCCGCATGGCGGATTCGCTGTGATTGAAACTGCCGACGCGGCCGCAAGTGATCAGCGCCTTGCCACCGATGCCTCCCAGCGCCGCCAGCGCGTCGGCGCGGCGCCATAGCAACGGCAAGAGAGCGGCGATCATCCCCGCGCGCAGCACGCCGAGTATCGTCAACATGCTTTCGGCGATGTTCGGCAATTGAATGCCGACGATATCGTCGGTCGTCATGCCCATCCGGCGCAAGCGGCCTGCGATCGCCGAGACCATGCGGTCGGCTTCTGCGTAAGTCAGGCGCCGTGGCGCACCGTCGGTGAAGGTTTTGCGGTTGGGCGCATCGGCGAGTGCAAGCTTGTTGGGGTGCTTCGATGCGATGCGCCGGAATACCTCGTCGATCGTGACGCGGCGCTGTCCTTGTATTTGCTGCGCAGGAGGAATCCTTGGGTCGCCCAGTATCATTGCAGCGCTTTCGCAGGTTGATGCCACCAAGTTTCTGGAAGATAGCCAAATAAGGAGGTGTGCGGCGGATGCTCGATATACGTCCAGCGCGCTGCCCACTGATCAGGGAGATAAAATAACGGCACGACGTAGCAGCCGGAAATGAGCACACGGTCGAGCGCACGCACCGCCTCCACGAACTCGTCGTGCCCGCGCGCGTGCAGGAGCGCCGCAATCATGGCGTCGACGGCGGCACTGCGCACACCCATGTAGTTGCGCGTTCCTTGCGCGTCGGCCGCGGACGAACCGAAGTAAAAGCTCTGCTCATTGCCGGGCGAGAGCGATTGTTCCCAGCGGTATTCGATCATGTCGAAATCGAACGAAAGGCGCCGCTGCTCGTATTGCACATCATCGACCATCCGCACCCGGGCATCGATACCCGCTCGCGCCAGCTCATTGGAGAAGGCGATCCCCAGCCGCTCCTGGTCCCTGGTCGTCACCATGATTTCGAACCTCAGCGGGCGTCCACTGGCGCGCTCCCGCAGGGTCGTACCGACCAACTCATAACCCGCAGCCTGCAACAATGTCAGCGCCTGCCGCAACGCCGCACGATCATGGCCCGACCCGTCGGTTAGAGGCGGCGACCAGGACCCGTCCAGCACGTCGGGACGCACGGCGTCGGGAAAAGGCGCGAGCAGCGCGCGCTCGCGCGCGTCGGCGGGGCGGTGATATGCGGAAAGTTCGGAATCGTCGAAGAAGCTCGCGCTGCGCCGATAGAGACCATAGAAGAAGTTGCGATTGATCCACTGAAAATCGAACAGCAGCGAAATCGCCTGGCGTACGCGGATGTCGGCGAAAACCGGCCGCCGCGTATTGAACACGTAGTCCGTGGCGAGCTTGGGCAAACCGTTGGGAAACGTCTCCTTGACGATGCGTCCGTCGCGCACGGCCGGAATGTCATAGCCCGTCTGCCAGCGGGTCGGATCCTGTTCGCTACGGGTGTCGTAAAGGCCTGCCTGGAACGCCTCGAAATAGGCGTTGACGTCGCGATAGTAATCGAAGCGTACCTGGTCGAAATTCCAGATGCCGCGGTTGATCGGAAGCGCCCGGCCCCAATAGTTCGGGTCGCGCTTGAAAGTCACGCTTTTGCCGGTGTCGACGTCGCTTACCACGTAGGGACCGCTGCCGATCGGCTTCGTCAACGTCGTCTGCTCGAAAGTTGCCGGATTAATCGCGTGCTTCGGCAGCACGGGCATCAAGCCGAGGATAAGCGGCAACTCGCGGTCATCGCTGCCAGTCAGATCGAAACGTACCGTGCGTGCATTGAGAATGTCGGCGCGCACGACTTTTGCATAGTAGCTTCGATGGTTCGGCCGGCCGTGATCGCGCAGAAGCTGCCAGGAGAACACCACGTCGTCGGCCGTCACCGGCACTCCGTCGGAGAAATGCGCAGCCGGATCAAGGGTGAACGTGACGAAGTCGCGAGCGTCGTCAGTGTCGACACTGCGCGCCAAAAGACCGTAGAGGGTGAAGGGCTCGTCATAGCCGCGCGCCATGAGGCTCTCCACCACATAGCCGCGGATTGTTTGGACCGGCAGGCCCATGAGGATGAGAGGATTGAGGCTATCGAAAGTTCCTAGCACACCCTCCACCAGTCGGCCGCCTTTCGGCGCGTCGGGATTGACGTAGGGCATTGACGCAAAGTTCTCGGGCATCGCCGGAACGCCGTGCATGGCAATGGCGTAGGCCGCCGTCGCGCCGTTTTGTGGCAGCGCCGTCGCAAATGCGAACGATGCACAAAAAAGAATGCGCATAGCGCAAGCAGGAGCGGCGGATAGCATGGCGCGCATCGGGAAACCAAATGGAACTCGCCGCTACAGGCCATCATAAGTGTAACACAAATGACGCAAATTGGCGCCGGGAGAGGCACTCGGGCAGCATTCAATAGTGCACAACCGTTATCACCGTTATTCGGGGTCGGGCTTTATTAGTGGACACAATTACGCTATTTGGCGTAGGGGGCGGGTCACGGTGTTGCCGCAATCTGCGTCGATTCACCGTCAATCCGGGGGCATACGTGCGCAACGCGCGGCGACGAATGCGGGGTATTCCCCCTTTCGGAACAACGAACAATGTCTGACTGGACAAGTCGACGAAGGTCGATTTGCCGACGGCAGCACGACAGAAGGGATCGCATCTCATGATCTATCGTAACGCGTGGGCGCCCGCATGGCTGGCGAACAACACGCCCGGTGCCATCGCCAAGACGGCAGCCCTGACCATCGTGTTCGCCGTTGCTTCGCTTTCGCTAGCAATTGCCCAAACGCCTCCGCCGGCCAAAAAGCCGCCGGCCGCAGCGCCAGCCAAGCCGCAGCAGGCCGCCCCCGTGCAAGCAGCCCCGCAAGGAGCGCCTTCGCAGGAGCAGGTGCAGCTGATTTATTCGCCGTGGACCAAGTTCTGCCTCAAGGGCAAGGACCCCAACGTCAGCCCCAAGGAGGTTTGTTTCACGGGCAAGGACGCCCGGATTGAATCGGGGATGCCCGTGGTCGCCGCCGTGTTGATTGAACCGGAGGGCGACCCAAAGAAGATGCTGCGCGTCACACTGCCGCTTGGCGTGCAACTCGTTCACGGCACCCGCGTCATTGTCGATCAGAACCAGCCGATGACAGCGCCCTACGTAATCTGCTTCACCAACGGTTGCATGGCCGATTACGAAGTGAACGCCGAGCTGATCGGAAAAATGAAGAAGGGACAGGGACTGGTGGTTCAGGCGATCAATGCAAACGGACAACCGATCAGCCTGGTCCTGCCGCTTGCCGATTTCGCGAAGGCCTATGACGGGCCGCCAACGGACCCCAAAGAGTTTGAAGCTCAACAGCAAAAATTGCAGGAGCAACTGCAAAAGCGCGCCGAGGATGCGCGCAAAAAGCTTGAGCAGGGTCAGCCTGGAGCGACTGCCGGACAGCCCGGCAAGACTCAGTAAGGTTCTCCCGCGTCAGCGCCGTGCTGACGTGTCTTAATGTCGCATGGCCGCGCGTGGGCGGTAGCCGCCCTTGCCGTCTTTTATGAATACTTCGGCGACCTGTGGATGGCGGACGGGCTTGCCGCTGGTGTCAGGCAACAGATTCTGTTCCGAGACATAGGCGACGTACTCGGTCTCGTCGTTCTCGGCGAATAGATGATAAAATGGCTGGTCCTTGTGCGGCCGGACGTCCGCCGGGATCGATTCGTACCACTCATCGGTGTTGTCAAACACCGGATCAATATCGAACACCACGCCGCGGAACGGATAAAGACGGTGGCGGACGACTTGGCCGATCTGAAACTTGGCAATTCGAATCTTATCCATGGGCGTATTTCCGGCGGCGCGTCGGTCGCGACAATTCAACGATAGGAATGTGGCACCGCCCCGATGGGGCGCTGAACTCTTGTTCACACTTGAGGACGCTTTCACAGTCCATACTGCTTCCCCATCTCCGGATCCTTCTCGGCCACGAACCGCGCAAGATCGACCAGCACTTTAGCTTGTTTCCAGGTCGCGTCGTCCTGCATTTTGCCGTCGATCATTACCGCGCCGCTGCCATCCGGCATGGCGGCTATTATTTTTTTGGCGAACGCAACTTCGCCGGGGTCGGGTGAAAAAACCCGCTTGGCAATCGGTACCTGACTTGGATGCAGGGTCCAGGCACCCACGCAACCCATCAGAAAGGCGTTACGGAATTGCGCCTCGCAGGCGGCGCTGTCGGCAAAATCGCCGAATGGCCCGTAGAAGGGTTTGATACCGGCCGCCGCGCATGCATCGACCATTTTGGCGATGGTGTAGTGCCACAGGTCCTGTTGGTATGCGGCGCGTGGTGATGCCGCCACACCGGGTGCGGCGGCATCGGCCAGTACCTTGTAGTCTGGATGTCCGCCGCCGACGCGCGTCGTCTTCATCGCGCGCGAAGCCGCAAGATCGGCGGGGCCGAGGCTGATGCCATGCATGCGCGGCGAGGCGGAGGCGATGGCTTCAACGTTATTTACGCCTTCCGCGGTTTCAAGAATGGCGTGGATGAGGATCGGCTTTTTGACGGTGTGCTTTGCTTCGAGCTGGGCCAGAAGTTGATCGAGATAATAAATGTCCCAGACGCCTTCAACTTTCGGCAACATCATCACATCAAGCTTGTTGCCGACGGCGGCAACAATCTCAGAAACATCATCGAACACCCAGGGCGAGTTGAGCGCATTGATCCGCGTCCACAATCCCGTGTCGCCGAAATCGCAGGCTTTGGCCATGGCGATGAAGCCGGTCCGCGCGGCCTCCTTGGCGTCGGCCGGCACGGCGTCTTCCAGATTGCCGAGCACCACGTCGACTTCGCGAACGAGCTCCGGCACCTTGGCTCGCACCTTCTCGACGTGTGGTGGCACGAAATGAATCATCCGCTCGAGCCGCAACGGCAGCTCACGCAACGGCATGGGTGCGCCGATTGCTAAAGATTTAAAAAAATTGCGCGGAAGTTTCATAGGAGAATCCTGCAACCGACGTGTGTGACGGTAAGACGAACGCCGTGGCCTAGCCAAGCCGCTTTTCACGCCAACCTTGCCCAGGAATTAGCATTTACACGGATTCTCCACGCATCAGGCGCGGCTGCGAGGCGGCGGGCTTAACGCCCTCACGCATGAGGGCGCGGCGCAGCGGGTCGATGCGGTCGACAAGGTAAAGAGAAAGTCCGCGCATGGCCTGTGCCGGAATAAAGCCGGTCAGCAGACTGCGGTTGAGGACTTCGACGGTGACGGTCCGGCTCATCGTGTCGGCCCGGCGCCGCGCGTTGTAGCTGGTTGACACCTCCGGCGCACCTAGATCCAAATTTTTCCGCCGGGCATCGGCTACAACCTCGGCGATTGTCGCACTGTCACGCAGGCCGAGATTGAGCCCCTGGGCGCCAATCGGGGGCAACACATGCGCGGCCTCGCCGACGAGAGCGATGCGCCCCCGTGCGGCGGACTCTGCGGTCTCTACGGTGAGCGGGAAAAGACCGTGGCCGGGCTCGACGCGCATCGGCCCAAGCAACCAATGAGCGCGGCGTTCGATGTCCCGCCCGAGCGCACTATCCGCCATCGCGCCAAGGCTCTGTGCCGTTTTCGGCTCAAGCACGCAGACCAGGCTCGAACGCCGGCCGGGCAGGGGAACGAGCGTGAACGGCCCTTGTTCAGTGTGGAATTCGGTCGAGATGTTGTCATGCTCCCGCTCGTGGCCAAGATTGAGCGTAAGCGCCGTCTGCGGATAAGTGCGTCGCTGCAATCTAATGCCGGCCGCCGTGCGGCAAAGCGAGCGCGCTCCATCGGCGCCGACCACAATTTGAGCGCGCGCAATGCCGCCGGCGTGCTCGATGGTCACGCCAGTCTCGTCGCTTCTTACCGTAAGAGCTGCCTCCGCAATGCGCGCGATCTTCAGATCCGCCGCTCGCGCTTCAAGCGCCGCCAGCAGATGCCGGTTCTCAATATTGTAGCCGAACGCTTCGAGACCGATTTCGGCGGCATCGAACAGAACTTCGGGCGCGCGCAGAAGCCAGGCTGTGTCGTCAACGAGCCGGATTTTGCGCAACGGCGCGGCTTTCGGCAGGCAACATTGCCAAACTCCCAGGGTCGCCAGCGCCGTCACCGAACCGGCGAGTAGCGCAGTGGTGCGGTTGTCCGCCTGACGGGGCGGGGCAATGACGAGCGTGTCGACGCCTGCCGATGCGAGCGCGATCGCACACACGAGGCCGGCGGGGCCCGCTCCGACCACGGCCACATCGGCAGTCACCGTTTCTCCGCGCGCATCCGTCATTTGCCGACTTCGCTGCCTTTACCTCAGCGGCTGTCCACGGTTCAGGCCGGAAGATTAGCAATCGCAGAGGCGTTGCGCATGCAGAAGGCGCTGCCTAACCTCCAAACGCCGTTTGCGGACGAAGGATGGGCGGCTAACCAAGTGGATCCCGCGCAGGCACCTCGGAAGCGCATCACGCCGCTCACCGCGGCTGCCTTTGGCGTCCACATTTTTACCGCCTTCGGTGCGGCGTGCGCTCTGTTGGCGCTCATGGCCGCGGTTGGCGCACAATGGCCGCAGATGTTTCTTTGGCTTGGCATTGCGACAATCATTGACGGCGTGGACGGCACGTTTGCGCGGCGCCTGCGGGTTGCCGAAGTACTGCCGCGCTGGTCTGGCGATGTCCTCGATCTTGTTGTCGATGTGCTCAACTACGTATTTGTCCCGGCCTACGCTCTCGCCGCTAGCGGTTTGCTGCCCGCTTTCCTCGCGGTGCCGCTCGCTATCCTCATCGTCATCACCGGTGTGCTCTATTTTGCCGACCGGTGGATGAAAACTTCCGACTATTATTTTCGCGGCTTTCCGGCGATCTGGAATGTGGCGGCCTTCTATTTGTTTCTGCTCAAGCTGCCGCCTTGGCTCGGCGCCGTGTCGGTCGTGGCGCTTGCCGTACTGACGTTTGTGCCGATCCATTTCATCCACCCCGTCCGCATTTCCCACTTTCGCGCGCTCACCATGGCGGCGCTCGTCCTGTGGGCGATACTTGCGCTGTTCGCAGCGTCCGAGAATCTCGCGCCGGGATTTTGGATTACGACCCTACTTTGCGCTTTGGCGGTCTACTTCGTCGGCGTCGGGTTTTTGCGCCGCCATCACCCATGATAGCACGACGATCTCATCTCACCGAAGGAGTTGCGAGATGCCTCGACCCGTTCTTCTCATTGCCGGCGGCGGCCGCGGCATCGGCGCATCGACGGCAAGGCTCGCGGCCGAGCGCGGGTACCACGTCGCCATCAATTATATGCAGCGGGCAGACGCGGCGGCCGACGTGGCGGCGGCCGTTACGAGGGCAGGCGGCAAAACCGTCACGCTTCAGGGCGATATGTCGAAGGAAGACGACATTGTGCGCGTCTTTGACGAGACCACGCGAGCGCTCGGCTCGATCACACATTTCGTGCACTCGGCTGGCATCGGGGGCAAGAATTCGCGGCTCGATGCGGCGAGTGCGGCAACCATCCGCGAAGTGGTCGACATCAATCTGTTCGGGGCCCTGATCTGCGCGCGCGAAGCGGTGCGCAGGATGTCTACGCTCCATGGCGGCAAGGGCGGCTCGATTGTTCTGCTGTCCTCGATCGCGGCCGTGACGGGTGGCGCCACCGAATATGTCTTCTACGCTGCCGCAAAAGGCGGCGTAGACGCGCTGACGAATGGGCTGGCGCGTGAAGTCGCGACGGAAGGCATCCGCGTCAATGCCATTAGGCCCGGTCCAACCGACACTGAAATCCATGAGCCGGGACGGCTCGCACGCATCACACCGCTGTTGCCGATGAAGCGTCCGGGCCGGCCCGACGAAATCGCCGAGGCGATTCTATTCTTGCTATCAGACGCAGCTTCCTACGTCAGCGGCGCCGTTCTCAACGTTTCCGGAGCGAGGTGACGAAGCCGCCTTGTGTTCGATGCTCGGCTGCCTATGATCCCGGCCGAGCGCGCTGCCAGTGCGCAATACGAAAGCCCATGACAGGAGAGGAAAATGGTCGCTGCGGTGCGGGTGCATAAAGTCGGCGGGCCCGAGGTCTTGACCTTCGAGGAGATCGAGGTCCCGGCGCCGGGACAGGGGCAGCTCCGCGTCAAGCAATATGCCTGCGGCGTCAATTTCATCGACACCTATTTCCGTATGGGCATGTATCCGTCACCCGTCGGGATGCCGTTCGTTGCCGGCAACGAAGGCGCGGGCGAGGTGGTCGCGGTAGGCCCGGGCGTGACCGACTTCAAGGTCGGCGACCGCGTCGGCTACGTGACTGGGCTGGGCTGCTACGCCGCCGAGCGCCTCGTGCCCGCCGACCGCGCCGTGAAGATCCCAGCCAGCGTCAACTACGAGCAGGCGGCCGCCATGATGCTCAAGGGCATGACGGCCGAGTATCTCGTGCGCCGCACCTTCAAGGTCGAGAAGGGCCAGAACGTGTTTGTCCATGCCGCCGCCGGCGGTGTCGGCTTGATCCTCTGCCAGTGGGCCAATCATCTCGGCGCCAACGTCATCGGTACGGTGGGATCGAAGGACAAAGCGGCGCTGGCGAAAGCCAACGGCTGCCATCACACCATCCTTTATCGCGACGAGGATTTTGTCGCCCGCACCAAGGAAATCACTGGCGGCAAGATGTGCTCGGTGATGTACGACGGCATCGGCAAGACGACGTTCCCGGCATCGCTGGATTGTCTGGCACCGCTCGGCATGTTTGTCAGCTTCGGCAGTGCGTCGGGACAGATCGACGCGTTCAACATCAATCTGCTGCAGGCCAAGGGATCGCTGTTCGCGACGCGTCCTACGCTCAACACCTATGCGGCCAAACGCGCGGACCTGCTCGACATCGCCAAGCACTTGTTCGACGTCGTTACCAGCGGCGCGGTCAAAATCCCGGTCAACCAGAAATACGCACTGCGCGATGCGCAAAAAGCCCATCGCGATCTCGAGAGCAGGGCCACCACCGGTTCGTCCATCTTGGTGCCGTGAGCCAATAGCCAAGCGTGGCCGAAAGTAACCGAGGCGCGATGACAGTGCGGTCCAACTGATGGCGCCGTTGCGGGCGATCTTGCCGTATCTGGTCACCGCCGGCTGGGCATTTCTCGCCTTTTTGGCGGGGCAGCTCGCCGCCTCGGCCGCGGTGATTTGGTGGTGGCATGGCGATTTTCAAGGCATGCAAGCCGCCCAATACGACGGCGCGACCGTCACGCTATCGGTCTTGGTGCTCAATCCGGTCACCATCGGAGTCCTGCTGCTAGCCATTCGCTTCGCCGGCGCCAAGCCGGTCGAGTATTTGGCACTGGTCTGGCCACGGACGCGGGACTTTATCGTCGGCCTAATCGGCATCCTCGTCATCATTGGTCTCACCGACGCGGTCCTGTATCTCAGCGGGAGGGCGATCGTCTCCCCGTTCCAAGTCGTGTCGTACAAAACGGCTGCCGAGGAGGGATGGCTCGCGCTGTTGTTCTTCGCTACTGTGATCGTTGCGCCGGCTGGCGAAGAGCTCACATTTCGCGGATATCTGTTCCGCGGCTTTGCGCGTTCCGACCGTGCGGCGTGGCCCGCGATCGTGGTTATCTCGCTGCTATGGACCCTGCCGCACCTGCAATATGACTGGACCGGCATGGCTGAAATATTTGTCGCCGGCCTGTTTCTCGGTTGGGTCCGCTGGCGTGCCGATTCGACGCTGCTGACGTTCTTCCTTCATGCGCTGTTCAACCTCGAAGGCACGATAGAGACGATCCTCCAGGTCAAGTATTTCTCGTAAGCGCCGCGGGTACGACGCGAGCGCGTCCGGCGCATCTAAGACTCACCGCGCCCGGCGTCCCTCGGGATCGAGGAGGCGGCTGAATGGCGCCGCTCCTCCCAAGTCGCGGTCTGGAGTCCGGCGGCGCGGCAAGCCGATCACCGGATCGGCGAAGCGCGAGATTGCCGACACCGCCTCGTCAAGCGGTACCGTCGACCCAGGCGTTTCGCTGACGACGATGGCTATGACATTCATGTCGCGGCGGTAAAGTGAGTCGAGCGCCGTGAGCGTGTGGCTGATGGTCCCGAGATAGCTGCCGGCGACCAGGATCACAGGCAGGCGCAGCGCCATCATCACGTCGAGGATGGTGCGTTGATCGTCGAGCGGCACCATGACGCCGCCAACTCCCTCGATCAGCAGCACGTCCTGGCGCTGGTCGATGGCCGATTGGCAGAAGGCGATGACTTCGTCCACGTCGATGGTTTGCCCCTCGCGCCGCGCAGCGAGATCGGGCGACAGCGGCGCACGAAATCGCCAAGGCGAAATCTGCTCAATGGCCTGGGGCGTGACCGGCACCCCGAGTGCTTTGATGAGCACCCCTGGATCGCTGGTTGCAGCCTGAGTCGGATCGAAACCGCTCACCACCGGCTTAATGACCTCGACCACGCGGCCCATCTGGCGGAAGTTCCCGATGAGAGACGCTGCAACGAAAGTCTTCCCCACATCGGTTCCGGTGGCGGTGATGAAAATTGCCGTCACAGATCAGCGCCTCAACACATGGGTGCGCACGATTTCGGAAAGCCGTTCAATTTCCGTGTCCGGATGTTGCGCGCTAAACGCAAAGCGCAGCCGTGCCGTACCTTGCGGAACCGTCGGAGGCCTGATCGCCACGACCAAAAAGCCGTGCTCCTCGAGCAGATGTGAAGCCGCCAAAACTGCATCGGCCTCACCCAGGATGACCGGCACAATTGCGCTTTGCGGCTCGGGCAAGTTCGTCGCGCGAGCAAACTGTCTCGCCTTGCGCAGCGGCTCAGCGGCGTAGTGCGGATCGCTCTCAATCACATCGATGGCCGCAATAGCCGCCGCGATCACCGGCGGCGGCAAGCCCGTCGAATAGATGAACGTGCGCGCGCGCGTACGCATCAGGTCGATGACCGGCTGCGACGCGCAGAGATAGCCGCCATAAGCCCCGATGGCCTTCGACAAAGTGCCCATTTGCAACGGCACTTCGGCGGCCTTGCCGTTGGCAAAAGCCGATCCGCGCCCGCCGCCGATAACGCCGAGCCCGTGCGCATCATCGGCCAGCAGCCAAGCATCCCAGTGTTGCGCCAATTGGCAAAGTTCGTGCAGCGGGGCCAAGTCGCCGTCCATGGAGAAAACCCCGTCGGTCACGATGAGCGCACGCGGATGGCCGGCGCGGTGTGCAGCCATGAGTGCTTCCGCATGCTCGATATCGCAATGGCGATAGCGATGTACGGACGCGCCGCTGAGCTTGGCACCTGCGTTAATGCAGGCGTGCGATAGTTCGTCGATCACGATCAGGTCGTCGGGTCCGGCCAGCGCCGGAATGATTCCCATGTTGGCCAGATAGCCGGACCCGAATACGCAGGCCGCCTCGCTCGCTTTGAGCCGCGCCAGCCTACTCTCCAATTCGACGTAAAGAGGATGATTGCCCGTGACCAGCCGCGAAGCGCCGGCGCCCACACCGTATCGCTTGGTCGCTGCGACCGCGGCGTCGATGATTGCTGGATGCTGGGACAGATTGAGATAATCGTTGCACGAGAACGAGAGCAGGCGACGGCCGTTGCGCTCGGCATAAATTCCTTGGCGCGCTGTCACCACTGGCAAACGGCGCAGCTGCCTTTGGTCCAGCGCCGAAAGCTTTTCCCGCGCGAATACGTCAAGCGAACGCATCGCCACCCCACTCGAACACCCCCGTCGCTCCCGATAATCTATCGTGACCTCGCTCAACCCAACAGGCAAAATAGCTCGTTTTGGCAAGCCTTTGCGGGCATGAAAGCGCCGAATGCCGTCCAACACCAGCGAAAACCACCCGGTGAGGCAATCCGCTGCGCCTGATTGGTACTGCAGCGGCCTTGAACATATTTGGCTGCCCTACACGCAAATGAAGACGGCGAGCCCCCCGCTTCCTGTGGTGGCCACCCGCGGCAGCCGCATTTTGCTGGCTGACGGCCGCGAATTGATCGACGGCATCGCGTCCTGGTGGACGGCCTGCCACGGCTACAACCATCCTCACATTCGAGCGGCCGTCGAGCGGCAGATCGCGGAGCTGCCGCACGTCATGCTTGGCGGCTTGGTCCAGGAACAGGCGCTGACGCTCGCGCGTCGGCTGGTTCGGTTCCTCGCTCCATCCGATCTCGACCGGGTTTTTTTCAGCGAGTCCGGATCGGTCGCGGTGGAAGTCGCGCTCAAGATGGCGGTTCAGTATTGGCGCAATCGCGGCGTTTGCACGCGCACACGAATTGTTTCGTTCAATGGCGCTTACCACGGGGACACGACCGGCGCGATGGCGGTTTCTGATCCGCAGGACAGCATGCACGCCGCGTTCAGCGGTCTGTTGCCGCGCCAGATCACGGCCGATCTTCCAGTCGACGAGCAAAGCCTGGCTGCGTTTGAGAGGATGCTCGCCGAGCGGTCTGAGGAGATCGCAGCGATTATTGTCGAGCCCCTGGTGCAAGGGGCCGGCGGCATGCGCTTTCATGTGCCCGAAGTGCTGCGCACATTGCGCGCCGCTGCCAATCGCTACGAGGTGCTTCTCATCTTCGACGAGATCTTCACCGGCTTTGGCCGCATCGGAACCCAGTTTGCGTTCCAGAGCGCCGGCGTCGTTCCAGACATTATCACTCTCGGGAAAGCCCTTACCGGCGGCGCGCTGCCGCTTGCCGCCACCGTGGCGAGCAAAAAGGTCTTTGAGGGGTTCTGGTCTGACGATCCTGCGCACGCGCTCATGCATGGTCCGACCTTTATGGGGAACGCGCTCGCGTGCGCTGCGGCCAACGCCTCTCTTGATCTGTTCGAAGGAGAGCCGCGACTCGATCAGGTCGCCCAGATATCGCAGGCGATGCGGGTTGGCCTGGAACCATGCCGGGGCATTCCCAGCGTTAGGGACGTGCGCGTCCTGGGTGCTATCGGCGTGGTCGAGCTGGAGCGTATCGAAAATCTTAAAGCTTCGCGCCAACGCTTTATTACTGAAGGTGTTTTCATACGGCCTTTCGGCTCAGTGGTGTACCTCACACCGGCCTTTACAATTGCCGAGGATGAGCTGGCAATATTGATCCGGGCGATACAACGCGTTCTCGGCGAAGGCGCCTGATCATCGCGGCTCATCGGCGAAACCCTGCCGCAGAGTGGCGAGGCGCTCGATCGCCGCAGCGGAGAGCGGGCCTTTTTCGACCGCCGCGAATGCATCTTCGAATTGCTGCGGCGTTGCCATCCCGACGAGGATGGTCCCAACGGCAGTGTTAGCGATGGCGAAGCGGGTGGCCGCTTCGGTGAGGTTTGCGGCAAAGCCGTCGGCGACCAGCGGAGTCAAGCGGCGGGCACGTGCGATGTCGCCCTCGTAGGTCATGGCGGAACCGATCGGTTCGGGAGGCGGGCTCGCAATGGGATGCCGCTCGGCGGAACCGGACAGCGCGCCACCGGCGAGGACCCGGATGGCGATGACGCCGACGCCAGCCGCTTTGGTGTGATCGAACAGGCGTCCATAATCCTGCGCCGGATAGTTCGCCGGTAACGGCACGGCGGCGGACGGATTGAGCATGTTGTAGACCACCTGCGCACTGTCGAAGACGCGGGCATCGATCACCTGATGGAGGGCGGAAGTGTCACCAATCGCTGTCAGCCCAAGAAAGCGAATCTTTCCTTGAGTCCGTAGCCGTTCGAATGTCGGGACCACTTCGCCAAGCACCTGACGGATGCTCAACGCCTCGCCGCCACCATCCTTGGTGATCGCGTTGTGCAGGTGAAAGATGTCGACTGAATCGCGACGCAGGCGCGCGAGGCTATTTTCGAGCGATTTTGTCACCACGTCGGCAATGCGACCGAAATCAGCGCTGGGCAGGCGGACCTTGGTGCCGACGATTGCATTGGCGGGTTTCAGGTTTTGCAGAATGCGGCCGAGATTCTTTTCCGACTCGCCATTGCCGTATTGCACCGCCGTGTCGAAGTAATTCACACCGACTTCGAGCGCACGAGCGACTGTGCGTTCCTGATCACGCGCATCGCCGCGCACCATCAAGCCGCCGACCGCGCCACAGCCGAAGCCCAGCACCGAAACCTGCATGCCGGTGCGGCCGTATGTCCGCATTTCCATCGTGCTTCTCCGGGTCGGCTAGATCACATGAATGGCTTGCCGCGCATATCGATGGCGCGCTCGATCTTTACCAGCGCGCCGATACCGGTATCTGCGCCAACGTGGGTCTGCTCGCGCGGTAGTAGCAAATCGAAGATCTTGTCGTGGATTGGCCCGCTCTCGTGCAGCTCGACCGTGCCGTAGAATCGCAAGAATCCACTTTCGAGCACGTTGTCCCGCTGCGCTTTGAAATTGGCGTAGATCACACAGACGCGCTTGTCGTGAGACAAGTTCGCTAGTGCGGTGCGCTTGGAGCGCTCCCAATAGGCGAGGTGCGCGTCGTCATAAACGACCATGCTGCCTTTGACCGAAATATTGGGCCCCGTCGGCCCGGTCGTCGCGACGAGACAGGGATAGCCGTCATCCCAGGCGCTGCGGATAAGCGTTTTGATCGTGTTGGAGAGCGGCATGCGAAATCCTATTGGGGAATGGGACGGAGCGACTTTATTACCGCAGTGCAGGCTGGCGACTGTAAAGATCAGTAGCCGACCACAGTAAAGATCAGTAGCCGACCGCAGTGCCGTGCAGATCGTATTCGTCGGAGCGCTCGATCTTTACTGTTGCAATCTCGCCGACGCGGAGCGGCCGGCGACCGGCCACGTAGACCGCACCATCGATTTGCGGGGCGTCGGCTTTGCTGCGGCCCTTTGCGACGGTTGCACCCACTTCATCGATGATGACACGTTCGTTGCGTCCCACTTTGCGCTTGAGACGCTTGCGCGAAATCGTCTGTTGGTGCGCCATCAGGCGGTTCCAGCGTTCCTCCTTGACAGTCTGCGGCACTGCCGCACCAAGATCGTTCGCCACCGCGCCCGCTACTGCCTCGTAACGAAAGCAGCCGACGCGGTCGAGCTCGGCTTCGGTGAGCCAGTCGAGCAGTAACGAAAAGTCTGCCTCCGTTTCACCCGGAAACCCGACGATGAAGGTGGAACGGATTGTCAGGCTTGGACAGATGTCTCGCCATTTGCGGATATGCTCGAGGGTCCTTTCCTGGGCCGCCGGACGCCGCATTCGTCTGAGCACATCGGGACTTGCGTGCTGGAAAGGAACGTCGAGGTAAGGAAGTATTTTGCCCTCGGCCATAAGCGGGATGACGTCGCCCACATGCGGGTAGGGATAGACGTAGTGGAGCCGCACCCAGATCCCGAACTCGCCGAGTTCCCGCGCTAGGTCGAGAAACTTCGCCCGCACCTCGCGGCCCTTCCAGGCACTCGCCGCGTATTTCACATCGACACCGTAGGCTGACGTGTCCTGGGAGATGACAAGGAGTTCCTTGACGCCAGCTGCTACCAGCCGCTCAGCCTCGCGTAGCACGTCGGCCGCGGGCCGCGAAACCAGGTCTCCGCGCAGCTTAGGGATGATGCAGAAGGTGCAGCGGTTGTTACAACCTTCTGAAATCTTTAGATAAGCATAGTGCCGCGGAGTCAGTTTGACGCCCTCGGCCGGAATCAAGTCCGCGTAGGGATCGTGCGGCGCGGGCGCCGCCCGATGCACAGCGTCCAATACGCTCTCGTATTGCTGCGGACCCGTGACGGCGAGTACGCCCGGATGAACAGTGGTGATCTTCTCCGGTTCCGCGCCCATGCAGCCGGTGACGATGACCTTGCCGTTCTCGGCCATGGCCGAGCCGATGGCGGCCAGGGACTCGGCCTGCGCGCTGTCGAGAAAGCCGCAGGTATTGACGATGGCGAGATCGGCGCCCGCGTGCTCGCGCGCCAGTTCATAACCTTCCGCGCGCAGTCGCGTGATGATGCGCTCGGAATCCACCAGCGCCTTGGGGCAGCCGAGCGAGACAAAGGAAATGCGGGCAGGGCGGTTCATCGTGAGCGGGTCATAGCACACAGCATTGGCGTGGCGGCATACTCCGGCCCCGATAGTTTTCTCGACGTGACAGGTCTTTAGACCGACGGAACAGCGCTTGAAGATTCCCGATCCGCCGCTCATTGTCGTGACTGACCGCAGCCAGGCGCATCAGCCGTTGGGTGCAATCGTCGCGGCTGGACTCAAGGCTGGCTGCCGCTGGATTAGCTTGCGTGAAAAGGACTTGGCCGACGTTGAGGTAATCCTGCTGGCACGCCGTCTCTTGCCGCTGACGCGATCGGCCGACGCTCGCCTGCTCCTGCACGGAGAGGCCTCGCTGGCCAAACTTGCCGGCGTCGACGGCGTGCATCTATCGGCTGGCGCCGATACAGGTGCGGCCCGGGCAGTGCTCGGGCCGGAGAAGTTGATCGGCGTGTCGATCCACACGGTTATCGAAGCAGAGGCGATCGACGAAAAGTCTGTCGACTACGCCCTTGCTGGCCCGGCGTTCGAGACACCGAGCAAGCCTGGCTACGGCCCGGAGATCGGGCGCAAAGGGCTTGCAGACATCGTGGGTGCAGCGCGGGTCCCTGTACTGGCCATCGGTGGCATCAACGCGACGCGGGTCGGTGAACTCATCGCCGCAGGTGCTGCGGGTGTCGCAGTGATGGGTAGAGTCATGCGCGCCACTGATCCGGCGCAGGAGGTCGGCGGCCTCGTCGCGTCGCTGCGCGGCGCGCTGGCAATTACCGCGCGCGATAAGTGCTGACACCTTGGTCGGGCGCCCAAACACCCGCTGGCAGTTTTCCGGCCTGCCAGAACACATCGATCGGCATGCCGCCGCGCGGATGAAAATAACCACCGATGCGCAGCCATTTCGGCTTCAGCAGCGCCACCAGCTTCTTGCCGATCGCGACCGTGCATTCCTCATGAAACGCGCCATGATTGCGGAAACTGTTGAGATAAAGCTTTAAAGACTTCGACTCCACGAGCCAACCGCGCGGCACGTAGTCGATGACTAGCGTGGCAAAATCCGGCTGGCCGGTGACGGGGCACATGACGGTGAATTCGGGAAATGTAAAGCGGGCGACGTAATTCGTATCCTTGTGCAAGTTGGGCACGCGATCGAGCATCGCTGCGGCCGGTGACGCGGGCGGTACAGTGGGCCTTCCCAGTTGAAGTGATCTCTTAGCCATCGGGCACTGCATGCCCCGCTTTAGCCGGGCATGACAAGGGCCTCTCCGATCCGGTAGAAGCCCACGGCAAAACCAGGAGCGTGCATGACTGCTATTGTCGATATTATTGGCCGCGAAATCCTCGACAGTCGCGGTAATCCGACCGTCGAAGTGGATGTCGTGCTGGCCGACGGCTCACGCGGCCGCGCCGGGGTTCCCTCGGGCGCTTCGACCGGAGCCCACGAAGCGGTCGAGCTGCGTGACAACGACAAGAAACGCTTCCTCGGCAAGGGCGTTCGCAGCGCGGTTGAGGCGGTGAACGGCGAAATCTTCGACGCCTTGTCGGGTATGGATGCCGAGGCGCAGGTCAAGATCGACGAGACCATGATCGCGCTCGACGGCACCCCCAACAAGGCGCGGCTTGGCGCCAACGCCATCCTCGGCGTCTCGCTCGCGACCGCCAAAGCGGCGGCGATCGCCAACAAGCTGCCCCTCTACCGTTACGTCGGCGGCACGTCGGCGCGACTGCTGCCGGTGCCGATGATGAACATCGTCAACGGCGGTGTACACGCCGACAACCCGATCGACTTTCAGGAATTCATGATCGTGCCGCTCGGCGCCAGCTCCTTTGCCGAGGCGTTGCGCGCCGGATCGGAAATTTTTCACACGCTGCGTGCAGCGCTCAAATCCGCTGGCCACAATACCAACGTGGGCGACGAGGGCGGCTTCGCACCCAATCTCCCCTCGGCCGAAGCCGCGCTCGATTTCGTTTTGCAGGCGATCGAAAAGGCTGGCTACCGCGCGGGCGACGATGTCATGCTGGCGCTCGACCCGGCGGCAAGCGAGTTCTTCGACAGCGGCGCCTATCAGTACAAAGGCGAAGGCAAGACGCGCAGCATCGATCAGCAGGTCGATTACCTCGCGGAATTGACCAAGCGTTACCCAATCATATCCATTGAGGACGGAATGGCGGAGGACGATTTCGCCGGGTGGAAGAAACTCACGCAGAAGATCGGGAAGAGCTGCCAACTTGTTGGCGATGATATCTTTGTGACCAGCGCCGCTCGGCTTTCTCAGGGCATCAAAGAGGGCATCGGCAATTCGATCCTGATCAAGGTCAACCAGATCGGCACGCTGAGCGAAACCCTGGCCGCGGTCGAAACCGCTCATAAGGCCGGCTACACCGCAGTCATGTCGCACCGTTCCGGCGAGACGGAAGATTCGACGATCGCTGACCTCGCCGTTGCGACCGGTTGCGGGCAGATCAAGACCGGTTCGTTGGCGCGCGCGGATCGCACCGCGAAATACAATCAGCTCCTGCGTATCGAGGAACAACTCGGTGGCCAGGCAAAATATGCCGGGCGGACAGCGTTCAAAGCGCTGGCATAGGTATGGCATTGCGAAGAAAAGCAAGCGTGCAGCATCCTGCCTCGCGGACGCGTGCTTGTCCGTCAGCCGCAATCGGAGCAATATCCGCACCGAATGTTCGGGGAACTGCGGTCATCCGCGGGACGGGGTGATGGACCAGTCAACGCAGCTAAGGCCAGGAAGCCGCAAGCTTGCGGTCGATCGGCTGTGCGATTTTGTGGCGACGTCTGTCGACGCTGCGGCTTCCAGTGACACGCCATTTGCCCATCTCGTCCTCGACCGCGTTTTCCCCGACGACGTCTACGCTTCTATGCTAGCGAACATGCCGGAAGCGGCGGACTACCGGCCGATGCACGGCCGTGCCAAGGGGCATGATCTCGCTGACGGAACCCATACCCGGGTGAAGATCGACCTGTATCCCGAATACATCCGCCACCTGCCGCCGCAGAAGCGCGCAACTTGGGACGTCGTGGGCCGCGCCCTGTGTTCGTCGAAAGTGCGCGATGCTTTCAAGCGGCGTTTGGCGCAGCCACTCGCACGCCGCTTTGGTCCGGAGTTCAGCAGGGTCGGCATGTTTCCGATCCCGGTGCTCACACGGGATATCCCGGGCTACCTGATCACGCCGCACACCGACACGCGATGGAAGGGCATCACTGTGCAGCTCTACCTCCCGCGCGACAACTCGAACACGAATCTAGGTACGATTTTTCACCAAAAGCTGCCGGACGGGTCGCTGCAAAAAACCAAGCAAATGAGTTTTGCACCGAATACAGGCTACGCGTTTGCGGTAGGCACCGACACTTGGCACTCGGCCGACTGCGTCGGACCCGAGGTGAAGAGCCGAGACAGCATCCTGTTGACCTATTTCGTCGATGCCGGGCTGGTGCGTTATGTGCGTAACCGCGGCAAACGTCTCGGCAACTTCGTTGGCAACGAGTTGCGCAACCTCCTGCCTTAATTATGAAGCGAGCCGCGCGCCGGCATTAATGGCGCCTTAAGCTGTAAAACAGCATTCTGGCCGCATGGTCACGCGCAAGCGGCTACGCTCGATCCTCACAGCGCTCGGCCTCTACGTCATGGCCGCGTTGCTTATTGGGTATTTCGGGGTGAACGCCTACAACGGCAATCGCGGACTGCGGGCCAAGCAGGGCATTGATCAGCAGCTTACGGAGCTCACCGCGGAGCTGAATAGCCTGCAGATCGAACGCGATGCTTGGGAACGCAGCATCAAATTGCTCAAAGCCCCCGCAATCGATCGCGACATGCTGGACCAGCGCGCCCGCGAGCTGTTGGACTATGCGGCTCCCGACGAACTCATCCTGAGGGTCAGCGGCTCCCCGCCACCGGCATATACGCCGAGGCCTTGAAGTCCCTATCGGGCTTCCCGAAATTAGGTTTTCCGACAACGATTTGACCCGTGGCGTCGTTAGCCAAGACCACGCCCGCCGACTTCCGCCACCGGGCGATTTCGGCTATTGGATGGGCCGCTGGGATGCCTCAAGGAATACGATGGCCGTCGCAAAAGCAAAGCCTGCCGAGGAAGACGTGCAAGAACTCCGTCCTGTGACCGACCTGGCGACACAGAGCAGTTCGATTCTCGAATTTACCAAGGAAGAGGAGCTTCACGCACTTCGGCAAATGCTCCTGATCCGACGCTTCGAGGAAAAAGCCGGACAGATGTATGGCATGGGCCTGATTGGCGGATTCTGTCATCTCTATATCGGTCAGGAGGCGGTCGTCATCGGCATGAAAATGGCCATGGCCGATGGCGATCAAATGATCACCGGATACCGCGACCATGGTCACATGCTCGCTTGCGGCATGGACCCAAAGGGAGTCATGGCGGAATTGACCGGACGCCGCGGCGGCTATTCGAAAGGCAAAGGCGGCTCGATGCACATGTTCTCGCTGGAGAAGAGCTTCTTCGGCGGACACGGCATCGT
>Ga0070731_10001494_pt1 | contig 24120 bp, 15 predicted proteins | sample Coa_R1_2_FD_66448 | JGI IMG/M metagenome (GOLD analysis project Ga0070731, IMG submission 66448) | Surface soil microbial communities from Centralia Pennsylvania, which are recovering from an underground coalmine fire - Coalmine... | ecosystem: Environmental > Terrestrial > Soil > Unclassified ... | reverse complement strand
TGCGTTGTTTCCCCAGTTACAGCCGATCCTCATGGCAGACAGGCCGAAGGTCGCATTCGTTAAAAAGGATGGGATGGCAAAATTTTTGGTCACGGTGACCGACTTGCCAGCTCACGCAGACGATGGCCGTGAGGTTATCGCGGAGTTCTGTAAACGCTGGGAAGCGGGCGCAGTGTCGCTTGTATCTGCCTTCCAGAAGATACCGAACGAGCAGCTTAAATGTGTGCCCGCTATTGCGAGTATCCTGGAATTGAAGGGTATCGCCTAGTGAACCACACGATTGAGAACGAGGAACAGCTGCGAGCATTTCGCGAGACCTGGTCAGGCCAGCGGATGCTCGAACTGCTCAAAGAAAGTAACGGCCAGATGCTGGTAAACTGGTCTATCGGTGTTGGAAAATCGGTGAATATTGACGATGTGATCGAGGCCGCTGTTAGCTCAGCGGCATACGATCTGGTCGTCGCGCTGTTTCCAACAAGGAGGATTATTGAGGAGCGACGGTGGGTGAAAAATCCGCCGCCGGGCATTAAGGTCATTAACCTGAGGCCGAGACCCCGCAAGAAGTGCGGCGACAAGGACGAGGCGTGGCAGAGATATGAAGCCGCCGACTTGGGACTGCTCGGACGGATTCAAATTTGCGGCATGTGTAAGCACCGCTCGAAATGTCTTTGGCCGGACCAGTACGGAGGTACGCTGGAAGGGGCAAAGGTGATATTTGCGGCGCAGAGCCATTTGAGCCGTTCGCCTAGTTTTCTTCGAAATGTCATTCGGTGGGCCGGTGCGACGCGTGTGCTGATCGTGCTGGATGAAGTGAACGTGATTGCATCCTCCTATCAGAAAAGCATCGCGGTCGAGGACCTTAGCCGCTTTGTCGATGTTCTAATGACTGCGGACATCGAGCTAAATGAACGAGAGCGAGAACGCCTGCGCCTGGTGGATTTGCTGTGCAAGGCTCAAACCAACGACTTGCAGTGCCCAGACTGGAAGTTTCCGTGGTTTTCAACGGACTGGACCTTCGCCGTCCAGAACAAAGGAATGGAAAAATATGGCGATAAATTTCGATTCCTGGGCTTTGACCTACAGGAGTTCAGCCATTCGCCGCTGGAGTCGCGGGAACGCACCGCCAACAGCAAAATCGCGTTCGCAGCGCCGCCGTTTATAGGCTGCGATCTTATCCTTTACAGCGGCACGGTGCACCCTGAATTCGCGGAATACCGGCTGGGGCAGAAGATCGCGAATCCCTTTGCTAGTTACGTTTTTAAGCACCACGAAACGAAATGGTATAACCTGGCGTCGCGTCTTGGCACTAGGCAGTGCTTTAAATGGAACGGCGTCGGCGTGCTGAAGCAGCCGTCGCTCTTCGATTCGATGGAAGAGAATCCGCCGCTGCGCGAGGCGCTGGATTTTTACAAGCACGCGCACAACTGGTCCAACCGCCTGGTCGCCGGCGATAGCCTGCTGGTGATGAACAGCCTGCTGGAGAAGGAGGGCATGGCCGGCAAAGTCCAGATGGTCTACATCGACCCGCCGTACGGCATCAAATATCCGGGCGCGACGGGGATCACCAAGCGGCTGCTCGAACACTGGCACGATCGCGAACAACGTGAAGGGCGGCGCTTTTTCTTCTGCCAGCTTGAAGCGATCGAGACGCTGATCTGGCTGGCCGAGGCGCCGCCATCGGAGCGGCAGGGCATCGTCATTCCCGGCGACGGTGGGCCGTTTCAGCGGCTCTGCGCGAAAATGGCCACGGGCAGCGGCAAGACCATCGTCATGGCGCTGGTCATCGCCTGGCAGGTGCTCAACAAGGTCACCGCGCCGCAGGGCAAGCGCTTCAGCAAGTACATCTTCGTCGTCGCGCCGGGCCTGACGGTGAAAAGCCGATTGGAAGTCTTGAAGCCCGAGGCCGCCGGAAATTATTACGAGCAGTTTCAGATCATCCCGCCGGGGCTGATGGACAAGTTGCGCCTGGGCAAAGTGCTGATCCGCAACCGCCACGCGCTGGAATGGGAGACCGACGAGCAGCTTGCCAAACGCAAGGGCGTGGACAAGCGCGGCGCGAAGAGCGACGAGGCGTATGTCCGCGGGGTGCTCGCCGAAATGGCCGGTGCGCGGAACATCGTCGTGATCAATGACGAGGCGCACCACGCCTGGCGCGTGAATCCAGAGGCCAAAGTGCGCGGCGTGAGCAGCGAGGAGATTGACGAGGCGACCAAATGGGTCGGCGGCTTGGACCGCATTCACACTGCGCGCGGGATTATAAACTGCTTCGATTTTTCGGCGACGCCGTTCGCGCCATCGGGCAAGAAGAGCGACGAGGAATCGCTTTTTGGCTGGATCGTCAGTGATTTCGGTTTGAACGACGCGATTGAGGCGGGCTTGGTGAAGACGCCGCGCGTGGTCATCCGCGACGACGGCGTGCCCAACGCCAAGACCTACAAATCGCGCCTGTACCACATCTACGCCGACAGTGAAGTCAAAGTAGACCTCAACCGCCGCGCCGAAGACCACGAACCGCTGCCGGATTTGGTTGTGAACGGGTACTATCTGCTCGGCAAGGATTGGCTCGAGACGGCGAAGGATTGGAAAAAAGTCGGACACAACGTTCCGCCGGTCATGATCACGGTCGCCAACCGGACCGAAACGGCCGCGCGCGTGAATTACGCGTTCGTTCACGGCAAAATTCACATCGACGAATTGGCCGACCCTGAGCGGACGCTGCATATCGACTCGAAGGTGCTTGAAGAAGCTGAAAAGCAGGAAGAGGTCTTCATGGGCGCCGGCGTGGAGACTGGCCGCGCCGTGGAGGGCGCCGATGAAGAGGGCGAGGAGGAGGCGCCCAAGCGCAAGCTGACGAAAAAGGAATTGGCCGAGCAACTGCGCCAGCAGGTGGACACGGTCGGACAGCCCGGCAAACCTGGTGAACAGATTCAAAACGTCATTTCAGTCGGGATGCTCTCTGAGGGTTGGGATGCGAAGACGGTCACACACATCATGGGCCTGCGCGCGTTTTCCAGCCAATTGCTGTGCGAGCAGGTGGTCGGGCGCGGACTGCGGCGCACGTCCTACGATTTGAATAAGGACGGCCACTTCGACCCGGAGTACGTGAACATTTTCGGCGTCCCTTTCACGTTCCTGCCGCACGAAGGCGGCGAAGGCGCGCCGCCTCCGCCGCCGAAGCCGAAGACCGAGATCAAGCCGATCCCCCAACGTGCGGCGGAATTCGAAATCTCATGGCCGAACGTGATTCGCATCGACCATTACTACAAGCCGAAGCTCGAATTGAATCTCGGCGAAATCGCGCCTCTGGAACTGGATGCCTCGCGCACGGCGACGCTGGCCGATATGGCGCCCATCGTCGAAGGCAAGCCGGACGTCAGCCGCGTATCGGAAATTGATTTACAGGAACTCGGCCGGAAATTCCGCACGCAGCGGATCATTTTCGAAGTCGCACGCGACGTGTACGATCAGATGAAGCCGACATGGGAAGGCGGCCGCGACGCGCTGCTGGCGCAGATCATTGGGTTGGTTGAGCGCTTCATCACCAGCAAACGCATCACAATCACGCCGGCGCTGTTCGAGACGGATGAGTTGCGCCGCCGCATCGTCGTAACGTTGAACTTGAACAAAGTCGTCCATCACGTCTTCAAGGCAATTCGCTTCGCCAACACGCTCTCGCTGGCGCCGATTTTCGACAGCGAGCACCCCATCCGCAGCACGGGAGACATGCTGCCGTGGTTCACTGGCCGACCCTGCGAGGAGTCGAAACGCTCGCATATCAATTTCTGCGTGTACGATAGCTCATGGGAAGCCAGCGAGTCATACATCCTCGACAAAGATTCGCACGTCAGCGCGTGGGTAAAGAACGACCATCTCGGCTTCGAGATTCTGTACGTCTTCGACGGCGTCATTCACAAATTCCGGCCCGATTTTCTGGTTAGGCTGAAGAATGGCAAGATGTTGATTCTCGAAATCAAGGGGCAGGAGTCGCGCCAGAACAAGACGAAGCGCGAGTTTTTAGATGAATGGGTACGGGCGGTCAATCAGCATGGTGAATTTGGAACGTGGGTGTGGGATGTGTCGTGGATTCCGGCGGATGTGCGGGATATTTTGAAGAAGCATGAGGAATAGCCCGGAAAATTTAGCACAACGTCCATCGAATGCATATCCTGATCGATGCGGCGTATATATGAGTAATGAAGGTGTTGAGGAACCTAAAGGCAGAGGCTGTGTACGCAATGCAAAAGTTCATTCCCAAAATCGCAGCCACCGCGCTCGTTTCGATGTTTCTAGCCGCAGCGCCTTTGACGCATGGCGCCGATAGCTTCACGAGTGCCGCAAACTCCCTGAGCAATAATTCACAAACCGCGACGCTCATGGCCAACGGAAAAGTGCTCCTTGCAGGGGGTAACAACGGCGTAACGAACGCGGAACTATATAACCCAGCGGCCAACACATGGACCGCAACGGCACATTCGATGAATACTCCTCGCGATTCGTACTCAGCGACGCTGTTGCCCAACGGAAAGGTACTCGTTGCAGGCGGGTACAATGGTTCCTATTTAAATTCCGCCGAACTTTACGATCCGGCAGCCGATTCTTGGACGTACACTTCAAATTCTATGAGCAGCAACCGCGATTTTCATTCTGCGACACTGCTGCCTAACGGCAAGGTGCTCGTGGCGGGTGGAGTAAGTCCTGCCATGACCACAGAATTATTTGACCCGGCAACTGCCACATGGACAACAAATAGCCATCTAATGAATAACGTCCACGCTAATCACACTGCAACGTTGCTACTCAATGGCAAAGTGTTGGTGGCCGGAGGGCTCATAAACTCTTACCCTACAAATATCGCGGAACTATACGACCCGGCGACAGATACATGGACGAATACTGCACAAACGATGAATTACGTTCGAAGTCACCACACGGCCACGCTGCTGCCGAATGGCAAGGTGCTTGTCGCGGGCGGCTTTGCCGACCTTTTTTTGAGCAGCGCGGAACTTTACGATCCGGTAACCGATACGTGGACGGTCACAAATTCCATGGGCAGCGCGCGCGGGAATTTCACGGCGACTTTGCTCCCAAATGGCAAGGTTCTGGTTACGGGAGGGGAAGATAATTCTTCTTATACAAAAAGCGCGGAACTGTACAACCCTGTCAGCGGCACGTGGGCATTCACCACGCAAACGATGATCAGCCCTCGCTACCTTCACAACGCGACAAAACTCCCCAACGGCAAGGTGCTCATCGCTGGCGGAAGCGGCACCGGTGCGACAGAACTATATGATATGGGGACAATAGTGCCCGCCACGCTTGCAATTACCGCAGGCAACAACCAAACGACAGCCGTAAACACGAACGTTGCCATCAATCCTTCTGTGTCGCTGACCTTCCAGCCCGGTATCGGCGTGGGCCCCGGTACTGTCGTGACCTTTGCTGTCGCAACGGGCGGTGGTTCCGTGACCGGCGGCACAGCTATGACGGACGTTTACGGCATTGCCACGTTGGCGAGTTGGAAGCTCGGCACAACCGCCGGAATCAATACGCTGAGCGTGACCAGCGGAACCTCACCCGCTGCGACGTTCAGCGCCACGGGTACACCCGATGTTCCGGCCGCGATCACGGTCAATGTCGGCAACAACCAGAGCGCCACGGTCAACACCAATGTGGCCATCGCCCCTTCTGTGCTTGTGAAGGATCAATATGGAAACATGGTCGCCGATGGAACGGCAGTGACATTCGCGGTGGCGAGCGGCGGGGGCTCCGTGACTGGCGGCAGCAGCACGACAACGATGAACGGCATCGCGGCGCTTGGAAGCTGGAAATTGGGCACGACTGCCGGAATCAACACGCTGAGCGTGACCAGCGGAACCGCACCCGCTGCAACGATCAGCGCCAGGGGCACACCCGATGTGCCGGCCGCGCTCACGGTCAATGCGGGCAATAATCAGAGCGCCACGGTCAATACTAATGTTACCGTTGCCCCTTCTGTGCTCGTGAAGGATCAATTCGGAAACACGGTCGCTGACGGGACGGCAGTGGCATTCGCAGTATCGAGCGGCGGCGGATCGGTGTTTGGCGGCAATACAACTACGGCGAACGGCATCGCGACACTTGGAAGCTGGAAATTGGGCACGACTGCGGGAATCAACACGCTGAGCGTGACCAGCGGAGCCGCAGCCGCCGCGACGATCGGTGCAACAGGCACGCCGGATGTGCCGGTCGCGATCGTGGTTAATGTGGGCAACAATCAGAGCGCCACGGTCAACGCCAATGTTGCCGTTGCGCCCGCTGTGTTAGTGACGGATCAATTCGGAAATCGAGTTTCCGACGGAACGCCAGTTGAATATGTAGTGTCAACTGGCGGTGGCTCGGTGCTTGGCGGCAACACAACTACGACCAACGGCGTCGCGGTGCTTGGAAGTTGGAAATTAGGCACGACCGCCGGGAGCAACTCACTGAACGTGACCAGCGGAACAGCACCCGCTGCGACGATCAGCGCCACGGGTACACCCGATGTGCCGGCAGCGCTCACGGTCATTGCGGGCAACAATCAGAGCGCCTCAGTCAACACCAATGTGGCCATTGCCCCAACTGTGCTTGTGAAGGATCAATTTGGAAACATTGTCGCCGATGGAACGGCAGTGACATTCGCAGTGTCGAGCGGCGGCGGATCGGTGGTTGGCGGCAATACAACTACAATGAACGGCATCGCGACGCTTGGAAGCTGGAAATTGGGCACGACTGCCGGAATCAACACGCTGAGCGTGACCAGCGGAACCGCAGCCGCCGCGGCCATCACCGCTGCCGGCGTGCTAGCCGTGCCAGCGGCGATCACGGTTAATGCGGGCAACAATCAGAGCGCCACGGTCAACACCAATGTTGCCCTCGCCCCTTCTGTCTTTGTGAAGGATCAATTCGGAAACACGGTTGCCGACGGTACGCCAGTGACATTTGCAGTGGCGAGTGGCGGCGGCTCGGTGGTGGGCGGCAGTACGACTGCGACGAGCGGCATCGCGACGCTTGGAAGCTGGAAATTGGGCACGACTGCGGGAATCAACACGCTGAGCGTGACCAGCGGAACCGCACCCGCTGCAACGATCAGTGCAACTGGCACGCCAGACGTTCCCGCCGCGCTCACGGTCATTGCAGGCAACAATCAGAGCGCCAAGGCCAACACGAATGTTGCCATTGCCCCTTCTGTGCGTGTGAAGGATCAATTTGGAAACATGGTCGTGGACGGAACGGCAGTGACATTCGCAGTGTCGAGCGGCGGCGGCTCGGTGGTTGGCGGCAATACAACTACGACGAATGGCATTGCGACGCTTGGAAGCTGGAAACTGGGCGCGGCTGCCGGGAGCAACACGCTGAGTGTAACCAGCGGAACCGCACCCGCTGTGACGATCGGCGCCACAGGTACGCCCGGCCAGCCGCCCGCGTTTTTATCCGCGCCGTCGGCCAATCCCAATCCGGCTGCCGTGACAGTCCCCGTCTCGTTCAGCGCCGCAGCCGCCAGTGCGGACAATCTCCCATTGACCTACACGTGGAATTTTGGCGACGAATTCGGCGCTTCAGGTGCATCCGTGACACACGCCTACGCTGCGCCGGGTCTGTACACGGCGAGCGTGATCGTCAGCGACGGAATCGACTCCGGCGTTTTGGCGACGGTGCAGGTAACAGTATACGCGGCGGCTGCGATAGTCGGAAGCGGCCCGGACAGCGACGGTGATGGCTTCGCGGACGCGTTCGAAACTGCCGTAGGGACCGATCCAAACAGCGCTGCGAGTACGCCCACGGGAACAGCCATTACGGCGGCGGCGCTTCAAGCGCTAACAATGTCAACGTCTTCGATCAAGTTGAACTTTGCCAAGACCGGCAGCGACACCATCTCGTTTGCCGGACAGTTGCTTGTTCCAATGGGATTCAATCCCAATGGCGCAAAAGTTTATTTCGACGTGGGAGGCGTCGCGAAAGTCTTGATTCTCAACGTGAAAGGAAGCGCGAAAAACGGCGGCGATTCGGTGAAGGTTTCAATTAATGCGAAGAATAGCGTCGTAGCGGCGCAGACAGCGAAGTATGCAGTTACCTTCGGTAAGGGGTCATTCGCGACGACGCTGGCGGCGGCAGGTCTGACGAACGCCAGCGCGAGGAATGTGCCTGTGAGCGTGAAATTCACATTCATTTTCGATAACGCCGTGCTTCAGACGACGAAGATGATGAGCTATACGGCAAAGATGGGCAAAACGGGAAAGGGGAAGTAGGCGTGACCCAAAGTAATATCTACGCGGCGCTTGTGGCGCCCAGCGCGAGGTTGTTTTGAGGATCGCAACTTTCGTCAGTACCCGTTGACTGACAGAATCTGCATTTATGGTGACGATGCTGTTTCAGCTTTCAAAGCTTGCGAGGGGCACATGCCGAGAATCGGTTGGGATTCGAACAAGGGAGCGCAGATCGTGGCGTTGCTTCGTGAAGGAAAGACGCCGGACGAAATCGCGGCGGCGATCAACACAGGGACGGGCGCGGTCAAAGGTTTTTACAAGCGCGACCGGCAGCGAATGGATTCCACGAGCACTAAAGCGCGAGCAAAACGGCCACGATCATCGCCAGCCGTTCAGCACGGAGATGACATCGCGCGTGTTGTTGAGAATCTGGTCAGGGCGCGGGTGAACGAGGCGCTTGAGCGGGCGGTGTCGGCACTTAGAGATGCGCTGGAACACGGAAAGACTGCGTTAATGCGGTCCCAGCAAGCTGCCGCGGCGTCGCTCAGCAATAACCAGGAAATGAAATCGCTTGAAACATGAACACCTTCGAAATTCGTCCAGCCACTGCATCTGAACTGAGCGGCTATTTTGCCTTCTCCCGTTCCGCGCAGCAGCGACTCCGCGATCTTGCCCTGGCCCAATACGTACCGTCCGCGCACGCCGAATATGAGGAGTCGTTTCGCGTGAAGCAGCGGCATGGAAAAGTGCTTGCTGTCGTCGTCGATGGTGTACTCGCAGGCGCTTTCTGTCTCGATGACGAGCCGGCGCGTTGGTGGGGAGACGGCGCGAGCGATGCACTCTACCTTTCGAGCATCGTGCTCAGTCCGGAAATGCGAGGACGCGGTATTGAGGCGGAAATATTTCGCTGTTGCGCAGAGCGCGTCCGCCCGCGGCAAGACGCGGTTGCGCCTTGATTGTCATGCGGGTAATGCGTGGCTTTGTCGCTATTACGAGAGACACGGCTTTTGCCTCGCAGGCACTGTGCAGCAACACAGTAACTACCAGGGAAATCTGTATGAAATGCCCTTGTGAGCAGGGGCGGCGTTGCGACAAGCAAGGGCCGCGAGTTGGATTCGCTTGTTCAAAATCACTTCGGCATCTGGATTCCCGATCAGGACATCCGCCTGTTACTACTCACGCGCCGTCGCATTGACGGGGCCATTCCGATTGCCTTTGACCGAATAAACTACCAGCGGGCGATCATAGTGTGAATGCCCATCCAGAACCAAAATCACCGGAAACCCGATAGCGGGATTGTTAGTGGTTTGTGTGAAACCAAAGTCCTTGAGCATTGGATAGAGCGCGGACTTTTTTAGCACAAACGAAAATCCGACCATCCCGCTATCGGGCATGGTGACGCTCGTCCTTTGAAGGCTGAAGGCGAAATCTGGCGAAACCCCCTTGTCGTCCAGGGTGTAGCTCCGGTCCACGCCTCCAATCACAATCCGAACTGATTTTCCGCTGCGACTAAAACCCGGATCGACGGGGATTTGCCCCGCGACAGTCAGGATGTCCATGTTTGGGCGAACAAAGTTAAACGAGGCATTCACTTTTTGAACCGAGAAGACACGATTGGCGGGCAGATCGGTCACGAGCATTACCAGCGTCTCAGAGACATTGGCCTGCCCATCCGTGACCGTCAGCGTGACCGAATAAATTCCAGCCGCGTCAAACGCCTTCGACACCGACGCGCCCACACCCGTCGTTCCATCCCCGAAATCCCAGGTGTAATCCAACGCGTCGCCGTCGATGTCGGATGCTTGGCCGAAGAATTTCGTTGCAACGCCGGTATAAAGCGGATCGACCAACGCGGCGGGCGGCGACGCCATCACTGGCGCATGATTGGACCCGCTTCCCAGTACAGTCAGCTTCAACGTTTGGGTGTCCATCCCGCCGAAGTTGCTGGCAGAGAGCGGAATTCGGAACACGCCGGATGCCGTGGGTATTCCGGAAATGGTATTCCCGCTAAAGGTCAATCCGGCGGGCAGATTTTCGGCGTTGAATGCGAACGGCGCGCTGCCATCGACGGTGATCGTATAGCTAAACCCGGCGCCAAGCTGCGCGAACGCTGTGAGCGAACTGGTAATGACCACAGGCAGCGCAGGGATGACATCGACGGAATTATCCGCGGCGGTTGTGAAATAATTCGTGCTGTCGTCGGGCGAGAACGCGGCATGCAGCGGCTGCGCGAGCCCAAGGCCAAGAACCGTTCCGGCATCGGGCGTGTAAGAAAAGGTCCCGGCAATGGATTCCTGGGTGAAGAGATCGCTGGCGGTTGCGTTGAGCTGGGTTTGATCCAAATTCATTCCGGCGAAAACCGGCACAGGCGCCGGCCAGATTATCGCAGGCGTGCCTTTCGTAATTGAGAATGTTCCGGGAACGAGTGTTACCGCATAATTGGTCAGCTTGTTGTTGGGATCGATCATAGATATGTAAATCGGATAGTCGCCGACGGGCGACTGCTGCTCGGAAAGTGTGAAATACATCGCGCTGATGGCATCGTTGTTTTGAATGCCTGTGACGCTGCCGGACAACAGTGGATCCACGCTGCGGTAGACGCGGCTGGCACTGAGCGCAGCAACCGACAATGGCGCTGGCGACACGCTTAGCGTTCCCGCGTGCAGGTCCAGCGCGTAGTTGGGCAGGGCATTGTTGGGATCGGTCAGGGCTGGAGTAATGGCATAATTGCCGGCCGGGCTGGCAGTTGTGGCTGCCGTGGAATAAGTCACCGAGATTTGATCGCCGTTTTGGAGTCCGGCGAGCGTGCCAGTCAATGCGGGGTTCGCTGCGCCGTACATGCGACTCAAGTCGTCGGCGACGACGCTGAGTTCGACCGGCATGATCGTGAGCGTACCATTACTTGAATGCAGTGCATAATTCGACAAGGCATGGTTCGGATCGACCAGCGCTGGCACGATTGCATAGCTGCCCGCCGGACTGCTTTTTGTCGCGCTGGTCGAATAGGTGGCGGAGATGGCTTCGTTGTTCTGAACGCCCGCGACCACCCCCGTGAATACCGGATTGAACGACGCATACGGCCTGGAAAAATTATCCGGAGTCACCGAGAGGTCCGCCAGATTTACCGTCAGTACATTGTTCGTGGACGTCACCGTGTAATTGCTGAGCTTGGAATTCGGATCCACCAGTGCAGGCGTAATGGTGTACGTGCCGACGGGGCTTGTCGCACTGGCGGTGCAGGTGTAGTTGGCGCTGATACCATCGCTGGCCGCGGCGCCGGTGAGCGTCCCTGTCAAGGTTGGATTGGCCCGGCCGTATGGGCGGCTCGCAGGGTTGGCGGCAACGCTCAAGGGCGCCGGACTGACGACCATCGTGTCGCCCACGATGCCGGTGAAATTGGGGTCGGTGATTTTGACCAGAATGGAATACGTGCCGGCTTTGGTGGGGACGGTCAATGAACCATTATACGTAACCGCATAGCTCAACCCGCCGGGCGTCGTCACCACAGTTGGAACGTGCGGATTTCCGTCGTAGACTTGAAGAAGATTAGAGAGATTGATGGTGGTATTGCCTTCGACGAGAAAGTTTCCGGTGTTCATATTGAGTGGCAAGAGGAAGCTGTTGAAGTTGGCGGTGCTGATTGTGCCGAGAGCACCCAAGCCCACGTCCGATGCGGACGAGCAAAACCCCGCGACGTAAACGGTCTTGCTGAATTGCATCAGCCCGAAGCCGAGATCGATGCCTGATCCCCCAAACTTCTGGATGCCGGTGCCATTCAATCCGAATGTGGCCTTCGCGGCGCCCGTGGTGGGATCAAGGCAGATAATAAAGGAGTCGTTCGATCCGTTCGTGCCGATCGCGGTTCCCGCACCGCCTATTTTAGCGTCGGTGCTGGCAAAGTTTCCCGTGACGTAAACTGCGTTGTTGGCGACGAGCACTCCGGAGCCGCGATCGGCACCTGTTCCGCCGAAGGTCTGCACGCCGGTCCCGCTGACGCCAAAGCCCGTGCGTGGCGAGCCATTCGCGGCATCCAACGCCATGACATAGGCATCGTTGCTGCCTGCATTGGGAACCGCGGTCCCCGCGCCGCCGACTTTCGCATCCGTGCCGCCAAAATATCCTGAAACGTAAATGGTGCTGCCCAGCAGTGCGACGCCGCTGGCCGAGGCAAAACTTGATCCGCCGAACGTCTGGATGCCGCTTGAGCCGACGCCGAATGCCGCGATGCCTTGGCCGGTCGTCGCATCCAGCGCCGAAACGAACGCGTTCTGCGTGGTCGCGGCAACCGTGTGCGTGTTGCCGGCGATCTTAAACGTGCCGCCATAGTAGCCGGCGACGTACACGGTGTTGGCGTTAACCAGAATGCCGAAAGCAAAATCGTCGCTAGTGCTGCCCAGCGCCTGCACGCCGCTGGCGTTGGAACCAAACGTGGTTTTCGGATTTCCGGTCACCGCATCGAGCACGACAACGATCGCGTCCGCGCCGCCCGCGCCTGGTGCGCCCGGCCCAGTTGCATTGACTTGAATCAACGTGCTGCGCGAGTAACCGGCGATGTAGAGCGTCGAATTGGCGACGGTAATGCCGAGCCCCCCGTCATAACTGGTCCCGCCGAAGGTCTGGATGCCGCTGCCGCCAACGCCGAAGGTGGTTTTGGGCGCACCGGTCTGGGCATCCAACGCGATGACGTAGCCGTCGGGCAGATTGCGGTTGCCGCCGTTCACGGCGAATTTCGTCCCCGTGCCATTGATTTGAAAATCTAGGCTGCCGAATTGGCCCGTAACGTATACCACGCCGTTGCTCACAGCGACCGAGTACCCATAATCGTCGCCGGATCCGCCGAAGGTCTGCGTCCAGGCGTAGCTGCCGTCGGCATTGAAGCGGGTCACGAATCCGTCACGGCTCGACACACCATTCGCAGTGTCGAAAACGGGCGTCTTGACATCCGCGCCGACCAGCGGATTGAAGTCCTGAGCAAAGTTGAAGGAACCGACGATGTACCGGTTGCCGGCGCTGTCCACAGCGCAGATTTGAGTGGACTCCGTCGACGACACGTCCGTGGTGCCGGTGGCGCCGGCAATCATGGGCGGAAATGTATTGGCGACTGAGTCCGCCGCTGTCGTAGTACGGCCCATGTACTGAATCGCAAAGAATAGAAACGCCGCGGAAATACGAAATCCTGTGCCCATCGAACTAATCTCCGTCACGTAACGTCGTTCAATGATTTGCAGTATAGGAAGCCGGCGCAGGTTTGTACAGTTAGACATTATGAAGCGGCCAACGCGAGGCAGAATGTCTGTTTTGCGGGCGCCTTATGCCGCATTTTTTGCGGTTCTTTGAGATCCGGCTTGCGATTGAGCAGGCGGTTTGGCTCCAGCGCGTCCTTGCGTTCCTGGCGCGCGCGTGGGTGCGTTTCTCGCGTCGTTCGAGCAACGGGGCGGTCCAAAAGAAATGCACTCCCACAACGCGACAGAACGCGGCAATTCGGGGAGAGAAATTGGGCACGCGGCAGAACCCCAAGCGCGGACGCGGTGTGTGTGTTACGCGATAAACGCGTTAAGCACCCCTTTCCGCGTTAATCGCGTTTACCGCGTACTCTCTATCCGAAACAGGAATTGTCTTGATTTTCGTTTCATCCAAGCCGCGAGGGGCGCGATATTGCAGTCCAACGCAATTCCGTGCAACGTCTACCGCCAAGGAACCGCCAAGCGGAACATGGCGAAATCCCGCAAGCGTTGACGTTCGGTGAGCTTGCGAAGAAGTCGAAAGGCGTATCACACCCACGAGGTCCGGGGTTCGAGTCCCTGTGCGCCCACTCAAGAAAATCCGCGCAATCCACTGCAAATCACTGCAACGACAAGCAGTGATGGTGAAGCGCATCCTCAAAAAGCACGGCTACCCGCCGGACTTGGCGGAGGAGGCAACGAAGACCGTGCTGGCGCAGGCGGAATTGTTGTGCGCGGATTGGACGAGCAAGTAGCGCCAGCTATACATCGTGTTCATTGACCGTTAGGGAACTGGTAAACCGGCATGGCGAAGAGGTTCATCGCCTGTTTTATTCCGGGCGTTGGCTGGGTTTTCATGCGGTCAGCCAACAACGGCGTCTTAAAGCGTCCAAGCACATTGATGTCGGGCTGGAGAGCCTCGAGTCCCTTGTCGGAGAAATCGGTCGCAGCGGCCAGATGGTCCAGCGCCGCATTTTTCTCCGGCGAAATCAGTTCCACTCGGCCCACCATGGTTCGAACGACCTCCGACGGAACGGACACTTTGACCGGCAGGTAATAGTTTGTCCACGGCTTGGGGACGAGGAAAAACAGTCTCAAGCCGGCATTCTTGAAATAGGATGCTTCCCACGTTTTGAGCAACGCCTCGGCCTCATCGGCAAACAATCCATCGGCGACCAATTCCTTGCGCATGGCAGTACGCAGAGCACTCAGGTTTTCGGCGGAGTATGCTCCCGGTGAAAAGGCTGTCTTTATTGTCAGTCTTGAGTCCGGCACATTGAGCATGAAGTTGTCGGGACGCAGTTCAGTGAAGGCGCATGTGCCGTCGGCCTTGAAGTGCGCCAGCCAGAGCGTGCGAATGGCCAGACCAAGGCTTGCCTGCAACGCCGGGTCTAGCTGCGGTTGAATGACCAGTTCATCGCGACCGGTGCGCACGGCCTTCAACGGCGCGTTAAGATAGCCGACGCCGCGATAGAACAGGAATTTTTCAGCTTGGCCCTTCGCGTTCGCCACGGTTGCTGCATCGACTGCGCGCGGAGCTTTCCACACATTGAGGTCCGTTTCCGCTGGCGCTGCGTCCACCCCGACTCGCAGACCATGCCAGCTCAGTGAACCAAGCGTATTTGATTTTAGACGCTCGCTCATGCCGGGGGCGAGCGCATCCGCGTCCGGATAGTATTGTGTCAGCCAGCCGCCTTTGAACTGCACTTCGAAGTCCAGCGTCGTCGGCGCAACCTGGTTCTTGGGCGGATGGAAATACACAACTGGAGTTTCAAGGCGCATAGTCACGTCCGGACGCGCGTGCGCAAAGCCTTTATTTGCGGGACTGGCGATTAAGTCGCGCTTGAGCGTTTTGACAAAACTTGGAAGCGCTTCGTCGTCGGCATTGATCCCGCCTAGCGTAGCACCAGCGTCGTTTTGAAGCGACGTGAAGGTGCCCCATTCGTGAACAACCATCAACTGATCCGATGCCATCGTGCAAACGGTCAAACACAGACTTGTCAAAATCAGTAGTAGATTTCTCATGGCGTCTCTCCGGTAAATGGACGGGACTTTCAATCAGAGCCCTCTCAGGTCAAGCGTACACGGGGAAAGCGAATCTATGTGTAACAGCTTCGTAAAGACCAAGATCGAAACATGTCTGTGCAAAATTGATGTAACCGTCATGCGGTCGCGCATGCCGCAGCGAACGACACGCACGCTCTTGAGTCTTTCAGACTTCCAGTAAATAGACTTACCTTGTTCTTGATTCTTCACTCCGAGACCTTTTGAATCCTGACATCGCAGATCATGTAGCGGCGCGCGTCGATCAAGGGATTTGGGTTCCCGCCGGCGCGGAAAGCAGGCAATCTCGCCGCCTTCGTGTATCCTGAAACGATATCACATATGTCAAGGAGTCTTCCCCGCTCGACGTAAAAGAAAACGTCAGCCCCAACCGCAGCCGGGCCACGCGCATGGCGCAGCCCGGCAATTCGTTCAACGCTAAGCGCCGGCGTGAAATTGCAGCCGTGGCGCCGGATTCAAAATGCGGTGGTTTAAGGCGATTATTGAGCGCTTGAGAATTGACGCGGGTGACGTGAATCGGTTGGAGAATACGGGCTTGGATTTCAAATCTCATAGACGCGAACAAACATCTGCCGCCGCTCGAACCGCGCTATCGTGAATTGCGCTGCCGTCGCCACTTTCTGACATTCGCCCTCCCGCCCGCGCAGCACGCTGACCAAGGCGTATGAAATATTCCTCTCATCGCATATTGCCAGCAACCCGACGACTTCCGCGCTGAATCCCGGCCGTCGCCGCGCTTCGCGCCGCGCCAGTTCATAGCGCGCCGCTTCCGGCGAAAGTCCGGTACAGTCGCCGACATTCTCCCCCAAAATAAATGACACTGCGACAGTCACTTGATTCGATCGCTGCTTGCATTCCCACTCTTGGCCGGGATAGATGAGGATCATCGCGCGGACGACGGCGCAATCGTCAACCACTGAGTAGAAATGACTTGCTATTCTTGCCGACACGGACCACCTCCTCGCTTTCACGGTTTCTGTTTGGCCCGTTCGGCCCAGTTCAACGCCTTCTTGAATTCGTCCGCGGCCTCGACAAAAAGATGGCCCTGTGAATCGAAATCCGGTTTCTGCTGCTCGATCAAAAATGTCGCCAGCTTTTGACAGGCTGAGCTTCCGCTGGCGATGCCGCGAATTGCGCATTCGACCGAATGTGGGTATCTGAAATTTTCACTTCTTCGTTTCATGGAATCTCCTTCGCGAAAACGAAGCGGGCTGCCGTTTTGGCAGCCCGCTTAGCGGCGTTCGCATACGCCTTTGTTCAATTAGCGCTTCGACAGCGCCCACTGTGGCGCCCATAACTGCGGCCCACAGGACTTGTTTCCAATTCATTTGCACCTCACTTCTTTCATTCGCCGGATGCAGCCAGCGCGGCTGGAGCAAAGTTCATGTCGAACAAGAACCCTTGCTGCCATGCGCGCGGTTCGACGCGAATGACCGGAGCTTTCTTCTTCGGCTTGACGACGTTCCACGCGGCGCGGGCGTCAATCTTCTTTCCGGCTTCGAGCGTTGTCGCCAGCGCGGCGAGGATGTCATCGTTTTCGCCGCCGTTCATGAGCGCGCGCAGAGCACCGGTGTCGAAGACGCCTTCGAGCGCCTGAGATGCGGCTTCCTTTTCGCCCATGAGGGCCAGAGCGGTTTCCTGGATTGTTCCCGCATAATAGAGGAAGAACACTTTGCAGGCTTGTGTCTGTGTCGGTCGGCGAGCGCGGGCGGACGCTTGCCGGAGCACATGCGTGGAATAGCCGACCTGATACCAGATGAGGGAAGGGAAGGCGATGAGATCGAGTCCGGTCATTACGCGCTTTGGATGGCAGATCAGCACGTCCATTTCGTCGAGGTGCCGTTCTATCCAATCTTCTCTCGCCTCCGGCTTCACTGTGTCCGGCAGAATCAGCGCCTTGATGCCCGCGTCGGTCATCAACTTCAGCAGCTTCGGGCGCACGTCATGCACGCCGGTGAACTGCGGGTACAGGCAGCACCGGCGTTTCTGCCGCAATTCAGCCTGCACGATTTCGACGAGCTTTTCGTCTTTGCTGTCGCAATGGTCTTCGCCCAGGTCGGCGGGCCAAGCCACAGTTTCGGTGCCGCAGCGCTGGCCGTTTTCGTCAAACGCCGGGGCCGTTATCGGATTCCAACCCCACGGTTTGTCGAGATAAGCGCCCAGCGCCTGGACGCGAGTCGCGGCGAGTCCGGGCGGGCTTTTGCCGTTCACACGGCGTTTGATGGCGTCCTTCAGTTCTTCATCGAGCTTCGAGTACGCATCGGCAAGTTCGCGGCTCATTTGACACGGAATGAGCACACGTTCCAACGTCGGCAGCGCCGGGCCAAGCTCGTCGAGACCCATGAACACGGCGCGGTCAAGTAGGTAGTGGTTAAAAAGATCGGGACTAATACCGGGGCGCGGGCGTTCGTCGGTCTTGTACGACTTCCGCCGTCCGCACGCGCCGCGGTGAATTGAGCCGGTGAAATCGTCGGCCATGTTGCGGACGATTTTGTGTTCCATGACGCCATATCTCGTGACAAAACCCCGCTCGTTCCGTGCAATGGCTGAAATGCGTGAGCCTTTGTAGCCGTTAAGATCATAGCCGCGCTGGTTGAGCAGTTCGGCGCTCATGCGCCACAACGGAGCGTGGAGGTCTGAGGCTTTACCGCCAATCAACGTGCCGGTCAAGGCAAGCGCGTAGCGGCAGGCCGAGGCCAGCGTTCCAAACGTATTGCCTTGAATTGACTCCGCCGCCGCCAGTTCGTGCACTTCGTCGGCGATGAGCAAGTCAAACACGCCCTTCATCTTACGTTGAATGTACCGGTCCAGATGAGGATTCTTCCTGAAGCCGCGGGCGTTGGTCAGCAGCTTGTCGCCGCACTTTTTGCAGGAAACCGGCTCATTGCGGGCGATGTACTCGTCGTAGATCACCGGCTCTGAGCTTTCTTCCTCACCGTCCTGTACGACTTGACCACAACGCGGACAGCAAGCAACATCGGCGATGCGCGTGACTTCGTAAAGAAGGCCATTGTCAGTCGGAAATTCACTCAGTTGCGTGTCGCCCGGCAGCATTTCAGTGGTGGAGTCCAGCCGCACGCGCAGTTTCATTCTGCGTCGTGCGGCACATGGCCGGTCAACGTCGAATCCGAGCTTGGCTGTGTCTTTGCCAATGACGGCGACCATAGGAGATTCGCGATTTCGCGCGGCGTCTTCAAACGCAGTCAAGTCGGCAAACTTGCGAATGACTTTGCAGACAACGCCCGGAATTGCCCACTCCACTTCGCGGCGCCATTTGCGAACGAGATGGCCTGGGCACATCACGAGGAGTCGAAAGGCACGGTGCTTGAGCAGCGACCAGGCCGCGGCCAGCGACATTGGGCTCTTGCCGCTGCCCATCTCTGCGATAAGCCAGACGCGGCCCTTCGCCTTCAAACCGGCCAGCGCCCCGGCAATCTTTTCGCGCTGGCTGGAGTAGAACGTAAACAGCTTGCCGGTCTGAGTCGAGCGGCAGGCTTCAATGGCGGACAAATCGGGCAGCGGATTGCCGGGAACGTGCCGCGGAATGAGGACGGATTCCGCGGCAGTGGCAATCGCGCCGCCGTAGCGGTGAATGAGATCGTTAAGGTCACGTGCCAAAGGCATCGCGTGCTCCTTTCGTAGAAAATTTAGGCTCGAAGAATGTTGGAAAAAAAAATGCGTTTGTTTGAGCAAACACAGGTCAGTATAAAGAACTTAACTCGGGAGATCGTTATGCGACCACAAACTGACACTGACAAGGCTTATCACGAGGCCGCTCATGCAGTAGCCGATACACGTTTTGGCTGCCACCCCGTAAAAGCGTCGATAAAGCCAAGTGAAGGTACACTTGGTAGCGTTAGCAGTTTGGACGGTTGGGACGATTCAGAAACAGCACGCAATTACGTAATTTCATGCCTTGCCGGTTATGTGACCGAAATACGCTTAGATTCAAGTAATGAACAGGCCGCGCGTTTGGGTGCCAGCCGCGATTTTGAAATGGCTTCAAAACCCTTAGAGCAACTAAATATGGATCTGCAAAGCGGGATCGCAATCGCTAAGGAATGGGTCAATAGAAGCGAGAATTGGAAGGCAATCGAATTAGTCGCGCAAGAGCTCTTGATTCACGAGGAGTTGGTTGGCGATGAAATAGAGACACTTGTGGTCATCGCCGATGGGGAAGCAACCCGAGAAACACTTGCATCCGTGCGCTTGATACAACGGCTTAACCGCTGAATAAACCTAGGCGATAATCCGGCCCGGTATGCCGACCAACTCGACATGCACGGCGATAATCCCGTCGAACACTTTCTGCGCGTTCTCCGCCAGCACAAATGCCCGCAGTCCTTCCGGCACGCCGAACGCTTCGCATTCCAGCAGCATCCCCGACCAGTGAACTTCTTTCATCACCGCGGTCCCCCACTCCTCCAACGTCGGACACGTCATCTTTTCCCGCAGCTTGCGCCACAGCGTTTCGTCGTCCGGCGTCAGCATCAATTCCCCGCTGCGGTCCAAAATCGCCACGTGATGAAGATGGCGCGAATAGCCAGCGACGGCCAGCCTGACGTTCGCCAGGCGCGGTGAATCTGGCGGCTGGATTTCAACGTAATCACCGTCGCCAACGCGATAAAATCGGAATTCGACCGCGCCGCGCGGGTCGGAAACGCTGCCCATGAGCGCGTGCGCGCCTGCGTCGCTCGTGCAGGCCGATTCCAGATAAAGGACGTGGTTTTGCGGTGAAACGATGAGCGCCACGATTTGCGCGCCGACGTTGGCCACGATTTCGGCTTTGGCGTTTCGGACGACGACTTCGAGATTGGGCAACTCGGCTGGAGTTATTTCTGCCAGGCCGAGCTTTGGGAAGGGTTCTGATTCGACAGACGTGTTCATTCTTTCACCTCCATTTTGAATTCCGCTGAGGAACGACGGCAAATGCACCGATTCGTTCTGATTTTTTAAAGCTTGTCAATGTCCACGCGGCAAGGTACCGTTTATCGCCCTTCAGATGCCAACCCGTGATTACAGCCTGTGCTTCTGGGATAAAGTCGAATCGAACGGGAATTTGACGCCGGTGATGGTGGGGAGTAAGGGATATTCGAACAGTGTCGTTCATGTGCGCCTAATCCCACCGGTTGTGATCACGCACATAAAGGAGTCGGTAATGCGCGAATTGCATGTGTGGGCAACGAGTGTGCTGCTTTTTAGTTTCGCATTTACGCAGCCGTGCCACGCGATGGAATGGAAAGAATTCGACGATCCGAAATCGGTTCTTCTCATCGACCATGTCGCGAAATCCATCGGCGAGTTGGCGGCGACAGAAAAGGCCGCAGCCGTAAAGCGGCTTCACGAATCGCTTAACTCCAATGATGTCGAAATCCGACGGAGAGCCGCATTAACGTTGGACCGTTTGGGCGACAAGGGTGGTGTTCCGACCCTGATTGCCGACCTCCCGAAGGCCACAGGGAGGGACCGCGACAATATCGCCGTCGCTTTGCGCATCTTGAAAGATGAACGTGCCATTCCTGTTCTGCGAGAGGTAGCGCTCAAGGATAAATCGCCTTATGTGCGAGGAATTGGCTTGGCAGCCCTGGGTGAGTTGAAAGCGACGCAGGCTTACGACGAGATTGTGGCGCTTACCAAAGATAATGAGCGCGAGGGCGGCGAAAAGAGTGGAACTCTCAACTGTGTTCAAATTCTTCCAGCGGAGATGGCCTGTTACGCTCTTGGCGCAATGGGGGAAGAGCGTGCGGTACCTGTTCTCATCGAGTTGTTGTCCGACAAAGATCTTCAGCGAGCCGCGCAACAAGCATTGCGAGTTCTCACCAAACAAGAGTTCGGGAACGACGCCGAAAAGTGGAAGGCGTGGTGGAAGGCATCGCGGCGATGAGAGGAACGTAACGCAACAAGAGTCGAAGAAGTTACGCACGCGAACTCAGATAAAAGGACGGAACGCATGAGAACCGGATTTGTGGTGTGTCTCGCGCTGGTCTTTTTGAGCGGGGCGCTCTTTGCCGGCGATGAATTGCAGCGCATTCATCCGAGGGGCACGGCGGAGATGATTGACAAGCTGGATGTGAGTGAGATCGAGAAGATCGAGCTGCTCAGGCTCGATTGGGGCAGGAACCCCATCGACGACCGTGACACATCGCCTGCGCGGCGGGTGTATACCGAGGCGCCGTTGCTTCCGGGCGAGGAAAAACGTGAGCAGGCGGCGACATTGCTAAAGCTCATCAAGGACGCGCCAGCGTTTGCCAAGCGCCAACGAGGTTTTGAGCCGATGTCATCGGACTCGGTGATGGTCATTCACTTGAAAGGCGGACAGGCGTTCGAAATAGTGTACCACGCGGGGCTTAAGTCGCCGTTCGCGGGACGATACTCGCTGGAACTGAAGGAGGCGCTTTGGTCGCTGAGCCACCATGATTCCAGAATTACAATCATCCATATCAAAGACGGGAAGGTGAAGCGGACTATCCATGAAATCGGCAGTGGAGCTTCGGGCACACTTCAAGTTGAGATGCACTTGACACGGGAGAAGGGGCTGAGCCTGTACCTGAGGCTAATGGCGGAGGAAGATTATGGAAAGCCGCTGAAGGACAGGAAGGTGGAAATGGAAGACGAGCAAGTGGTGCATTATGGGGAGAGCGCAATTTATAAGTCGGGTGAGGATACCTACGCGGTGATGGTGGAGCAGGGGATGCACGAGAGGTGAGGCAGGCCGGTGGCACAGGTAGACAGCCGATTCGTCTATCAGCGCGGATCGGAAGGACGCATTCGCATGTCCTCACACTCCAGATTCGGGGACGTTGATCGAAATCATGAAAAATGCGAGTTCTCAAATAACCCGGCCTGCAAAACTCCTCGCCGTGGCGGCGGTCATCTTTGTCGGCACCATCCTCGCGACCGAAACCGCCTTCGACGGCGAGAAGAGCACCTGGCATGACGGGTTCGTCGTGGCAAGGCTGTTATCGAACATCTAATCGCCATCCACATCATCGCCGCTTGAATTAACTTCCTCTTTAACCGCCTCCGCCGACGTGTAATTTTCAAGCGTGCCGTCATGGCGCAAGCAGCGAACATTCATTTCATACCGAGTCCGATACACGTCGATCTCAGCGGTCTTCGCGCCGTCAGCGTCGATCTGATCCTGCGTCTTGATCTTTCGCACAGCCGACGCCAGCGTGCCCTTGATCAAAAACCTTGTGCCGTCTTTGGATTCGATGATGCCGTCGCACAACCCTCCCGCCAATGCCAGCGCCAAGTGACCCGCTTTTAAGGGCAACAGCGGGCGGCCAATCGGCGGCGCAGGCGCGGCGGCTTCGCGCAGCAAGGACGAGCGAAGCGGTGACCGGCTCAATGTGTCGAGAATGATTTCGTTGCCCAGGCGCATGCGCCGAAGCGTTGGGATTTTTTGGACCGGCTGAACTGTCGCGATTGACCTCATATCGTCGCGCAGCACCGGCCATTTGTCGGGACTGCTGGCCCAGCGCGGGAACGTCAGCTTCGTTTTGTTTAGCGCTTTCTCGCGGCGGCGGGCCAGCAGGACGCACTGCTTGAATTCGGCGTACTCCGGCTCCGGATATCGCCACAAGCCGAGCAGTTCAAAATCGCGTTCCACGGCGACGGCGAGGCCAACTTCTTCGTCGGCCAGCACATAATCCGGCACGATCATCAACAGCAGGCCGGTGCCGCGCGCGGGCCAGTCTTTGACGCGGTTGAACAGCACGTGCTCCATGCGTCCGACGCCACGCAGACGGTCGAAAGGCGGATTGAAATACAAAAGCGAAACGGGATGGTCGGTCGTCGCGTCTTCGATGGCCGACCAAAGCGCAGCACCGTCGCCGACGCCGGACGGAAGCAGCTTCGCGGCCTGTTCGAAACGGCTCTTATCGGATTCGATTCCGAGCAGCGAGATTTGAAGGGACTGCTCGCGAGCGAGCCAGTGGTTGCGCAGATCACGAATGGCTTTGCCGGTGCCGCAGCCAGCGTCGAGGACGGTGAAATGACTGCTGTCCGCCCTATGAAAAGCGAACAGCTTTGAAATGATTTGAACGATTCTATCCTGTGTGGGGAAGAATCCTTGTTGAGCACGGGCGATTTCACGCATGGGTAGTCCTTTCAAGAAAGAATCGCTTTTGAACCTATTAGTTTAGTTCTTTGGGATTGGGCAGCCCTTAATTTGGTGGGTTAAACCGACCGGTGTATAGAATCGAGTCATTTTTTCGGTGGTTGTCGAGGTGCTACGGCGCTCGGATACCACAAAAGATACTGACGCCTTCCTGGTGCCCGATCATGTTATGGATCATTTCGGTGAGTAGCACCGTCTTGCCCACGCCTGCTCCGCCGAAAAGCCCGGCTTTGCCGCCGCACTCCAGTGGCACGAGCACATCGATGACTTTGATGCCCGTTTCGAAAATCTCGGATTTGGTGGAGCGTTTGGACAAGGGCGGCGGGGCGCGATGAACGGAGCGCCATTCGACTTCAGACAACGCCGCGCCGCGATCAATGACGTTGCCGAACAAGGCGGACGCATGTTGCGACGTTTGAAACCGTCTTGACTGAGGCCCTCTCGCTCCCCCGGAATTTCCCGGCTTCAACGCTACTGTGAGCCCCTCTGC
>Ga0070731_10001493_pt1 | contig 24137 bp, 12 predicted proteins | sample Coa_R1_2_FD_66448 | JGI IMG/M metagenome (GOLD analysis project Ga0070731, IMG submission 66448) | Surface soil microbial communities from Centralia Pennsylvania, which are recovering from an underground coalmine fire - Coalmine... | ecosystem: Environmental > Terrestrial > Soil > Unclassified ... | reverse complement strand
GGTCCGAGCTCGTATAGGTCCCGTCCGTCACCGTCACCGTCCCGAGCTTGGCGGCAACATACGCCACCTGCTCAAGATCGGACATGTGAGCGGCGATGCTCGACGCGCTGTCGACAACGCTAAGCTCCGCTATCAGACCATTGTTCGACAACGCCAAAACATCAGACGCCAAGACACCAGTCACGTTGAGAACGAAGGACGAGGTGATCAAGCCGAGCACGCCTTCCGCGCCTGACAGATCGCTCTCGGAAAGGGAGAGCGTCGGCGTGCCGCCGTCGGTGAGCGTTATCCCGGCGAGCACGTCCGACGCGGGATGGAAGCCGCCGAACTCCACCCGGGCACCACCGGTGGTCAGCGTTTCGAGCTGGGACAGGTTTTGCTGGATGTGTGCCGCGGTGTCGCTGACGAAAAGCTCAGTCACGTGGCCGTTGGCCGCCACGGTCGTCGCGTTCGCCGCGGAAACGCCCGTAACCGTTAAAGAATAAGTGCCGCTGATTTTCGCGATGGCATCGCCGTCGGAGAAGAACTGTTTCGACGTGAGCGATATAGGATTGGAATCCGTCAGCAGGATCTTCTGCAGATGGCCCGCCTTGGCCGCGCTTTCCAGATAGAGAAGATACGTGGCGACGTCGGCGCTGCTGTCCTTCACCACGAGCTGGTAGGGCCCGGAGATCGCCGAGAGCGCCTTTGCATCCAGACGGACCTGCGCGGCGGAGACGGCCATAGCCCCGCTGTCGGTGATATTGATCGAAGCGAGTTCGCCAGAACCGGCGAGCTTCTGAAGAACGTCGAGGTTCGCCGCTATGGCGGCGTGTCCGTCCGTGACGATCACGTTCGCAGCGCCGGAAATCTTCAGAAGCACGGCGAGATCGTGACGGACCTGCGCGGACGTCACGCTGAGCGTCGGATGGCCGCTACCCGTCAAGGTGATGGACTGGAGATGGCCATGCAGCGCGAACTGCTCGAGATCGGACAAGCCCGCCAGCACGTTGGCGGCCGTGTCCTGGATCGCCAGCTCATAGCCGCGCCTGATCTTCAACAGAGCGTCGGAATCGTTGTGGACCTGCGCCATGTCAAGGTTCAAAACCGTGCCGCCGGAGAGCTCGATAGCCCTCAACTTTCCGGCAAGCGCGATCTGCTCGAGCGTGTCGAGAAATTCGACGATATTCGCCGCCGTATCCTCGACAAACGCATTCGCCGGCAGCGTGCCGTTGCCGTATTCCTCGGCTGCTTGCGCCGCCGTCAATGTATGGATCATGCACTACCCCAGTGAAGACCGGCCACCCCGATAACCGAGGATATAAGGGTTCGTCACTCGTGACGAGGCTTTCCGTTGGGTGGTGGTAAAGAGACAAGGACATGACAGAACTGCCGCGTCCGCTCGGAACTACCGAACGTAGAATTTGCAACTGAGAACCGGGTCTTTCGGCCTCGCGCGCGAAACGGATCAAGTTCCTGCGAGGGCCTGTACGCCGATAAGCAATTTTTTCCGAACCACCAACATCGGCTCGCCGATCTCGCGGACGCCGGACGCACCGCATGATTTTGAGATGGTGCAGCAGCGCGTTTCCAGCAACTATGCTCTGTCTAGATTGTCGCGTCCTGGAGCATGTTGCACTGCAAAACGCCGAGGTTCTCGTAGTCTCTACCGGACCGCATTTTTAGGGGCCAAGCAGGGCGCCAAAGGAGATATTCCCAATTTGCGCTAGCTCCCCCCGCACGCTTCAATAGCGCAGGGGCAAGATGGCGATGGATCCACCAAAAGTGCGGGCGCGCGCGCCATTGCGGCCGCGATGCTGGTGTTCGTCGCGACCGGAGGAGGCAAAGAGATCGCACCATCTGCGAAGATTTACCGATCCCGACCTCGATGCCGCGCTTGTCATCGATGCTCACACGAGCGCCGTCCTCTACGCGGGCAATGCGGGAGCGCTTCGTCACCCAGCATCGCTTACCAAGATGATGACGCTCTATCTTCTATTCGAGCAGTTGCGCCAGCACAGGGTCGCGCTCGCGACCGAACTGCCGGTTTCCGCGAACGCCGCGAAACAGCCGCGCTCACATCTGCGGCTGCATGCGGGCGACACCGCCAATACGTGCCAAATGCTGATCCCGCCCATTCGATCATGCCGCCATTGGTCCGGTAGATTGGCGCAGACGGGAAATACCCAAGCGCATAGTGGAATTCAGGATTTGCGAGACTATCCAGGAAATGCCGGACGAACCGGCGGTCTCGCGCCAGCGCGATTTGACGACTTCTAAAAACGTCGGAACTATTCAGTCCGCGTGTCGGGTCAAATTCGTTTTTTTTGGAATAGAACCCCTCTTCTGATAGCGTGAGGTGTCGAACTTCAGAGTCATCATTGAGACGAAGCGAAGCTCTGCAGATCGAAAATTTTAGAGAAAAACGGCGGCCTGGACGCCACGGCGCCGTTCTCATCGGGGAGGCTCTCGAATTCCTCGATGAGAACACCGCAATTGCCAAGATTTTGATGTGCTTTCAACACTGTGGTCCAGAAGTTCGAATGCGAGCCAGATTTGCTAGGTACAGTCTGCGCCGAACCGCGCGGGTCGGGGATCCATCGCACGAAGGTGCCGTTGTCCCGATCGGGTCGAACCATGACGCGCATCCTGACGGTGGATTGCTTGAGCAACGGGTTCGTGCCTTCCGGCCCTCTATTGTAGCTGACGCCGGAATAGGTCACCTGAAGATCGCCGCCGCTCAATTTGACCTGAATATCGCGGCGCGGCGGAATTTGCGCCCAGAAGAGCTGCGGAAGCGAAAGTTTAAACCCATCGACGGCATTCGCTTGATAGCGCGCGAGTGCCATCTGAACGAACGGAAAGTAGGCGTTTCCGGGGTCGATATCGACATCGACGTACCACAGCCCGCTCGCCTCGTCGAGCGTGGGTTCACACTGCGCGACAAGCACCTCGATGCGGCCGTCGGCCGCTTTGAGGCTGATCTTGTCGGAAAGAAACGGGAGATTGCGGACCGCAGCCTTTGGAACGTTTTCCGTCGCGACCTTGCCGGCGCGGTGAATGAGATCGGCGCCCCATTTTGTCACGAACTCGTCGGTGCGCGACGGGTCTGCGCCGTCCGGCGCGAAAAGAAGCGCCACGGCCTCGCCCTGGCCGGAAACGTGCCAGGGTCGCTTGAAATATACGCGGGTCGAAACTGTGCGGGCCCAGTCGATCTCGCGACGCTTCTTATTCCGGTCCGTGCGGTCGTCCCAATGGAAAACCGGCACGACCTTGTCGATCTCCGGCTTCGGAGGCTGGAAAACACAAGGGACCCAGATCGCGGCCGTGTTGCTCCCGACAGGAGCGGATTCCGCTTCGTATTTTCCGCAGTCTTTGCGTCTGAGACCGTCGGTATCGTCCGGCGGATAACAATCGGTGAAGCGCGAGGTGGCGACAGTTCGCAGACGGAGCTTCCTCGCCGCGCCGTTGGTGAAGCTGTAACCGAGGCCGCGCAATGCATGAGCATCGTCATTTAGCAGATCGAGCTGCATGGCTTTTTCGTCGATACCGGCGATCGAAAAAAGCCGATGCGAAGCGATCGGTATGCGCTTGACGAATTTCCGCACCGTTTTGCCGCCCGCGCCAGGAACGTGCTCTTCGTGCACGATATCCCTGGTGTAGTCGTCCCATTCCGCCGCGCAGCGCACGGCGCCGGTCGTCGGGCCGTGAATGCCGAGCGTGCCGACGAAGTAGGTCGTATTCCCGCCTTCCTGGCTCGGCCAGGCGCCCGTCTTCGCGGCGCCGTTCGCCTTTGCCCAAGCCGTCCATGCCGCTGAAGGCGTTTTGGGATCGTGCGCCGTCTCGCACACTACCACCGCCTGCATCGAGATTGGATCTTTCGGAAAAGGATCGGGCCGCTCTACCGCATGGGTGAGCCGGATCGTGCGGCTGTAGACGCATGGCGACAACGGGGCGGCCGCCATGATGGCGGCGACGTCCGCGTTCGGCACGTCGGCCTGCAAGCGCTGAACCGCCTGGTGGCAAGCCGCGTCGCCGGTGGGATCCAGCACGGGCCAAAGCTCGAGATCGACGCTATGTCCGCGCGGAAGCTGAACCGAAAAACATGGAAAAGCCGGACTGGGTCTGCCGCGCACGTCGAGCACCGTGTCTCCCGGGTCGTTCGTGCGGGGCTGCAGCTTGATCTCGTTGCCTGCCTTCAACTCGACGATGATCGGCTGCGCCGTCGTGAGCGAATCGCCCCAGAAATCGAGCTTGGCGGATTGCGCGGTGTCCTTGATGCGCGCGCCGACGGTGCGCGCCATCGGATCGGGATAGTACCTTCCGACCGGAGGTGGGGCGTCGGAACTGATCGCGAGAACCGCCCCGCGGCTGATCTTTTCGTTCTTCGGCTCGCCCCAGGTCTTCTGGAACGCGAGCGGAAACATCGCGTTGTCCCCGACCGTCTCGATCTTGAGCGCGCCGTCGACCTCGAACATGCCTGCGGGAACTGGCCGGGCCCTGTCCTTGGCGCTGTCGAAGCTTCCATACTGTTCGAGCTGCTCGAAAGCGGCACGCGGCGGAACGATGCAGCGCTGCGTGCGTGTCGGCGCGGTACCGAAAACCCCCGCCCGAATGACGAGCCGCTCGCCGCTTTCACCCGGGCATTCCTCGTCCGGCTTCGCCGCGCCGATCAAGCTTTCCTTGCAAGGAATCAGCAATTCGGGAGCACGGACCTTGCTCTGCCGAAGGAAGGCATAGGGCGCATCGGGGGCGCGATCGTCCGCCGGCTGGCCGGCATTCTGCTGCCCCAATATTGGCAAACCCTTCGGGATGCTCAGCGAGCTCCTCGTCTCCGCTATCGTATAGCGGGTGCGGGCATCGTCGAACGAGATGCCCCCGCCATTCATCGTGCAGAGCCTGGCTCCGAACATATAGGAGCGCCCTTCGCGCAGCGGCACCGGCCGACGCTCGCTTTCGGGAGGAAATGAGAACTCGAGGTCGATCGGCAGCATGCCGGATTGGGCAGCAAGAGGAATGCGCAGCTGTTTGGGCTCGCCTTGCTTCTGCGGCAGCGACTCGGCCTTCGTATCCGGCACCGGCAATCCAAGGCTCTCTCCCGACCACATGAACAGCTGTTCGCACCGGACGCCGCCCTGACTGAGCCCCGGGCGCACATGGCCGTCGTCGCGATGGCTCACGTTGCGGACTTGATCGAGACGCAGGAATTCCCCGGGAATGGTCGCTCCGTATCCGATTTGTCGGGCAACGAGAGGCCGCCAACGCCGCCACCCGTCGTCTCCCGTCACATTCGGACCCAGAGCGGCGTCGATGCGGTAGCCGAACACGACGTCTTCCGCATAGAGCACTCCACCCGTGGCTCGTACTGTCGGCGGCTCAGTGTCGCATAGAACGATGCCGCATGAGTGATGCTCCGGCAGGCCGAGCCGGGCGCCGTTGTCGATTTTCTTTTCGTCGAAAGGCAACGGCTGGTAGCGGGGAAGCCCGCCTTTGTCCGCCTTTTGCTGCGCGTCGGACAGGCTCACATAGCTCTGTGCCAGGGCGCCTGGATTGATGGTGGAAAGCGCAAATCGCCGCTTTTTCTTCTTATCGCCGGTCAGCACGGTCAGGTCGAGCAGACCGTCCCGATAGGCATCTCCGGAACCTTTCGGACCGAAATAGGCCGGAATTTTGCCGCTGGCTGGAACATAGCGACATGCGATCCATGGTGATTTGATCACATCGTTGTCCATTCCGACACGAAGCGCGAATTCAGTCGGATTTGGGCCCGGCGCTACGGACAACAGGGTCACCGGGATATCGACGTCGACGATCATGCCGAGAAATTTTGCCAGCGTCGGATACGCCATGATCCCCGCCAGCTTTCCGAGCAGCAAATCCGAGTCTTCGACATCGTCGCAAGGCTCGCTGCCGAGGCCGTCGTAGTATTCCTTGAACTGCTGCATCGAACGGGCGAACGCCGGCAGATCGACGTCGGCCGAGCGCGAATAGCCAGCCAGTCTTGTGGCATGGCTGCCAGCGTCATCATCCGTGCCGTTGATAACCTTGTGCAGGGACAGCCAGAAAAGAGTATCCGGCCTAGGCGCGCAATCGCCGAATTGCGCCATGTCCATGCCCAGAAGGCCGGCAGCGATGCGGGCGGCGGCGGCCTTTGTCACCTCGGCGTGGAACTCGGTTGCTTGTGCGGCAAGCTCGGCCGCCGGATAGGCTTTGCCGATATTGGCGGACTGCTTAGCGGCATCGGCGCCCTTGCGCACGGCGCGCTTCACCGTGTCGGCCCCGTAAACCTCCTGCAGGATATCCTGCCAACGATCCTTTGCTTGCTTGAGATCGTACTTGGCGCCCTCGCCGGCATAAGGCGAAAGGTCGGACGAAAAGCTATGCCCCGCTCCACCGACCGGCACGCCCGCTTGCGGCGTTTTCAAGTCGCTCGACCGATAGACGGTAATCTTGGCCGCCAGATCGTTGATCGTGTAGGGCCAGCGCTCGATATCGCGGCTCTTTGTGGAACCGTCACCCGGATCCTTGTCGTCGCCCCAATGCGGAGACAGCACTAGGCTGAGGCGAGCCGTATCGCTCCCGCTCAATCCGTCGGGGATGGCGACGCAGCCGATATGGATATATCCGTTGTCGTCCGCCATCGCCCATTCCCCTCAGAGCAATTCCATAGCGAAGTTCTGGCAATACTGACCCCATTCGCGCGCCTTGCGCGGCGCGAGGCTCCAATACTGCGTATTACTGCAATCCGCGACATCCGACGCTATCGCGCTCTGCTGCTGGTTCGGGCTTCCGCCGCTCCCGCCCTTGATCGTATACGTCGCGGTGACGTTGTAGGTGACCGATACAAAGCCGATGCGGAACTCGAAGCCGTAAGTCTGCGAGCCGATGACGCTGTCGCCGCCTTCCGATTGGATTCTCACCTCGACATAGACGCAGAGGCTGAAGCACGCGATGCTGCCCTCGCCGACAGCCTGGACGAACCCCGCAAAGCGGACTATGCGCTTACCTTGATCGCCGACGATGTCTTCGATCTGGATTCCGGCGACGAGGCGCCCCTGCGCCTTCAGCGGACCGAAATTCAGAGCCGCCACGCCTCCGAACGAAAAAGAGACCGCGAAATAGCGGATCCCTCGGGCGTTGGCCCTGAGCTCCACATAGCCGCCGCCGCCATAGGGCGGACAGGCGATCAGGAAGGGATTCTCGTAACTCGCGAACTTGAAGACGAATTCCGCCTCACCGTCGGAGAACGGCAGGTTGACGCCGACGCCTAAAGAGACGTTGATGAACTCCAGCGAGCCGACCGTGATCACGCCTGCATCGAAGACGTATCCCGCTTCGATACCGATATGCGGCGTGAAGGTCGGACGGATATACAGTCCACCGTCCTTGCTCTGCATCCATGGTGCCAGGGCTTCGAGGAATTTTAGAGCCGCCAGCGGCGTCACGGTGTCGATCTTGGCGTCGAAGACCGGCGCCGAGCCGTTCCTGGAGGTGAACGTCATCGGCTTGAAAAGGATGTCCAGAACCGCTGGCGCGCCTGCCAACAGGCTCACCGTGAATGGCTTGAGCGTGCCGTTGACCTCGACCCGCCTTTCTCCCGTGGCGAAATCGACCGACACGACCGAGCTGATGTACAGGTCATCCTCGCCGGCATGCTCGTGGGTCGAACTCCACGGTTTGAAGACACCGCCATAGGGTTGGAGCTGTGTCTGCCAGCTGTATTCCAGCCTCGCGCTGGTCGGCACCAGCGCCATTGCGAGGTCCCGCAACCCTTTTACCGCGTCATCGGCGAGCTGCCGCACGTCCAAACGGACCGCGAAGACGTCGTTCAGGTGACCGCGCAAGAGCGCCTCGACCATTGCGGCCAGCGTGTTGAAAGCGGAGACGACGCCGATTTCCTTGGGGCTGCCGGACCAGGTCTTGAAAAGACCGCGTGCCATCGCCAAGCCCGAAACATCCGAAAGATTGGCGCTCAATGCCGTGTCGATTTTGCCGAGCATACGCCTGTCCGCGACGATGTCGGTGTTCGCCATGTGGAGCTTCTGGTCGATATTCGGCAGGATCGCCGCGTCGATAATCGGGTTGCCGTCCAGCTTCGCGATCAGATCTCCCAGAAGCTTGGCGGCGCTGTCGTGCAGCGGGATCAAGATCTTCACCGCCTGGAGAACGACGTCGTTTCCGGGACGGGCGAAGGCGTCATCGAGAGGCACGAAGGCTTCCGCGACCCTGACGCAAAGCTCCCATTCCTGATTTGCCGCGTATTGCTCGACGTTCTGGGCAATCTTGACGAATTCGGGTGCCGTCGCCGCTTCAATCAAAATCTTTTTCGCCGTATCGCGCAGGTCGGAAATTACCGTATCGATGCGCGTCTTGAAAGTGGCGTCGTCGAGCAGAGGCTCGAGATCGGACCTGAGCTTGGCCTCGTCGAATTGCGGCGCTCCGGTGGCGGCGGTCAGCACGGCGACCGACGCCGCGATGATGCTCGCCATGGGCTCGGGAGAGGACGGCGCCGGTAGCGACAGGTTGCTGCCGAAAGTCTTAATGTCGAGCACGAGCTTGTGCTTGAGCTTCATGACCGACTGAATGCCGCTGAGCAGCTGAGCTTTGGATTGAGGCGTGACACAGAGATCCGCCGGCTTGGCAAGGAGCGCGAGCAGATCGCTTCGCGCCCGGTCGAGATCAGTGATCGATTGGCCCACCGTTGTCGCGGCGCTCGCCAACGCGGACCGGGTCGTCTCGAAGGCGACCAGCAGATCGTCGCTGATCCTCGGATGCTGGATCAGGCTCGTCAGTTCCGAGAACGCATCTTTCAGCGGCTTCATGGGAAACGAGTTCGCCACGAAATCCGTGACGAAGGCCGTGAGCATCGCGATCTGGTCGCACAGGACCTGGGCGCCATGCTCGGCGTCCGCGACGAATTCGTCGAGCGCGCCGATGCCGGCAGCGACAGCGGTGACGCCGCCTACGACGGTGGCAACGACGTCCTCGGTCGCTGTCTCTTCAAAGGATTTCCGCAGATCCTCGACCCCGACGAGAATGTTCGCCAGAGGTTGCGCGAACTTTTCGGCCAGCAAGACCTCGGCGGCCTTCCACGCGAAGGCACGAGGATCTGCGAACACGGCGCTGCAGGATGTGCCGCCGAGCAGCACGTCGTCGAGCTCCTTCAGCCGGGTGCAGACGTCGCTCTCCAGCGCATCGCGATACTGCAATATTTTCCGAACGTCGTCGGTGTAGTCGGCCAATATCTCGGTCCGTACATCCGCCCATGCGTCGACTACGTGCCGTATCGCCTCCATGGCGAGCGGCGGAATCGGATCGTTCAGCGTCTGCTCTAGGGTTTTCTGCAACGCGCGGCAAGCGAGGACGGTGTTCGACACGGGGCCCGTCACGCTTGCCAGACTGGCGCCGGGCTTATCGAATGCAGCGACGGCCAAGTCTATGGACGCAATCGTTCCGTCCAGACTCTTGACGAGATCTGGATAGAGATCGGCATAAGTGTGTTTGCCGACGGCGCTGTTCAGGAACACGCGGACCTTGCTGAGATTGGCTCTAAGCGTGGCCGCTATGCTTTCGAACTTCTTCCGCAGCTGGTCGAAAAGCGGGCTTCCATCGAGGTCCGCGACTCCATAGCCGTAGGACTCCAGCAGCTGAGGCGCCTTTGTGAAGCCAGCCACTTGTTTGAGGATGGACGAAAGCGAAATCAGCCCGAGCAGCTTGGCATCCGCACCACCGAAAAAAGACCCGGGATCGAATGTCCCACTCTCTGCCTCTTTGAAATTGTAAACGGCGTCGGGCAGGCCATCGCTCGATGGCGGCGGCGGCGCGTCGCAGGCGGCCGGTCCCGTGCCGCCCATGAGGCCCGTGACCCGCGACAGAGCCGCCACCAACGTGCTCGGCTTCGCCACCCCGCCCGTCGCATTGCCCTGGTTGCCCACGTCCATCTTGATGCAGGGCCGCACGACATCCAGGTAGATGCCGCTCGTTAGCACGTTGTCCGTGAATCCTTTCCGGACATACTCCGAATTGTACTGCACCGTGATCAGGCCGTGCTGGCGGCCGAGCAGGCGATCGAGCGACTGTATGTTGATGTCGGCTTCCAGCAGTCTCGGATAGAAGGGTGGCTGATCCGCCCCCTCCATGACGCCGTCCATCACGAATATTTCTTGTCCCGCATCGTCGTGGCGGCCCCGTACGGCCATGAGCCAGGTGCTGGTGTCGAAGGATGTGTCGCCGTCCTTCAGCGATTCCGCGTAACGGCGATGAGACCCTTTAAGCAGCGCTTTCCGCCGCGTCTCGTTCGCCGCGCTGTTGTACTCGTCCCTGACTTGGCGGGCGTTGAGGATCTTGGAGTCTGGCGTGTCGGGAACCGAGAGAACACGATTGGAGACGAATTTCATGTTGCTGACGATGGGCGCCGTGTCGTCGTCAACCGTCCACTCGAACTCGACGTCCTTGCCGTCCTTGGTGGCAGGCCAAAAATCGTCCGCGTTCTCCGGCTCCTTGAGATCCGGCGTTCTACGGGTGATCATCACCGCCTTCCGCGCGGGGAAATCGTGGCCGTCATAGGGTTGATGGATGCCGGGAAAACGCTTCACCGGGTTCTGTACGACGATGAACTGGCGCTTGATGGGGACCGCCGCAAACCCGCTGCCATCGTCGAGCGGCCTGATCTTGCGTTCCGTCAGCACGACATAAGCGGCGCGACAGCCGAGAGGCAGCAGATAACCTTTCTCGTAGGTCTCGACCTCGATCTCGCGGCCGTACTGCGTCAGGCACGTCAGGCGCTCGAGACTGAACCCCCTCGGGAGAGCGAAATTCTTGAGATTTTGGTCGGCATAGCCGCCTTCGAACCGCAGCATAGGCGGTTCGCCGATCCATTGGGCATTGAGCGAGCCGCCCATCGCGCTGAGGATGATGTCCGCATCGTTGAACGGCGACGCCAGCGCAATGCCCATCTCCTTCTTGTTCTTGTCGGTCTCCAGGAGATCGAGATAGGTGTATGTCTCCGACGGACGGATGACGCGGCTTGGCGCGTAGATGCGCAGGTCCGCGCCGTCGGTGTCAGCATCCGCAATAGGGTTGCCGTTTTTGTCCCGCTGGACGATCCGGCGTAGCGCGGGCAGACCGTAGATGGAGGTTTGCGCGACGATCTCCCATTGCAGGACGTCGGGAATGGCGCGCATCGGATCGTTGCGCGTCGGATCGGGCTCGGTACCAGGCCAATTGAATTGACCTTGCTTCATATGCCGCGACCAGATCGCCCGAACGCTCTTGCGTCCGCCGTCGTCGAGGCGCGCGTGCCATAGCTCGGCGTTGCGTTCGTCGAGGCTTGCCGAGGGAGTGAGCCACTTGCCCGAAGCAGCCGGAGACAGCAGCAGCTTGTCGATCATCTCGAGCGCCGTATCGTACTCGCCCGGCTCTTTCAGTGTCCCGGCTATGCTGCTAAGCGCGTCGAGAGGGCTCGTGCCGACGCCGATATGGCTCACCCCGAGCTGCGTTTGGTATGTCGCGCTCGCCTCAAGCGCGCGCGCATTCACGATCCGGCAGAGCTCGCCCCATTCCGTCAGCGTCTCGACCCTGAGCTCGCGCTTCGCCCAGTTGGTCGGACTGTCGTCATCGGCGCTGTTGGTCGCCGGGAGCTTGAAACCGATCCGCGACTTTCCGGATAGTTGAGCGCGCGTGGAGGGATGCACGGTGGCAGGCGCGTTCCCCGGGTCCACGCGCCATTCTTCGCCGATGTATTGAGAATCGAAGACGACCTTTATCCGCGCCTCGACATAACCCACCGCCGGGCCCGCCTTCTGCTTGCGCACGATATAGGGGTTGTACTCATGGACGAGGAGATCGAAGCCGTCGAACTGATAGGTCAAATTGAACAGGTCGGTGCCGCGCGAAACGTTGATGCTGGCCTTGTTGACCGAAACTTGTGTAACGGGGTTGTCACCGATGCCGATATAGTGCGGCGGAAGACTGCTGCCGGCGCCGTCGACGAAATCGTCGCAACCATTCCAGACGGGATTGCTCAAATCGACCCTGCAGTTCGTGGAAGCTGGTATTAGCCGCGCTCCGCCATCGCCCGCGTCGAAGGAAGCGAGCGCGAAGCCGCCGGCGCCGGTCGCCGAATCCAAAACGACGATCCTGATGGGTTGCGCCGGGAAGGTCGCCAGAGCCCGATCGCCGTCGCGAATGGGCACCCACAATTCATGAAGCAAGGCGGAAATCTCGACTCGGCCGGCCCGACCCGCCGTGAATCGCAGTTGGAAGGGGTTGCTGTCGTCTCCCGCGATCTTGGCGCTGCCGCCGGGTATCATCACGTCATGGGCCCGTCTGGCGAGCCTTCCCGCTATCAGCAAATTGCCGTCGCGCCGCTCGCCCAGCACCGCCAATACGACGCGCTCGAGCTCGATCGCGCTGCGCAGCTTGCCGTCCAGAGGCGAGGAGTCGATGATGAGCTGCCCGCACCCTTCCACCGCCAGCGCGCTGTCTTTGCTCGTGCCGCCGGCGCGCGCGCTCGCTTCGATTTGCACGGCACCTTCGGCCAGCAGCTCTATGCTTTCGGCATCCCCGCTCCGCCCAAGGACTATTGCGCGGTTTAGAAGTTGCGCATCCGGCATTTTCAGATGCGTGATCGGCCCTTCCCGCATCGTGGAGATGCGGGCCGGCAGCGATTGCTTGCCGTCGCCCATGGGCTGAAGGGAAAGCGACCTGCCGCTGGCTTGCAGCACGCCGTCCAGTCTGATGGGGGCGCCCTTCGCTTCGAGCGAAAGTCGCAGCCTTTGATCCAGGGTCGCGTCAAGCTCGCAATCGGAGCACCGAAATACATTGGCGCCCGCGCGTATGCCGACTAGCCTTGCCGACGAGGCCAGCGGCGCGGTGCCGGAAAGCCAGCCGGCCAAAGGCGAGGCCGCGCCGAAGCGCAACGCGGGCATCCTGATCCTCAAGGTCCACTGCAACAGCTCGGGAACGATCGCTGCCACGAAGTCCGCGCGCAGGCTGGTGCCGGGAAACACGGCTTTCGTCAGTCGCAACCAGTATCGGCCTGCATCGCGATGAACTTGAATTTGCGCGCGCGCGCCGAAGAGCGTCGCGTCTATGGTGTTCTCGTGTCCCGCATAGCTGATCCGTACGGAGCGTCCGATCTGTTCGACGCGCAAATCGTTTCGAAGCGCCGCCACTCCTCCGATGCTGGCGCCGACGCCGCCGAGGAACCACCGCCTGTTGAATGTGATTCCACGGCGATCCTGCTCGTCCTCGCCTCCCGCTGCCGGGCGGCGAAACAGACGCGCTATCATCAACGACACGGATATGCCGCGTTGCCCGGACATCCCTTCGCGCTCCCCTGGTTGATCGATGCGCTAGTGACGAATGCCGGAAACATGCGACGCTCGATGCGCCGCATCCCCCTGTGACGGGACACGTTCCGAGAAAAAACTCCCTGGATCAATCGATAGTGGAACTTATCCACATCGGAATTTTCAACTTGTCGTGGGAGCGGCCCGCGAGGGGAATGGTACCAGACATGGATCGCTTGTATCATCCCGTTGCACAGGCGTTGGGGGCGCGAATGCATCGACCATATCGGAAAAGTTTCCGCGCCGGCGTTCTTCTCGCCGGCTTCCTGGCATGCACCTCGCTCTGCGAAGCGACCGCCGGACCGATCGACATCGTCATAGACCCCGCGCCGCAAGCGTTTTCGAACACCTGTCAGTCCTATTCTCTCGGACTCGCGATGGCCTTCGAGCCGACATCCCCCTATCAAGCGGGAACGGCGACCGAGCTGCGCGACCTGGAAGAGAACCTCCGTCAGGCGATCGACGATAGCGTATCTCAGCACCCGAAGAGCGAGCGGCCGGACGGTCCCATCAGGGACGACTGGCGCGCCGCCGTCGAAAAGGTCACAAGCAACGCCCTCACGGTGAAATGGAAATCGTTCAACGATCTCGACTCTGCGATGCGCTTCGTGGGGGATAAGACAAACGTGACCGATCCGGAAAGCCTGGGAACGACCCTATCGGCCGCACTGGTCAAAACACCAGTGCTCCTTTCCTTCAAGCGAGTTCAGGGCTCGAGCTATTCGACTTCACACATAGTGACAGTGTTTGGAGTCGAACTGCCTCAGGCGTCGTTAGCTGAAAACGCGCATCCCAAGCTCGTCATCGTCAACTCGGCGGTCAAATATGCGGGCGGCGTGAAAAACGTCTGCTCGGTTAGCGACCTCTCGGACGCGGACAGATACCAAGCTACCTCCGTGCTGACCGATGACTACGATTTCAATCTGTTTTCGGGCAACACCTATTTGGTGACGTGGGTAGAGCCGAAGAATTAGAGCGTGATTCACGAGAGTTGAATCGCTGAGGGGTTTCCCGCGTGATCGCAAGTCCAATTCGAGATGCTGGCTGGATTTGAGGCCGGCAGGGATGGTCAGGGCATATCCTGAGGATTTGCCGGAGCGCGTGGTTCGGCGGGTTGCGGCCGGTTATGCGGTGCGCGAAGTCACCGAGACGTTTGGAGTGAGCCCTTCGCGCGCGTGAAGTGGTCGCGGCGCCAAGCGCGAAATAGGGAGCGGGCGGCCAACCATGGTTACTGCCGGCGCGGCTAGGGGCTTTTGGCCAAGGCTCCCTTCGGCCAATGGCGGACGCTGACCTTCCTGGCAGCGCCGCGTGTCGACCGCATCGAGCCTCTTGCGCGATCGACGGGCCGATCAACGGCAAGAGCTTCCTGGCCTATGATCCACACGGATGGCAAAACGACGACAGCCCAGCAGCGGCGGAATAGAATTGCCATTCCCGCTACCAGTTGTCGGATTTTCGCCTGACGTCGAGGTAATTGTGGATGAATCTGTCAACTTTGATGGAGAATGGTGGTGCTCTGGAGGCAGCGCTACCCAGTCTTTGCGTGTTGGGGGAATAAAAAAAGACCGCAGGGAGGTCAAGGTAGCCAGCTTGTGCACACGTCGTTAGCGGTGCACAACGTCGCTGTCTTTTATAATTCGCAGTTATTGGTGTCGCTTTGTCGCGCGATTTTGAGGGCGCCGCTAACCCGGCCGGCCTGAACATTAACTCTGTTGCCGGTTAAGGATAAGGGCTGCATCACGAAATCGCCGTAGGTAAGACATAACTATCGGGCTAAGGCAAAATTCCGCCGCCGCTAGTGGTAGTCCATAGATGTCGGCAGCTATAACGGCAGAGCGCTTCCAATCGCCTCGTGTCGACCCAAAATAGAACTTCTCTCGGTCGGAAAGTGGGAAAATCAGTTCTAGTGCTATCAATTCGGGAATAGTCCGTTCCAGAACTTCGGCTACAATCGGCGCAGCACGTTTTTCATAGGCAAGTCCTTTTTCGATAATTTGCTCTCTTAGGCTAACGACGGGATCTGCATCGCTTCTCGAACCATATCCCTCCAATATGGGTTCGACAGCGGCCTGCAACGCGGTCAGCCTGAACAAAGCCCTATCGCTTATCGATTGGACCACAACTATCGCCTTTCCATCTCGATGCCGGAGTATCATCGACCGAATGATAGGATTGTCTGCTACGCCGCTTGCCGTAATTTCTCGCATCTCCATTTCGTTTCCGAACATCTCTCGATATCGATCCGAAACAATCGTGAACAGGTCCGCCACAGAACGGGGCAATGCGTTCGGGTGAAGGCTTCGTTCCGAATATTCCGCGTTCAAGGAACTTGCGAGCTTGAATGCACGCGTCACCAAATCCGGAACCGCTATATCGGCCTCGGGAGCCGTCTCGTCGACAAACGGCGCCAATTCCAAAAGCAACGTGTCGTACCGCGCTCGGCTCGAAGCCAATGTTTTCGCCCAATCGGCGAGAAGGTCTAGCGCCTGCTCTCGGGTTGCATGCTCTCCATATCCGAATTGCTGGAGTACACGTCGAAGGTCATCTTCCGATAACCCTTCAGATTGCTTGTTAGCTTTGCCAACTGCGGCCAAAACCTTCTCTACGCTTATGGTCAACGTATCAAGCTTGGCAAGTTGAGTCGCCCCGAGCTTATCCAGCTGCAGAGCAATATGTTCCTGCCCTTCCAGCAGTTCATTTTGCAAATATTCGATGCGGTCGAGCGACCCGAGCATTGCCTCATAGACATAAGTATTGATTTGTGGATCGCACCGAATTCGGTCAAACGCATTTCCTATAGCCGATCTCAAAAAGCCGATCGCGTGTTGATTTTCGGAATTGTCGATTCCGAGGGACGGACTTAGACTGGCGACGCGCGCCAAGATTATTGATATGAATTTGTCGCGATTCATGCCCGCGAGAGCTATTTCGCGATGAACGCCACTTGCCGTCATAATCTTGGGCAGGTTGTCGTTAAGGACAGCCGCAGCATATTCGATCTCGCCCGAGTGAGGTTCCTGCGACTCGCGACTGCTGAAATCCATCGCGTCGGCCGCCGCCTGCTCTATGGATTTACGCATCACTGCGTCCGCGCTTTCGGCCTTTTCGCTTTTCAACGCAGCGGCAAGCCCAATCCCACCTAAGACTGCTTCTGCCAGAAAGACCGGCTCGCTCACGCCGAGCGCATGAGCCAGTCCACAGCAAATAGCTGCGGCAGCTGCGGTACATAACCTCTCGAAAGTGTTGGCGGTCAGACCCATGGGCAATTCGTCTGAGAATGCGTCGAATATCGCTCATCGGCTCGCCTTAGACTAGAGGCGGTTCGATTCCGCTAAGAGCTTTTTCAACTTGCGGTTCTCGTCTTCCAGCCCCTTCAGCCGGCTGGCATCCGACACGTCTAGACCGCCGAACTTGCTCTTCCAGCTGTAGAACGTCGCCTCGATGATCCCGTGCTTGCGTCACAGATCCGCCGTCTTGGCGCCCAGCTCGTGCTCCTTCAGAACCCCTATGATCTGCTCTTCCATAAACCGTGAACGCTTCATCGTCTGGTCCTCCTCAAAAGGGCCAGACTCCAGTTCAACCCGGATCAAACCGCAGGGGCAACGTCAGATTGACTACAAAAATGGTGCTCCTCTGTCAGGAATGACAGAAGCTCGCCAAAATAACAACTCACTCGACGGACCCAAGCCAGCCACTGCGCGATCGAGTTCGCGTGGCCTCCTTTGACAGCCGGAGAAGGCGGTTCAGAATCTCGCGGCTCCAAACGGTTGCCAACCACCGAGAAAGAGTTCGGTACCTAGATAGAAGGAAGACTTTCACGCAGGCTCCTAGAGCAAAGAAGCTCGCAAGCACCGTCTTAGGATCTTCCAACGGCAAATGACTCAGTGCGTACCGATAGAAACAATATCCGAATATAGCAAGCGCAAACCCGGGTAGTACGTCCGCGGCGAAATGCTGCTTCGTGTAGAGAGCACTAGCTGATATCAGAATAGGGAAAAACCAAACAAGAAAAATCAAATAGCCTGCCCTGTCATAGCCGTTCGCAGTTATGTGAATTGCCGTCAAAACCGCAACAGCTACATGCATCGACGGAAAACAATTCCCACCCCTGTCAACATGCTGAACAAACTTCAAGAACCGTACCGAGTTAGAAGTGCCACCATATGATCTCCAATCGTCCGGAGTTCGTATGGGGTAAAAAAAGGAAATTGTAACGTGGGAAAAAAGCAACCCAACGTAGCTTATACAAATAAAATAGAATTCTCTTATGCTGGAAAGCGTTAGGATGGCAGACAACACAAACGGATAGTAGGCAAACGAATAAATCCAAACCCAATGGGGGCGGAACGGAATCCTCTCATCGACAATCGACGCTTTGCCTATTTTGGCCCGCTTCACCGGAATTCTCTGCGGCAGAAAATATATTTGATATCCGGCGACAATAAGCAGCGCGGCCACGAGAAACGCATATATTATTTCAGACAAGTCGAGCATGTGCGCAGGATCCAAGGCGTAGGTGTAAACATTTACGTTTGCTGCATCGCCGGTTCATGGTGAGCGATGCATCAGTTATCGGCATCTTACACTTTTTAGAAGCATCAAGATACCCAATGCACGGCCGGAAATCAGGCTGGCGCGTTATAGACTCGAAATCACGCACAACGTTGCAGAGGTTAACCACCGCGAGCTCAGACAGCTTATGGTCGCGCAGATGTGCTCGGCGCTAAGCGCCGGCAAACTACAAAGTGGGCTGCTTGCCGGCGGTCGGCTGAGGGCGAACCGTTTAACCTCAGATAAGAAGTGGACGATCTCCAGCGAACCCGCTCGCCGATGGTTGATGTCGTCAGAAGTTGAAATCTATTCTGATGAGGATAACTGTGTAGTAAGCCCATAGCAGTACAAAGAATCCGTATGTCCCTGCCAACAACATTCCAAGATTCACTCTTCTGCCACTCGAATATAGAGCCGCGCTCATATATTCGTTCGCCGGCGAAGTTCTCTCCGACGGGGGCAGCCGCTCATCGCGCGGGAACTGTCCCATGCGTTCTATGAAAGCCGCGCGGCGAACAAAGTTTGTTGCATTCGCAAAGAGCCGCTGATTTTGCACCGCTGCCCCGGCAGACGCCATCAATCCGACAAATATCAACGGCAGGATTGCGAGCTTTCTAAACCTAATGCTGTCAACAGTTTCCGAAGTGCCACCTTTGCCGCCCTCGTTGCTACGCACGATGCTCTGACTCGACGTCACACCTACATTCACCCCCTCCAATTTTATTGTGTTCCCACCCAGGAACACCAGGGAGAGCAGAATTATCTGAAGGAACAAAAAACCCCTCAGCAGATCCGATATATATTTCCAACACTCTCGAACATGATTGTTCAGCTCTCGATACTCTGCATCTAGGAAAGGGAGATTATCGCTATCGATTGTTGTCTGGTCCATATTGTCCCCCATTACGCATCAAGCCAAACGAAGCCCCGAGCTGCGGTCCGCGATTCCAGCCTACTTTGCTATACGCAATTAGCCTTTGCAACCTCCCATAGAAAGGGGCGTGCTGATGGGCAGAATACACCCGCTGCGTATATGGAGCAGATCGAAGTCGTCATCGAATAGGAGCGACAAACCTATTGAAGAAACAGCGAACCAAGAGGCGAAGCCTCTTACCGTTGCCCAATGCAGTCTCAAGCACCGAAAAGCCGTCCTTGGGATGTCGCGCAGATCGACGCTCCAGCCGCCGGCGGCTCGTCCCGAACAAAATGCGCTCCTGGGAAAAACCCGCTATAGTGGCAACGTCAAACACCAGCGATTACCGTCAACATGAATTCAAAAAGCGCGTTGGATGCGGATTATGAGCCCGTAAGAGGTCCTCTCGAGCGATGGTTGATTTTCAAGCTATTTGGATTTCTGTTTCGAGACATCTCATTTGATGTAGATTTTCTGGACGGCGACGTTCGAAAGCTCGGCCGCGCACCGAGCGGGTTCAGAATAGCGCCGCCGGGGCTAATCCGCATGTTACTCATACTACGCAATCCGGCTGTCTACTTGCCTGAAGCCTTTGTCGCTGGCCACTGGTACATTGTGAGCGGCGAGTTATCAGAGCTTGTCGTCTTGGTGGGCAACCGGAGAAGAGGAGGTATAAACAATCATGGTTCTCTATTGGGCCTCACTTCTCGGCTAAGATATTTTTATAGGCAATACATAAATGCGAATGCTCTTCGAGAGGTAAAAAAACATTACAACGAAGATGTTCGCATATACGAACTCATCTTAGATTCCAGAATGACCTACTCGTGTGCCTTTTTCAGCGAAGTCGACACTGACCTGGAACACGCACAAGTGGCGAAACTATCGACCACTCTCGAGCGTTTGAAATCGACTGGTGGCAGCGATCTCAGAACGCTGGACATCGGGTGCGGCTGGGGAAGCTTCATCTTTTTTGCATCTCAAAAAACGAACGGCCAGTTCGATGGAATTTCGATCGCAAAGTCCCAAATCGCCTATGCAAGAAGCAGACTGCAAAAGCTCTCAAAAGATGATCAGGAGCGGATTCGATTCTTTGAGGCCGACTACGCCGATTTTCGCTCCGGCGAAAGCTCAATCTACCATCGAATTGTCAGCATCGGCATGCTTGAGCACGTGGGAAAAAAGCAATACGGGCGGTACTTTTCCGCTGTGCGTCGCTTACTAAAGGATCACGGTATCGCTCTAGTTCACTCCATAGTGAAGCGAGAATCAATTTCAATAAATGGTTGGCTCGACAAGTATGTATTTCCTGGGGGCTATGTTCCCAAGATATCCGAGGTAATGGAAGGAATTGAAGGCGTCGATCTACTCCTAGACGGTTATTACCGGCATGACGGGTGCGCCTACTTGAAAACCCTAAGAAGCTGGCTGGACAACCTGGTTCGCAACGAAGAAAAGTGTCTCAATATATTGAGAGATACCGCGCTTCAGCACGGCAATCCGCCAGCGAACGTGGACAAAATTGCGAGGCAGGCATATCGGATTTGGTATTTCTATCTTGGATCAGTCCAATGGATATTCGACAAAAGAGGCGGCGCCTTTGATGTTGCCCAGTTCGTGCTTGTTAAGCCCGAGAAAACGGATACATGAAAGCTATTTTCGGCAGCCGGCGGCTTCTGTCCGGGCCACTCGAGCATGACGCTGGTAACAAATGGGTCGGCGATCTTGTGACCAAGTATGGCTTTAACGTGAGGGGTTGGGATTCGAACTCGGGTGGCACCGAGGTAGGTGTGGTGCTCCTGCTTCATCGACTGTCTGCCCTCAAAGTCCTCAAGATAACCGAACCCGGCCACTACGCCGACGGTGACGGCCTTTACTTGCACCTCCACCTACGCTTTCGCATGATCGAACGGCAGTGGCGCAATTGCTTGAGAAGGCTGGTGCAGCGGAAAGGCGATGGCGAACGTTGCTCCATTATCAACGCGTCAGGCGGCGAAGTGCAGTCGCAATATGTGCTTTCCGCTTTTCCCGACGGGCGAGCTAGTGGCGGGCGTGCTTGGGGGCGGCTGTGACTGACGGGGGCTTAGGGGTCCTAAGAGGCTCCTTTCATTGTCGCAAAATATTGGGGCGCAAGTGACAGACGCATGGCGATCAATCATGCGGGACAAAAACAGAGCCGACTTCACTACGAGACCACTCTGTGGACGGTCTCTCGACCCTCTTTAAGCGATTTCCGCATAAGTAATCAGGACTTCGGCTATCGTGTCGTCCTTCAATTTCGCGACAAGGCCGTCACGGATACCCTGTATCTGGGCCTGCTTCGCCGTGTCGGCCGGCGAAAGATTGCGCGCGACCGCCACGGATGCGCCGTTATCCATTTGCGCGAGAACGACCTGCGCCGAGACCACGGCAGGCTGTCCCGTCTGCTGTGGTGGGTCGAACTGAACGTTCAGCGCCACTCCGGCCAGTCTATCCAGCGGAATGGACTGCATCAACGGCAAGGCGGGTGCGGGCGCGCCATTGACCAGGACACCCGACGCTGGCCGGGTCGAAACGATTGTCAGGATTCGCATGACCAAGGCCCTCAGATTGTGTCGAAATCGGTTTCAGTGGCGCGCATTGTTATGGAAAACCCGTTCACGACACCGGCAGTCTTTTCGATCGAGAGATCGGCAACGTCCCATGTATCCGGAAGGCCGGACGGCAGGCTTGCATTTATGCCGTTGACGATCCCTTGGATCACGTCCGTCACGTGATAGTAGGCCTCGGCCAATTTTTGCACTATTTCTCCGGCCGCGCCCCCAACATCGAAATAGAGACTGACAGCCGTCAACCGAATGCGCTTTGCTGCGGCGTCAAAGAAAACGTTCGTCTCGACCATCAAGTCCGGAAGAGCAAGATCTGCGGGAAAGGTGAAATCCTGGTGATCATGCGCTTGGCGGAACGGGTCATCCCAGGTCGGTGACGGATAGTGATAGGCAATTCTGGCGCCGAAATATTTGAAGCCGGAGCTGACTCTGAACGTGAGGGTTCGATCGTCTGTCTTGGGTCCATCGATCGCTACGACGACTTGCCGTACCCCAACCAAAAAATAAGTACCGTCGAGCCCGGCCAGAAAGCTGACCGCGCCGCCCAGAAGCCCGAGCGCGCTGTCGAAGCTGAGATACGGACCGATATTGTTCACTACGTCGTCGGCCCAAGACGGAACGCTGACACCATTGCTCCGCAAAAGAGAGAAAAGATCATGGAGATATGCCTGCTCGTCCGCGGGCCACGCGATCTCTTGGGCGGGGCTTACCGGAATCGGGGGAATGCTGATGGTCAGGCTGATCTCGTCGACACCCTGACTTTTCAGAATCCGCTTGGGCACATCGAGAATACCCATAGGCTGAATTTCGGCGTGTTTGGCGCGGGCATTCGAAATTGAAATCGGCGCGGGGGCGCTCGGAGACGAAATTTTGGCGCTGGCGAACTTCAACATCGCGGCGAAGCGCAGGTCGGCGCCGTTGACGGCAGCCTCGGCGCGTATGGTTGCGTGGCTCTGAAGATCGAGCGTCAGCCCCGACAAAGCGATCGACAGCGGGTCGATTGTTCCCTCGACATCGACGATGCCGTCGCCGCGAACGAGCTGGGGGATGGTCAGCTCAACGCCGCGTGCGCTCACCTGGATCGGGCCCTGAAACGTCACCGGCGAGGTCGAGGGGAAGCCCGCGATTTGCGGCGCGTTCACGCTGATGTCAGCTTTATCGAGTGAAAGAGTGCTTTTCGAGCCGCCGGGATAGAGGCGGATTCGCACTCCTAAGCCCTTGGTGTCGGCCACGCAGTCCGCCGCGCTCAACGGCCCGACGTCGAGCTTGCTCAAAGTGACACTCGCTTGATCCGACATGAAGTCGAACTCGCCACTGGGAACTTCGACGCCGCTTTGCCCAATATCGAAAACGATAGACCGGCCCTGGCCGGACAATATCCCGGTATCGAGATCCGCGCTTTGACCGCCGGCGCCCTGGCACGAACCGCTGAGCGATTGCGCCGAGAACGTGAGCCAATCGATGGTCACGATCCCCTGCCCGCTCGAAATGTCGAAAATTACGTCCGCCGCGAGCTTGAAGCTTGCCTCCCGGATCGTCAGCGATACCGAGCCGAAGTCGACAGCGAGATCGGGCCCCGGGAACGCCTCCGCATCATGAATCCTCAGCTCAAATCCGACGTGCCCTCCTGACAGGTCGATGGCCAGATTGCGAAGCGATACATCGCCGCCTATCGCCGGCAATGACAATCCGCCTAGCCTCAGCGGTGGGATTTTGATGCCAAACGCCGAAATCCCCGGAATTACCAACACGGTCACGTCGGCGGAGATATTCCCTATCCAATCCAGCACATCGGGAAGATCGCCGATCGGGAGCGAAGAAAGCGTTTGAAATATCCGACTGGGATTGAGTTGCGGGCCCGCGCGCAGGATGTTGAGGACGCCCGGGTCGGACAATGTTTTCTCGACGGCCGCACCCGTGGGCGGTTGCCAGATCAATCGATCGCCGGAAATGGAAAGGTTGCCCCTTTTGGGCGTGCCCAATTTGCACTGTAGGACGTCGGCACCGAGCGCCAGCTCCAGATCGACCACGGAACCATCCTGGTCGCGCAGCTGCCAAGCCATTCGGCCGCTCTTGACGACGAGCCCGCTCAGCCAGTCGAGAACGGAACTTGGGTTCACAGCGTTCATCGGCGCCGCTCAGGCCATCTTTATCAGTACGCGATCACTCCAGCTTTGGCCGACCGCCAACACGATCGCTTGCTCGTCGACGATCGGAACCAAGGCTGTATTTCCATCTCCGCTATAACAGGCCACTTCCACATGTGCCGTGGACGGCTGCTGCGAGTTATTGAGCAGCAAAATCGTGATCAGCGTATCGACTTTCTTCGCCAAAGTGACGGTTTCCGCCAAGGCGGCGCCGGCATTCTGAAGATTGTACGGAGGCGAGCTGGGCCGGGCGACAAAGTCCTTGGGCGCTGCGGCGTCGTCGGTGAGGAGGGATACTCGAATCTCACCGCCGGAGGTCGCGATCGCGAGGGAAAGCTTGGGCTCGTCGCCGATCGTCAGAACGGCCAATTTGGTTTCAACTGTTCTCATGCCTCCCCCCTTTTGGGATACGAACAGGCGGTTTGCGTCACATGGAAATCTTGGATGTTCTAGCTGGACGAGAATACAGAAAAGTTCGCGGTGCCGATAGAGAAAACAGTAGCTGGGCTCCCCGAGGCGCGCGGCGAAAAACCATGGCGAGCAAGCTCGATAGCCATAGAAATCTCTTTGTGGGTGCGTACCACTTGAGATAACTGTCAATTATGGT
>Ga0070731_10001492_pt1 | contig 24141 bp, 26 predicted proteins | sample Coa_R1_2_FD_66448 | JGI IMG/M metagenome (GOLD analysis project Ga0070731, IMG submission 66448) | Surface soil microbial communities from Centralia Pennsylvania, which are recovering from an underground coalmine fire - Coalmine... | ecosystem: Environmental > Terrestrial > Soil > Unclassified ... | reverse complement strand
ACCAGGCCGCGGTGCGCATTGAACCAGCGCGTCGCCACCGTCACGGCGAGAACCATGGCGGTCAGTCCCGTGCCGACGCCGACCACGATGCCCCATAGCAGCACAAGCTGCCACACCTGGTTCATGGCCATCGAGGCCAGAAAGCCGGCCGAGATGAGAACGACGGCGGTCACCATGACGGCGCGCACACCGTAGCGATTCATGAACGCGGCGGCGAACGGACCGAACAATCCGAACAGCATGAGGCGCAGCGCCAGCGCCGAAGAGATCTGCTCGGTGTTCCAGCCAAATTCCTCCTGCAGCGGCACGATGAGTACGCCCGGCGTGCTCATCGCCGCGGCAGTCACCACGGTGGTGAGCAAGGTGACGCCGACGATGACCCAGCCATAGTGAATGTTGCGGCGAGCCAGGGCGGCGGCGAGTGGGGAGGACACAGCGACTTCGGATGCCATTCGCTAAATCTTTAAATGATGACCATCATTTTACGGCTTGCCTATTGATGACGATCGTCATATAAATTGTCAAGGCTCGCTGGGCGCCGCATGGCTGAGGTGCCAAAACCGGAGGTGCAATGAGAGTAAGCCGCGAACAAGCCGCCCTTAACCGCGACCGCATTATCGATGCGGCCGGCGCGCTGTTCCGCGCCAAAGGCTTTGACGGCGTGGGCGTCGCCGACATCATGAAAGCCGCGGACCTCACGCACGGCGGCTTTTACGGTCATTTCACCTCGAAGGACGATCTCGTTGCCCAGGCGAGCAAACGCGCCATGGCGCGCGCAGCCACGAACTGGGAACGTGTGGTCGCAGATGCGCCGGACGCGCCGTTCGCGGCACTGCTCAAGCACTACCTGTCGGAGCGGCATCGCGACGATCCGGGCAAGGGGTGCGTGTTCGCGGCGCTCGCCGCCGACGCGTCCCGTAGCGGCAAGGTGGTGCGCGGCGCGTTTGCGGAGGGCATCGAGTCGCTTATCGACATTTTGGCCGATGCCATCCCGGAGCGCTCGAAGGCCGCGCGCCGGCGCAAGGCGGTGACCGCCATGGCCGCTCTTGTAGGCGCCTTGGGGCTGGCGCGGGCGACCGAAGGCACGACGCTTTCGGACGAAATCCTCGACGCCGCGCGCCGCGAACTGCTGGCCGCCATGGGTCACTAAGCTCCGGGCCACTAAGCTCCCGGTCACTAAGCTTCGGGTCATGGAGCTCTGGACCACTGAAGTCCCTTTCTCCTGCCGTCTTTTGCCATCGCGGGCGACAATACAGCCGCCGGTCGCGCGACGACTGACAAACTGCAGTGCATTATCCGCCAAGATGATCATCGGACGCCCCGCCTCCGAGGGGCGCATGACGACTGCGTGAAAGGACCCCGCGATGCTCGCGACCGGCAAAGAACGACTTGAGCGCATGCGCGACGGCCGCGTCATCTACATCGGCCGCGAACGCGTTGACGATGTCACCACGCATCCGGCGTTCCGCAACGGCGCCCGCACCATCGCGACGCTCTACGATCTGAAAGCCGACTCCGCCAAGCGCGACCTCTTCACCTACGAGGAAAACGGCGAGCGTATCGGCCTGCAATGGCAGCGCTGCCGCACGCGCGAAGATCTGGCGCGGCGCATGCGCGCCATGAAGGCGATCGCGGACGCTACCTACGGCATGATCGGCCGGTCACCGGACCATGTCGCCGGCCTCATCACCGGCCTCGCCATGCGCCCGGAACTGCTCAACGGGCTGCACGCAGGCTTCGGCGACAATCTGATCCGCTTCTACGAGCGGGCGCGACGCGATGACCTCTATCTGTCGTTTGCGGTGACGCCGCCGTCCGGCATCCGCGACCGCGAAATCTACACCGGCATGGTGCGCGACGATCCGACCCTGCAGGTGGTAGACGAAGACGATTCCGGCGTCGCGGTCTCGGGTATGAAGATGCTCGCGACCGGCGCGATCTTTGGCGACGAGGTCTATATCGGCAATCTCACCGCCATCGATGATAGCCGCAAGAGCGAGAGCATCACCGCGGCCATCCCCAACAATGCGGCGGGCGTTTCCTTCTGGGCGCGCGAGCCTTACGAGCGCCACGTGCGCGAAGCAGCCGATTATCCGCTCAGCTACCGCTTCGACGAAAACGACGCGGTGCTGGTGTGCGACCGCGTGAAGATTCCGTGGGAGCGCGTCTTCCTGCACAACAACGGCGCCTGGTCGCGCCGCATCTACATCGAGACGCCTGCGAACGTTTATCAGAACCAGCAATCAAACATCCGCTTCTGGGCCAAGATGGGATTGATCGTCGGGCTGGCGAGCCGCATGTGCCAGGCCAACGGCGTCGACAAGGTGCCGGCGGTGCGCGAGACGCTGGGCCGCCTCGCCGCGCTCGAAGCGACGATCGCGGGCCTTGTCGCCGGACAGATCGAGGCGTGTGAGAACTGGCCGGAAGGTTTCGTCACGCCGAACCGGCGCATGGTCTATGCCACGCTCAACTGGTGCCAGGAGCACCACACCGAGATCATCGACATCCTGCGCACGCTGGCCGGCGCCGCGCCGCTGCAGATGCCGGCGAGCCTCGACCTGTTCGCCGATCCGGCGCTGAGGGATCGCTTCGAGCGCTGGTGGGGCACGGCCAGCATGCGAGCCGATGCCCGGTACAAGCTCTACAAATTGGTCTGGGACCTGATCGGCTCGGAATTCGCCGGCCGCCACATGCTCTATGAGCGGTTCTACGCCGGCAACTCGATCATTGTGCGCAACCAGAGCGACCGCGAGGCGCCCTGGGACAAATTCCACGGCATCGTGGACGGGTTGCTGGAGGCGGTGCCGATGCCCAAGACCTGATCCGGGCGATTTACCCACGCAATCCCGCGTGGCCAACGCTTGTGTTCATGGATTGTTCTTGAAAATTCCCCAACCCTGCGCTACCCTGGGATGTAACGGCAGGGGACAGGCTCCAGATGGTCCAGCGCGTGTCCACGGTGGCTTTCGAGGGCATTGAGGTCCGGCCCGTCGATGTCCAGGTGCAGATTGCGCCCGGACTGCCGGCATTCAACATCGTCGGCCTGCCCGACAAGGCGGTCTCCGAGGCCCGCGAGCGGGTGCGCTCGGCTTTGATCGCATCGGGCCTGGCGCTGCCGGCGCGCCGGATCACCATCAACCTGGCGCCCGCTGACCTTCCCAAAGAGGGAAGCCATTACGATCTGCCGATCGCGCTGGGGCTGATGGCGGGTATCGGCGCCATCCCGCACGACGCGCTTGCCGGCTACACAGTGCTGGGCGAACTCGGTCTCGACGGTTCGATCGCCGCCGTGGCTGGCGTGCTGCCGGCTGCCATCGGCGCCAATGCGCGCGGCGAAGGTCTCATGTGCCCGCTCAAATGCGGGCCGGAAGCCGCCTGGGCGAGCCCCGACATGGAGATCGTCGCCGCGTCCTCGCTGATCCAGCTCGCCAACCATTTCAAGGGCACGCAGGTACTATCGCGGCCGCAGCCCAAGATCCTCGAAACCAAAGGCGCCATCCTCGACCTGGCCGACATCAAGGGCCAGGAAAGCGCCAAGCGCGCGCTCGAAGTGGCGGCTGCCGGCGGGCACAATCTGCTCATGGTCGGTCCGCCCGGCGCCGGCAAATCCATGCTGGCGGCGCGCTTGCCTTCGATCCTGCCGCCGCTGGCGCCCGCCGAACTTCTTGAAGTCTCGATGGTCGCCTCCATCGCCGGCGAGATCGAAGGCGGCGCGCTGACCAATCGCCGTCCGTTCCGCGCGCCGCATCACTCCGCCAGCATGCCGGCGCTGGTCGGCGGCGGATTGCACGCGCGGCCGGGTGAAATCTCGCTCGCCCATCACGGCGTGCTGTTTCTCGACGAGCTGCCGGAATTCCAGCCGCAAGTGCTCGATTCGATGCGCCAGCCGCTGGAGACCGGCGAGGTCTCGATCGCGCGCGCCAATCATCGCGTGACTTATCCGGCGCGCTTCATGCTGGTCGCCGCGATGAATCCGTGCCGCTGCGGTCGGGCTAACGAGCCGGGCTTTACATGCAACCGAAAGCCCAACGTGCGCTGCACGGCCGACTACCAAGCGCGCATCTCGGGGCCGCTCATCGACCGCATCGACCTGCACATCGAAGTGCCGGCGGTGACCGCCGCCGATCTCATCCTGCCGCCGCCGACCGAAGGCAGCCGCGAGGTCGCCGAACGCGTGGCGCTGGCCCGCGAGCGGCAGGCGGCACGCTACGCCGCGATTGGCTTACCGCACGTGCGAAGCAACGCGGCAGTTTCCGCCACGGTACTGGAAGACGTCGCACGGCCGGACGGCAGCGGGCTTGCTCTGTTGCGTGAAGCCGCCGACGCCATGCGGCTCTCGGCGCGCGGCTATCACCGCGTGCTGCGCGTCGCCCGCACCCTTGCCGACCTCGACGGCGCCGACAAGGTCGGCCGCGTGCACCTCGCTGAGGCGTTGTCGTATCGCGCGCTAGCAGACGAAATCAGGCGCGCGGCGTAACCAACGCCGCGCGGCGTGAGCGGATCAAGCCGATCCGTTGGATGCAACAACGGCCCCGCGCATCCCGATCGCCGCCAAAAATTCCTGGCGAGTCTCAGCGTGGTCGCGGAACACACCGAGCATGCGGCTCGTCACCATGCTGACGCCGGTCTTGTGCACGCCGCGGGTGGTCATGCACTGGTGCGTCGCTTCGGTGACCACGGCGACGCCGTGCGGCTTGAGCACCGCTTCCAGGCATGCCGCGATTTCGGCCGTCATCTTTTCCTGAATCTGCAGACGGCGCGCATAGACCTCGACCAGCCGCGCCAGCTTTGAAATGCCGACGACGCGGTTGCGCGGAATGTAACCGATATGCACGCGCCCGATGATCGGCGCCATGTGGTGCTCGCAAAATGACTCGAAGCGGATGTCGCGCAGCACCACGACTTCGTCGTACCCGCCGGTCTCCTGGAACGTACGCTTGAGATATTCGCTTGGGTCGTCGTTGTAGCCGGAAAACCATTCCTCGTAGGCGCGCACGACACGCGAGGGCGTGGCGCGCAGCCCCTCGCGATCGGGATCGTCACCGGCCCAGCGAATGAGCGTGCGCACCGCGGCCTCCGCCTCCGCGCGAGACGGCTTTGTCAGCGTGGCGGCCGCTTCCGGCTGTCCGCGCGAGCGTTTGTTATTCACTACCTTATCCATTCAAATTCTCCGGCCGCGCCTTCGTCTCGGGCAACATTGTACCGCCCACTTATGTGGTGACGCGATGTTAACAAACCAGCAACCCTCACTCCAATCGCGCTTACCAAATGCAAGGGATGCGCAAGGTTCATAGGCCAAATTCGCCCCGGGCGTCTATCAAACCAAGCACGAACGTGGCTCGCCATCCAGCGCCACCCATAACGTGCCGAGCGGGACCGGGATCATGCGCCAGCGCGCCACCCTCACGAAACCCGCAATTTTCACCCGCCGCTTCCTGTCGCTCATTCTCCGTGGCTTCATCATCACCTCGATGTCGTTTGGCATCGCATTTGGCTTTCTCACCGGAACAATGGGCCAGGGCGCCAGCTATGACCCCAACGCGTTCGCGATTGGCGTATCGGCCCTGTTCGGCGCCGCATGCGGCGCCATCAGCCTGCTGATATCGCGCATCAAACAGATGAAACGGGAGCTGCGGCATCTGGAGCTGCGGCTCGACGAGGCGGCGGATCGTCATTACGAAATCAAGGAGGCGGAGGAGCGCGCCAAGACGTTCTTCGAGGCCCAGGATGACGTCATCGTTCGGCGCAATAGCGACGGCATGATCACGTATGCGAATGACGCCTACTGTGCGCTCGCTGGCCGTGATCGCGCCAGCCTGCTGACGACCGGGTTTGCGCTCGCCGAGATCGAGCGCGGTGAGCCGAAGTTGCTCGCCGACGGCATCCGTGCCTACGACCAGAAAATCACTGCCCCCGATGGAGCGCGCTGGATCGCTTGGCGCGAAGTCACTCTGCGCGGCGAAGGCGGCGGCGAGACTCAAAGCGTCGGGCGCGACATCACCGACCGGATGGAGGCCGAGCGAACGCTGGCCGAAGCGCGCGATCAGGCGGAAACGGCGAACCGCGCCAAATCGGGGTTTCTGGCCATGGTGTCTCACGAGATCCGAACGCCGCTCAGCGGCATTCTCGGCATGGCCGATCTGCTGCGCGACACCCCGCTCTCAGCCGAGCAGGGGGCCTATCTGAAAGCGGTCAAGACCTCAGGCGAGACGTTACTGACGCTGATCGACGAGATCCTCGACTTCTCCAAGATCGAAGCGGGCCGGTTGGAACTTGCAGTACGGCCGTTTGCGTTTGAGCCCTTTGTGGAGGAAGTCGTCGAACTGCTGAGTCCGCGCGCTCAGGCCAAAGGTTTGGAAATCTGCTGCTACGTGGACGAGCGCCTGCCCGCGCGGGTCGTCGGCGACGCCGCCAGGCTACGCCAGGTGCTGTTCAATCTCGCCAGCAACGCCATCAAGTTCACCGAGCAAGGCGGCGTCTCGATCATCGTCGAACCGACCGAGAAGACGGACGAGATCGCCATCTCGGTGCACGACACCGGCATCGGCATCTCCGCCGAAGACCGGTCGCGCATCTTCCTCGAGTTCGAGCAAGCCGACTCGGGCTCAACGCGCAAATATGGCGGCTCTGGACTCGGCCTGACCATTTCCAAGCGGATCGTCGAGATCATGGGGGGCTCGATCGCGCTGGAAAGCACGCCCGGCGAAGGCTCGACGTTCCGCGTCGCCATTCCGCTGCCGCGTCCAGACGAGAAGGACGAGCCGACGCTGGCAGTCCCCAATTTGAGCGGCGAGGAGATCCTCATCGTCGCACCGGGCGCGATCGAAGCGTCGCTGATCGCGCGGCATCTGCAGCGCTGGGGAGCACGCACCAGGATCGTACCCGACGAAATGGTAGCGGCAGCGCTGCTGCCGGAGCAGGCGTGGACCGCGGTGCTTGTCGATCATGCACTGGGGACGGCCGCGAGCGAGGCCATCGTGCGCCTTGTCTCGACCGTGCAGCGGCGCATCGTGCTGGTCACGCCGGCCATGCGCGGCAACCTCGCGACTCTCAAGGCCGCGGGCTTCTCTGGCTATTTGATCAAACCGGTACGGGCCGCTTCCCTGGCGGCCCGTTTTTCAGCCGGCGACAACTTCGATTCCGGTGCCACAAGTGAAGCCGCAGACGCACGCGAGGTTCACGGTGGCAAGGGACTTTCGATACTCGTCGCCGAAGACAACGAAATCAATGCGATGCTCACGCGTGCGCTCCTCGCCAAGCTGGGCCATCGTCCAACGATGGCTGCGGATGGCACCGCCGCCATCGAGAGCTGGCTCGCGGCGCGTGCCGCCGGCACGCCTTACGATCGCGTGCTGATGGACTTGCATATGCCGGGAATGGATGGTCTCGAAGCCGTCCGCCGTATCCGCGCCATCGAAGCCGAGCACGAAAGCTCACGCACGCCGATCATCGCGCTCACCGCAAATGCGTCGGCCGAGGATCGCCAGGCCTGTCTGGCCGCGGGCATGGACGAGTTTCTGGTCAAACCGCTCGACCGCGAATGCCTTGCCGCCGCGCTCGCGGCCGCCGACAAGGCCGCGCTCGCCGCTTAAAGACTTCACAGCCGCCGCAACGCCACTTCCTCGACCTGATGGGTTTCGCTCTTTTTCAGGATCAGGTCGGCACGCGGGCGCGTCGGCAAAATGTTTTCGCGCAGATTGACGAGATTGATGCGATTCCAGATCGATGTGGCGGTGACCATCGCCTCCCTGTCGGACAATTTGGCATACCGGTGAAAATACGATTTGGGATCGGCGAAAGCCGTACCGCGCAGCGCCAGAAAGCGGCTGACGTACCACGACAACAGCACGTCCTCGTCGGCGTCGAGATAGACCGAAAAATCGAAAAAATCCGAGACGAACGGAATGGCCTTGCCGTCCTTCGGCAACCGCCCCGCCTGCAGCACGTTGAGGCCTTCGACGATGAGAATGTCGGGCCGATCGATCTCGATCCATTGGTTGGGAACAACGTCGTAGACCAGATGCGAATAGACCGGCGCCCGCACCGGCCGGCGGCCCGCCTTGATGTCGGAAAGAAAGCGCAGCAGCCCCGGCAAGTCGTAGCTCTCCGGAAAGCCCTTCTTCTCCATCAAGCGTTCACGCTCGAGCACCGCGTTGGGATAGAGGAAACCGTCGGTGGTAATCAGATCGACCTTGGGCACATTGGGCCAACGGGCAAGCAGAGCCTGCAGCACGCGCGCCGTGGTCGATTTGCCGGCCGCCACCGAACCACCGACCCCGATGATGTAGGGCATCTTGGAATCTTCGGTGCCAAGAAATCCCTGCTGCGCCCGAAACAGCCGCTGGGTCGCGGCGACATAAAGCGACAGCAGCCGCGACAGCGGCAGGTAGATTTCCTCGACTTCCGAGATATCGAGCCGATCATGCACGGAGCGCAGCCGCACGATCTCCTCGGGCGCCAAGGTCATGGGCGTATCTTCGCGCAGCGTCGCCCATTCGGCGCGGGAGAACACCCGATAGGGCGAGATCTCCTGTTCGGTACGCTGCTCCATGGCGACGCCCTCACCCACCCTTGCGCGCAGCCTTCTCGTCGATCCCAGACTGGCGCGTGCGCGCCGCGAGCTCGGCCTCGACCTCATCGAGCGCGATGCCGCGGACGTGCAGCACGACCAGAAGGTGATAGAGCACGTCGGCCGCCTCCGCGATCATGCGCTGGCGATCCTCCGCGATAGCGGCGATGGCCGCCTCGACCGCCTCTTCGCCGAGCTTCTTGGCGCATTGCGCCACGCCTCGGTCGATCAGTTTACGCGTGTAGGACACGTCCGCACTCGCTTGCGCACGTTCCTGAACACGCTTTTCCAGGTCATGGAGGGTAAACGCCGACATGATGTGTTTCTTAGCATTCTTGAACAAAATATTCTCTAATTATTCCGTCGCAGCCGCACCACTTGCAACAGAATATCTCCTCTGCGTCTCGCTCGGACCGGCGTCACGGATCAAGCCGCATCGGCAGGCCGGCGCGGGCCATGTATTGCTTGGCCTCGCGTACCGAATGCTCGCCGAAATGGAAAATCGAGGCGGCAAGTACCGCGTTGGCATGACCGTCGCGGACGCCCTCGACCAAGTGATCGAGATTGCCGACGCCCCCCGAGGCGATCACCGGCACCGAGACTGCGTCGGCGATGGCGCGCGTCAGTGCGGTGTCAAAACCTCGCCGCGTGCCGTCTCGATCCATCGAGGTGAGCAAAATCTCGCCGGCGCCAAGCCCGACGACCTCGCGCGCGTAAGCCAGCGCATCGATCCCGGTCGGATTGCGGCCGCCGTGGGTGAAAATCTCCCAGCGGTCGTTCTCGTCCGGCTTGGAAACCTTCTTGGCGTCGATCGCCACCACGATGCATTGGTCGCCGAATTTTTCCGCCGCCTCCTTGACGAACGCGCGGCGCGACACCGCTGCGGTGTTGATTGAAACCTTGTCGGCGCCCGATGTGAGCAGCTCGCGAATGTCCTCGATGGTGCGCACCCCGCCGCCCACCGTCAGCGGCATGAAGCAAGCCTCGGCGGTCCGGCGCACCACGTCGAGCATGATGCCGCGATTCTCGTGGCTCGCGGTGATGTCGAGGAAAGTCAGCTCGTCGGCGCCTGCTTGATCGTACGCGATGGCTGCTTCCACCGGATCGCCGGCATCGCGCAGGTTGACGAAGTTGACGCCTTTGACGACGCGGCCGTCCTTGACGTCGAGGCAGGGAATGACACGGACCTTGAACATTTCACGCCGCCTGCACTGCACGGATCAAATTCAGGGCCGCCGACGCGTCCAGACGACCGTCGTACAAAGCGCGCCCCGCAATCGCGCCTTCGAGTTTGCGGGCACGCGGTGCCAGCATGGCTCGCACGTCCTCGATCGAGGCAAGGCCCCCCGAGGCAACGACCGGGATCGAAACCGCATCCGCAAGAGCGATGGTGGCGTCGAGATTGAGTCCCTGAAGCATGCCGTCGCGCGCCACGTCCGTGTAGACGATGGCGGCGACGCCCGCATCCTCGAAGCGCCGCGCCACATCGAGCGTGGAAAGCTCCGAGGTTTCCGCCCAGCCCTCCACCGCCACCCTGCCATCACGCGCATCGAGGCCGACCGCGACCCGGCCCGGATAGGCACGCGCCGCTTCCTTCACCAGGGGCGGATTGCGCACGGCCGCAGTCCCGATGATGACGCGCGATACGCCCTTGCCGAGCCAGGCTTCGACGGTGCCGCGGTCGCGGATGCCGCCGCCAAGCTGCGCAGGGATGTCCACCGCCGCGAGAATTCCCTCAACGGCCGCGGCATTCATGGGCTTACCGGCGAAAGCGCCGTCGAGATCGACGATGTGCAAATATTGGAAGCCCTGCTGCTCGAACGCTTTCGCCTGCGCGGCCGGATCACGGTTGAACGTGGTGGCGCGCGCCATGTCGCCCTGTTGCAGGCGCACAGCCTCGCCGTTTTTCAGATCGATTGCCGGAAACAAAATCATCGCACGCGCGTCTGCCCAATCACCGGTTGATCTCGACCAACAAAACCCACGCCTCGGAGGACGCCACGAACAATGAAAGCACCATGGAGGCAGCAACCCAGTACAGCCCTCCGCTCACGCCCGCCAGCACCAACACTCCGCCCACCAGATACGGAATCACGGCCATCTGGAACAAAAAGAAATGGCGCACGAAATAGCGCCGGTATTCGGTCTCGCTGCGGCGGATCGCAACTACATCGAGACGCGTGATCATGCCCCAGAGCGCGAGCCCGGCCAGAAGAATCTCCAGGCCGAACGCCGTACGCGGCTGCTCCGGCACCAGCATCAACGATGCGATGATCACGTTGGTCAAGAGCAGATAGAAACCGGAAAGCGCGCGCCCCGGCAGCGATGGGTTTGCCAAAATCTTCGCGAGATTAAGCGAGACACCGACAAACAAAAGGCCGGCCAACGTAGCCGCCGCTGCCAATTGCGCAGCGAAAAAAGTCTCCCATGGCGCCATATCAAGGCTTCCACTTCAGGAAATTGGTGATCAGCGCCAGTCCGAAGCGTTGGCTCTTCTCGGGATGAAATTGCGTGCCGAAAATATTGTCGCGCGCGACAATCGCCGTGACGGCGCCGCCATAGTCGGCATCGGCGACGAGGTCCGCGCGCCGCGCGGGCTTGAGCTCGTAGGAGTGCACGAAATAAGCGTGCCGCCCCTCCGGTCCAAGCGGAAGACCCTCCAGCAAAGGATGCGAGCGGATCACGTTGAGGGTATTCCAGCCCATGTGCGGGATTTTCAATCCTGGATCGGACGGCGTGATGCGATCGACCTCGCCGGCGATCCAGCCCAGACCGTCGGTGACCTCATATTCACGGCCGCGCTCGGCCAAGAGTTGCATGCCCACACAGATGCCGAAGAACGGCCGGCCCTTTTGCCGAACCGCTTCGTCCAGCGCCGCCGTCATGCCATCGACCGCATCGAGCCCGCGGCGGCAATCCGCAAAGGCGCCGACGCCCGGCAGCACGACGCGGTCGGCGCTGGCCACCACTTCCGGATCGTCCGTCACAATGATCGGCTGGCCGAGATTCAACTCCTTCGCGGCGCGCTCAAAGGCCTTAGCGGCCGAGTGCAGGTTGCCGGAGCCGTAATCGACGATGGCGACACTCATCCGTGCGCTCCCGGCTCGGGGAACAGACCGACCACACCGGAACCTGGCGCCGCGGATGGTGATGGCGGCGCCGCTGCAGACGCCGGAGGAGGCCCAGGCGGCTGGGTCATCGGCACCGCGCGCTGTGCTGGGAGCTCACGCACCCACGTCTCGAAAAAACGCCGTTCGGCCTCTTCAAGGTTATCCCCGCTGATGACCCCAACATTTCGCCAGCCACGGCGGTTCAGCGTGAAGCGGCGCAGCGTACTCGCCTCTAGCCCAATCAAGAGCGCAATTAGCAAGGCCACAACCAGAACATCCGTTGGGGAAGCACCCGCCGCCACAAGCGCCGTTTCCACGATGGCTGAAAGGAGAACGTAGCCAATCAGCACCAGCCACATCCGGTACCAAAGCATCCACAACGGCGCGAACAGGAACGCACGGAAAGAGAATCCGTCGCGCACAAAGACAAAGCGCTCGGCGTCGGGCAGCGGATCGAGGCCCCGCACCGGCGGCTCATGCACGCTGTACACCCGCATTGTCGTCGCTCGGCCGACACCGGCCGCCTTCCTGTGAGCCCGCGGCAGCGGGCATCCAACAATCACGCTTCTGAAATATAGGCGCCGCCGGCGATGATTGCCGCATCGTCCGCTGGGATGGACGATGCCAGACACCCTAACATCATCCGCCCAGCGTGCCTTTCGTCGACGGTATCTCGTTGGCGGCTCGCTGATCGACGGCAACGGCCGCGCGCAGCGCCCGGGCCAAGCCCTTGAAGCAGGACTCGGCGACGTGATGATCGTTGGTGCCGTATAGCGTCGCCACATGCAGCGTCATTGCGGAATTCACCGCGAAGGCCTGGAACCATTCCTGCACCAGCGCCGTATCGAACGCGCCGATCTTGGCGCGGACGAATTCGACCTTGAACACCAGAAATGGCCGGCCCGAAATGTCGATCGCCACCCGCGTCAGCGTCTCGTCCATGGGCAGATGAACGTCGGCGTAGCGGGTAATGCCCTTCATGTCGCCCAGCGCCTTCTTGAGCGCCTGACCGATTGCGATCCCGACATCTTCGGTGGTGTGGTGCTGGTCGATGTGCAGATCGCCCTTGGCTTTGACACTGAGATCGATCCGCGAGTGTCGCGCCAAAAGATCGAGCATATGGTCGAGGAAACCGATACCGGTTGCGATCGAGGATGCGCCCGTGCCGTCAAGATCGAGCGCGACCTCGACGTCGGTCTCCTTGGTGGTGCGCTTGACCGATGCCTTGCGCATGGGGTGCTCCGCGGCTCAAAACCGGGTGCCTTTTATCAGGGCTTTAGCTAATCGGCTATTACGCTTGCTGCTGGCGGGTGCCCCGCGGCGCACATTTGCATTGCCCGTATCCAACTCCTAAATCATCCCCTTGATAATGGTTTTCCCGCACATGCAGCCTGCGCAATCTGGCGACTCCGGCCCCTGGCACGGCACCACCATCCTGACCGTCCGCAAGGGCGGCGCCGTGGCGGTCGGCGGCGACGGGCAGGTTTCGATCGGTCAGACCATCGTCAAGGCCAATGCCAAGAAAGTCCGCCGCCTCGGCAAGGGCGACGTGATTGGCGGCTTCGCCGGCGCCACCGCCGACGCCTTTACGCTGTTCGAGCGGCTCGAAGCCAAGCTCGAGCAATATCCCGGACAGCTCACGCGCGCCGCCGTGGAGCTTGCCAAGGACTGGCGCACGGACCGCTATCTGCGCCGGCTCGAGGCCATGATGATCGTCGCCGACAAGGATGTTTCTTTGGTCCTCACCGGCACCGGTGACGTGCTCGAACCCGAAGCCGGGATCGCCGGCATCGGCTCCGGTGGGAATTACGCGCTCGCCGCGGCGCGGGCGCTCATCGACGGGCCGCTGGATGCCGAAGCGATCGTGCGCCGGTCGCTCGATATCGCCGCCGACATCTGCATCTACACCAACCGCAACGTCACGGTGGAGAAGCTTTGATGATCGAGGATGACGACCTCGAAGCGGCAGTCGTGGACGGCATCATTACGTCCGCTCAACTTGAAGCGCTGCAAAAGTTCGCCGGCAGCCGGAAGGCAACGGCCGAACGCGCCGACGATGAGCGCTTCCGCTTCATGCGCGGGTTCAACGATTTCTTTTTCGCGGTTGGTATCGTCCTGTTTGGTGTCGGCATTGCGTTCTTCGCCGGCACCAGCGCACTCATGAATCTGCTCGCCGCCATTCTCATCTGGGTGCTCGCCGAATTTCTCGTGCGGCGCATGCGCTTGGTGCTGCCTGGCATCCTGCTGGTATTGCTTTTCGCCTTCTTCGCTTTCCGGCTCGCTCAATTGAATTGGGCAGCGCTTTCGCATTTCGTCGGGGTGCCGCTGCGGCTTACGCCTGGATTCCCGACGCGACCCAGTCCGTTTATTGATAGTTTCGAGCCGATCGCGATCGCGGTGAAAGCGTTGGCCGCGGCGTTGGCCGCGACGCTTTTCTACTTGAGGTTCCGCCTGCCCTTTGCACTGCTCGTGATCGCCGGCTTCTTGGTGTTATTCGTATCGATGCTGCTTGGTCCCGTCCTGTTTCCCAGCATCTCCACGTATCCGTTTATCCTGTTGGCTTGCGGACTGGCCGTATTCGCATTCGCGATGTACTACGACCTTTCGGACCGCACGCGCTCGACGCGCCTGGCGGATTGTGCGTTCTGGCTGCACCTCTTGGCGGCACCGCTGATCGTTCACTCGCTGATCCGCCTGCTTCTGCCGGGCGCCGCCGCGAGCGCTGGTCCGCTCGGGCTGACCATGACGACAACGAGCGCGGTGACGATCTTTGTCATCGTTGCGCTCCTCACTGCCATCGCAATCCTGATCGACCGCCGGGCACTGCTTGTATCGACGCTGATCTACTTGGGCACAGCGATTGGTTTCGCGCTTACCGGCGCCGTCCGCGCCGGCGCCGACAGCGAAGCGTCGGTTTTCTTTGCAACGCTGGTGATCCTCGGCGCCATGGTCTTGATATTGGGAGCCGGATGGCAGCCGCTGCGCCGTGTTTTCCTCCGGCTGGTTCCACCCGCCTTCGTCAACCGGCTTCCACCCGCGGCGTCTCCCGCATGAGTGATTTCTCTCCCCGCGAAATCGTATCCGAACTTGACCGCTTCATCGTCGGCCAGGGCGATGCCAAGCGCGCGGTGGCTATCGCACTGCGCAACCGTTGGCGGCGGCTGCAGCTCGACGAACGGTTGCGCGAAGAAGTGCTGCCGAAGAACATTTTGATGATCGGTCCCACGGGTGTCGGCAAGACCGAGATTTCCCGCCGCCTCGCCAAGCTCGCCGGCGCGCCGTTCCTCAAGATCGAGGCGACGAAGTTCACCGAGGTCGGCTATGTGGGCCGCGACGTCGAGCAGATCGTGCGCGATCTCGTTGAAATCGCTATCGCGCAAACCCGCGAGAGAAAGCGCAAGGACGTACAGGCCAAAGCCCAGCAATCAGCCGAAGACCGTGTGCTTGACGCTCTGGTCGGCGCCAGCGCCAGCGCCTCCACCAAAGAGGCGTTCCGCAAAAAGCTGCGGGCGGGCGAGCTAAACGACAAGGAGATCGAGATCGAGGTCCAATCGGGCGGCAGCGGTATGCCGCTGATCGACATTCCTGGCATGCCGGGTGCGCAGATGGGCGCGATCTCGATCGGGGACATTTTCGGCAAGCTTGCCGGCGGCCGCACTAAGACGCGCCGCGTCAACGTGCACGATTCCTACGACATTCTGATCAACGAGGAATCCGACAAGCTTCTGGATACCGACCAGCTCACCCAGGAGGCCATCAAGGCGGTGGAGCAGAACGGCATCGTCTTCCTCGACGAACTCGACAAGATCTGCGCGCGCGACGGCCGCGTCGGCGCTGATGTGTCGCGCGAGGGCGTGCAGCGCGATCTGCTTCCGCTCATCGAAGGCACGACGGTCGCCACCAAACACGGCTCGGTGAAGACGGATCATATTCTGTTCATCGCGTCGGGCGCGTTTCATATTTCGAAGCCGTCGGACCTGCTGCCCGAATTGCAAGGCCGCCTGCCTATTCGGGTCGAGCTGAAGGCGCTTTCGCGTGACGACTTCCGCCGCATCCTGACCGAGCCGGAGGCTTCGCTGATCAAACAATACATCGCGCTGCTTGCAACCGAAGGCGTCACTCTCGAGTTTTCGCAGGACGCCATCGATGCCGTCGCCGACGTGGCCGTATCGGTCAATTCGAGCGTGGAAAATATCGGCGCGCGGCGGCTGCAGACCGTCATGGAACGCGTCCTCGACGAGGTTTCTTTCTCTGCCCCCGACCGCAACGGCGATACGGTGAAGATCGACGCCGCCTACGTGCACAAACACATCGGCGATCTCGCCAAGAACGCTGATCTGAGCCGGTTCATTCTGTAGGGCTGCGCCGGGCCGGTCAGCATGACGCAGGCCGCCTGCTTGGCCTTGGCGATCGATTGCCGCTATGATCGCGGCCAACAAGCCGGAGCGCGACCATGATCACGCGTCGCCGCCTGATAAAACTGTCAGCCGGATCGGTTTTTGCGCCCGCGATCGCGGTGCGCGGCGCGCGGGCGCAGGCATGGCCCAATCGCCCAATCCACATGATCGTGCCGCTTGCCGCCGGCGGCCCGACAGACACCAACGCGCGTATCCTCGCCGACCAGTTGTCCAAAGTTTTGGGCGAACAAGTCATCATCGATAATAAAGCGGGCGCCGGCACCAACATAGGCAACGGTTTCGTCGCCCACTCCGAACCCGACGGCGACACGATCCTGTTCGGAACCTCCTCGCTGTCAGTAAACGGCGCGCTTTACCGCGCCCTTGACTACAATCCCACGACCGATCTCGCGCCGGTTTCGCTCGTCGCCAAGTTTCCATTCTTCATGTTCGCTTCGAATTCGTCGCCGGCAAAAACGGTCGCCGAGTTTATCGCGCTTGCGAAAGAGAAGCCGGGTAAGCTCATCATCGGCTCTCCCGGGACCGGAAGCGGACCCCATCTCGCCGAGTTGCTGTTCATGCAGATGGCGCAAATCCAGATGACCCATGCGCCCTATCGGGGTGCCGCGCCCGCCTTCATCGACCTGATACCCGGCCGCATCGATTGCTACTTCGGCAGCGGCGAACTGCTCACCTATTCACGATCCGGGCAGGTGCGCGTTCTCGGATCGAGCGGCGCCAAGAGGTCGCCGGCCGCACCGGATGTACCGACCATCGCCGAAGCCGGCGTTCCCGGCTACGAAGTGGAATCCTGGCAGGGCGTTTTTGCGCCCGCCAAGACGCCGGTCGAGATTGTGCAGAAAATGAACGCCGCCATCGCGAAGGCCCTCAGCGATCCGGCGCTCGTCAAAAAGCTCGCCGACACCGCCTACACGACAACGCCCAGTTCTCCGCAGGAGCTAGGGACGTTCTTCCAGGCCGACACGCAGAAATGGGCCGCCATCATTAAAGCGGCCGATCTCAAGATCAATTAGCTTTTGGCCTCTTCGTTGAGGTCGCGGATGACCCCCATCCACTTCTCAACGTGAGCGATCGCCCGCTTGTCGGCCGCGCTCTGCGCAGGCTTGGACTTCGATTTCGGCGGCGCATTGATGGTTGCGGTATCGGACATGACTCACCCCTCACCCACTGTTCGACGGGCAATCGCCATCGAGGACCCCATTTTGCAGGAAAAATGGGACGATAGCTTGGGGATTCTAGGACCATTAAGGTTAACGATCCGTTCTATCAGACCGCCGCAACCGCACGTAAAGCGCGCCTTCTCCCCCATGACCGACGTGGGCATCCTCAAATCCGACCACAAAAGACCGGAATTCCGGGAGCGAAAGCCACATCGGCACCTGACGCTTAAGCACCCCACGTTCGCTGCCGGGTTCACGCTCTCCCCGCACAGTTCCTTTGCCGGTGACCACCAACACGGTGCGGGCGCCGTCCCCCTGAGCACGCTGCAGAAAGTGCAGAAGTGCAGCGTGCGCCTGTTTCTGGGTGTGCCCGTGCAGGTCGACGCGGGCATCGATCGGATCACGGCCGCGCGCCACGCGCTGTTTCAGACGTCGCCCCAGCGTCACGAGCGCCGGTGTCTTTGCGGCTGGCCTGGCTCGCGGCGCCGGGTCGCGCGGCCTGGCCGGCACAGCAGCGCGCTTTGTTTCAACAGCCGGCTTCGCTGTTTCTTCCACCGGAGCGATTGTTTTAGATCGGCGAAGCGGCGTGACCGAGCGCACGATTCCTGTCCAAAGAGCCCGCTCTTCGTCGCTCAATTCTCGCCGCCGGCTCATTGCGTGCGCCGCTTTTTTGGTTTTGCGGTGGGAAGCGGCACCGCCGTGGTTGGATCAGCAGGCCCGGGCACAACCGCAGGCGATGTTTCGGTCGACGGTTTTTCCTCCGGAAGCGGAATTTCGTCTGCTGCCGGAGCCGCCTCGGCCGGATCCGTCGCCGCGCCGCCATCAGGCTCCGCGACTTTGATTGGCTTTGGCCGCGCGAGCGGCAACGGCATATTGCGGCCCGCTTCGACCGGATCGAGCCCGCGCGGCAGCAACATGACGAACCGGCCCGGATTTTTGATGCGGCCGGCAATGCGCGCGGCTTCATCTCCAGCGCCGAAGTAGATGTCGGCGCGCGCCGTACCAACAATCGCCGAGCCTGTGTCTTGCGCCACAACGAGCCGGCGGAATTTGGTCGCCACTTTGTCGTTGGCGATGGGCAAATCGGCCTGGATGAAAAACGGCGTGCCGTAAACGTGCAGAGCGCGATCGATGGCAATCGATCGGCCAGGAACCAGCGGAACGCCCTCGCCCCCGACCGCCTCGTCTTCGTTGGAGAGATTCGTAATGGTGAAAAACACGTACGATTTGTTTTCCTGCTCGATGCCTTTCGCTTGATCCGGGTTGGCTTCCATCCAATCGCGGATACGCTGCATCGATACTTCGTCCTTGGTCATGATGCCGCGATCGATGAGGACGCGGCCGACGGGCGTATACGGCCACCCGTTATAAGAATCGTAGTTCACGCGCAGAATCGAGCCGTCTTCCAATCTGATGCGAGCCGAGCCCTGGATCTGCGCGAACAGCACGTCGATCGGGCTCCGCAGCCAGCAAATTTCCAGATGCCATCCGTCCAGCGCGCCATTTTCGATTTCGGCGCGCGTGTAATAAGGCACGATTTTGCGCCGCCCGACGCGGCGGCCAACTTTGACGCCCTTGGAGGGAAAGGAGTCGCCAAGTTTGCGCGCTCCGGACGCCACCAGATTTGGCGGCCGCCTGTAAAGCGGCGCAGTAAACTCTCCGGTGGGCACCCGCGAACCTTCGATAATGGGCTCGTAATAGCCGGTCAGAAAGCCATCGGTCTCGCCAAGCTTCGAGAGTTGCAGCGGCCGAAAATTGTCCTCGAAAAACCTCCGCGCACCGCTTTCATCGAGCGGCACCGCGGCTTGTGCCCGCGCGCAGACTTCCTTAAGCGCCGCGGTGATCTCCATCATCTCCTGCGACGGCCGCCGCTTGCCCTCCAGCGCACGACAGCTGTCGAGAAACGTTGCGAACGCAGCCGCGTGATCGTCGCCGGCCCACCCATCGAGGTTGGCCCACTCGACCGGCTCGTACTGGGCATTAGGGAACTTCAGCGGTTCAGCCGTCTCGCCGTGCACGGCGCTGGTAAGGCCGAGGAGGCCGAGGAGGCCGACGAAAAAAAAGAGCGCACCAAACATCCGGCAATGCGGCGTCATCGGCCTCAATGTCCGGTTTCGGTCGCGACCACTTTCCAATTGGGATCGCGCGAGGAGATATCGCGCGCAAACGTCCAAACATCCGTAACGTCGGTAACTTTCTCGGCATTGCCGTCAATCACGGCTCCCGATCTATCGCGAGTCGCGGACACGAGTTTCGATACGAAGCGGACCGTAATCTGAGCGGTGCGGTTCCGAAGTTCCGCGGCCGTGATCACTGATGAATCGATCGAAACGAATTTCGTCTCGACCGTTTCGCCGCGCGTCTCACGTTCTCCGATATGAGCATCGAAACCGTCAAAGACTTCGCGCGAAAGCAGACTACGTAACTGGCGGCGGTCGCCTCCGGCGAAAGCCGTTACGATCATCTCATACGCGGCGCGTGCCCCGGCGATAAAGTGCTTGGCGTCGAAGCTGGGATCGGCAGTCGCGATGGCATCGAGACCCGCGGTTACGGCGGATCCGGTCTCAGCAATGCCCTTCCACCGATCGGTCGATGACTGAGCCCGTTCCACGGGACGCTGGGCTGGTTCGGCTGGACGCGGGGGAAGCGTGACCACCTTCTCGCCCGCTGGACTGCGCACCGCGTCGCGGGCAGCGTATGGATCGTAAGGTGGCCGCTCGCGGCCCGTGCGCCGGCCCAATACGCTGCGAAGACGCAGGAAAATGAACACTGCGAGCGCCAGAAATATGATCGTGTAAATGTTGTCTTCGAACACGTCTTACGTCTTTCGGTGTCGCGCGTGGCGCTGTGCGGCTGTCCAGGGACGGTTCACACGAGCAAAACCGTGAGAGGAGGCCGGTTCCGGCGCTTTATGTAAGCACCCTCGGGAAACCCTCCAGAGGCTGCCGGTGTAACCCCAGCTACAGGCCAAAGTCTAAACGATTGTGGCGATAAGGCCAATAATCTTCGATGGGGCCTAAGTAGCCGCCATTGTTCACTACTTCCCCATGTGTTAGCCAAGCCGCGATGTCCAGCGCGCGCCGGAGGCGAGTATGTCGATGACAAATGGAGGCCCTCAGCCTCAGGTCTTGATGCCGCAGATCGGCGTCCTCGGGCAGTATGTGAAGGATCTCTCATTTGAGAATCCGAATGCGCCGCGCTCCATGGCGCCGAGCACGCAACAGCCCGCCATCAACGTTCAGGTCAACGTCGATGCCGCGCAGATGACCGAGACCGACTTTGAGGTAACGCTTAAAATAGAGGGAAAGGCGGAATCTCAGGGCATGCTGCTCTTCGCTATTGAGCTGATCTTTGCCGGTGTGTTCCGCATCCAGAACGTTCCGGCTGACAGCATGCAACCCGTCGTGCTGATTGAATGCCCGCGCCTGCTGTTCCCATTCGCACGCGAGATCATCGCCACGGCAACGCGCAACGGCGGCTTCGCGCCGCTGCTCCTCAACCCGATCGATTTCGTGCAACTTTATCGGCAGCGCATGGCCGCCACGCAGGCGGCGCCGGGATCAGTCCCGCTCAATCCAAGCTGACATAGTCGCGCCAGATCGCGATCTCACCCAGCGTCACAACGAACGCGCGGTGCGCAGTACGCTCTTCCTCCGTTAGCCGCGGCGCGAGCGGCTGGGGGCGCACCCGTACGATCATCGGCTTGCCCGCGACAGCGATCGATGCTGCGGTTTGTGAAAGCACCAGCTGCGCCTGGCGGGCGCCAATCAACTCGACGTAAACCTCGGCCAGGAGCTCGGCATCGAGGAGTGCGCCGTGTTTGGTGCGGCGGGAATTGTCAATGAAATAGCGAGCGCACAGATCGTCGAGCCGATTGGCACCGCCCGGATGTTTGCGGCGGGCGATCAGTAGCGTATCGACCATCCGTTCGCGGGCGATGGGCGGACGGCCCGCGCGCTCGAGCTCGGCGTTGAGGAAGCCCATATCGAACGCCGCATTGTGAATGACGAGCGGTGCGTCGCCGAGAAAAGCGACGAGATCATCCGCCGCATCCGCGAACAGCGGTTTGTCTTTGAGGAACTCATCGGTTAGGCCGTGGATCGCAAGCGCCTCGGCCGGCATGGATCGTTCGGGATAGAAGTATCGGTGAAACGTCTGGCCGGACGGAATCCCGTTGACCAGCTCGATGCAGCCAACCTCGACCAGGCGATCGCCTTGAAATGGATCAAGACCGGTGGTCTCGGTATCGAGCACTATCTCGCGCATGAAGTCTCTGGCGGCTGTCTTCTGGACCGGCGGCGGCTAGCGAATCACCCGCGCCGGCGCGGCATTTTACTCAATGCACCCAGGATGTCGCGCACCTGCGCGCGGGCGTGTTCAAAATCCTTCGAGCTATCCAAAACAAAGTCAGCGCGGCGGCGCTTCTCCGGATCGGGCAACTGCTTTGCCAAAATCGCGGCGAATTTTTCCTCGGTCATACCGGGCCGCTCGAGGGCGCGGCGGCGCTGCACCTCGGGAGGTGCCGAAACGACCACGATGGCATCGCACCGGCACTCCAGACTCGCCTCGAACAGCAGCGGTACATCAAGCACGACGACTTCCGCGCCGCGTGCCTGCGTATCCGCCAGGAATTTCTCCGTTGAAGCACTCACCAGCGGATGCACAATCGCCTCAAGCCTGGCGATCGCCGCGCTGTCGTTGAGCACCATGGCGGCAAGCTTGGCGCGATCGACCCTTCCGCCCACGGTCGAACCTGGAAACGCTTGCTCGACAGCCGCCACTGCTTCGCCTTCATAGAGCGCATGCACGGTGGCATCGGAATCGTGCACTGGAACACCGGCCTCGGCGAAAAATCGTGCCGCGGTCGACTTTCCCATGCCGAGCGAGCCCGTAAGACACAGAATAAACGGCCGTTCGCCACTCTTCGCCGCACTCATGACAGCATGAATCCCTGCTCACGCAGAAAACCCAATACTTCCAAAAGCGGCAGGCCCAAAACAGTGAAATAGTCGCCCTCCACGCGCTCGAACAATTGGACGCCAGGACCTTCGAGCTGATAGGCGCCGACACTCTCGGTCGCAGCATCCGCCGCGACATCAAGATAGCGTTCGAGAAACCGCTCGGAGAGAGTACGCATGGTCATCCGCGCAGTGCTGACATGCTCGAACACCACGGTGGCGTTCTGCACGAACGCAATCGCCGAATAGAGCGTGTGGGTTTGGCCGGAAAGAGCCAGCAATTGCGCGCGAGCATGCGCCCGGTCACCGGGTTTGGAAAAGCGCTTGCCGTCGAGCGCCAACAACTGATCGGCACCGAGCACGAGACGCCCCGGATGGCTCAGCTCCACCGACAAGGCCTTTTCGCGAGAGAGGAAGGTCGCGACAGCGCCCGGCTGTTGTGACGGTGCCCCCAACTCCACTTCGCGCTCGTCGATGTCGGCTGGGCACACGTCAACAGGAATACCGGCAGCCACCAGCAACTTCTGCCGCACTTTGCTGCGTGAAGCGAGCACCAGCGGAGCGGGAGAAAGCCACAGCGGCATCGCTCACGACGCCTTGCGCCGGCGTCGCTCCCCAAGGTGCGCCATCACCGCCGCGGCAGTCTCTTCGATCGAACGACGCGTCACATCGATGAGCGGCCAGTTGTGGCGCGCGCACAACCGGCGCGAGGCGGCGACTTCCTCCGCCACCGCTTGCCGATCGATATATTGGTCATCGTCACGATGAGCCTTCAGGCCGAGCAGCCGGTTTTGCCGGATCTGCACAATCCGTTCGGGCGTGGCAAGCAGCCCAACGATCAACGGATTTTTCAATTGCTCAAGCGCTGGCGGAAGCGGCACGCCGGGCACGAGCGGGACATTTGCAGTCTTGACCCCACGATTGGCGAGATAAATGGACGTCGGCGTTTTTGACGTCCGCGAAACCCCAACGAGCACGACATCCGCCTCCTCAAGATCGTCGGTCTGCTGACCGTCGTCGTGCAGCATCGTGTAATTGAGCGCGTCGATCCGGCGAAAGTACTCGGCATTGAGCGTGTGCTGCGCGCCAACCTTATGGGTCGATTCCGCACCCAGATACGCCTGGAACAGGTGGAGGACCGGACCAAGGATAGACAGGCACGGAACCCCAAGCTCGCGGCATTTTGCCTCCAAGCGGCCGGTCAAACCCTCCTCAAGCAAGGTGTACAGCACGATTCCCGGCGCTTCTTCGACGTCATCCAAGATCCGATCCAACTGTTTTTGTGTGCGGACCAGCGGGTGCATATGCTCGATCGGCATGACCTTCGCGTATTGGGCTGCCGCGGCGCGTGCCACTGTCAGCAAGGTTTCGCCGGTCGCGTCGGAAATCAGATGCAGGTGAAAATACCGTGCCGACTGCGCCATAGGATAAAACCGTAAAAGCTGTCGATAAGTGGGGAGAAGGCCACGCCCAACGGCCTAAGGCAAGCACCATGGCGGTTCCAGCCTCAGTGCCATCCACATAAGTGTCATCGACCTGTCGCCAGCGCCTCAAGCGAGCGAGCTTTGGTGAAATGTGGACAGCGGTTTCGCTCTCCGCCAAAACATCAGCGAAATGAAGACGAATCTGTCCACATGCCCCGCTTCTGCCATCAAGGAATTGCGGGAAGATGTTGGCGAGCCTTGGATGACATGTGAGACTCGAGTCATGAGTCTAATCAACGGTCCAAGTACTAAAACAGACTCTCTTTAGAGATTATTTGATTTAAGATGGCTTGGTGATAACGAGTCCTCCAAACCAACCCATCCTCGACGTGCTGGCAGGACAACGCCTTGCCACGCCGCCGATCTGGCTTATGCGGCAAGCCGGGAGGTATTTGCCGGAATATCGCGCAATTCGGGAAAGGGCTGGGAGCTTTCTTAAACT
>Ga0070731_10001490_pt1 | contig 24157 bp, 11 predicted proteins | sample Coa_R1_2_FD_66448 | JGI IMG/M metagenome (GOLD analysis project Ga0070731, IMG submission 66448) | Surface soil microbial communities from Centralia Pennsylvania, which are recovering from an underground coalmine fire - Coalmine... | ecosystem: Environmental > Terrestrial > Soil > Unclassified ... | reverse complement strand
GCTCTGTCCGACGTTCCTCGTCTCGACCACTTTTTGGGCGCAAGCGACGAGCGACTCGATGTTCGGAGATTTGGGCCGCGGCTATCCTGAAGTTGCAGTCGGCCGTTTGCCGGTGAACGATGCCGGCGAATTGAGCAATGCCGTGAAGCACGTGCTCAGCAACACCGGACTTTCGACGGGCTACCGCGTGCATGCCGCCGCTGACCGCGCCGATCCTGACGCGGGCGATTTCCCGGCGGAAGCCGACGCCATCGCGCAAGCTCATCCGGACCTTGCGTGGCAGCCGAATTATCTCGGCGTGACGTACCAGACTTCGCCGGAAGTAACGGCTGCGCTGACAAACGCGGCAAATGGCGGAGCGGATCTGCTGATGTACATCGGGCATGGAAATGCAGTGCGCCTGGGCAAGGACGATCCGCGCATTCTGGAGACCGACAGTACCGCGGACACGGTGAAGAACCTAACCGGAAACGCCGTATTCCTGCAATCGACGTGTACCGCGAACTGGATGGCGAAGAACGAAGCAGGTTACCAGAGCATCGCGATCCAGGCGTTAACGCAACCGCAAGGCGGCATCAGCGCCAGCATCGCGTCGTCAACCTATATGAATTCGCAGAACGCGACGGAATTCATGAGCCAGTTGCTGACGAACGCCGGCACGACGCAGCGCTGGGGCAACGCGCTGTTGAAGACGCAGCAATGGGCGTACGCGAAAGGCAGCGGGTTCTACACGGACCTGAGCAACACCGAGCAGATCTTCGGCGATCCGGCGATGCCGATCTTGTCGAAGGCCGCCGCCGCAGTCACGCCTGGAACATCGACCACGACCGGCGGAACGAAGACCGTTCCGTCGGGCACAACCACCACGACGGGAACCAGCGGTTCGACGACGGCGGGCAGTTCCATCGGAAGCGGTTCGACGACGCCGAGTTCCAGCGTGGCACCGGGACAATTCTAGCATCCGCATAAAACGCGGCGCGGCTTCTGTGGCGGCGTTGCATCGAACAATCAGATGAGTTAGCAGACCGAAATAAGAACCGCAACGGAAAAATGGAGCAACGACCATGAGCGCCAAGTGGAAACGATCGGACGGATTGGTTTGGGAAGAACTTGGAGATGAGACGCTGGTGGTCGATCCGCGCTCAGGCGCGCGTTGGTCGCTCAATGCGCTCGCGTCTGCGGTGTGGAAACTCTGCGACGGCTTGCGAAGCGCGGATGAACTTGCCGCCGTGCTGGCAAAGCTCAGCGGCCGCAGTCTGCGAGCATTGCGCGAGGAGCTAATGGCGTTGTGCTCAGGCCTTGCCGGCGCCGGCCTGCTGAGTGCCGAAAGCGGAACGACAATGCTTGCGCGCAACATAGAATACAATTTGTTGCCGATGTTCCGGCCGCTGGGCTTGGCCAGCGGCCCGCGCCGTCGGCCGTCACCGCGTGGGAACAGCGGGCCAGGATGATGAATGGCAGTGCTGCCTGGAGCGGTTCTCTCATTTGCTTACGATCGGTCCGCGACTTTCGCGTTGCTCGATGGCGCCGGTTTGTAACGGATTCCGATGCCGACGGGTTCGTGGAAAATCCACCAACAATCTCTCGCGATGAGGATCAACAAGTCGCGTATCGCTTGTCTCGCCGCCTCGATGCGCATCAGGCTGGTTGCGAATTCGGGCGTGATGGTGAACCGGGGTTCAAACGGCATAAGCCGTTGTTGTGCCGTTAAATCAAGCGGGATATCTCACGAACGGATCACGCAGCCGTTCACTTCTCGCGCTTCAACTTCAACCACGCCACAATCTTTTCCTCGATTTGATCGCGGACGCGCCGAAATTCGTCGAGGCGTTCGCTGCGGGCGCCTTCGGCTGCGGCCGGATCGTCGAACGGCCAGAACAGCCGCTCGAAAATCCCCGGCCACACGACCGGGCATTTTTTATCGGCGCCGCCGCAGACGATGATCAGCGTGTGCACCGGCAGATGGCCGAGATACTCCGTCAGGTTCTTCGAGCGGTGGCAGCTCATGTCGATGCCGCGTTCGGCCATGACTTCGACGGTCAGCGGGTTGATGCCCTTGGGGTCGGTGCCTGCGCTGTAGGCGTTGAACAAATCGCTGCCGTGCTTTCGGAAAAAGGCCTCGGCGATCTGGCTGCGCGCGGAATTCCCGGTGCACAGCACCAGCAAGTTTGGCTTTCCCATGAATGGCTCCTCGCCTTAAATACGCCTATCCATATATATGGAAAGACAAATGCAATGCAATTGAAAAAAAGTCACGCGCAGCGGTTCGCCTTGGCCCTCAGCTTTCGCGATTTGCGCCGGTCCGCGTTCAGACGCTTGTCGAGCCGGGCGCAGGAACGGAGCGCACTGAGGAGATTTCGATGCAGCGGGCTTGCCTTTCGACGCAGTGAATAATGAATCCACAGCCCTTCTTTGCGAGGCAAGACCAGTCCGGCCTTGCGCAGATACGCCAGGTGGCGCGACACCTTCGGCTGCGACGCGCCGAGCGCACCGGCGATGTCGCACACGCACATTTCCCCGTCGCAGAGCATATAGAGAATGCGCAGGCGCGTGGCGTCTGAAAATGCTTTGAAAATGGCCGGCGCGGAGCAACCTGGCTTGTCCTTCCGCAAATATCAATCTCCAAAGCGGGATTAACGGCGTGCTCAACCGATGAAATGATTTCGTTAATTCGGCTTCTTCTTCGGATCCTTCGGCGGCGGCGTGTCTTTGACGCCCGCGGCGGCGTTGAGTTCCTTCTCGGTCCACGGCCCGTCGTGGCTCTTTTCTTTCGCGCGGATTTCGGCGACCGTCGCCGGCATGACTTGCGGCGCGAAATTATCCCATTCGCGGCGGATGTACGTGAGCACGTCGGCGACTTGCTGATCGGTGAGCGTGCCGCCCATTGCCGGCATTTCAAGCTCGCCGTTCTTGTTGAAGATTTCGCCGGTAAAAAGCGTTTTCGGGCCGGCCATGCCTTGCAGAATCATGCGAATCGTGCGCTGCTCCGTGCCTTGCGCCCAATCGGAACCGGCCAGCGGCGGTGCTTTGCCGACGATGCCCCAGCCTTGCGGGTGATGGCATTCGGCGCAGAGTTTGTAGACTTCCTGCCCGCGTTCGAAGCTGGCCAGATGCTCGCCTTGCGGCGGCGGCGGTTCTGGCGGCAGGCCCGCGCGATTGGGCCATTTGACCAGGTCGTCGAGCTTCTTCGCCGCCGTCGCGACAGCCTTGTCGGATGAACGCAGCAGCGCGCTCAGCGCCGCGGATTCAGCGGGCAGTTTCACGCGCACACCGTTCTTGGGGCCGTTTTCAACCATGCCGACGAGCGCTTTGTCCTGCTTCCAGGATTCCTTTTGAGCGCCGGCGAGGTCGATGAGTTTCGCGACGCGTTCGCCGATGCGCCGTTTCATCACGCATCCAGCGAGCACTTGAACGAACTTTTCCTTTCCGGCGGACGCCGTGGCCCAAGACGGATTGGCGAATACTTTTTCGAGGAATTCGAGTTCGCGCCCGCCCATGCCGGAGATGGCCGCGCCGCGCACGGCAGCGTTGTCGATGTGATCCTTCAAGATGTCGTCCACGATCTGCACAGCGATCGGATCGTCCACTTCGCCCATGGTGAAAATCAACTGCAAGCGCACGCCTTCGTCGGTGTTCTTGGCGGCAAGCGCTTTGATTTCCGCGAGCACGTCCTGCGGCGGCTTGAACGGCTTGGGTTGCGTCTGTCCCGGCTCCATCGGCGGCGGTTTCAAAATCGTTTCGGCGACGCGCAGCGCGTGAGCTTGCAGTTTCGGGCGCGGATCTTTCAGCGCGGCGATGACCGTCGGCGTATCGAGCGCGTTCATGCCTTCGAGCGTCCAGAGCGCGTGCAAGCGGCCGAAAGAACCTTCCGGTTCGGGCGACGAGGCAATCTTGCGCAGTTCCGGCACGATCGATTCGTCGTTGTGTTCGATCAGCAGCCGTTGCGCCGTGTCGCGCCACCAGCCGTTGGGATGCGAAAGATGTTTGACCAATTCCGCCGGTGTTTCCGTGGACATGTGCGGCTTGGGGTCAGGCTTCTTTCCGTCGGCCACGACGCGGTAAATGCGGCCCAGGCCGTTGTATTTGTCGAGTCCCCGCGCGATGGATTGATTCTTGAGGAACGTGGTCAAATAAATCTGATGCTGGATGATTCCGCGGTACATGTCCACAATGTAGAGCGCGCCGTCCGGTCCCGTGTACAGATTGACCGGGCGGAAGCGTTCGTCGGTGGACGTCACAAACTCGTCTTTGTCGTACGCGGGTTTGCCGGCGAGTGTGATGCCGGATTCCGAAATCAGTTCGCGCTTCACAAGGTTGCCGGCGGGTTCGCAGATAAAGACGTTTGTTTTGTATTCGGGCGGGAATTGATCGCCGCGGTACACGCACGGCGCGCACGTGGCCGTGACTTTGTCGAGGCGCCCGTCGGGACGCAGCGCATTGGCTTGATAGCCGCGGTTGACGCCGGGGTTGGCGCGGCTGGAGTAGACGCGCTGATCTTTGACAATTTCGACGTTGATGCCCAGCGCGTTCATGTCGTTCTTATTCGCGAGGGAATACGCGGAATTGCGGAAGATGTAATGCGGCGGAACGAAATCGGCGAAGAGCAGATTCGAATTGGAATTGAAATAGATGCGTCCCCAATCGTCCTGCGTAATACCCCATTGCCCGGCTTGCGGAAAATCGTCGCTGACGAGGTGGTTGTTGCGCCAGCGAAAGCGCGCGTTGGAATTGGCGTTGTAAATCCAATTGTCAATGCCCTGCATCAAGCCGTTGGCCGTGTGTTCGGGAATGGCTTGCGTGGCGTAAGTGATTTTGGGAATCGTGCCACGTACATCGGCCACGCCGGTGCCGCCGCGGTCCTTGCAGAAGAGCAGATGCGGCGGTTCGGCGACCAGCACGCCGCCGTTGGAAAGATTGATCGCGCGCGGCAAACGCAGCTTGTCGAGGAAAACCGTGCGCTTGTCCATCTTGCCGGTGCCCTTCGTGTCTTCCAGCAGCGCGATGGTGCAGATGGCTTGGTCTTCGCCTTTGCCTTCAGGGTTGGGCATGTACGCTTCGTATTCGACGACGTAAATGCGGCCGTCGGGATCGAACGCCAGCGCAATCGGGTCGTGCACCAGCGGATCGGCGGCGACGAGTTCAATGTGAAAGCCGGACTGCAGCTTGAAAGTCTTGAGCGCCTCCTCCGGCGAGAGGGGCGGGGCGGGGGGGAGCTTTTTTATCCAATCCGGCGTGTTCTGGACTTCGCCGGCGTGGTCGCCTCCAGCGAAGGCGGAGGCGGATAAAAAGAGAGCGGGGACGAGGGATAGTGCGGCGATGCAGCGAAGAGTCTTCACGATGCGCGGATTCCTGAAAGTATGGAGTAATTTAAACCGCATTTTCGTGAAAAACGCAAGAATCTCGGAACTCAGCGCGACAAGACGCGCTTGAATTCATCCAGCGATTCGCATTTCACGGCATTACGGAAGATGGATTTCAAAACGATGGGATCGTCGATGGATCGCACCGCTTTGCCCATCGCCAGCGGTACCCGCCCAAACCGCGCGCGCAGCAACTCCACGATATTCGCGCGATTGGTTTGGAGGATGCCCTTATTCAAGCCTTCTTTCAGGCCTTCTTTAAGGCCTTCTCGCATGCCCTCTCTCAGGCCCTTCTCACGCGCCTTGCGTTCGATTAAGAGTATGAAACTCATGTCGCTATCCTCTTCGATTCTGCTTTAGCGTTACCACGGTCGTGGTCCAGGCTCCCTCCATGTTTCGAAAGCCTGAATAATTCGATCCCGAACATCATTCACGAGATTGTTTGTTTTTTCGAGCGCTTCAACGTTATTCTTGTCCCAATAGAAGTGCATGTAAATCCCCGGACAAACGTTCATAAGTGTTCGCATTTGAATGAACTTTTCGTCGTATTCGAGCATTTGCGGCGCGGGGAGCCAATTGGGAAGAGTCCCCGATATCAGCGGATAGTCATTCTTTTTTTTGCGGTGTTGTGCAATCAACGGCGTGTTCAGTTGCCAAAACGCAAGATAATCCCTCAAACGATTCGTTTTCCATTCATTTACAGTGGCGCGGCCAAATGCATCGGACAAATGGAAATTGCTTTGAACCTCCCATCCGATTTCATCGAGGCCCGATAGCCTTCCTATATCCACTCCCGCGTAAAATTGGCGCGCTTGGCTTACCGTATGGCCCGGCCAAAATCTAACATAAAGACCTTCTGGCTCATTTTCGTCCGGGTCCGCGATGGTGGCGTAAACTTGGTCGGCCGCTTCCTCGCCAAAAGACATGCATTTACGCCCATTCTTTTCCGCGAATCGCGAAGGGCCAACTCTTTTCATCAATGCGATGCACCATTGCTCGTCGAATGTAGCCATTGTCCATTCTCCGTGAACTGCGTTCGGTGTTACTCAAAATTCACATACTGAATCGAATTCCTAGCGCCTGTCGAAAACAAATGCGCGACGCTACGATTGAGGTATCGGTCACGGATTCTGTTTCGAGCGATAACGCCCACAAATTCCCACCGATTCGTCCAATCCGCACGCCGACCGTCCCGGTGCGTACAAAACGTTTGTCCTCCTTGATGCCAACCGGTAATTTCATAAACTTCCCTAATAATCCCTTCGTACACCGCAAATGCGAGTTGAATTTTTTCGCGCCGCCAATCCGCTATCTTCCAACAGCGTCGCGTCGCGTCGTAGAGTTCAACGTCGGTCATTCCACGCACGTAAAATTGTCTGATCCTGATCAGAATCGACGGTTCAATAATCCTTGCTTTCTCAGTGACAAGAGACGCTATGACGTCCTCGATTGGCGTTCGCAGGCCCTTAGAGCCATGCCCGCGTATAAGATTTCCAAGCTTGTCGATCCCGAAAAGCTCAATGGCGGCAGCCTCAATTTTATGCGCCGCCTTTGCGCTTGACAGGTTCTTCGCTAATATTTCGATTCTCGGCTCTTTTTCGAGATTCCTAATCGCCTTGATCATCCTTCGGACCTTTTTGTTTCCCGCATCCAAATGAACCAATGCGCGCGATCCCTTTCCTTTGCCAATATAAAATACTGAGTTGTCAATCGGGTTCACGTAAACGTAAACGTAATGCCCAAGCTTATAGGCAACTTGCCTAACCGCAGTCTCAGAAAGTCGCATAAAAGCTCGTTTCGTGAATGGCCGTGTTTGTTAGCGCAATCGAATTGTGCCTTTTTAACAATACTGAAACGAAATAACAAATGTTTCCTCACTTCTCCACCTCCAACCTCAAATAATCATACTCCACGCCATTCATCGCGTTCCCGCCCGCGATCGTCAGTGTCAGCGTGTTCGTTCCCGCTTTCATCAGTCCTGCGTCGAAGCTCACGTCCCGCTCCTGCCAAAGCCCGCGGATGCCATCGCGGTTGATTGTGGCGGTGTAGGGGAGGGGACCGGTCGAACCGGCGGGTTTGTCGTTGACGGCGACTTGAATTCCGCCGCGCGCGCTGGAGGCGGCGATGGCCAGGCGCAGCGTCGCTTTGCCGTGCGGCGCGTCGGGCAGATCGAACGTCACTGTCCACGTCGTGCCGGCGGGCTTGTCCGCGCGCGGGCATTGACAGTAGTTCCAATCTTTGTGGAAGTCGCTTTTCCCGATGACGAAATTCACGTCGTTCGGAAAATCCTTCGGATAGTCGTTGTACAAGCCCCATTGCCAATAATGGTCGCCGTGAAGGAACTCCTCGGCGCTGCGATTGGGAATGCCGATCTCCCAAAGTTGCGTGCCGAAGCGCACAGGTTTCCATTCGAGCGTTCCGAGATCAATCTTGTCGCCCGCTTTGACGGCAATGTTCGTCTTCACGAACTCGCCCAGTACGCCGTCGGCAATCGCGCGCAGCGTGTACGTGCCCGCGCGCACATTTGGAATCGTGAAGCGCCCTTGCTCGTCGGCGCGCGTCCAGAATTCGTAATGCTTGGCGTCCTGCTGCCAATCGACGCTTCGCGCGCGACCCCTCACCCCCGGCCCCTCTCCCCCAAGGGGAGAGGGGGGAACTGCCGGCCCCTCGCCGCCACGGGTAGACGGGGGAACTGCGCGCGGCGTGTAATCGGGCCACGCAAGGCCGACGAGGACGTTCGACATCTTCGCAGTCGGAGCCTGCGCATCGTTGAGGGTCAATTGCCCCGCGACCGTCGCGCGCTCCGCTTTGTGCGGATAATCGACGCCGCTCACCCATTCATACGGCCACGCGTCGGCTTCTTTCTTCGCCTGACTCAGCGCATCCTTCCACGTCTCATCCGGGGTCGGCGCGGCGTTGCAATAAATCATGAACGGACCGACGACTTTCGTCCACGCTTCGCCTTGCGCGATCTCGCAACTGCTGCCGCCGTAGTGGCTGCCGCGCCAGTAATTCAACAGCGTCGGCGCGGCGCCGGCGTTGTTGTCGAGATGGCCGGTGAGTTCAACTTTCGTCGCGCCGCCGCTGAGGTATTCGATGGTCGGATTAATAAACCAGAGGCCGATTTTCTTCTGCGTGCTCGACCAGCCGAACGCGGGAATGTCGAATTGAATCGCGGAATAATCGTATTTGTGCTCGACCTGTCCCTTGTAAATTCCGGTATTCAGCCGCCGCGCCTCCTTCATATTAAGCTGCGTGCCTTTGTCCCAATCTTCAGGCGTCGGCATCTGCTTGTTGCGTTTGGCGTCAATGGTCATCCAATCAAAAACCTGCCCATTGAGTTTCACCGCAAAACGCGCTTCGCCGATGGACGTCGCGGGATAATCGGCTTTGTGATCGAAGATGCAATACGTGTACAGCCCCGCCGCGCCGCGGCTGAGCGCGTAGCGAATTTCGATATCGGCGACGACGCTTCCGCCTGGCCCGTTGCCGAGCGGCGCGCCTTGCGAGAAGCCTTTCACCGACACTTCGCCGCGCTCGCCGCCGTTATTCTTCGGATCAATGGTGATGCTGTCCACCGTCTTCGCGGCAGCGGCGGAGTGCGACCAATAACCGCCGGGATGGCCGGAGCCGTTGCCGAGCGTCTCGGCGTCGTTGTATTTAAAGGAGAGCAGATCGCCGGAGCGGCGCGAAATGCGCGCGGAGATGGTGCCGTTGGAGAGCGTGAAGGCGGCGGCGTCCTGCACGACGGTGACGGGCGGCGCATCGGCGCCGAAACAAGTCCCCGTCCCGATAAGCGCGATTAGCAGAAACACGACGGCCCGAATCGTTTTCATGGCAAATTCTCCGCAACCAAACGATGCTTTCGGGGTTACATTAGTGAGAAACGCAAAGCCGCGCAATGCAGGATTTTTTGCTCGCTCTTCCGGCGGCGCTGGTTATTCTTATTGCCTACGAAGGAACTTCCGATGCGACCCATACACATTCAACAGCAGCGTCGCCCTCCCGCGATTTCGTGGGTCTTGGCGGGCATGATCGGCGTGGCCGGCGCGGGTTTGTTCGCTTATGGCATGTACATGAAATTCGTAAAGCCGCCGCCGACAGTTGAGAATACGTCCGACAAGGGCACCGATCAGATTGAAAAGGACATCGAGTCATCGCAGAAGGAACTTGCGGCCTTACGCGAGAAGGGCAAGCCTGCGGTCGGCGAATATGAAAAGCTGGTGGCCGACAACAAACAACTGGCCACGACCAACGAGACGCGCACTAAGAAGGTGCGCGACATGGAATCGCACAACCGCGATCAGCTCGACGCCGCTCAGAAGAAGATCGAAGCGATCAAGAACAACGAAAAACAGGACGAGACCACCCCCGATAAAACCGCGGCTCCAAAAGAAGATGACGACAAGGCGCTGGCAAAATTCCAGGCGGAATTGCCGAAACTGCACAGCGCCATTGTCACGGTGAATGCCACCGGCGGGCCGGTGGGGACGGGTTTTGTGTTCAAAGGCAGCGACGGCCCGGTGATCGTGACGACGACCGGCATCGCCGCGGAAGGCGCGGAGATGACCGTCAAACTTCGGAGCGGCGACGACAAGAAGGCAAAGACTGTAAGCCTCAAAGCGCGCGTGCTGCTGGCCGACAAGGACAGCGGGCTGTCGTTCCTGGCACTGGAGAAAGATTCAGACATCAAAGATTTCAGCTTCGACGCCAGTTCCGTGCGCGGGGCGCAGCCCGGCGAGAAGATTTTTGCAATCGGCACGCAAGTCGTCAACGGCGAAGCGCTCGACTGCTGTCTGCTCGACGGCACCGTCAGCGCGACGAACCGCAAGTTTCACAGCAAAACCATGCTGCAAGTGGCATTGCCGGTAAACAAAGGTGCGTTGGGCACGCCGCTGATCACCCCCGATCTCAAATTGATCGGGATTCTCTACGCGCCCGTCGAGGATTTGGAACGGACGTCCGTTGCGGTTTCGGCGAAAGATATGTTGAAAGTGTTGGAAAAGGTACCGAAAAAATAGGGGTCAGGGGTCAGGGGTCAGGAATCAGGTTTTGGCGACAAGGTCGTATTTATGGCTCATGTAAAATGCAAATGCGGCGCTGACCTTGAAATTGCGGACGGCGCGTCGGAAGTGACTTGCCCGTCCTGCAATCACACCTACCGCGTGCGAGTCGCAACGGGTCAGATGCCCGTAGCGCCGATTGTGGTCCAAGCGCCCGCGGCGATGCCGCCGCCGTTGCCGCAACGCCCTCCCGTCGCCACTGCACCGCGCCCTTCGGGCGCCGTTCCGGCGCGTCCCACGACCGCAATTCCACCGCGCGCGCCCAGCGGCGCAACGCCGCGTCCGGTGCAAGCGCAGGCACGTCCAATTGCGCCCGCGCGTCCGCCGACGAAACCCGTTCCGATTCAGCCCGCATCGCCGCCCAGCGCGGTGGTCTGCACCGTCTCCGGTTCCGTGTCGTGGGTTCAATCGCCAGCGACGGTGATCGATCAATCGTCGGTCGCGGGACTGCCGCCGGCTGTCGAAGCCGCGCCAGCCGTTGAAGATGACGCTGTGCCAATGCCTTTTACACCACCGGAAGTTCAGGCGGGAGCTGAGGCAGCTGAAGCTGCTCCGGCGGAAAGTGAAGTCGCGGAAGGTGCGGTTGACGCACAGGCCGCTGACGACGAGATCGTTGTGCCTGCTGAAACGGGCGCGGAGCAAGCCGATGCGGCAGCGACAGCCGGCCGGCTGGAAGCCGGCGCTCAACGCGTGCGATCCGCGGTAGTGCGTGGAGTGCGCGGGCCAGTGCGGCGTGCCGCCGGTGCGCCTGTCGCTGCGGACGGCGCGGAAGCAACAGGCGTGAAAGCGCCCTCCAAACCATCGCGCGCGCGTGTCTACGTCATGATCGCCGGCGCCGTGCTGGGACTGGCGGGGTTGGTGCTGGTCGCGATTGCGCCATCGACGACCTCGAATAATTCGGGACTGCTCACGAGCAAGAAGAAAGAACTACGCGACAAGCTCAAGCAGGCTCAGGACGCCGTCACCGCGGAAAGCCTCGCGCAGACAGACCTCAAGAAGAAGATGACCGACGAGCAGAAGAAGACCAGCGATTTAAAATACGAAAGCGAAATGATCGATCACCGCTTCGCCGCGGCCAGTTCCAATTCCGCGTTGAGCGCGATCAAACGCGCGCAGGACGACGCCGAAGACGAGCGCGCGATTCGCGAAGGACGCGACGTCGGGAACGCCATGACGCGCTTGATGGCCGCCGTCGAAAAAAGCGTCGTGGTCATTCACACCGACAAGGGACTGGGCTCGGGTTTCATCGTTGAACCGGGCGGCACGGTCGTGACCAACTATCACGTGGTGGCCGGCGCCAATCGTGTGACGATTCAAATGCAGACGCGCAATTCCACGGAAATGACGGAGATACGCGGCGCGAAAGTCGTGGCCGCTGCGCCGGAGTTGGACTTGGCGTTGATTCAACTGGGAAAAGCGCCGGACGACATCGGCGTCGAAGGCAATTGGCCGGCGGTTGAAATCCGGCGGCGCCCCGGCGCAGTGGGCGAAAGCGTATTCGCGATCGGCAGCCCTGGAACGAGGGACGGGGGCGCACTCGATTACACCATCACCACCGGCATCATCTCCGCCGACCGCTCGCAAAACGGCGCTTCGATGCTGCAAATGACCGTGCCGGTCAATCCCGGCAATTCCGGCGGGCCGCTCTTCGATTCCAAAGGCTCGGTCGTCGGCGTGGTCTCGGCCAAATTGCTGGACGCGCAAGCCGTCTCCTTCGCCGTGCCCGCGGAAACGCTGCGCTATTTCATGGACAAGCGCGCGGAAGACGGCACTGCGGTGGCCGACCTGCCCAATTGGGAAAAAGAACACAACCCCAAGGTCAGCTTGGAATCCGCCAGCCGCGAGCTGTTCGAAAAATACGGCACGCCACTGACGGATGAGTGCTCGCAAATCCTGCCCACGCCCGATGGCCGCGCGCTCTATTTCGTCTACGCCAAGCCGGGTAAGATTCAGGAATACCTGATCGGCGAGCGGCGCCTTGGCCGCATGTTCCAGGCCGGGTTTCTGATCAACGGCGCGGTGACGCGCGGATCGACCGGGCAGATCGTCGCGCTCTCCTCGACGAAGAAAAAACTCCTGATGATCAACACCGCCACCATGCAGCTTGAAAAAGAATCCGCGCTGCGCTCGGAGGCGAGGTTTCTCACGTATGCAGGCGGGCCGGGCGATGCGGTGATCCTGGCCACGCCGTCCCAGCGCGACGGGATCACCGACGCGGTGTGGGTGGACAAGGGCGACGACGTCGCGGGCTTCGCGGGCGTCGAAATGCCCAAGCCGCTGCTGCCGTTCAGCGCGGCGAGCAACGCGAAGTACGCGGCCTTCGTCACGCTCGACGAAAACTCGCTGACGCTGCGCGTGTATCCGACGCCGGCGTTCATGAAACTCTTTGCGGATTGGAGCGCCTTCCGGCGCAAGAACGCGAACTTGACCGAAGAGCAATTGCAGGCGAAGCTCGACGAACTGTCCAAGAAGCTTGAAGCGATCGAGAAGAAATACGACCTCGGCGGGCCCGGCGAAGAATTCGGTTTCGGCGACCCGATTATTTTCAGCGGCGAACGGCTGCTGGTCGGACGCCACGCCTACAAGTTCGGCGAAAAAGTCGAGCAGGACACCGAGTTCGAAGCCAATCCCCTGCGGACCGACGACAAGATCAGCGACGAAGCCAAGCTCGTCTACGCGCGCGCCGACATGCTGCAAGCGGCCAGTGCCGACGGGCGCGTCGCGGCCAGCCAGGCCCACGTGTATTCCGCGGCGGGCAAGATCATCGCGAAACTGCCGTTCATCGCCAGCCAGCCGGTTTTTTCGAAAGACGGCCGCGTGCTCTTTGCGCTCGACAGCAGCCACGCGGCGCTCTTCCGCTTCAGCGATTGGGAGAAGGCGTTCGCGGTTCCGGCGGGGAAAAAATAATTCAAGATTCAAGATTCAGGATTCAATATCCATAAAAAGCGGCACGGCCGGGCAAGCCGGCTCAAAACTATCCGTCCACATAAAATGATAAAAATATCCGTTTATTGACAAAATTCTTCTCGGATTCGGGCGCGAGTTGTGTAGACTTATATGACGATATGAAGCTCTTGTTATAATGAATGTGATGGTCTTTGAGTGAATCGCCGGCGCCGGCAACGGAAATCCGCGCGCTGTGGAAAGCGGCGAAACGGACGCGGCGAAAATAAGCTGAAAGGGATGTAGCATGAATACTCGCACGGCTCAACGAAACGGTCCCGCGGCGGCAGCGCTTGTTTTTATCCTGGCACTCTTGCAACTCACTTTCACGCCGCGTGCGGCGGCGGCGGTCGCGATACAAGACCCTTTGGTCACCGGAAACATCGGCGGCGTCAACGGCGGCGATGTCGCTATTAATGGCAGCGTTGCTTTCACAGTCACCAGCGGCGCATCGGTTCTGGTCGTGCAGTACGGCCAGTTTGGCCAGACGAATACTCAAATGACGAACACGACGGTTAAATGGAACGGCGTGCCTTTAACCATGGCCACTGGAGTAGTCACTACCACCTCGACCTATTTCTACTCTGAAATCTACTATCTTTTCAACCCAACGCCGGGAACCGGCAACGTTGCGGTGACAACAACGGGCCGTTCGGTCGAACTTGGCATCTTCACGCTATCGGGTGTCAATACGGCCGCTGCGCCCATCGCCAATTCCGCCACCTCCGCGACAGGCACCACCTTGGGGGTGACATTAAACAGCCTGCCTGCGCTTGCGTTCGCCGTCGTTGAGGAATCGAACCGACAGGGCGGCACGGGCGGAAGCATCAGCCTTGCCGCAACAGCGGGAACTTCCGCTCAGCAATGGAGCGGGCAACTGCCCGCGGGCGACATCGGGGTTGAGGGCGGCGGGACGGTTTCAGGCATTCCGGCCGGAAGTGTCACGATTACGGCGACGTATAACAATACCAGCGGCAACCGCCAGGCGATTGCCGCCGCCGCGTTTTCGCCTCTATCCGCGGGACCGCCGCCCACGATTTCAAATATTGCGCCTGCGTCTGGCGAAGGCTTGGATGGCACGACAACAGTCACCGTCACCGGCACAAACTTCCTCAACACACCGCCGCCAATCGTGACGTTGAAGGCGCCGTCCGGCACCGGCATTAATGCAACGTCTCCCAGTGTCACGTGGAACAGCGCCACGTCGATTACGTTCACGGTTCCGCGGCCGAGTCCGGCCGCCTATTTGGGCACGGCCGACGTGACTGTGACAAACAATGACGGCGGCTCGGTGACGTCAACGGCTGCTTATACCTACACAGCGGCGGTTGCTCCGACTATTACAGGCATTGCGCCGGCGAACGGCACGGCTCAGTTCCAGACGTTGACGATCAACGGCACGGGGTTTTTGAATACGCCGGTTCCGACGGTGCAGTTTTTTATGCCGAGCGGGCAGACGTCTACGTTCGTGGCGTCGAGCAGCGTGACGTACGTGAATTCGACGCAAATCACCGCGCGAATTCCATTGCCCAATCCTGGGACATTTCAGGGCGCGGCGGACATTACCGTCATCAACGTTGATGGCCAATCGACAACGCTCTCCGGAACGTCGCTCGCTCCGCAGGGTTTCTCCTACGTCGCTGCGGCAGTTCCCACGGTCACCGGCATTGCGCCGAGTGCGGGAGTGCTGGGCGGAGCGAATGTGGTCACGATCAGCGGCACCGGGTTCGAACCGGGAGCGACGGTGACGATCGGCGGAACGGCGGCCACGGCGATCGTCATTAATAGCAACACGAGCATCACGGCCACTGTGCCCGCCGGCGCGGTGGGTGCGGTCAATGTCGTGGTAACGAATCCGGATACTCAGAGCGGCACTTTAACCAACGGCTACACGTACATCGCGCCGCCCACGTATACGCCAGTCGGAACCAATGTGATTGGGTTCGGCACTGGCAACGGAAACGCGCCGGCGTTTCTCTTCAATGCCGCAAGCCAGAGCGTGACGTTGAACGCGAACGCCAACAATCCGACGGGCACGATTTTTTATACGACCAACGGAACGGCGCCGGCGACGACCCAGACCGGTTCCACTTTGCAATATACCGGACCGTTTAACGTTTCGGCTTACACGGTGGTCGAATCGATTGTGGTGGTGAACGGCGCCGGCAGCACGGCTGCGATCCAAGTCTTTGCGCCATATTTGGCGGCTTCGGCCAGTCCGGTGCAGACGACTCCGGGCGCGCTGAATTATGTTTTTAACAATGTCAATGGCCTGGCTCCTTATAGTACGACGGCGGCTAATCAGACGAACACTGGAATCGTCTACGCGGCGTCGCCGGATGTGTTGACGAATTTTGTCGCTGACAGGACCACTGCGTTCGCCCCGGGAACGACCATTCCCGCGAACGGATTGCTCGGCGACGGAACTATGTTGAATGGCCGCCTGGCTTCCGCCGGCAACAACAACGGCGCGAATGGTTTGGGTGCGAGCGCGTTTCAAGCGCGCTTCACCGGCATTTTTACGGCGCCTTCAACAGGCATTTACACACTTGCGACCGGCACGGACGACGGCTCGCAGATGTCGATTGACGGTGTGTTTGTGGTGGCGAACAACGTCGGGCAGGGCGTCACACGGAAACTGGGACAGATTGGACTGCTGGCTGGACAGCACACGATCCAGGTCGATTACACGAACACGGGCGGCGGATTTGGAATGGAAATGGCGTGGGATCCGACGGGAAACAACAACAACAACCCCGGCGGCCTTGTCAATATCCCGAACGCGAATCTGGGTGTGCAGTCGAAATTGGCGGCGGGCATTACTTTCGCGCCGGTGCAGACGAGCTTCACGATTACGGGCGGCGTGGCGAGCACCGGCACGACGGTGAACGGCGGCCTGGCCAATGGAACGCCGACGAATTTTACGAACCAGATCAGCCCCGGCGATACGATCATCGCGGGCGCGCAATCGCAAGTCGTCACCGCGGTGAACAGCGCGAACCAATTGACGACGTTTGCCGCGTTTGCTCCGGCTCTGACGGCCAGCACGGCATTAACGGTCGTGCGCGGCACAGTCGCTCCGATTATGGGCTCTGGCAGCATCGCAAGCTCCGGCACGACGGTGACCGGAACGAGCACCAATTTTACGGCTCAATTCAATGTGGGCGACACGATTGTCGCGAATGGCCAGCCGCAGGTGGTTACGGCCATCGCGAGCGCCACGTCGCTGACGACGTTGTATGCGTTTAATCCGGCGCTGGCGGCGAGCACGCCGTTCACGGTCATCCGCGCGCCGATCACGCCGATTGCGGGCACCGGCACGATTTCGAGCGCGGGCACGACGGTGACGGGCGTGGGCAGCGCGTTCACGACCCAGCTTGTGATTGGCGACATCATCTTAGCGGGCACGCAGTCGCAGGTCGTCACCGCCATTGGCAGCGCGACTTCGCTGACCACGGCGGCGGCGTTCAATGGAACACTTGCGGTGAACACGAAATTCAACATCATCCGCGGCACCAGCGCGGCGTCGAATCCAAACGGCACGGGGACGCTGACGAGCAGCGGCAGCACGGTGACGGGGGCGGGCACGAATTTCCTCAATCAGTTGCGCGTGGGCGATACGATCATTTCGGCGGGGCAGACGCAGCTAGTGACCGCGATCGGCGGCTCAACGTCGCTGACCACCGCGGGCACGTTTACGCCTGCGCTGGCGGGATCGAGTTTCACGGTTCTGCGCGGGACGACGTTCGGCGGGACGTCGATTCAAGCGGCGCTCAATCAGAGCACAAGTTTGTCCGGCGCGGCGCCGTCGGGAAGTTTCATTTTCTACACGACCGACGGCAGCACGCCGGCGTTCGATGCGGGTTTCAATCCGCTTGGTTCTACTACTATATATACGTCTGCCTTCGCGATCGCTTCGCCTGGCCCGACGACGGTCAAAGCCGTTGCAGCGGGGCCGGGTTATCTGGCCAGCACCGTCGTGTCGCAAACGTTCACCAATAATGCGCCGACTGTTGCGGCGATTTCGCCGGCGCTGGGCACTCCGGCGGGCGGGCAGGCGGTGACGATCACGGGCGCGAATTTCTCGCCGACAGTCACAAGCGTGACGATCGGCGGCGTGGCGGCCACCAACGTGGTCGTGGTGAATTCCACGACGATCACGGCGGCGACGCCCGCGTATGGCGGGACAATTGGCGTACCTGTCGATGTGATCGTGGCGAACAACGACGCGCAGAGCAATGCGGCGGGAAATCAATTGTACACATTTACAGGCCCGCCGACGATTGCGTCAATCTCCCCGATCTCAGGATCGTCAGTGGGCGGAACGTCATTTGCATTAACCGGCACTAATTTCGCGCCGGGCTTTGCGGTCGCGTTCAACGGGAATCCGGCCACGAATTTGTCGTATGTCAACACCACGACGGTGATCGGCACCACGCCGCCATCGACGGTTTTTACCGCTGTGGACGTGAGCTACACCGGGCAGGATACCCGCTTCGTTACCGCGCCGGGTTTGTATACGTATACTCAGGCGCCGGCGCCGACAGTGTTCGCCGTAAGTCCGACTGTGGGACCGGGCGGCGGCGGTACAGCGATTACGATTACCGGCATCAATTTCGCAGCAGGAGCCAGCGTCAAGATCGGCGGAGCGTCCGCGACATCGGTCGTGGTTGTGAATGCATCGAGCATCACCGCGGTCACACCGGCCGGCAGTGTCGGAATCAAAAACGTGGTCGTGACCAATGCGGATGGACAATCCGGCACGCTCGTGGGCGGCTTCGCCTATTTGGCCGGCGACGTCATCTCGCTCAATTTCAATGGCTCCGGGAACAACGGCGGACAGACCGTGCCGCTGTCGCCGGGCGATCTGGTCGGGGCGCCGTCGGTCGCGCGCACAAACTGGAACAACGTGAATGGAACCAACGGCGGATCGAACGGGCCGGCGAACAACCTGTTCGATTCCGCGGGCATTTCGGTGGGTTTGACGGCGAATTGGACGGTCAATGAGAATTACAATGTCAACAATGTGACCAACGATCCAAATCCGAACGTGCGCATGATGCGCAGCTATATCGACAACACAAATACCACTACCTGGTCGATGATGGTCAACAATGTGCCATTCGGGCTTTACGATATTTACATTTACAGCCAGACGGACAACACCGATCCGACGCGCAACGGTACATTTAAACTTGTATCTACCAGCCCGCAGGTCACCAATACTTATAATAAAATCAACTACGTGTTCAACACGGCGAATACCACGTTTGTGGAAGCGTCGGCGGATGGGACGGTGACCGGCAACTACTCTGTCTTCCGAGGCGTACAAAGCACAACGACTGCCAATGTCACGAACGGATTCCAGATCGACGTAACGGCCGTCGGATCGCGTATGAGCATGCAGGGGATGCAGATTGTCGGGCACGGGATTCAAGTCGCCGGCGTGAACGCGCCGGGCGGGCCAGTCTCGACGGCAACGGCGGTCACGATCAAGGGCGCTGGGTTCGTCAATGGTCCGAGCCTGGCTGTGACGTTTGGCGGAGCGGCGGCAACCAATGTGACTTTTGTCGATGCCAACACAATTACTGCGACGACACCGGATACAATTTCGACGCCCGGGCCGGTTAATGTGGTTCTGACCAATGGAGATAATATCTACACGGGCACGCTGCCTAATGGTTTTGTGTTCCTGGGTGCGCCGCCCACGATCAGCTCGATCAGTCCGGCTCACGGCGCGACGATCGGCGGTACGACGGTAAATGTTGTCGGAACGAATTTCCTGCCGGGAATCGCGCTGACATTGAACGGCGTTGCGGCGACGGTGACGAATGTCACTGCTACTACTATTACCGCGACCACTGGTGCGGCTGGCGGCGCGGGAAGTGGAAACGTCGCGGTTCAGAATGTCGGCGATAGCGTGGTGTCGGGTCCGCCGACATTCACGTATACGGCCGTGTCAACACCGGTGTTCTCCGTCAACGGCGGACTGTTCACGCCGGCACAGCAGCCAGTGGGCGTCACGATTACATCGCCGCTGGGGACGACGTATTACACGCTCGATGGATCGACTCCAACGGCGGCTTCGGCGCAATACACGGGCGCGATCAATGTGCCGGCGTCCGGCTACCCCGGAACGACGCTCAAGGCGATTACGATCAACGCGCAGGGCGACGCGGGCAGCGTGGCCACGTCGGCGCCGTTCTATCTTGAACGAATGCCGGAGAATCCGGCGTTCTCGCAACTAGGTTTGTACCGGCGTTATTACGAAGGTTCGACGGGGAATGGCACGCTGCCGATATTCACGACCATACAGCCTTTCAGCAGCGCCCTGCAGAACAGTTTTCAGCCGTTCATTGCCGCGGGCAATGCGCCTGCAAATCCGTTCGATGTGGCTACCGCCGGACAAACAGATTGGGCGGTGCAGTGGACCGGTTATGTGACCGTGGCGGCGGACGGCGTCTGGACGTTCTATACCAATTCAGACGACGGCAGCGCGCTGTACATCGGCAATACTCTTGTGGTCAACAACAACTTCTCGCAAGGAGCGACTGAACGAAACGGAAGCATCGTGCTGAAAGCAGGCGCGCATCTGATCAAGGTTCAATATGCTCAGGGCGGCGGCGGATATGTGTGCAACGTGCGGTATTCAGGGCCGGGCCAAGCCAAGATCGATATTCCGGATTCACAGTTCAGCGTCGATTCGGCGCCGACAGTCTCTTCCGTTTCGCCTTCAAGCGGTTCAATGGCGGGATTCACGGCGGTTACGATCACGGGGACGAATTTCGGCGACATCGCGCAGTTTGGCGACAACCCCATCCTGCCCGCGGTGATGTTCAACGGCGTGGCGGCCACGAATGTGGTTGTGGTCAACAGCACCACCATTACGGCGCTGACTCCCGCGATGTCCACGTCCGGACCGGTGACGGTCGCGGTGCAGACGGGAACCGGGCCGTCAGGATCGCAGGCGGGCGCGTTCACTTACACCGCGCCGCAGGTCATTACGTGGACTGGCACCACGAGTACGAATTGGAGCGTCGCAACGAATTGGGATTTGAATCGCGTTCCGCAAACGGGTGACGCGGTGGTGTTGACCGTGGGCGCGCCCAATCCGCCGAGTAATCTGGACGAGGCGGGTTTGCTGCTCTACTCGCTGAGATTCGACAGTTCCACCACGACGCCGATCACCGTGGCGCCGTCGGGCGGAGCAACGGGCATTGCGCTGATTGGCGTGGCGCCGGGCGCGAGCATCACCATCGATCCCGCGGCGGCAAATCACTTGTTCGCCGGCGGAATTGCGCTGAATTCAAACGCGAGCATCGTGGTCGGAGCGGGGCGCACCTTCACCGTTTCGGGAATGGTTACCGGTACAAGCAGTCTTTCGCTTAGCGGCGGCGGCACGCTGGCGCTGTCGAACATCGCAAGCACCTATACTGGAGCGACAACGATCACCGCTAGTACGCTGATTGTTTCGTCCGTCGCTGCGGACGGAGTGAGCAGCAGCATTGGCGCAGCCAGCGCCGCCTCATCGAACCTCGTGTTGAGCAGCGGCACGCTGAAGTTTGCGGGCACATCCGGCGCGACCAACCGCGGGCTGACACTGATTAACGCAAACAACACCATCGACGTGGGCGCCAATACACTGGCGCTCAGCGGCAGCATTGTGGGCAGCGGCTCGTTCACGAAGAACGGCGCGGGCACGCTCACGCTCAGCAATGCGCTGAACGTTTACGCCAGCACGACAATGAACGCGGGCGCGTTGATCTCGACAGGTCCCGGCACGCTCGGACTTGGTACAGCGACTGTGGACAACGACGCCACGCTGATTCTTGGGACAGCCGCTTCGCTGAGCGGATTCGGCGGGAACGGTTCCAGTTGGACTCAAAACGGCGGCGCGAATTTGATTGCCAACAACGCCGTCACGCTGACGGATGGCAACAACGGCGAAACGCGAAGTGTGTTCTATAACACGCTCGTCCCGAACATTGCGTCGGGCTTCAGCGCGACGTTCACCTATACGCCGTCAGGAAACAGAGGGGCGGATGGAACGGCGTTTGTCATTCAGACCACCGGCCCCACCGCGCTCGGCGGCGGCGGTGGATCATTCGGTTACGCCGGCATCACACCGAGCTTCGCGGTCGAATTGAATATTTACACGGGCGCCGCCGGCGGCATTGGAATGTCCTACGGCTTGAACGGAAGCATTCCGACAAACACATCCGTTGCGCCGGTCAACCTGGCCTCTGGAAACGACATCCTTGTCACGGTCACGTATGACGGCACGAACATGGTGACCACGCTCAGCGAGAGCACGACGACTCATACTTTCACGCTGTCGGCGCCGATTAATTTGACGGCGCAGTTGGCTGGAGCGACGAGCGCGTACGTGGGATTCACCGGCGCGACGGGCGGGGTCAATTCAATTCAAGTGGTGAAAAACTTCGCGCTGGTTCCGACGGTGCCGCTGGTGCTTCCCGTGGCCAATTACGGCACGAACCTGCAGCTCAACAACACCGCCAAAGTAAGCTTCGCGGCGACGGCGGCGACACCGACGGTGCAGTTGGGCAATTTGACGATCGGTGCGAATGCAGTCATCAGCTTCGGCGCGGATCTGACGACACCCGTCAATCAAGCGTACAATCTCATCGCGGGCGCCACGGCGTTGAGCGGGCCGGCCTCTGCCATTAATATTGCGAACAACGGCACGGGCACGGGCACGTTGACGCTTGGAGCGTTGAGCGACAGTGGAACGGCCGGCACGCTAGCCGTGAACGCGGGCGGTGCAACCTCCGGAACAATCAATCTGGCCGCAACCGGCGCGTTGACAAGCGCCACAAACGTCTCGATCGGCGGCGGCACGGTGATACTCGGTGCTACATCCGCGCTGGGGCCGCAGCCGAAGGTAACGCTTGCCGCGGCTGCAACACTCGACGGCAATGGCCAGACTTTCGACGGAACGATCAGAGGATTCGGGACAATCAAGAACTCGCTGAGTTCGTTCGGGACCATCTGGCCTGGCGCGGCAACGGTGACGAGCGGACTTACGTCCAATGAGAATTTGAATGGCGACAGCCTCAATTTGAATCCGGGCGGAAAGCTCAACATCGTGATGGTCAATTCGAATTCGAAGAATCAATCCTTGACCCTGACCGGCAGTTTGAACCTCGCGGGATTGAGCACGTTGTCGCTGGCGTTCGATGCGCCTTTGACTGTGCCCAAGCAGTACACGATCGTAACGACCGCGCCGGGCGGGATCAGCAACGCGTTCAACACGGTGCTGGCGGGATCGATGAACTATGGATCCGACTTTGACGTGATTTATACGGACGGCACGACGCCGACCGTCAGCCCGGCGTCCGGCGCATCGGTCTCGCCGCCGGCGAATCAAATCATCGTGCGATTCAACAGCACGTCGGTGACGCCGGTGAAGCTGGACGCGTTTGCGGTGACGGCAGACGGTTCGGGCGCGTTGATTTCCTGGACGAGCATTTCTGAATTCCAAAATGCGGGATTCAACGTCTATCGACGCAATTCAAAATTCAAAATTCAAGATTCAAAATTAACGGGTGCATGGGCACGCGTGAATACTGCGCTGATTGGCGGACGCATTACGAGCGCCGATGCGAAGACGTATCGCGTGTACGATTGGGCTGCGCCGGGGGCGTACGAGTACAAGCTTGAATCGGTTAGTGTGCGCGGAGTGAACGAGACGTACGCGAAGACTGCGGCGGTGGTCGTCGAAGCTTCGGGTGCTGAATTGAGCGACGCGGGCATGGATGCGGCGCTGTCCAGCGTTTCGAATGCGGCGGACCTCAAGCGCGCCGAAAGTTTGAGCGCGATGTTCGCGCCAGAACCGCGCACGCCAGTAAGCGGCCAAGCCGACGAGCCCCAAAACAACGAGCCGCGACCGCAAGGAAACGGGAATGCCGCGCGTGCATTCGATGCGCACGGCAAACTGGCGTTGCCCGCGGCGAGTGTGCGCGCGCTGAATCGGAACGATGCGGAAGTTGGACAATCTTCCAAGCCCGCGCCGTCGAACGGCGCGAATCTGGACGGGCTCGGAGTCCCGTCCTACGCGGCGGGTGCGCGTTGGTTTACCACGGGGACCAGCAAATCCGGCAGCTACACGGGAGCGAAGGTAACTTACAGCGCGCCGGGCGTGCTGCTGATTCCGCAGGCGATGCTGCCCGCGGGATTCAACGCAAGCCGAGCGAGCATCACGCGCGAAGGGCGCCCGCTAACGGCGTTGGCGGTGACCAGCAACGGGCTGGTTGTGTTTGCACCGGGCTATCAGGATCAATACACGGACAAGGACGCGCTGTTCCTGCGCTCCATTAATGGAGCGACTTCGGCGGGGCAGATTTTGCATGCATCGGGGCTGTTTGCGGGTGCGCATGCGGTCAACACCGATTCGCCCGCGACGGTTACCGCGTCGTATCACGACGTGTACTTCGATTACAACTATCGGCCCTACACGTTCGAGCCGTGGTTCTCGAGCCAGTATCTGACGAGCGGCACGGTACAGAGTTTCAGCATTTCGACGCCGAACGCCAGCAACGGTGCGGCGTCGCTGACGGTAAATCTGTGGAGCTTGACGGAATCCGATCATGCACTGCAAGTGCTGGTGAACGGCCAGCCGGCGGGGCAGGCAACGTGGAGCGGCGGAAATGCGATGATGCAGATCACGTTCCAGATTGCGTCGGGCGTGCTCAATAATGGAGCGAACCAGATTGACTTGGTAACGCCGGCGCTCAACGGCGTGCCGAGCCAGATATCGTTCCTGCATTCGAT
>Ga0070731_10001489_pt1 | contig 24162 bp, 29 predicted proteins | sample Coa_R1_2_FD_66448 | JGI IMG/M metagenome (GOLD analysis project Ga0070731, IMG submission 66448) | Surface soil microbial communities from Centralia Pennsylvania, which are recovering from an underground coalmine fire - Coalmine... | ecosystem: Environmental > Terrestrial > Soil > Unclassified ... | reverse complement strand
GCGTCCGAGAACGTCGACGAGATGTAGCCGATCGAGAAAGCCTGGGCGAGCCCGATCGTCAGCCCGCCGAGCACTGCTCCGGGCAGGTTGCCGATGCCCCCGACGACTGCGGCGATGAACGCGTAAAGACCGGCGGTGAACCCCATGTACGGCCATACCTGCTGGTACTCGATGCCGTTGAGAACACCGGCCGCGCCTGCGAGCGCGGAGCCGATGAAGAACGTCGCGACGATGACGTTGTCGACGTCGATGCCCATCATCGCGGCCGCCTCGCGGTCGAACGAGGTCGCACGCATCGCCTTGCCAAGCTGCGTTCGCTGGACGAAGAGCGTCAGCCCGACGACGAGCACGATCGTGCCGACGATGATGATCACCTCCGCGTAGCTGATGACCGCGTGCGCCGGGAGCGTGAAGTGGTCGAGGGCGATCGGGCTCTTCCAGCTGAAGCTGTTGTAGCTCTGATACTGCGCGCCGAGAACGAGCTGCGCTGCGTTCTCGAGGAAGAACGACACTCCGAGCGCAGTGATCAGCGGTGCAATTCGCGGGGCGTTTCGCAGGCGGCGATATGCGAAGCGCTCGATCATGACGCCGAGGAGCCCGCCGCCGAGCATCGCGCCGAGCAGCATGAGGAAGAGGAGCACCCAGACGCTGACGCTCAGATTCGTCGCACCGCCGAAGACACCGATGATCCCGAAGCCGATGAACGAGCCCACCATGTAGACGTCGCCGTGAGCGAAGTTCAGGAGCTTCAGGATCCCGTACACCATCGAGTAGCCGAGCGCGATCAACGCGTACACGCTGCCGTGCGAGATGCCGGCAACGAGCTCGGTGAGGAAGAGGTTCCAGTTCATACGAGGAGGAGCGCGGCCGGGTTACCGGCCACGCTCCCTGTCTCGATGACTACGCGATCGTGACGTACTTGCCGTTTTCGATCTTGAAGATGTGGAACTTCGCGCCGGCGACGTCGCCGTTCGCGGTGAAGCTGAGCGGGCCGCCCAGGATCGTGTTCGACAGCTTGACCTTCGCGAGGTCCTTGCGAACCTCGGCCCGGCTGATCTTGTTGTCCTTGCACGCCGCTGTGACCGCGCTCGCATACGCCTGTGCGAGCACGTAGTTCGGAGCGCCGAACGGGCTCGTCGCGCCCGGGAACTGCTTGTGGAACGCGGTCACGATCGAGGCGTCGGCCGGGATCGTCGTGACGTCCGGGGCGAAGAACGAGATGTAGCTCCCGTTGACGGTGAACTTGGACGAGTCGAACGTGCCGTCACTGCCGAAGGCGACCGCGGTCTTGCCCTGCGCCTGGAGCTGCTGCGCGAAGAGCTGGGCCTCGGATGCGACCTGGAACGGGAGGAAGACGACCTTCGTGCTGGAGTCGACCTTCGCGATGAGCGACGAGAAGTCGGTCGCCTTCTGGCTCACCGACTCACGATCGACATTGACGCCCTTGCTCGAAAGCGACTGCCCGACGATGTCGGCAAGGCCGGTCGAGTACGACTCCTGGTCGTCCACCACCATGACCTTCGAGCCCGACGTCACGCCGAGCTTCTCGACCATGTAGCTCGCGTCGGTCGGGCCCTGCACGCCGTCGTTCGGAACGTCGCGGAAGAAGTAGCCCTTCCAGGCGCCGCTCGTGAGCGACACGCGTGTGGCCGAGCCGGAGGCGAACGCGAGCCCCGCCTTCTTGAAGATCGGCGCGACCGCCTGCACCTCGTCACTTCCCGCCGGGCCGATGACGCCCATGACCGACGCGTTCGAAGCGAGCGCCTGCGCCGTCGTCGAAGCCTTGGACGGATCGAGCTGCGTGTCCTCTTGCACCAGGTGGATCTTCAGCTTGTGGGTCTTGTTCCACTGTGTGAAGTAGAAGAGCGCCCAGTGCAGCTGATCGCTGCCGATCGATCCGGCCGGGCCCGTGATCGGCGCCTGCATGCCGATCGACACGCCTTTCGAGCACGTTGCCGTGGCCGCAGCGTGCGCCGTCGGGCGCGCCGAGGCGGCCGAGACGATCGCCAGTACCAGCGCTGCCGCTGCCACCGCGACCAGTCCGAACCTTCTGACCATCGAGTAACCCTCCTTTGGGTTGTCCCCACGAGGCGCTGACTCTAGCCGCTGTAGGCTGGCGCGGATGCGATATTGCATCCAGTCCGAGGACGAGGAGACGCTCTTCGGGGCGGCGCGCGGCTGCCCCGAGTTCGAGCAGCGGCTCCTTCGCTTCGACGGCCCCGGCGCCACCGGCTCCTCTGTCGACGACGAGGTCGTCTACGTCCTGCGCGGCCGCGGTGCAGCCACCGTGGGCGGCGAGCACGTGGAGCTCGGGCCGGGCACCGCGCTCTACGTCGCGGCCGGAACGCACTGGAGCGTCGACGACGCGGCGGACCTCGAACTCCTGTCGGTGCTCGTTCGCGACCCGCTGCCCGCGAACGGCGCCGACCACGCGATCGTCGAGATCGAGGCGGTCGAGGCGGGCGAGGCGACGGCGGGCCGCATGTTCCGGTTGCTCGCGCCCTGCCCGTCGGCGACGCAGTTCGTCGGCTACATCCCGCCGGGCCGCGCGCCCGACCACTACCACCGCTACGACGAGGTCGTGTACGTGCTCGAGGGAACCGGGATGCTGCACATCGGCGGAGAGTCGGCGGAGCTACGACCCGGGTCGTGCATTCATCTGCCTGCGGAGCTCGTCCACTCGCTCGAGAACGCAGGCCCGGGCGAGATGCAGGTGCTCGGTGTCTTCCGCCCGGCCGGCTCGCCCGCGGAGGCGTACTACCCCGACGGCGCGCTCGCGTACGAGTACTGATGCCGCGGATCGAACGGACAGCCACCCTCACGTGGGAGGGCAACGTGGCCCGCGGCAGCGGAACGATCTCGGGCGGGACCGGCGCGTTCTCGGGACTGGGATATTCGCTGCCGACGCGCATCGGACAGGCCGAGGGGAAGACGAGCCCCGAGGAGCTCCTCGCGGCCGCGCACGGAGGCTGCATCACGATGTCGCTCGCGAGCGAGCTGACGCAGGCGGGGACGCCGCCGGGGCGCCTCGACGTGTCGTGCCGCATCGTCATGGACGAGGTCGAGGGACAGGGCCACCAGATCGTCGCGTCCCACGTCGACGCGACCGTTGCCGCTCACGGGCTCGACGACGCCGGGCTCCAGTCCGCGTTCGCGAGAGCAGACGAGGGCTGCCCGTTTTCGCAGCTGCTGCGCCGCGCCGGCGTCGAGCTCCATCTCACCGCTCGACTGCCGTGAAGCTCGCAGAGCTCGCGGGCGCGCGCCGGACGCACAAGGTGTTCGGGGCCGAGCCCGTGCCGCGCGAGACGCTGCTCGAGCTGCTCGACGTCGCGAGGCTGGCGCCGAACCACCATCTGACGCAGCCCTGGCGCTTCCGCATGCTCGGGCCTGCAACGCTTGCGCGCCTCAAGGAGGCTGCCGGCCCGAGCGAGGCCGCGAAGCTCGATCGGGCTCCGACTCTCGTCGTCGTCTCGGCCGCGCTCGGCGGAGACCTCGTGCAGGACGAGGAGGACGTCTGCGCGACAGCGGCGGCGGCGATGCTCGTTCTTCTCGCCGCCACCGAGCGCGGGCTCGGCTCGTACTGGCGCACCCCCGGGATCCTGAGAACGGCGAAGGGTCGCGAAGCGGTCGCGATCCCGCGCGGAGAACGAGTTCTCGGGCTCCTCCACTTCGGGGACGCCGTGCGCGATCCGGGGCCGCGCGAGCGCGACCCGGTCGAGACGTACGTTTCCTTCCTCGACTAGGCGTTTTCCGCGGATGCGGTCGCCGCAGGAGCGGACGACCCTGAAGGCATGAGACCGAAGGAGTACGCCTTTCCGGTCGCCGTCGAATGGGAGACGGGCCGGCTCGTCCGCGTGCACGTCGAGGGCAAGAGCGAGGTGACGGTGACCTCACCGCCCGAGTTCAACCGCACGGCCGATCCATCCGTCTGGAGTCCGGAGGACCTCTTCGGCGCCGCGGCGGCGAGCTGTCTCGCCGTCACCATCACCGGGCTCGCGGAGCGCGAGGCCCTGCCGCTTCGGTCGCTGGCCGTCGATGCCGTCGGCACGGTCGGGCGACGCCACGACGGGACCTTCGGATTCGTACGGCTCGAGCAGCACGTCGCGATCGCGACCGATCCCGGCGAGGAGCAGCACGCGCGCACGCTCGTCGAGAAGGCGGAAGCGTCCTGCCTCGTTCGGGTCTCGCTCGACGTCGACGTCGAGACGACCGTCGATGTCTCTCAGCTCTCGGCCGCTTCGCCCGGCCGCGGCTCGGCGACGCCTGACTCCGGCGCGCCGACGACGGTCGGCGCGAGCGGCCGCAGGTAGAGCCAGTCGTAGCCGACCGCTGCGGCGACGGCGCCCAGGGCCGGCCCGAGGTAGTAGATCCAGCCCTGCCCCCAGAAGTTGCCGATGAGCTCCGGCCCGAACGCGCGGGCGGGGTTCATCGCCGCACCGGTGAGCGGGCCGCCCAGGAACACGTCCATCGTGATCGTCAGACCGATCGCCAGACCCGCGATGGACTTGAACGCTCCGCGCGGGTCGACGGCGGTCGCGAAGACGGCGACCACGAGGAAGAACGTCATGATCGCCTCGAGGACGAACCCGCGACCGGCTCCGAAGTGCCCCGCGCTCGGAATCGCGCCCAGGAAGCGCGGCTTGTGCACGAGCCAGCGGAGGATCCCCGCTGCGATCACCGCGCCGCCGAACTGTGCGATCCAGTATGCGACCGCGAGGCGCGGCGTGATGCGCCGCGTGCTCAGAAACCCGAGCGTGATCGCCGGGTTGAACAGCCCGCCGGAGATGTGGCCGAAGTTCGAGACCATGATCCCGATGGCGAGGCCGTTGGCGAGGGCGACGGCGACGATGTCGTTGCCGGAGATCGCGCCGGCGCCTCCGCCGATGAAGATGAGCGTGAACGTCCCCACGAATTCGGCGACACCTCGCCGGAACACGCTCTCTTCCATCGCGGGGCAGCGTAGGGGTCGGACCGGACGGAACCGGTACCCTCGGCAGAATGACCGGGTCGTTCGAGGTCGAGTGCCCACACTGCCACCGAACCTTCGCTGCGGAGCTGCTCGAGGGCGCGGCCCAGCGCTACCGCGGGTTCAAGTGCCCGCACTGCAAGTTGTTCGTGCCCGCTGAGCGCGTCGAGCCGAAAGAGCAGAAGGCCTAGGAGACCGCGTCCCGGAGCGCCTGCGCCTCCGGGAGATGCTCGAGCTTCTTGAGCGTGTTGTTCTCGATCTGACGGATGCGCTCGCGGGTCACGCCGAACGCGCGACCGACCTCCTCGAGCGTCCGCGGCGGGCCGCCGCGCAGGCCGAAGCGCAGCTCGATCACCTGCCGCTCGCGGATCGGGAGCGCGCCGAGCGCGCTCTCGATGTCCTCGCGGCGCAGCGAGAGCTGGGCGGTGTCGAAGGGAGACTCGGCGGTCTCGTCCTGCACGAAGTCGCCGAGCGCGGACTCCTCCTCCTCGCCGATCGGCTTCTCGAGGCTGACCGGCAGCTGCGCCATGCGCAGGATCTCGCGCACCTCCTCCGGGGTCATCTCGAGCTCGTCGGCGATCTCCTCCGCGTTCGGCTCGCGACCGAGGCGCTGCACGAGCTGGCGCTCGATGTGCACGACCTTGTTGAGCTTCTCGACCATGTGGACGGGGATGCGGATCGTGCGTGCCTTGTCGGCGATCGCGCGCGTCACCGCCTGGCGGATCCACCACGTCGCGTACGTGGAGAACTTGTAGCCCTTGCGGTAGTCGAACTTCTCGACCGCGCGGATGAGGCCGAGCGAGCCCTCCTGGATCAAGTCGAGGAAGCTGAGGCCCCGCCCGAGATACCCCTTCGCGATCGAGACGACGAGGCGCAGGTTCGCCTCCGTCATCTGCGTCTTGGCCGACATGTCGCCCCGCTCGATGCGCTTCGCGAGGCTCACTTCCTGGTCGGCGGTGAGCAGCGGCACCTTCCCGATCTCGCGCAGGTAGAGACGGAGGGAGTCGAGCGACGGCTCGACGGTGAGGTCGAGCTTCGGCGTCGCCGCCGCCTTGTCGTCCTCCGGCTGCGGCTGCTCGTGCGGAGGGGTCTTGTGCTGCTCCCCCTCCATCAGGTCGATGCCGTGGTCGATCAGGTACGTGTAGAAGTCTTCGATCTGCTCCTTCGTGAGCTCGACGTCCTCGAGCGCGTTGACGATCTCGTCGTATGTGAGGAATCCCTTCTCCTGCCCTTCGGCGACGAGCTTCTGGAGCTCTTCGACCTCGGGAAGCGAGATATCAACGGTGAGCACGTCGTCGACCTCCGGCGGCTTGGGGGTGAAGAGCGTCGGGCCGGTCTCTCCCTCCCGGCCTCACCTCGAAGAGTCCGGATCTTAGTTGCGAGTCACCGGTTCGTAAAGACTCCCAACTCACCGACGATCTCGCCCCTGCTGTTGTCGATTTTTGTGCTAGTGAGCGGCGCGAGGTCGACTTCGAGCCGGGCGAGGAACGCCGCGAGCGCCGGCTCGAGGGCCCGCGACGCACCGTCCTCGCTCTTGAGCGCGACACCGATGTCGCCGTTGCCTGCGCAGAGGAGACCTTCTGCTCCGCCCTTGGCGTACCAGCCGGGCGCGAGCTGCATGAGGTGGAAGTCGGCGCCGTCGGGCCCGCCGACGAGCTCCGGGCGCGCGCGCATCGCGGCGGTGACGCGATCGCCCTCCGGCAGGTGCGGGAGGCGCGCGAAGGCGTGAGCCATTCGGTCGAGCGGGTACGCGAACGCGACGACGCCGCAGCCGTCGGTCGCGGTGGCCGTCGGTCGAGCCTGCGTCGCCTCGAGGTGCGCGTCCGCGGCCGCGCGCTGGACCGGATGGTCGGGGAGGCGGTAGTTCGCCGTCGGCCAGTCGTTGGCCCGGCAGAGCGCGAGCATGCCCGCGTGCTTGCCGGAGCAGTTGTGAAAGATCCTCTGCGGCGGTCGGCCCTCCTGCAGGCCGCACTCGAGGTCGTCCTCGGTCGCGGGGGCCTTCCCGAGCAGCGCGCGGACGGCGGCGACCTGGTCCTCGGTGGCGCGATGCGACGCGGATGCGATCGCGAGGTCGGCGTCGTCGAGGTCGCCGCGGGCGCGTGCGAGCGGCAGAGCCTGCATCGGCTTCGACGAGCTTCGGAGGAAGCACGTCAGGTGCGGATCGCCGGCGGCCAGCACGACCTCGCCGCCGCGGACGGCCACCGCGTGCACTCGATGCCGCGCCTCGACGGTCCCGTTCCGGCGCAGCTCGACGACGATCGCGTCCAACCCTGCCAAGGCTAACCAGGACACGACCGGTGCCAGGCACCGATACGAAATCGAGCCGAAGGCGTACCAGACGGGTCACTCCTGAACGGCGATCGTTGAGGCAAATGGCGCGACCGCCTCGAGATACAGCCGCAGGCGTCTTCCATGTCTACACACACTGCGTCTGGGCGGTTCCGAAGCTCTATCGCGACGACATCGACCGGCTCGAGTTCCTCCGCCAGCTGGCCCGAGTCACTGGCCGCGCCTCCTGGACATGCGCGGCCTTCTGCCTCATGGGCTCGCACTATCACCTCATCGTCGAGGTCGGCGACAATGTCCTCCCGCCCGCGATGCAGTCGCTGAACTGGACGTATGCGCGCGCCTTCAACGACCGCCACCGGTTGCGCGGACACGTTCAGTTCGACCGCTATGGCTCACGGAGGATCGTGGACGAGGACGACCTGCTGGGCACCTACGCCTACATTGCGAACAACCCCGTCGAGGCGGGTATGTGCCAGTCGCCCGAAGACTGGGCCTGGAGTAGCTACGCCGGGACCCTCGGGCTCGCCGAAGCTCATTCCTTCGTCGACGACTCATTGATGCTCAGTTGCTTCAAATGGCCGAGCGAGGATGCCAGGGCAGCGCTCCGGAGGCACGTCTCGGGTCGGTGACGATCCGGTATGCGTGCCTGGCACCAGGCCTGTCTGGCTGGGACGTGGCGTTGCGAATGGTCGGGATGTACCGTACGGTCCGGAAGTGCCGACCATTCCTGACTACGAGGCGCCCGAGACGCTCGTCGTCGACCAGCCCGAACAGCTGCGCGCGCTCGCGGACGACGTCCGCTCCGCCGTCATCTCCCTCCTCCGCGAGCGCGCGTATTCCACCCAGCAGCTCGCGAAGGAGCTCGGGATCCCGAAGGGCACGGTCGGGCACCACCTGAAGGTGCTGGAGAGCGCCCGCCTCATCCACGTCGTCCGCACGCGGCAGGTGCGGGCCGTCACGGAGAAGTTCTACGGCCGCACGGCACGGCTCTTTCTCTTTCACGCCGAAGATCCCGCCGACGCGCGCGCGGTCGGAACCGCACTGCTGCGCCAGGCCGCAAGCGAGCTCGAGCGCTCCGACGAAGGCGCCGGCTTCGGCCTGACGAAGGCCTCGCTCACGAAGGCGGACCGCACCCGCCTCGAGCGGCGCCTGAAGAGGCTGATGCGCGACTTCCGCGCCGCCGACGCCGCTGGGGGCGAGCCGTACGCGCTCGTGTCAGCGATCTACCGACGCCCCGATGCGTAGGCTCCGACGCCCGACCGGCGGCCTCTGGTCGCACCCGGACTTCCTAAAGCTCTGGACGGGCCAGTCGATCAGCGAGCTCGGCTCGCAGGTCTCCCAGCTCGCGATCCCCTGGCTCGCCGCGGTTGGCCTGCACGCGAGCCCGATCGAGTTCTCGCTCCTCGGCGTCCTCGGCTTCCTGCCCTTCATCCTCTTCGCGCTGCCGGCCGGGGTCTGGGTCGACCGGCTACGCCGCCGCCGGATCCTCATCGTCGGCGATGCATCGCGCGCCGTCCTGCTCGCGCTCATCCCGATCCTCTGGGCCGCAGGCGTCCTGCAGATCTGGCACCTGCTCGTGCTGCAGTTCGTCATCGGGATCTTCACCGTCTTCTTCGACGTCGCGTATCAGTCGTACCTCCCTGCTCTGATCGAGCGCGAGCATCTGGTCGACGGGAACTCGAAGCTCCAGCTGACCGTCTCCGTCGCGCAGGTCGCGGGGCCGAGCATGTCGGGCGGCCTCATCGGCGCGATCACCGCTCCGTACGCGATCGTCGTCGATGCCGCGAGCTTCGTGATCTCGAGCGTGTTCATGCTGCGCATGCGCCACCGCGAGAACGTCGCCGAGCGCGTCGCCGGCGAGGCGCATCCGAAGATGTGGCCGCAGGTCAAGGAGGGCCTGCGCTGGGTCGTCGGCAACCGCCAGCTGCGCGCGATCGCGGCGTGCACCGGCAGCGGCAACTTCTTCGGCAACGTCATCTTCGCGATCCTCGTCCTCTACGCGGTGAGGACGCTCCACCTGTCGTCTCTGGAGGTCGGCGCGGTCTTCGCGGTCGGCTCGGCGGGCGCGATCGTCGGCGCCCTCGGCGCCAACCGGCTGCAGCAGGCGATCGGCGTCGGCCCCGCGATCGTGCTGCCGTCGATCCTCTTCTCCGTCGGCGACATCGCCGTTCCGCTCGCCCCGCGAAGCTTCCCGTTGCCGGTGTTGATGGCCGGCCTCGCCGTCACGAGCTTCGGCTCGGTGTCGTACAACATCGCCCAGGTCAGCCTGCGGCAGGCGATCACGCCGGAGCGTCTGCAGGGCCGGATGAACGCCGCCATGCGCTGGATCGTCTGGGGGACGATCCCGCTCGGGACGCTCGTCGGCGGCGCGCTCGGCGAGTGGCTCGGGCTTCGAACGGCGCTGTGGTTCGGCGCGATCGGCAACATTCCCGTCTTCCTCTTCGTGCTGCTCTCGCCGGTACGCTCGATCCGCGAGATGCCGGCGCCGGTGACGGAGCCCACGCCCGCCGCGGCCGAGCTCGAGGGCGGCCTCGTCGAAGGAACGCCGCTCCCCGGCCCCGCCTCGGCGGATGCCTAGAAGCACGCTCTGGCGCGACCGCGCGTTCGTCCGGCTCTTCGCCGCCAACGCGATCAGCCAGCTGGGGACGCAGTTCAGCCTCCTTGCGCTGCCGCTGACGGCGCTCGTCGTCCTGCACGAAGGCGCGCTCGAGGTCTCGCTGCTGCGCACGTTCGGGGTCCTGCCCTTCGTCTTCTTCTCGCTGCCGGCCGGTGTGTGGATCGACCGCCTCCGCCGCCGGCCGCTGATGATCGCGGCAGACGCAGGCCGCGCGCTCGCGCTCGCGTCGATCCCGGTCGCGTTCTGGCTGGGGCGGCTCTCGCTGACCCAGCTGTACGTCGTCGTCGCCGTGTCCGGGACGCTGAGCGTGCTCTTCGACGTCTCGTACCTCTCGTTCCTGCCCGGGCTCGTCCCGCGCGAACGGCTCGGCGAAGCGAACGCGAAGCTCCTGGGCTCCCAAGCGGCGGCGCAGTCCGCCGGGCCGTCGATCGCGGGCGTCGTCGTCGGTGCCGTGGGTGCGGCCGTCGCGGTTCTCGCCGACTCCGCGAGCTTCGCGCTCTCGGCGATCCTCGTGGCAGCGATCCGCGGCCGCGAGCAGCGGCCGGAAACCGCGACCACCCGAAAGCGAGACGACCTCCTCGAAGGCCTCCGCTACGTGTTCTCGCAGCCGTACCTCCGCACCCTGACGATCTGGACGTCGCTCTGGAACCTCTTCGCCTCGGGCTACGGGGCGATCGTGATCGTCTACTACGTACGCGACCTGCACTGGAGCCCGACCGAGATCGGGGTCGTCATGGCAATCGCGGCGTCGGGGCTCGTCGGCGGCTCGCTCGTCAACGAGCGCCTCGTCGCACGTCTTGGGATCGGGGCGATGATCGCGTTCTCCGGCATCGTGTTCTCGGCGACGCTCGTCGCCACGCCGCTCGTGCCGGCCGCGAACGCGGCGCCGATCATCGCCGCGATCGGGTTCGCCGGCTCCACCGCCGGCTTCTTCGCCAACGTCAACCAGCTGACGCTGCGGCAGGCGATCACGCCGCAGCGGCTCCTCGGACGCATGAACTCGGTCGTGCGCTTCATGTACTGGGGGACGATCCCGCTCGGCTCCCTCCTCGCAGGACTCGCCGCCGGGCCGTTCGGGCTGCGCGCCACGCTCGTCGCCGCCGGCATCGGCTCGATCGCCTCGTGCATCCCGATCATGGTCAGCCGGATCCGGAGCGCTACCGTGACCGCAGATGCCCGAGCTCCCGGAGATGGAGGCCTGGCGGCGCCGGCTGACTGATCCCGTGTCGGCCTTCCCGATCGCGAAGGCCGGGCCGGCGCACATCGCGACGCTGAAGACGTTCGACCCGCCCCTTGCGGCGCTCCAGGGGAAGCGCTTCAGCGGCGCCGAACGGCGCGGCAAGCGCCTCTTCTTCCCCACCGACGACGGCGAGCTCGTGCTCGTCGTCCACCTGATGACGTCAGGCCGCCTGAAGTTCCTGCAGGCCGGCGAGAAGGCGCCGAAGGTCCCCGCGTTCGCGCTCGAGTTCGCCGGCGGCTCGAAGCTCGTGCTGACCGAGAACGCGAAGCGCAAGCGCGCCGGGGTGTGGCTCCTGACGCCGGAGGCGGCCGAGGCCGAGGTCGAGCACCTCGGCCCGGAGGCGCTCGGCATCGGCGCGCCGGCGCTGACCGAGATCCTCCGGCGCGAGAGCCACCGGCTTCATCCCCTGCTGCGCGACCAGCGCGCGCTCGCCGGAATCGGCCGCGCCTGGTCGAACGAGATCCTCCACGAGGCGAAGCTGTCGCCGTACGCGCTCTCGACCGACCTCGACGACGCCGAGATCGACCGCCTGGCGGCCGCGATCGACGAGGAGCTCGGGCGCGGCCTGGCCCTTCGCGAGCAGGGCGCCTCCGACGAGCGCACCTACCGCGTCCACGACAAGCTCGGGCAGCCCTGCGACGTCGACGGCACGCCGATCGAGCGCATCGACTTCGAGGAGCACACCATCTACTACTGCCCGACGTGTCAGACCGGCGGCCGGATCCTCAAGGACCGGCGGCTCTCGCGGCTCTTGCGATAATCACGGCAATGGCCACCGTCGCCGACCTCATGGTTCGGGACGTGCTCTCCGTCGAGCCGTCGGACACGATCGGCGAGGCGGCGGAGAAGATGAACGCCGCCAACGTCGGCGCCGTCGTCGTGATGGAGGACATGGTGCGGATCGTCGGGATCGTCACCGAGCGCGACCTCCTGCGCGCGGTCGCCGCGCGCGCTCGCGCCGCCGAGGCGCGCGTGCGTCAGTGGATGACGCCGGACCCGGTCACGATCGACCCCGACACGACGATCGAGGAGGCGGCGAAGATCATGTTCGACCACAACTTCCGGCACCTGCCGGTGGTGAAGGACGGCCGCGCGCTCGGCATCGTCAGCCTCCGTCTGCTGGCCCGCTGGGCCTTCGACAAGTCCGTCCAGACCGCCAACTAGGGTCCTGAGCCGTGATCAGGTTGCTGCCCGAGCGGGGCGGCTGGCTCGAGGTCGTGTGCGGCCCCATGTTCAGCGGCAAGAGCGAGGAGCTCATCCGGAGGCTCCGCCGCGCCGAGATCGCCGGTCAGCGCGCGCTCATCGTCAAGCCCCGCATCGACGACCGCTACGACATCGGCCACGTCGTCAGCCACGCCGGCGCGAAAATGCGCGCGGTCGCGGTCGGCCATCCGAGCGAGATCCCCGGTCTCGCGGACGGCTACGACGCGATCGGCATCGACGAGATCCAGTTCTTCCCGCCTGCGATCGTCGAGGTCGTCGAGCTGCTCGTCGAACGCGGGGCGCGCGTCGTCGCGGCGGGGCTCGACCAGGACTTCCGCGGCCTACCGTTCGGTGCGATGCCCGAGCTGCTCTGCCGCGCGGAGCTGGTCGACAAGCTGCAGGCGGTCTGCCACCGCTGCGGCGGCCCGGCGACCATGACGCAGCGCCTCGTCGACGGCGAGCCGGCGGCAGCGGACGGAGAGACGATCGTCGTCGGCGCGCTCGACTCGTACGAGGCGCGCTGCCGCACCTGCCACGAGCTCGAAGGGATCGGACGCGCCGGCAAGGCCGCCGCATCCTCGTGAGGCGCCGCAAGCGGTGCCTCAGAGTCGAATCGTCAGCGTCGGCCCGCTGACCGACACCGAGCCGCCGAGCGACTCGACGAGGCGCACGGCGACGGCCGCGCCGAGGTCGCGCAGCTCCTGGCCGAGGACGACGCGGGCCGACGACTCCGTCACCGGCGTGACCTCGATCTCCCGTCCACGGACGGCGACATCGACCTCGTCGAGGCCGCCGTGGCGAAGCGTCGCCTGGACGAGTGCCGAGACGCCGCGGTCGACCGCCTCGGCATCGGTCTCGACCGTCGCACCCTCGCCGGACACACGCACGCGGTCCTCGCCCAGACGCTCGGCGGCGGCGCGGGCGAGCTCGAGCGTGTCGGCGGGGCGGCGCACCGGGTCGTAGCGACCGCCCTCGATCCGAGCCACGAGCGAGAGCTCGTCGAGGAGCTCCGCGATCTGGCGCGACGCCGCGTCGATCATCTCGAGGTAGCGGTCGGCGGGCGGCTGGAGCTCGATCGTGCGCAGGAGCGTCGTCGTGAAGCCGTGCACCGTGGCGAGCGGCGTGCGCACGTCGTGGCAGGCGAGCGAGACGAGCCGGGCGAAGGACGTGTCGTTCTGCACCTGGGCCACTAACCTAGCGGCATGGCCAGAATCGAGGATCTGCAGGCCTCTCCCCCCGAGGTCGCCATCGGGCTGTCACGGGCGGGCGTCACCGGCGTGCAGAAAGCGGTGCGCATCGGCCGCGGACGCAGGGAGAAGCTCATCGCGGCGACGATCGACTGCACCGTCGACCTCGATCCCTCGCAGAAGGGCGTGCACATGTCGCGCTTCCCCGAGCTGTTCGAGGAGGCGGTCGAGGGCGTCGTCGAGGACGAGGCCTTCCTCGTCGAGGATCTCGCCGAGCACGTCGCGCGCCGCATCGTCCGCCGCCAGGGCGCGCTGCTCGCCGAGGTGCGGATCCAGGCCCGCTACCCGTACGAGCGCCGGACACCGGTGACCGGACTGTCGACGCAGGAGATGGTGTCGCTCATCGGCATCGCGGCTGCGTCGGAGACGGGCGTGCGCCGCGTCGTCGGCGTGGAGGCGGTGGGGATCAACGCCTGCCCGTGCGCGCAGGGGCTCGTCCGCGGCGCCGCGTCCGAGCGGCTGCTCGACGCCGGCTTCGCAGAGGGTGACGTCGAGCGCATCCTCGAGCTCGTCCCGCTCGCGACGCACAACCAGCGCGGGCAGGGAACGCTGCTCCTCGGCACGGCTTTGCGTCTCAACGCGGAGCGGCTGCTGGAGATCGTGGAGTCGTCGATGAGCTCGCCGATCTACGAGCTGCTCAAGCGACCGGACGAGCTCTTCGTCGTCGAGCATGCGCATCTGCAGCCGCGCTTCGTCGAGGACTCGGTGCGCGTCGCGCTGAAGCGCGTGCTCGACGAGCTTCCCGACCTCGCCGACGACGACTTCGTCCTCTCGCGGCAGCTCAACTTCGAGACGATCCACGCGCACGAGGTGGTCGCGGAGCGGTACGGGACGATCGGCGAGCTGCGCGCCGAGCTCGACGGCGGCGGGCACGGCCCGCTCCGGCACACCGAGCTCAGGGACTGGCTGCGGGCCGCCTGAACCTGCTCTCCTCGCCGCGGACGAGGCGACCGATGTTCGCCCGGTGGAGGAACACGACGCCGACGGCGGCGAAGCACGCGAACGCGATCACCGGCCACGGGTAGCCGAACACGACCGCCCAGAGGACGAGCGAGCACGCGGCTGCCATCGACGCGACCGACGCGTAGCGCGTCAACCCGAACACGAGCAGCCATGCGCCGGCGCCGAGGCCGCCGACGATCGGCGCGACGCCGAGGAACGCCCCGCCTGCCGTCGCGACCATCTTCCCGCCGCGCTTGAAGCCAAAGAACAGCGGGCGCCAGTGACCGAGCATCGCGGCTGCACCCGCGAGCACGCCGGCGCCGTGACCTGCGAGCTCGGTGGCGACGAACGCGGGCGCGAATCCCTTTGCCGTGTCCAGCACGACCGCGGGCAGCCCGAGCCGCCGTCCGTACACGCGCCACACGTTGGTCGCGCCGATGTTGCCGCTGCCTTTCGTGCGGACGTCCTCGCCGCGAAAGACGCGCACGAGCCAGTAGCCCCACGGCATCGAGCCGACGACGTACCCGGCCACCGCGAGGCCGACAGTGAGCATCGGTCAGGACGGAATGCCGTACTGCGAGACCCAGCCGTTCACGACGTCCCAGTCGATGTTGTCGAAGAACGCGCCGATGTACGCCGCGCGATCGGTCTGGTAGTCGAGGAAGTAGGCGTGCTCGTAGACGTCGAGCGCGACGAGCGGCGTCGCGTTCCACACCGGGAACGTGTTCTGCGCGTCGCCGATGTAGTTGAAGAGCCGTCCCTCGTCCCAGTCGTATGCCGTCCAGGCCCAGCCGCGGGCGGCCATGCCGGTCGCCTGCAGGTCGGCGCGCCACGCGGCCACCGAGCCGAAGTCGCGCTTGACCCGCGCCCCGAACGCACCGGTCGGATCTCCGCCTCCCCCGCCGAGGTGCGCGAAGTAGAGCTCGTGGTTCTTGATCCCCCCGATGGCGAACGTCAGGTCGACCTTGAGCGCCCGCAGCTCGGAGTAGACCTGGTTGGCCGCGGCCGCGTCCACGTCGGCGAGCTTCCCGAGGATCTCGTTCCGCTTGTTCACGTAGCCGACGTAGAGCTTGTAGTGCGCCTCGACCGCGGCCCGAGAGATGCCCTCGAGCTCATAGGCCTCCGGGCGCAGCGGGCGGGGGGCGATCTCTTCGAAGGCGAAGGCGAGCGTAGCCACGGCGGTGGAGCATATCCTCCCCGCGACGACGAGAGACGGTTGAAAGGAGCCCCACGCATGGCCTTCGAACTCCCGGACCTGCCCTACGCGTACGACGCGCTCGAGCCGCACATCGACGCGGAGACGATGCGCATCCACCACGACCTCCACCACAAGGCATACGTCGACAACGCGAACAACGCGCTCGCCGGGACCGAATGGGCGGACCGGCCCGTGCGCCAGGTCCTCGCCGACATCGACCTCATACCCGAGGACAAGCGGACGGCGGTGCGGAACAACGCCGGCGGGCACGCGAACCACTCCCTCTTCTGGACGATCATGTCGCCGAACGGCGGCGGCGCGCCGAGCGGCGAGCTCGCGACCGCGATCGACGACGCGTTCGGCTCGTTCGACGAGCTGCGCTCGGCGATCACCGACGGCGGCGTCAAGCGCTTCGGTAGCGGCTGGACGTGGCTCGTCTGGGACGGCACCGGTCTCGCGACGTACTCGACGCCGAATCAGGACTCGCCGTACATGCAGAGCCACGTGCCGCTGCTGGGCATCGACGTGTGGGAGCACGCCTACTACCTGAAGTACCAGAACAAGCGGCCCGCGTATCTCGAGGCGTGGTGGAACGTCGTCGACTGGGACGCCGTCGCGAAGGAGTTCGAGGCGCGCGGCGACTAGCGGAGCGCCGCCGCGCGCCTCTGTGTGTCCGGCTAGCGGTGGACGACGATCGTCCGGCTGAGGCCGGCGACATAGCCGGCGCCCGCCTGGCCGGTCGGCATGACGAGTCGGAGCATCGTCCTGCCGTGCGGCAGCTTGAGCCGGAAGACGGCGCGGGAGTTGGCGCCGAGGAACACGCGCTTGACGCTCTTCCAGCCGAATCCGTAGTGGCGCTGGATCCACACGAAGTGGCCGGAGTACGACAGGTCCGACGTCGCCTTCGCGATGAAGACGTTGCCGCTGCGGCCGAGGCCGACACGCGGTGCGACGTTCACCGTGACGGTCGGGCTGTCGGCGGTGCGCCAGTGCGACTGGTACGTCGTCTGGATGGTCGGGCTGACGCCGAACTGGTAACCGCCGCCCGACGTCGTCGCCACCTGGTCGACCGACTGCGTGCTCTTGCCCTGCGACTGGGCCGTCAACGTCACGGGCTCGCCCCCGGTCTGCGAGTTGATCGCGCCCGACAGCGTCGTGCTGCCGCCGTACACGACCGTGGACGTCGATGCGTTGATCGTCACCGCAGGCGCCGGTCCCTTGACGGTGATCGTGCCCACGTTCCCTTTGGCGAACGAGTCGTGGTACTTCAACGTGCCCGAGGAATTGAACACGTGCGAGTACGACTGGTCGGTGTGCAGCACCGGCGAGGCGAAGCTGCCGTCGTCGGCGACGACCTGGTGGTCGGCCGTGTCCGCGTTGTGCCAGGTCACGGTGTCGCCCGTGCTCACGGTCGCGTTCCGCGGCGTGAACCCGTTCTTCGTGACCTGGACGGTCTGTGTCGCCGCCCCTGCCGCGACGGCGACCAGGACGGCCGCGAGCGCAGCGAGAGGCAGCACGAGCATGCGTCTCATGCGTATACCTCCTTGCATTGCCTGCTTCGGTTGACATCCCCGGCCGTCCAGGTCCCACGCGGCGGAATCACCCGTTTTCACAGTTTCCGAACGAGGCCCTAGCCCTGTGCTCATGAGACAATCCGAACCGGCCGCCAATGCGTAGAAGTCGGAGAACGATGGAGATCGCGCTCGAGAGCCCTGCCCACCTCCGTGCGGTTCCGACGAGCCCCGGCGACCGGCCGGCGCCGGCCGAATCCGCCTCGGACTCGGAGCTGGTCGTCCGCATCGCCGGCCGCGACCGCGAGGCCTTCGAGGTGCTCTACCACCGCTACGTCCGCTCGATCTTCGGGCTCGCGCTGCAGCGGCTGCGCGACCGCGAGCGCGCGGAGGACGCGGCGCAGGAGATGTTCGCCGCCGTCTGGCGGTCGGCCTCGAGCTACCGGCCCGAGCGAGGTCCGGCGGCGCCGTGGCTCTACGCCATCGCGCGCAACGCGATCGTCGACCGGCTGCGATCGCGTGACGAGCCGCCGATGGAGCCTCCGGACGTCGTCTCCGACGATCCCGGGCCGGCCGACCGCGCCGAGTCGTCCTACGTCTCCTGGCGCGTCCACCGCGCGCTCGAGACGTTGCCGGAGCGCGAGCGCGAGGTTCTGGAGCTCTCCTACTGGAGCGGCCTGTCGCAGAGCGAGGTCGCCGGCTTCCTCGACATCCCGCTCGGCACCGTGAAGACCCGGACGCGCAGCGCGCTGGCGCGTCTCGCCGACGTGCTGGACGGAGAGCTCTCGTGAGCCTGCCTCCCGACTTCGACGAGCTCGTCGGCGCCGACGTCGAGGCGGCCGAGCGCGCGCGCCTGCGCCGAGTGCACAGCCTGCTCGTGCAGGCCGGCCCTCCACCGGAGCTCTCCCCGTCCCTCGAGGCGGGACCGACGCTCGCGATGACGCTGGCGCGCCGTCCCGTCCGGCCTCGCCGCCGCCTGCTTCTGCTCGCCGCCGCGCTCGCGATCGTCGGTCTCGCGTTCCTCGCGGGCTTCATCGCCGGCAACGGCGGCAACGGCGCCAGCGCGGCGAAGGTCATGCAGCTGACGGGAACGCCGGCCGCACCGAATGCGTTGGCGTCGCTGCAGATCGAGCCGGTCGACGCGGGAGGCAACTGGCCGATGCGGCTGTCGGTGAAGGGCCTGCCGAAGCTGCCGAGCGGCTCGTACTACGAGGTCTACCTCGTGCGGAGCGGCAAGCCGTGGGGGGCCTGCGGCACCTTCAAGGTCGCGAAGGGCGGCGCGACGGTCGTTCAGCTCAATGCGCCGTACCGGCTGAGGCGGGGAGACACCTGGGAAGTCATGCGCATCAGCGGCAGCGAGCGGCACATCGTCGTCCTCAAGCCGACCGTCTGACGTCCCGAGCGCGCGGTGGTGACTACGCCATCCCCGCGCGCTCGTCACGCGATTCGTTGCGGATCTCGGAGAGGAGCCGCTCGAGGCGCTCCTCGGTCGAGTCGTCCACGAACGTCATCGCGGCGGCGACGTTCGGGTGAACCTCGGCGATCGCCCGGCGCATCTCGTGGGCGACGGCGCGATACGACGGATGGCCCTCGCGCCCCGACCGCAGCTCGATCAGGTGTAGCGCCTCGCGTGCGTCGAGCTCGAGCACGTACCGGATGCGGAACGCAAGGCAGAGCGCATAGGGCGCCTCCTCGACGAAGCCTGCGCCCGCGAGGCGGTCGTGCTCCGCCCGTGAGACGTCGAGCGCCCGCTCGAACTCACCCGCGAGGCCGGCCGCGACGAGCTCGTGCGGGACGTCGGCGCCGAGATTTGGCGACAGCCGCTGCCATTGGCATGTGAGCAGGCGGTGGCGCTGCAGGTCACGAAAGGCGCCGTAGTCGGAGACGATCTCGAAGCGGTACCGCAGCGTCTCGAAGCCGCGGCCGGGACGGTGGCGGCGGTTCTCCCGCTCGCCCACGAGCTCGCGGACGAGAGCGGCCCGCTCCTCCGGCCCGAGCCGCGCAACCGCTGTAAGTGCCTCCGACTCGGATTTCGCGGCCGATTCGTAGACGAGCGCCGCCATGAGCTCCTCCTCGGTGCCGTGCGCGCGCACGAGCCGGACCGACGGCGCCGACTCGTCCCCGCCGACCATCAGTCCGAGACGCCGCGCGACGGTGTCCGCCGCATCGCGCCGCTCGCGCAGGTACTCGATCCAGCGGCCGCCGCGATCCTCACGCGGCACCCGCACGACGAAGCTCGGGATGATCTGTTGCAGCTCATCGAGCAGCATCTGTCCGTACGCGCGCGCTTCCGCGAGCGGATGTGCGAGCAGGTGCAGCACGAGCTGCTCGTAGGTCTGGCCGCTCGCGTACATGCCGACGTGAGACAGCGAGGCCGCCGGCAGCAGGCCGCGCACGAGGTCGAGCGCCTTTGCGCGCACTGCGCGGCGATGCGCGGCGGCCGACTCGCCGTCCGCGGCGGGGAAGCGCTCGGAGACCCAGTCGCCGACGCCGGCGAGCAGCCGTGCGTACGTCTCGAAGAGGTCGTCGAGCGCCTGCTCGTACTGCGGGCCGAAGCGCGGGTCGCGGTGATAGCGATAGCCATAGCCGTCGAGCGCGGCGTCGTACGCGATGTAGCGAGTCGACTGCTCGAGGTAGGCGGCAAGGCGCGGCCGCTGCAGGATCTTCGTCAGGAGGTTCGAGGTCCACTCGCAGGCGATGTGCGCGCCGCCGAGCTGCGCGACGGAGTCGTCGCCGTAGCCGAGGAAGATGCGCTCGTAGAGATCGGCCGCGCGTTGCCCCTCCACGCCCTCGATGGGCGGCACCTCCGGCACCGAATCGGCGAACTCCTCGAGGAAGAGGCGGCGCAGTGTCCCGGGATACCGCGAGTAGCGCGCAAAGAGCGCGCCCTTCACCGTCTCCGGGAGGTTGACGAGGCCGAAGACGGGGCGATCGAGGTTCGTGAAGTGCGGAGCGAGGCGCTCGCGCTCCTCGTCGGTGAACGTCTCGACCGGGAGTGGCAGGCTTTCCACGGTGGCCACGGGGAAGGGAACGCTAGCGCGGGTCTCGGTCGGCACATCCGGGTGGTCGTACCCGAGCTGGCGGCCGGGTTTCTACCCGGCGGGACTCGATCCGTCGAAGTTCCTGGAGTACTACTCCGAGCGCTTTCGCACGGTCGAGCTCAACACGACGGGGTACCGGATGCCGGGCGCCGAGCAGTTCCGCAAGTGGGCCGACCGGGTGGCCGAGGGATTCGAATTCGCGCCGAAGCTGCCTGGGCACAGGACAGGGACGTTCGAGGCGTTCGGGGCCGGGACACGAGCGCTCGGCGATCGCCTCGGGCCCGTGCGCGTCTCGCTCAAGAGCGCGCGTGACGAAGGGGCGTTGGAGCTGATCCTCGGGTCGCTGCAACCGGAGCTGCGCGTCGCATTCGACCTCGAGCACCCGTCGTGGGACGGCATCGAGCCGCGCCTCGCCGAGGCGGGCGCCGTCCGCGTGAACGACCTCGACCATCCGGCTCCGTTCCGCTACCTCCGACGGCGCCAGGCGCCGGACGACGAGCTCGCCGCGGCCGTCCGCAGCTGCGCCGAGCCCGTATACGTGTACTTCCGGCACGAGGACGAGCCGACCGCGCCGGCGTACGCACAGCAGCTGCTCGACCTGCTTGGATCGTGCTGAAGCCGGGTAGCGACGTCGTACGCGCCTGCTGCTCGTCACTGTCCTGCTGCTGCTCCTCGCTGCGCCTTCGGCACTCGCGTCCGACCGGATCTGCCTGAACGCGTCGCACGTCAAGCTCGCGGTCTCCGCCGACGGAAAGCGCGCCCTCGTCACGTACGACGCGGGCGGCACGGCGCACCGTGTGCTCGCGTGGGGCGCCGTCAACGCGCTCCCGCCGAGCCAGACCGTCCCTCAGGTGCGCTTCAAGCTCGACTTCACCGGCGGCTTGAAGCAGCACTTCGGCAATGCCTGCGGCGGGTACGACGGCCCGCCGCTCGCTGGCGAGCTCGCCGCATGCAAGGCGCCGGACGGCTCGTACTGGGCGGTCCAGCAATGGCAGCCGAGCCTCCCGCACCGCGGCTTTCCCCCGTACAAGGCCGGCCAGACGGACTGGGAGCTCGACCTTTCGCACTGGACGGGCGCGATCGCACAGCTCGAGGTGCACGTCGACTGGGCGTTCGGCGACCATCACAACCTCTTCGGACGACTCGTCTACGACGGAGTTCCGGTGCACGGCTTCCACACGGTGCAGGGGACCGGCGCGCCGCAGGACGGCTACGGGCGCAGCCTGTACATCGACACGCTCGATTCCGCGTACGGCCCCGGCTGGAAGCGCGAGACGTCGATCGTCTTCCGCAATCCGACGGGTGTCTTCTGTTACTCGTTCTGGCCGACGAGCGACGTCTCGCTGCCCGGCCATCCCTCACGGCCCGCCGGTAACGGCAGGGCCTACCGGATCGAGGTGCTCGGCCCCGGCGTGACGCCGAACCTCGACGTCGAGGTCGACGACCCTGGCACGTGGGACCCGAATGACGCGTCGAAGGTCTCGTACGAGGCGCAGATGAAGGCGCGCCAGCTCGCCCTCGCCCAGGGCGACGCGTTCTGCCCGGCCCAGACGTAGCTCGTACCTAGCTGGTCCGGCAGCTCTTGTCTCCCCAGCTGCCGATCTGCGCCGCGGCCGCGGCTTCGAGCTCGACGTCCGCCTGATTCGACCGGTCGAACGGGTGCAGCCCGTTCACCGTCGCGGCGACGTTCGGGGTAACGCCGGGCCCTTCGGCGAGGAGCCGATACTGACTGCCGATGCCGGGGCCGCGCCTCGCGGTCTGTCCCGGAGGATGTTGGTATCCCCCCGTCGTCGGGTCGAACGGATAGAAGCCGTAGCAGAAGACTCCCGAGGGGTTGTGCGCGACGAACGAGTTCTCGCGCCGCCAGCCGGGGCCGTACACCGAGTCGAACGTGTCGAGGTAGATGAGCCGGCCGAAGCCGTCTGTCGGGGCGCCGACGCGGGTCGTGCCGAAGCCGTACACCGGTTGGTCGTCGTACGTGTAGCGGCCGAAGAGGCTCTGGAACCGCCCGTCGTAGACCCAGTGCATCCCGGTCTCGAGCTGGGCCACGGGGCCGCTCCAGTGCGACACCTCCAGCCACTGCTGGCTCTGGGCCGGAAGCCACGGCGTGAAGCCCAGATCGGGCAGCGGTTGCGGCCATTCCTGCGCCGCCCAGTAGCTCCCGTCCGGCGCCTTGCACACGGCGACGAGGTTCGGCAGCGCGGGGCCGTCGTATGCGCGGCAGACGTTCGTGAAGTGCTGCCAGTACAGCGTGCGGTACTTACCCCAGCCGCCGGCGTAGTCGAGGTGGAACTTGACCTGTTGCGCACCGGGCGTGGGCGGGAGGGCGTTGATCGCACCCCAGACGAGAACGTGCTTCAGCGCGCTCCCCTTCCGGTAGGTGAGGAGAGCCTCGCCCTTGGCGTTCACGGCGAGCCGCACGCCGGTGGCGTCGCGGTCGACGAGCTGTGCGGCGGACGCGGCACCGGCCAGCGCCAGTGCGGCCACGACCGTCGCGAGCACCCCCAAGACCCGACGCATGGCCGCTGCATCGGCGCGCGTCCACGGCGTCTTTTCCCTCGAACGAGTGAGCGCGCGTCAAGAAGACGTAAGACCGTCGCTCAGAACCTGGCGGAGGCTCCCACATGCTGCTCGTATGCGCGTGTCGCCACGATGTCGGCGATCTCCGCCACCGTCTGCCTGAGCTCGTCCTCGGTGTTGTAGAAGTGGGGCCCGAGCCTGACGCCGGCGTCCGGGCGGAAGTCGCAGACGATCCCCCGCTCTCCCAGCTCGCGGTGCACCGCGGCGTGGTCCGGCGTGCGCACGAGGACCGTGCCGCCGCGGCGCGCCGGATCGCGCGGGCTGGCGACGTCGAGGTTCGCGTCGTCGAGCAGGTCGATGAGCAGCGAGGTGAGCGCGAGCGAGCGCTCGCGGATGGCGTCGACGCCGACCTCCTCGATGACGTCGTAACCGGCCGTCGCCGCGTACAGCGCCGGCACGTTGGGTGTTCCGGTGAGAAACCGCGCCGCACCGGTCGCATACTCGAGCTCCGGCTCGAACGCGAACGGGCGCGCGTGCCCCTGCCAGCCGACGAACGTCGGCTCGAGGCGCTCGGCGAGGTCGGGCCGCACGTACAGCCAGCCTGCTCCCGGTCCGCCGCACAGCCATTTGACGCTGCCGCCGACGGCGAAGTCGACGTCGAGCGCGGTGACGTCGAACGGGAGGACGCCCGCAGACTGGTATGCGTCGAGCACGACGTACGCCCCAACCTCGTGCGCGCGTCTCACGATCGGCTCGACGTCCTGGATCTCCGCGTTCTTGAACAGCACGTGGCTGATAGGCACGAGCAGCGTGCGCTCGTCGATGGCGTCGACGATCGCGCGGTCGTCCTCGACGGCGACGACCTCGAGCTCGGGCTGCGCCTGGTAGAGGTAGCGCACAGACGGGAAGTTCGCCTCCTCGTACACGACACGGTTCCGCGCGCCCGGGCTGCGGAAGCAGGAGATGACGACCATCTCCGCGACGGTGACGTTCTGGTGCATCACCGTCGAGCCGGGCGGAGCGCCGATGATCCGGCCGATCTGGTCGCCGACCGTCATCGGCATCGTCCACCAGCCCTCGCCCCATGATCGGATGCCGCGCTCGCGCCACATGCGCGCGTACTCGAGGAGGTTGTCCTCCGCCTTCGCGGGCATCGCCGCGAGCGAATGGTTGATCAGGTAGATGCAGGTGTCGAGAATCGGGAACCGGTCGCGATAGCTCTCCGGGTCGATCACCGTCGGAGACTATCGCCGCGCGTTGAGAAGACCAACGCCCGGTAACCGGCTACACGCTCTGCAACGGGCGCGGCTGAGGGCCGACGTACTTCGCGCTCGGACGAATGAGGACGCCGAGCCGCTTCTGCTCGAGCACGTGCGCCGACCAGCCTG
>Ga0070731_10001488_pt1 | contig 24165 bp, 20 predicted proteins | sample Coa_R1_2_FD_66448 | JGI IMG/M metagenome (GOLD analysis project Ga0070731, IMG submission 66448) | Surface soil microbial communities from Centralia Pennsylvania, which are recovering from an underground coalmine fire - Coalmine... | ecosystem: Environmental > Terrestrial > Soil > Unclassified ... | reverse complement strand
CGCCCTTCTTGGCATCGCCGGTGACCACGTCGAGAAATGCGTAGGTCACGCGATGGCCGGCGGCGTAGGTCTGGGCATGCAGCCAGGCGACGATATCGGCAATCTGGGCGTCGCTGAGATTGGGTTTTGGCATTCCTTGCTCGGGCCGGCCCTCACGCAGCACCGGGCCAATTAGAATGCCTTTTTCGTCGTCGAGCACCAGGACGGATCGGACCAGATCGGGCGCTCCCGGACTGCCCTTGGCGGTAACGCCGTGACATCCGGCGCAGTTCGCGAGGTACGCTTTATTTCCGCGCGCGACGGCCGCGGGATCTTCCTTCGCTCCTGCCACTGCGGCTTCGGTTGCGGCAACAGGGGCGGCGGGTCGTTCCTGCGCGTGCGAGCTAACCGAGGCCGCGAAAACCGCTGCAATTGACAAACAATTTCTGATTCCCATTTGGCTCACCAGCACAGTAAATTGTACACCGCCTGGAGGTTGTTCAAAAAAGCCAGGTCCCTAACAAGTACGATGAGTATCTTGGGGATTCGCTTCGATCGAAAGGCGGCGGTAGTGGGGGCGGTCGCGATAGTGTGCGCCGCGGCGTGGCTTGCTCTTAATGTTTGGGGGAACTACGAAGGTCACTTATCGGGACTTTTTTACACCGGGTCCGCCGTCAAGCTGCCGCCGGGTATCGCCGAAGAGACATACCGGGTGAAAGACGCGGCGGGGTACGACGGGCAGTTCTATCGGTTGATTGCGCGCGATCCATTCCTGCGGAGCGGGTTCGCGGCCTTCGTCGATAACCCCGCTCTGCGCTGGCGGCGGATTGGAATTCCGGGGCTGGCGTGGCTGGCGGGAGGCAGCAGCGACGCCGCGATCGATGGCGCCTATGTCGCGATCGAGCTTGGATTCGTGCTTTTGGGTGCGCTCTGGCTGGCGGCGTACGCCCAAAGTGTGGAATGGAGTCCGGTCTGGGGACTAGCGTTTCTGTTCGTGCCGGCGGTAATGGTGTCGCTCGACCGGATGACGGTCGATGTGGGCCTGGCGGCTCTGACGGTCGGATTGCTATCGCGTAGCGCTGGCGTGAAAGTGTGGACAATCTATTTGCTTCTGTGCATCGCTCCGTTGATACGGGAGACCGGGATGGTCTTACTGGTTGCATGGTGCGTACACGCGGCGCTTCAGCGCAAATGGCGGCAGGCGATTTCCGGGATGTTGTGCGCGGTTCCCGCGCTTGCCTGGTGGAGCTACGTTCAACGGCACACAAGCGCCGATGGGACACGCTGGCTGGCTCAATATCCCTTCAGCGGGATCGCGGAGAGAACGCTTCACGGCGGTTTCGGTCCCGATGCGACGCTGTGGCTGCGAACGGCGAACGTGTGCGAAAGACTAGCGCTGGCGGGTTTGTGGTTGGCGCTGGCTCTATCGATCTATGCCATCTGGAAGCGGCCGTCCGGGCTGGCGGAACTGACGGCGCTCGCATTCTCGGCGTTCGCGGCGACGCTCGGCAGAGCGGATATCTGGGACTCGGCTTACGCGGCCGGGCGGACGATGTCCCCGCTATTGATCGTATTGGGAATGATCGCTCTGCGGGATCGAAGGGCAATTTTCGCGGTTCCGATGCTATTGGTGGTCCCGCGCATCGCCCTACAGTACGAAGCGCAGATCCGCGGAGCGTTGCTCGGCTGATACGATCGGACATAAGTGGAAGAACACGAGGTGTACCCAGCGATCGGCGAGGACGGCTTTGAGCGCTTGTCCCTCGCATTTTACCGGCAGATTCCGACCGACGATGTATTAGGGCCGATGTATCCGGCGGACGACTTGGAAGCGGCACGGCAAAGGCTCCGGGACTTTTTGATTTTTCGTTTTGGCGGGCCGCAGAGGTACATAGAGCAGCGCGGGCATCCAAGACTGCGCATGCGTCATGCGCCCTTCGCAATCGGTCAAACGGCTCGGGATCGCTGGCTCGCGTTAATGACGCGAGCGCTGGAGGAGTCGAAACTGCCGGATGACGTCACACTTCTGCTGCGGGACTTTTTTGAATCCACCACGACGTTTCTGGTGAATCGGGGCTAGCGGGCTACCGGCGTTAGGATGGCTTGGTAAAATCTAAGCGTGGCTTATCCTGAACAATTTATTGCACCGATGCGGGAAGATTTGACTCGTCACGGGGTCGAAGAGGCGCGGACGCCGGAGGCGGTGGACGCCTTGCTTGCTCCCGGAAACGGGACCGTGCTGATGGTGGTGAATTCGGTCTGCGGTTGTGCCGCCGGCAGGGCCCGGCCGGCGATCGGCATGGCGCTGAAGCATCCCGTACGTCCGTCCAAAGCCGCAGCGGTCTTCGCCGGCGGAGATGAAGCAGCGGTTGCGCATCTTCGGAAGATTTTGTCGGATTACCCGCCGTCGTCGCCTTCGATCGCTTTGTTCCGGGATGGCAAACCGGTGTACATGGTCCATCGCTCCGATATCGAGCGGCGGGACCCGGTTCAGATCGCGGGTCTTTTGACTGCGGCCTTCGACCAGTTCTGCACAGCCGGCTAATCGCGTTTACTTGTTCTTGGTGCACTGCGTCTTGTGCAGCAGCAGTTCCAGCTTGGTGCGTTCACAATCTTCCGTGGCTTTGCGCAGGCTCTGCCGAATCGCCTTCGAATCCTGCTCGCGAGCGCGCCGGAGAGCGTGAACCGCCTCGCCGTATGTATTTACCGCGGAACTGTGCGACTGCTTGAGCCGTTCACATTCCGCGCATTGGCCAGCCGCCGAATCTTTCACCCGGTCTTTCTCCCACAGAAGTGGCCGCGAAAAGACGCAACCGGGGGTGATTGCGCGCGCTCCTTTTGGGTCATTTGACGCGCGTATTTCAATCCGGCGGGATCATGCCGCGGTTGTTTTGCGTCACTTCGAAGATGTTGACCTTCCGTCACGGGCTCGAACCTCGCACGTGAACAGCCAACTGGATTCTTTTGTTGAATTGGATGGGAGCCGGGAGCGTCGCTGACAAGCTCCACAGCGACGACGCGCCGTGGTGCACGAAACCCAGCTTACCTCCCGGCGATAATCGCCAAAGCACGCGGAGGGCACTTCGGAGGATGGTTGTTAGAGTCTAGTTACTGGTTGGTCTTCTTCGGCGCCGGACGCGCGGCCGTGGACGGCGGGACGATGCCGCTGGCGCGAAGATAGCCGACGATGTTTCCGTAGATTTCATTGCTGTGCACAACCAGGTGCAGGAACGCATTACTCATCTGCGGCGTGGAAAGGACCTTTTGATCGTCGACGGACGCCAGAGCCGAGGCGCAATAGGCGAACGAATCCTTCAACGCTTTGCTGACTTCAGCCTTCTCTTTCAGGCTGGGCGCTTGTTTTTCACCGTCGGGAACCGGCTCCGATTTAAGTGTCGAGCAATCGGTGTAATTGCGTTGGATCGAATGGACAATCCATTCGGCGAAAGTTCGCTGGCCGGGAGTCAGGCGGAAGCTGTACTTGTCGGCAGGCATCACGTCGACGCTGCCCTCCAGATTCTGACGGACGACGTTGAAGTACCGCTGCGTCGCCGTGGTCGTCAGGTTATTTTGGGCGTCTGCGGAAGCGAAGGCGATGCATAGCAACCCCGCGATTCTGGCCTCGATTCTGATAGTCATTTTGCGTTCTCCTCAAAGTTACAGCTTAGAACTGATACAGCATCAAGTACACGATCACTCCGGTCACGCTGACGTAGAGCCAGATCGGCAGGGTCCATTTAGCGAGCTTTCGGTGCCGCGCGAATTCACCCTTGAGCGCGCGACGAAGGGTCAGGATCGCGAGTACCGGCACGGTCGCGGCGAGTACGGTGTGGGTGAACAGGATGGTCAGATAGACGGTGCGTAAAGTCCCCGGGTGAGGATAATGCACGGAGCCCACCTGAGAGTGGTAGATCAAATACGAGATCAGGAACAGGATCGAGACGGTGAAGGCAGCGAGCATGACCCGGTGATGCGCTTCTCTACGGCCGTTCCGGATCAGAACATAACCCGTGGTCAGCAGGACGGCGGACGTCCCGTTCAGCGTCGCGTTGACGGCTGGGAGATCGTGGATGCCGATCAATTCTTTGCCGCCAGTTTCTTGGTATCCGCGATCAGGCGGGGGATGGCGTCCTCTTCAGAGGTCAGATAAAAGCCCCGGATTTTCGATTGGCGGTCGACCAGGACGAAACGGGTCGAATGTTGGAGGTTTCCATCGACGTCGCCGAGCAGGAAGGCGTTGCGGCTGAGTTGATGCAGCGCGTCCTGCTGTCCTGTCAGGAAGAACCAGGTTCCCGTCTGGGCCTGGAATCTGGCCGCATATTCCGCTAGAACCGGTGGCGTGTCGCGGGCCGGATCCACGGTGAAAGAAACCAGACGCACGCCGTCGACGCCCGCAAGTTCGGTTTGCACGCGATGCATCTGCGAGGTCATGCGCGGGCAGGGTCCGGTGCAGTTCGTGAAGATGAAATCGGCGATCCAGACGCGCCCTTTGAGCTGCGCTGCGCTGGAGAATTGGGCGCCGGTCTGGTCGGTCAACGTGAAATCCGGGATCGACGAATAAGATGGAAGCCCGGCATGGGCCGCGCATCCCGAAAGAAAGCATCCGGAAAGGGCGAGCGCGCTAGAAGCGAGGACGATCGAGCACCAGGAGGCCATAGAGCAAAGGAAGGTACACCACGCTGGCAAGCAGAACTTGCCGGGCGCGCAGGCGAGTCCGGTCAAACGCGACGCGAACGCCCGCATAAAGAAAGTAAAATCCAAGGGCCAGGGCTCCAACCAGATAGATATTGCCCGCATCGCCCGTGAACTTGGGCAAGAGACTGATCGGGATCAGGAGCACGGAGAAAAAGAGAATGCGGCGTGCCGTCGATTCGCCATCGGGCTCGACCACCGGCAACATCCGGATGCCGGCCTTCGCATAATCGTCGCGATACATCCATGCGATCGCGTAAAAATGAGGAAACTGCCACAGGAACAGGATGGCGTAGAGGATCCAGGCTTCGGTGGTGAGCGTTCCGGCCGCCGCGGCATAACCGATCAAAGGCGGCATGGCGCCGGGGATCGCTCCGATCGTCGTCGAGTGGGGCGAGCGTTGCTTCAGCGGCGTGTAGACGCCCAGATAGCTCGCCATCGTGAACAGACCCAACATTCCGGTCAGCAGATTGGCGCCGAGCCACAATTCAATAAATCCGGCAATGGAAAGGGTCACGCCGAAACACAATGCCTGAAAAGCCGTGATCCGCCCGGAAGGAATCGGACGCAATTTTGTGCGATCCATCTTGGCGTCGGCGGCGCGCTCATACCACTGATTCAAGGCAGCCGTTCCGCTGGCGATTAAGGCGGTGCCGATGACGGTGTGCAGCAGCGTGATCAGATTCCAGTGATTCGGGCCCCGCGTTCCGCACAGAAAGCCGACGGCGGCGCTCATCAGGATGAAGACTGTGATCCGCGGCTTGGTGAGCTCGATATAAGGGCTCATGAGGCGCACTGCATTAAAAGGTGGAGATCGCTTTCCAAACCATTGTAGCAGGACGGTTAGCGCGACAGTCGAAAACACATGAGAGTGTGTTCGTTGCGCGCGTACAGACGGCCGTCGGCGATGGCGGGGTAGGCGCGCACGACAGCCTTTAAAATTGGCGCGTGCGCGATTGGGCGAAACTCCTTGGGGGTCGCGGGAGCTATTACCAGCTCTCCATTTTCACGCAGAATCAGGAGGCGGTCTCCGGCGAGAGTGACCGTCCCGGCGCCGTAACCTTCGATGCTCCACATTACTTTGCCGGTTTTCATTTCGATGGCTCGCAGCGTCTGCCCCTCTTCCTGGCGGCCGTGGAAGCCATAAAGATAACCGTCCCGGTAGACGCACGTCGAGTAGTGATTCGAAATTGCGTCGTCGCTGGCCCACACTTTTCGGAATTGCGCGCCGTTCACTTCGAGCAACGCCGCGCCGGTGCCGTAGCTCGCGGAAACGTAGACCAGGTTCCCGATTACCAGCGGAGTAGCGGCGTTGACCGACGCCGATGATCGCGAACGGAACGGAAGCGTGAACCGGATCTTGCCGTTGGCAGGGTCGAGATCGACTACGTTGGAACGCGTTATAAACAGCGCATGGCGCGCGCCTCCGATGGTGGCGACGGTGGGCGAGGAGTAGCTCGATTCGTCGCTGGTCGCCTTCCATGCCACAGCTCCGGTGGCTGCGTCGAATGCCACGATTCCGGCATCCTGGCCGCCAACATTGACCAGCACCTTGCCGGCTTCAACCAGCGGGGATCCGGCGGAGCCGAACCATCCCTTGGGAGAGCGGAACGTCTGATGAGCGGGGACGCTCCAGCGGACTTTGCCGGTGGCGAAATCGACGGCGCTTAAAACACCCTCCGCGCCCCAGGTGTAAACGGTGCCGTTATTGATGACCGGCGCGGAACGGGGGCCTTCGTCGAATCCGAAGTCGTCGCGATAAACAGTTGGATATTGATAGGACCAAACGTTCTTTCCCGTCGCTGCGTCCAAGCATTCAATGATTTCCTTGCCCGATACGCGATGGAAAAGAATCATCTTGCCCGACGCGACCACGGGTCCGGCGAAGCCTTCGCCGACATCCTTTTTCCAGACCACGGGCGGCCCGGCGGCTGGCCAGGCGGGGGCGATATCGGTTCCCGCGTATACGCCGTCGCGCGTCGGGCCGAGGAACTGGGGCCAATCGGAGGCCCTGCCCGTTACGCAAACGAAGGTGACGCAGGCAAAGAGGACGGGTCGCGAAGACATCAGGTTATAGTATAGAAATCATCCGCGTTCAGAGTTGGCCGCAGCCGCATTCTGGAGAGGACCCCGGTGACACTTAAATCCGCAATTGTCGTGTTTACATTACTAGGCGCAGTGCAGGCGCAGACCGTGCGCGGCGTGATCGGGGGTGCGATCACCGATTCGAAGTCGGCTCCGGTCGCAAATGCGTCGATCACGATTGTCAATCGCGACACCAATCTCAGTCGCACGGCGGCGACCGATGCGCGCGGGGAATTCACGATCCCGATGCTCGATCCAGGCCCATATTTGCTGACCGTAGAGTCGTCCGGATTGCAAAAGTATTCCCAACGGTTGAGTCTCGAAGTCGATCAAGAAATACGGGTCGACGTTCGACTAGCTGCCAGTCCCGCACAGAGCGTCGAAGTGACCGGTACTCCGGCCCTGCTCCGCGCCGAGACTTCCGCGATGGGCGGAGTGATCGACAACCGGCAAATTGTAGGGTTGCCGCTGGATGGGCGGAATTTTTACGAATTGAGCCTGCTGCTGCCGGGTGTGGTTCCCGCGGCGCAGGGGTCGGCCGGATCGGTACGCGGCGCATTTGCGATCAACGTGAATGGAGCGCGCGAGGATGGCAACAATTTCCTGCTCGACGGCGCGTACAATGGCGATCCAAAGTTGAACGGCGTCGGTGTGACGCCGCCGGTGGATGCGATTCGCGAGTTTGAAGTCGCCACATCGACGTATGACACCAGTTTTGGGCGTAACGCAGGCGGGCAGATCAGCGCAGTGCTTCGGTCCGGGGGGAATCAAATCCATGGAACGGCGTACGAGTTCTTCCGCAACGCCGCGCTGGACGGGACCAACTTCTTTGCGCCCTCGGATCAATCTTCGCCCAAATATCAGCGCAATCAGTTCGGCGGCAGCATCGGCGGCCCGCTGGTGAAAAATCGGACGTTCTTTTTCGCCGATTATGAAGGCACGCGCCTGGGAGCCGGACAGACGCTGGTGACGGATGTGCCGACGGCATTGGAGCGGACCGGGGATTTCTCGCAGAGCCCGTTTTACGCAGTCGACCCGTCCACCGGCCAGCCGATTCCCGGCAACAAGCTTCCGTCATTTTTCCAAGATCCAATCGGCGCAAAGATCGCGGCGCTGTTTCCGCTGCCGAACCGGAATGTGGCGGGCGCGAATTATGTCAGCTCGCCCACCGAGACGGACGATCAGAATCATTTCGATATCCGCCTGGACCACGCCATCACGAAACGCGACGACCTGTTCGGGCGGTACAGCTTCGTCAATGACCGCTTGTTCACTCCATTTGCGGGATCCTCGGGGGACGCCGAGATTCCGGGCTATGGATTACTGGTCCCGAGCCGGGCGCAGAATGCGTCTCTGGGCGAGACACACGTCTTTACGCCGGCCGTACTCAACGAACTGCGCGTCGCGTTCAACCGCGTCTCGAATGGCGACTATCAGCAGGGGCAGGGAATCAGCATCAATCACCAGCTTGGCCTGCCGGAACTATCGACCAATCCGCGGGACTGGGGCATGAGTCTGGTTACGGTCAACGGGTTTTCGCCGATTGGGGATGAAAACACGAGTCCCGAGCACGGCACTACGAACACCTACCAGATCACCGATAACGCGACCTGGACGCGCGGGCGTCACCTGATGAAATTCGGATTCGACATCCGCATCCTGCAGGAAAACGCCTACCGTGATGTCGCGTCCCGCGGCTTTATCGCGTTTCAGGGAATCTACACGGGAAATCCATTGGAGGAGCTGCTGCTCGGCCTGCCGACCGATACCGGCGGCGCGACCATGAATAATCCCGAACATCTGCGAACCCACAGCTACGATTTCTTTGCGAACGACACGTGGCGTCTGCGGCCCAATCTTACCGTGACATTGGGGTTGCGTTACGAATACAACTCCCCCGCAAAGGACGCCGCCAATCGGGCGAACCTTTACAATCCGGCGACCGGATCGCTTGTGCCCGTGGGCCAGAACGGATTTCCAGCGGGTGGATATACCGGGGACTTCAACAACTTCGCACCGACCATTGGGCTGGCCTGGTCGCCCGAAAATCACCGCGGAACGGTGTTTCGCGCGGCTTACGGGATTCACTACGATCAATCGTCGCTGGCGCCGGGCGAAGGACTTTACTTCAGCGCGCCGTACTTCAATCTGAACGTCTACTATCCGATTCAGGGACTGTTTACCCCCTCGCTGGAGAATCCATTTCCGAATAACTTCCCGTTTCCGTATCCGGCGTCGGCGACCGCTTTCCAGCGCAACCTGGCGACGCCTTACATTCAGCAGTGGAATTTCGGAGTTCAGCAGCAGATCGGCAGGTCGCGCGTGCTGGAAGTGGCGTACGTCGGATCCAAGGGCACGCACCTGATCGATTCGCGGGACATTAACCAGCCGCATCCGTCCCCGAACCCGAATAACCTGCGGCCCAATCCGTATTTTTCGGACGTGGACGTCATAGAATCTGCCGCGAATTCGGTGTATCACAGTTTGCAGGCCCGGCTCGAACAGCGGCTGTACAAGGGCGTTTCGCTGCTGGCGTCGTATACGTATTCGAAGTCGATCGACGACTCTTCGGGATTTTTCTCGACTACGGGCGATCCGAATTTCCCGCAGAACAGCTACGATCTGAGCGCCGAACGGGGGCGTTCCGACTTCGACATCCGGCAGCGGTTCACACTCAGCTACGCCTACGATCTGCCGATCGCTAAGGGGCATCGCTGGATCGGCGGATGGCAGAGCTTTGGAGTTTTGACGTTCCAGACGGGACAGCCGTTCACGGTCGCGCTATTGCCGAATAACGACAACGCCAACACCGGCCAGTCGCAACTGGGTTTCGGCGCCAACGATCGTCCGAACGTCGTGGGGAATCCGGGGATCTCGAATCCGGGTCCTTCGGCGTGGTTCAACACGGCGGCCTTCGCGATCGCGCCTTACGGGCACTTCGGAAACGCGGGCCGCAATATTCTGGATGGTCCGGGTCTGGAGACGGTTAATTTCTCAATCGTCAAGAACACGGCGTTCAATGAGCGGCTTACCATGCAGTTCCGGTCGGAATTTTTCAATCTTCTCAATCACACGAATTTCAATCTGCCGAATAATTTTCTGGGATCGGCTACTTTCGGCCAGCTCGTTTCCGCGCAGGACCCGAGGCGGATCCAGTTCGGTTTGAAGTTTTTGTTTTAAGCTTCCGCTTCTGCGCAAACTTCATGCCGGACCAGTCGGCATCGACGGCGCAGATCTTGTAGTCGACCATGCCGGCAGCCAGGGCGGTAGCCCGAACGTCGAAAGTGTTGAAGTCCGATTTGAAGCGGCTGGTTTGTTTGGGAAAGATGATCCAGAGCGACGCGCCGGGGGGCAGGCGGGCGCTCAGGAACGCGGTTTCGGACTCGAGTTCCAGGCGCGAACGCACGAACCATAACGCCAGTTGCGTATCGGCCGCGATTCGGTCGCGCAATGCCACGCCGTCCGGCAACTCACCAATTTGCTCGTCGAATCCGTCGGGCGCGCCCAGAAGAGATGCTTTCAGGCCCGCCTTAAATCCCAACTTCTTGCTCAAACTGGTCGAAGCATATTGAGCGACGAAAGGCTCGGGGCGGAGTGGATTGACGGGCGGGTTTTTCATGGCCGCCTTCAGCGCGCGCCCAGCGGTTTTCCAATCCGTGAAGACCGCGTCCGGAAAATCCTGGCGCGCCCGCGCTGCTTTGTCAGGCGCGCCGCCCGCGAAGACGATCGGAATCAGGCACGTACTGGCGCTTCTTCGCACCAGCGTTGCCACGGCGCGGCCATGTGTGGGCAGGCGGTCCAGGTCAATCAGCACGGCGGCCGGCGCCAGATCGCGGATTCCGCGGATCAGTGACGATGTAGAAAGCGGCGAAGCGTCCACGGTGAATCCGGATTGCTCGACCAGACGGGCGCGCTCGGACGCTTCATCGCGATTCCAGGAGACGAGTCGAACCAGCGCCATGCTATCGAATAGACTACTAGAATGGACGCGCTGACCGCCGCAAATCTGGAGTTTGCGCGTACGCATCCCGGCGAACGCGCAGATCGGCAGCCGGTCCATGTAATGTATGGCGGCGCGCATCTTTTCAAGCGTGACCTGTCCCGCAAGAGCGGCGCGCTGGCGGAACGTGCGCTGGCTGATTACGCTCCCGACGCAGCCACCTTTGCACCGGCGCTGGAGATCCCGTCCACGCTGGCCGAATCGGTCTACTCGCGCGTTGTCGAGAAGTTGCGTCGCGAACCGGTCGAGAGCTTTTGTTTGGATTTCGAGGACGGCTTCGGAGTTCGCTCCGATGCCGAGGAGGATGCGACGGCCGCCTCGGCTGCTTTGGAGGTCGCGAGCGGGTTTGCCGACGGGACGTTGCCGGAATTTATTGGAATCCGGATCAAGGCCCTGACCGAGGAATCGAAGAAACGGGCGTTTCAAACCCTGGAGCGGTTCGTGAACACACTGCTCGAGAAGACGGGCGGCCGGTTGCCGCGAAATTTCTCCGTTACCTTGCCGAAGATCACTGTGGTCGAACAGGTCTCAGCCTTGGCAGACGCGATTGAAGGGCTGGGCGTTGAGCGAATGGAGCTGATGATCGAGACTCCGCAATCGTTGATGCTACTGCCTCGCCTGATTGAGGCCGCCCGCGGCCGATGCGAGGCGGTGCACTTTGGGGCGTACGATTACACCGCCAGCCTGGGAATTGCGTCGGCGACTCTGCTCCATCCGGTCTGCGATTTCGCGCGGTCGACCATCCAGATTGGGCTGGCGGGAACCGGCGTGTGGCTTTCGGATGGCGCGACGAATATTCTGCCTGTGGCGAAGCACCGCGTTGCGAGACTGACCGGGCAAATGGCGGCCGAGAATCGCGCGACGGTGCAGGCCGCCTGGAAGACGCATTACCGGCACGTCCGGCATGCGCTGAATAACGGTTTTTATCAGGGATGGGATCTGCATCCGGCGCAGTTACCGGCGCGCTATGCCGCGGTCTACACCTTTTTTCTCGAGGGAATCGATGCCGCGTCCGAGCGTCTGCGGAACTTCATTGCCAAAGCCGCCCGGGCGACGCTGGTGGGTGATGTGTTCGACGACGCGGCCACCGGCCAAGGGTTGCTGAACTATTTTCTCCGAGCGATCAACTGTGGGGCGATAGAAGCGAAGGATGCGCCGGAACTTACCGGGTTGTCGATGGAGGAACTGCGCTCGGGGTCCTTTGCGAAGATTCTTGAGGGGCGAAAGGTGGTCGCATGAAGTGTGTGTGGACGTTGATGATCGGGCTGGGTATCGCCAACGCGCAGGCATACCGGTTCGGTCGCGTGTGGGATGGCGAAAAAGTCCTTTCCAATACGGTGATCGTCGTCGAGAAGGATCGCATCAAGAGTATCGGAGGCCCTGCGAACGATGCGATTGACATGACGCGCTATACAGCCGTGCCCGGATTGATCGACGTCCATACCCACATGACGTACGTGTTTGACATGACCCGGATCACGCAGGCTGGGCGCGGAGCGGCGACGGTGTATCTCTCCCAGGAGAACGCGAAGAAAACGCTCGAAACCGGGGTCACAACGGTTCGGAATCTGGGCGCGGGCGATTACGCCGATATTGCCATGCGCGATCTGATCAACGCTGGTCAGATGGTGGGACCACGAATGTATGTTTCCGGATATGGACTCTTCATCACCCGCGGCGGGCGCGGCGGCCCGGGAACGGCGGACGGTCCGGTTGAGGTGATGAAAGTCGTCCGCCAGCAGATCGGCGCGGGCGCGGATCTGATCAAAATGTATGGGTCCACGGGATCGGGTCAGGATGTTTCCGGGGATCAGACCTTCACGTATGAAGAAATGAAAGCCGCGGTGGACGCGACGCATGCGTTGAACCGGCGAATCGCGATTCACACCTACGGGCCCAGCGGAGCGCGCGACGCCGTGCGCGCGGGGGCAGATTCAGTGGAGCACGCCACCGACATGGACGACGCCACAATTGCAGAAATGGCTCGTAAGAAGATTTTCTACGTGCCCACGATCGACCACAACCGCTACTACGTCGATAACGCACAGCTTCTGAAGTATCCGCCGGGCGCGACGGATAAATTGAACGACTATATCGCGCGGAATCTTGAGACGGCGAAGAAGGCTTTCCGCGCCGGCGTGCGCTTCGCCATGGGATCGGACGTCGTGTATACCATGTTCGGCGAGAATACGCGCGAACTTGCCTGGTTCGTGAAAGCGGGAATGACGCCGGAGCAGGCGCTGAGGACGGCTACCGTGGACGCGGCCTCGCTGCTGGGAAAGGAAGATTCGCTCGGCCGTTTAAAACCGGGATACTTCGCCGATATCGTCGCAGTAGAAGGCAATCCGGTCGAAGATATCGACGCCGTGATCAAGAACGTTCGCTGGGTGATGAAAGCCGGTTCTGTGGTGGTGGACAAACGACACTGAAACTCAGGTACCGGTGATCGCACTGAGCAGGAGAGCGGAACGCACGGGTTTGGTCAGGATTCGATCGACCAGCGACGCCTCGTCGCAGGCGTCCAGATCGGCGTCGTTTCCGCATAGAACAAGAAGGCGGACGGCGGGCGCTTCTGCACGAAACTCGCGGATCAGCGCGCGGCCGTCTTCCACTTCCGGCACGCGAAGATCGAGAATGATCACTTCCGGGGCGGCGGCTCGAAATTCGATTCGGGCGTGTTCTTTATCGAGCGCGGTACGAACCTGATGACCGCGACGTTCCAGAATCAGCTTGCGAATTTCCAGTCCGGCGGAATCGTCGTCGACGATTAGCACCCGCGCCATCAGGAGAACTTGATTCCCGCGATCACCAACTGCGGCATGGCGTGATTCCAGCTCTCGGGAATTTCGTCGAAGGGAAGCCGGAACGATTTTCCGTCGCCCGGTTTGAGTCCACCCATCCTCTGGCCGACGATCGGGACACGCTTGCGCAGCACCACCTGGCCGTAGGAGTCGTAGAAAATGCAATAGATGTCGACCTCGGTAAGATTCCGGTCGCCACCGTTACCGATTTTTCCCTCAATCTCAACGACTACCTGTTTGAAGTAGCTTTCGGATGCCTTCATGGTCACATCGCTGAGCTGCAAATTGCGGACGTAAACCTTGGCCTCCGGAGTCAATGGGAAGTTCGGATCCGGCTGTTTCGAAACCTGCAAATAGTAAAACAGAATCGAGCCGAACACGATCACCGCGCCGACAACAATCATTGGAACGCGAGGCAGCGCCGGAGCGGCTTGCCGGGCGGAAGACAAATTAGTGGCCACTGACGGTCATCTCCCGAATCAGAAGCGTGGGCGAGGCGATGGAGCCGCGAAACTCCAGGTCGGAACCGATTTGTTCCAGGTCCATCAGCATTTGCATCAGGTTTCCCGCGATGGTGATCTCGGAAACAGGATACGCCAGTTCGCCGTTCTCGATCCACAGGCCAGCCGCCCCGGAGGAGAAATCGCCGGTGACGGTATTTGCAGTCGCACCGATCAGAGTCGTCACGAACAATCCGTTGCGGATTCCAGCGATGATTTTTTCGGGCGGCGTGGAACCCGCCTCGATGAAAAGATTTCCCGGGCCGACGCCGGCGTTCCCCGTGATCCCGCGGGAGGCGTTGCCGGTCGTCTTCAAGCCCAGTTTTCGGGCCGAGTATGTGTTCAGGAGATAACTGCGCAGGACGCCGCGCTCGATCACGACCGTACGGCGAGTCTGGACGCCTTCGTCATCGAACGGCGAGCTGCCAAACAGGCCCGGTATGGTCGCATCATCGACGATCGTCAGATTTTCCGACGCGATCCGTTCACCCAGCTTGTCCACCAGAAAGGATGCGTGCCGGTAAATCGCGGATCCACTCACCGCGCCGAACAAATCGTCGAGCAGGGAACGGGCGGTGCGCGGCTCGAAGACGATGGGGGCTTTCTGCGTAGCGACCTTTCGCGGATTCAGGCGGCGCACAGCGCGCTCAGCCGCCTGCCGGCCGACATACTCGGGGGTTTCGAGACCGGATGCGGCGCGCGCGGATGAATACCAGTAGTCGCGTTCCATCGAACCGTTTTGTTTCGCCACGGGCGAAACCGCGAGGCTGCAGCTCGACGTCCGGTAACTGCCGGTGAAACCGCGCGAATTCGCGAAGACACGGTTTCCCAGGTAAGAGTCGAAGGAAGCGCCCTCCGAATTTTCGATGCGCGGATCGGTGTTCAGGGCAGCGTCCTCGGCGCACTTCGCCTGCGCGATTTTCCAATCGGGCTCCATTCGCGCAATGGCGTCGTCGTACAGGCGCAGATCCGTGGAAACTTGACCCAGATCCTTGGGATCGGGAAGGCCGGCCTCAGGATCTTCGCTGGTAATGGTGAGCAGCTCGAGCGCGGCGCGCACCATCTGAGAGATTCCTTCCGGCGAGAGATCGGAAGTGTAGGACGATCCTGTTCGTTTGCCCGAGAGAACCCGAATTCCGGCGGCGCGCGACCCGGCTTCCTTCAAGGTCTCGATTTCGCGCATGCGCACACCGGCCGAAAATTCCTCGCCCTCGGAAATGGTGCATTCGGCGTCGCTGGCCCCGCCATCCAGCGCCTGCCGAACCGCGCCGCTGGCGATTTTCTCCAGATCCGTCATGCCGCCGTTCCGCCGACTGTGATCTTGTCGAGCTTCACGGTCGGGACACCGACGCCGACGGGAACATGCTGGCCTTCTTTGCCGCAGACGCCGATGCCTTCGTCAAGCAGAAGATCGGAGCCCACCATGCTCACGTATTTCAGGGCTTCCGGGCCGTTTCCGATGAGCGTCGCGCCGCGCACCGGTCGCGTGATCCGGCCGTTTTCGATCAGGTAGCTTTCGCTGGCCGCGAAGACAAAATTGCCGCTGGTGATGTCGACCTGGCCTCCGCCGAACGTCGTGCAATACAAACCCTTCGGAACCGACCGGACGATCTCCTCGGGATCGCTCTCGCCGGCCAGCATGTACGTGTTGGTCATGCGCGGCATCGGGATGTGCTGATAACTCTCGCGCCGCCCGCTCCCTGTCGACTGGCTGCGCATCAGGCGGCTGGAAAGCTTGTCCTGAAGATATCCGCGCAGGATGCCGTTCTCGATCAGAATATTCTGCTGCGTCGGAACGCCCTCGTCGTCGACATTCAGCGAACCGCGCCGGCTGCCAATGGCGCCGTCGTCGATCACGGTGCAGAGAGGACTCGCCACCTGCTGTCCCACTCGTCCGCTGAATGCGGACGTACCTTTGCGGTTGAAATCAGCTTCAAGGCCGTGCCCCACGGCTTCATGCAGCAGAATTCCCGGCCATCCAGGTCCCAAAACGACGGTCATTTCGCCAGCCGGCGCTTCCACGGCGCCGAGCTGCACGATCGCCTGGCGCGCGGCTTCGCGGGCAAAATGCTCGGGCGTCTTTTCGTTCAGGAAAAAATCGAGCGTCACGCGGCCTCCGCCGCCGGAATGGCCGGTTTGCGGCGGGCCGCCGCTTTCGCGGGCAAGAACGTTGATACCCATGCGCGCCATCGGCTGGCGATCGAAGCTCAGGCGCCCTTCGCTGGTTGCCACGAGAACGTGGCGAAGGCTATCGGCATACGATGCCTGAACCTGAAACACACGCGAATCGTAATCGCGGGCGGATTTATCGGCTCGCTTAACCAAGTCGACGCGTTCCAGGAGCCCGGCTTCATGCGGAGCGCGCAGCATCGGATACAGGTTGTGGCCTTGAGCCTCCTCGAATCCGGATTTCACGACACTGGCCGGGCCGCGTGCGATGCATGCGGCGACCTTTGCGGCTTTCAGGATCTTTTCGGGACTGAGATCGTCGCTGTATGCGTAACCGGTTCGTTCGCCGACGATGACGCGAACTCCCACGCCCAAGGTGACGCCTTCGGTGGCGCTTTTGACGATACCTTCATCCATGCTGATCGAGCTGGTCGAGAGGTATTCGAAGTAGAGGTCGGCGTACTCGCCTCCAGCCGAAAGCGCTTCGCTCAAATAGCGCTCAAGATCATGCTCGGTGATGCCGAATCGCTCGGCGAAAAATGATTGGGAAAGCCCCATACTTCGAGCCTAACACCCCCGCCTAGGGTTCACTTTTCACCGTCGTCACGCGGAGGCGTCGATAATCCAGTGTCCATTGACCGTCTCGATAGTGGGTGGGACGCAACCGGCCGGCAACGGCCCGGCGAACTTCCTGTTTTTGCGATTCGCTCATGCCGCTAAACAAGCCGTCGCCGAACATGACCAGCCAATCTTCAAGGCCCCGCTCGCCTTCGACGATGGTGGGGCGGTCGAACAGCATCGCCAGACGGATCTCGAAACCGTTGGCTTCGAGCACAGCAGCATATTCGCCGATGGTCGGGAAGAACCAGGGAATTTCAACGGGTCCGGCCACCTCTCGAACTGCCGCCAATACCGTGCGCGTGTTTCCATGACCGCCCATTTCGAGGACGAACCTTCCGCCGGGCTTAAGAGCTCGCCACACGCAGCCGATCGCCGCGTTTGCGTCCTTCACCCAGTGCAGGGCGGCATTGGAAAAAACGGCATCCACGGGCGATTCGACCTGGAATGCCGTGGCGTCAGCCACGCGAAAGTCGATCGAAGGGAAATTTGTCCGAGCCTGGGCAATCATTTCCGGCGACCGGTCGAGGCCGATCACGTCCGCGCCGCTTTCGGCGATGCGGGCGGTCAATTGCCCGGAGCCGCAGCCGAGATCGACGATTCGCTCGCCGGGTTGCGGCGCAAGCAGATCGACCAAACCTTCGCCATGGCGCCAGACGTAGCCGTGCTGGAATTGATAGCGCTGCGCATCCCACAATGAATCAGACGACATGTGTAAGAACGAGAAGCTCGTAAATCAAGGTGACCGCGGCCACCATCAAAAGCGCGGCGAGCAGCATCAATCCGGTTTGCGTACGTAATGGCGAGGGAAGTTTCTGGACGAAGCCGGGTAGCGCGGCGCTTTTTACAGGCACGTACACTTGCGGTTGAGGCGCGGTTACGGAACCGGGATACAGGATTGCTTCGATACCATCGCAGACCTCGCCCAGACTGCGCGGCCGTTGCGCCGGCTGCTTCGTTGTGCACCGGACGACCAGATCGGTCAGCGCGGGAACGCCTAATTGGTCTAGCGGCGCTGTATCCAAGGGCTGGTACAGGATGCGCTCGAAGATCTGCTCCACGCTGCTGCCCGTAACGGCCTTGAGGCCGGTCAAGAGCTCAAAGAGCATGATTCCGAACGCGTAAATATCGGCCTGAGGCGTCAGGGAACGTCCCAGCACCTGTTCCGGGGCCATGTAATACGGGGTGCCGAGAGTGTAGCCGGCGCGTGTGATCGCGACGCCATCAGCCTTGGCGATTCCGAAGTCCATCAGCTTCACTTTGCCAACGCGATCGATGTTAATGTTCTCCGGCTTGATGTCGCGATGGATGATGCGCCGGGAATGAATATAGTCGATGGCGCGGCCAACCTGCTGGGCAACGCGCAGTCGCCATCGGAAGTCGCCCAGGTGGCCGTCGCGAATGGCGGCGCGAAGGCTTTCGCCTTCCAGGTACTCCATGACGATAAACGGGCGTCCCTCGTCCTCGCCAAAATCATAAATGCTGATAATGTTTTCGTGCGTGATGTTCGAGGCCACCCGCGCCTCCATCAGGAAGCGGGTCTTCGATTCCTGGTCGGACATGGCTGCCTTGGTCAGGATTTTCAGGGCGACCTGCCGGCCCAGCACGGTGTCGGTGGCGCGGTAAACATGCGCCATTCCGCCGCCCAGAAACTGTTCGATCTGATATTTCCCGACGCGCGAAGGATGATCCATCACGGCAAGCTATAAGTGTAATCCAGCGTGCATGGCGAGCCGTCTGGTTGTACTAACGGTTACACTCGGAATATATGCGGATCCTCGTCGTCGAAGACGAAAAACGGATTGCCGACTTTTTGTCGCGGGGTCTGGAGAGCGGCGGTTATGCCGTTGATGTCGCGGGCGAGGGCGGCGCGGCCATCGATATGGTGCACGCCACGGAGTACGATCTCATCATTCTGGATCTCGGCCTGCCCGATGTCGACGGCCTGACGGTGCTCCAGAAGATTCGCAATCGTAAAACCAGCCCGCCGGTTCTGATTCTTTCCGCGCGGGATCAGGTGGACGATCGAGTCAAGGGACTCGAAGGCGGCGCGGACGATTATCTGGTGAAACCGTTCGCTTTCGTGGAATTACTTGCCCGTGTGCGCGTCCTCCTGCGACGTGGGCAGCCCACGCCGGAGCGGTTGCAGGTGGGCGATCTTACGCTCGATTGCATTCGCCGCAAGGTCACGCGGTCGGGCGAAAACGTCGAACTGGCGCCCAAGGAATTCAGCATTCTCGAGTATTTGATGCGCAATCGCGGACGTCCTCTGAGCCGCACGATGATCGTCGAGCACGTCTGGGACATGGACTACGACGGACTCACGAACATCGTCGACGTTTATATCCGCCACCTGCGCAGCAAGATCGACGACAAGTGGCCGGTGAAGATGATTCAGACGGTGCGCGGCATCGGGTATATGTTGGACATGCCGGAAAGGGCGGCGGAAAGAAGCTCGTAAATCATGGCCCGATTCTCGCGAGTCTTCGGGTTTCCCAGGCTGCCGGTGCACTATGCGCGCGGGCTGCGGTTCCGGTTGACCGTCAGCTATGTCCTGTTCTTCACCATCCTGCTGGTGGTGATCGGATTGTTCTTCCGCCGGACGTTGCAGTCGCAGATGGAAGGCTCGGTGCGTGAGGCGCTCGAAGAAGAATGGGGTGAGGCGAAGGGCTATCTCAAGATCGAAAATCAACGGCCCGTCTGGATCGTGGACGTTAGCGATCCGGAAGAAGCGTTCATCGTCAGCCGCATCAAACATGCGTTCCTGATCACGGATGCCAACGGCGTCGCGCTCGACTATGACGATACGTACGAGTCGATCGGCATCGATTCTTTAGCCGAGATACGGCAGATTCTACAGGGCGATCCGGTGATTCGACAACGTTACGACAAGACCGGCGTGCCCTATCTGATCAAAGCGGGACGGATTCCGGATGATAAGGGACGGCCGTACTTCTTCGCGATCGGGCGCTCGCTTCAGCCGGTGCGCAACACGGTTCGCGCTGTAACGCGGGCGTATTTTTTCACGCTGCCCGGGATGATGCTGCTGGCCGGTGTGCTCGGTTGGGCGCTGGCGGGACGCTCCATCCGGCCGGTGAATCTGGTGGCGCAGGCTGCGCGGGAGATTACCGGATCGAATCTTTCCATGCAGATCCCGCTCCGCGGTGCGGGCGACGAACTGGATCACCTGATCGAGAGCTTCAACCGGATGACGGAACGTTTGAATCAGTCCTTCGAGCAAATCCGGCGCTTCTCGACGGATGTGTCGCATGAATTGCGGACGCCGCTCACTGCGATTCGGGGCCAGCTTGAAGTAGCGCTCTTTACAGCGGAAACGCCCGACCAGTATCGCGAAGCAATGATCAACGCGCTGGAGGATGTGGAGAAGCTGTCGAGCATCGTGCGGGCTTTGCTGCTGTTGTCGCAAGCGGAATCCGGGCAGCTCGCGCTGCAGAAGACGCGGTTCGACCTGGCCGATCTGGCCGCGGACGTTGTGGACCAGTTTCAGATTCCCGCGGAAGAGAGAAGCGTCACGCTGTCGGCGGTTCTGGATGCCGGCGGGATCGTTTTCGCGGATCGCACGCAGATCGAGCGGCTGCTCTCGAATCTGCTGTCGAATGCCGTGAAGTATACTCCGGCTGGTGGTTCGGTTCGGGTGCGCGTCGGGACCACGGATACACAGGATTGGGCGCAGATCGTAGTCGAAGACACCGGAAGCGGCATTCCCGCGCAAAATCTACCCCATATTTTCGACCGCTTTTATCGCGTGCGGACGGCGGAAACGAACGTCGTGCCGGGGCTGGGGCTGGGATTGAGCTTCGTTGCGTGGATCGTCGAGGTGCACGGGGGGCGCATCGATGTCGCGAGTGCAGAGGGTGAAGGGAGCCGCTTCACGGTGCTTCTACCACTGGCTGCGGGCTTGGCGGACACGGCTGACGCGACGGAACTGAAGCAGGACGTCGCGTAATGGCGGGTGAGTGACACGTCGGGACCCGCTTGCTGGCGCGCGCGGTTCGGTGCCGGGCATCTTCGGTAAAGGATCGACACCGAACCGCGCACGAGAGTAAGCGGGTCCTGGCGGCCCGAGCTTCACGCCGTTTTGATTTCGGCGGCGTGTTCCAGGTTGCGTTCGCGGATTTCCGTTTGCCGGATGACGTACTTTTGAATCTTTCCCGTTACTGTCATCGGAAACGCTTCCACAAAACGAATGTATTGCGGAATTTTGAAATGCGCGATTTTGCCCCGGCAGAAATCTCGAATTTCGTCGTCGGTTGAAGCTTCGCCATTCTTCAAGCGAATCCAGACCGCGACGGATTCGCCCAGTTTCTCGTCAGGCAGACCGACTACCTGAACGTCGGCGATCTTGGGATGCGTGTACAAAAATTCTTCCACCTCGCGGGGATAAATGTTTTCGCCGCCGCGGATGATCATGTCTTTCAGGCGTCCCGTTATACGGAAATAACCGTCCGGACGCATGGTCGAGATGTCGCCGGTGTGCAGCCAGCCGTCCTGGTCGATAGCGCGGGCGGTTGCTTCGGGTTCCTGATCATAGCCCTTCATAACCAGGTAACCGCGAGTGCATAGTTCTCCCTGCTCGCCCAAGGGAACGGTCCGGCCATCCGGCGCGACGATCTTGACTTCGGTTTCCGGGCAGGCGCATCCAACCGTCGATACGCGGAGTTCCATGGGGTCGTCGACGTTCGCCATTGTGATCACCGGGGATGACTCGGTCTGTCCGTACATGATGGTCATCTGAGGGCAATGCATGACCTCGACGACGCGTTTCATCACCTCGATGGGACACGGCGCGCCCGCCATGATGCCTGTGCGCAGGCTGGAGAAATCCACGTTCAGAAATTCCGGATGTTGAAGCTGGGCGATGAACATTGTGGGGACGCCATAGACGCACGTCGCACGCTCTTCCTGGATCGCGTGCATCGTGGCGAGCGGGTCGAAAGTCGGGGCAGGCAGGATCATGGCCGCGCCGCTGAGAATCGAAACCATCGTTCCGCCAACACAGCCGAAGCAGTGGTACAGCGGGACGGGAACGCAGATGCGATCGGTTTCCGAGATACCTAGGCCCATGCCGATCACGCCGCCGTTGTTGACCAGGTTGTGATGAGTAAGTAAGACGCCTTTCGGGGACCCGGTGGTGCCGGAAGTGTACTGAATATTGACTACTTCGTGGGGGTCGGCGGGAACGGGTCCAGCGCTTTTGCCGCCGGCGATCATCCAGTCCCAGGATTCTTCGCCCAGATAGATCACGTGGCGAAGCGATGTGTCGTTGTCCCTGAGCGCATCCGCGAGAATCTGACGGTAGTTGGATCGGGTATCCTGCGCGCGCAGCACCAGCGCTTTCATCTGGGATTTTTGCAGAACGTAGGCAAGTTCATGGGCCCGGTACGCCGGATTGACGTTGACCTGGATCAGGCCGGCGCGCGCACTCGCGAGTTGAAGGTAGACCCATTCGGCGCAGTTGGTCGCCCAAACGCCAATTCGGTCGCCGGGTTCCAGACCGAGTCCCATCAGCCCCCGGGCCGTGGCATCGACCTTGTCCACGAGCTGGCGCCAGCTCAGGCGGATATTCTGATGGCGGACCACCAGCGCGTCGCGATCGGGAAAACGATCAGCGGTTTCGGCCAGCACTTGATAGGTTGTCCTGGTGATCAACTCCATTTGCGGACCGCGTACGTGGCTCTCCGGCGCAATTTCCATGGGAGTAGATTCTATCATCCGAAACGTAGGACAATCGCGTCATGCGTGCTTTCTTTTCGGTGTTCACCCTCTATGCGATCGCAAACGCCGCGACGCTGGAACAGTATCTCGGGGCGCCATTTGCGTCGGAAATGCATGCGGCGCCCGGCGGCGGGAAAGTCGTGTGGCTGTTGAATGAGCGCGGAGCACGTAACCTGTGGGTTGCCGCCGCGCCGGACTATAAAGGACGGCGGCTGACGGCGTTCAAGGAGGATGACGGCCAGGATATCGGCGAAGTCGCGTGGACCGCGGACGGCAAATCCATCGTTTACGTACGCGGCGGCGATCTGGAGCATCCCGGCAGCTCGAATCCGAATCCGCGCAGTTGGGCGCAGACGCCGGAACAGGCGGTCTACATTATTCCGTTCGACGGCGGCGCTCCGAAAAAGCTGGCGGACGGGCATTCTCCCGCCGTTTCGAAGGATGGCCACATCGCGTTTGTTCGCAGCGGGCAGATCTGGATGACGACCGCGGACGGAGCGAATCCGGCCGAGGTGGTGCGGACGAAAGCGAACTCGAACAATCTGCGATGGTCGCCTGACGGTTCGGCGCTGGCATTTGTCAACAATCGGACCGAGCACGCTTTTATCGGCGTGTACCGGATGGGCGACAAGTCCGTAAAATACCTCGATCCAAGCACGGATCGCGACGGCAGCCCGGTTTGGAGTGTCGATGGGAGGCGCATCGCATTTATCCGGCAGGCGAGCATTACGCGTGCCGGTGGGGCCGGGCCTGTTCGGGACGTACCGACGCCGTGGTCAATTCGCATCGCCGACGCGTCCAGCGGAACCGGTCACGAAGTATGGCATGCGGATCCTGGTCCCGGCAGCGCAATGCATCCGATGGTCGCCTCGGATCAGCTTTTGTGGGCTGATGGAGACCGGCTGGCGTTCGCCTGGGAAAAAACAGGCTGGCTGCATCTCTATTCGGTTTCCGCTGAAGGAGGGGCGGCTACGCAGCTTACGCCCGGCGAATTTGAGATCGAACATGTTTCCCTCAGCCGCAACCGCCGGGAGCTGATTTTTTCGTCCAACCAGGATGACATCGACCGGCGGCATATCTGGCGGGTTGCGGTGGCGGGCGGGACTCCGGCGCCGGTTCTTGGACGGCAGGGAGAAGGAATCGAATGGGAGCCGGAGGAAGTCGGCGACAATGCAGTCGCATATTTCCGGTCTAGCCCACGCGAAATTGGCCGCGCGGTGGTCAAGATTGGCAGCAGCGCGCCCCACGATCTTGCGCCGGATTCGATACCCGCGGATTTTCCCGTTAACGATGAAGTAGTTCCGCAGCAGGTGATTTTTCCCGCTGCGGACGGGCTCCAGATCCATGGCCAGCTCTTCCTGCCGAAAAATGGCGCTGGAAAGCATCCGGCAGTCGTCTTTTTCCACGGCGGATCGCGGCGCCAGATGATGCTCGGTTGGCACTATATGTACTATTACTCGAATGCCTACGGCATGAATCAGTATCTGGCGAGCAAAGGATACGTGGTTCTATCGGTGAATTATCGCAGCGGCATCGGGTACGGACTGAATTTCCGCGAGGCCCTCAATTACGGCCCATCCGGCGG